>Ga0316189_10002116_pt1 | contig 19549 bp, 8 predicted proteins | sample LowCovwburrow_MG_FD_204930 | JGI IMG/M metagenome (GOLD analysis project Ga0316189, IMG submission 204930) | Coastal sediment microbial communities from Maine, United States - Lowes Cove worm burrow | ecosystem: Environmental > Aquatic > Marine > Coastal > Sediment | place: USA: Maine... | reverse complement strand
ACGGCGAAGAGCCCGAGCAGCACGCGGTTGAGAAGCCCCCCCGAGGCCAGCGCGCTGAGCCGGCGGACCAGGAGCACGCCGAGAGACCACGCGCCGATCCCCGCCGAGACGAGGACAAGCATCATGTCCTCCTGCCATCCGGGCACCGCCGACTCCGGGTGCACCGTGTTGCCGATCGCGCCGGCGACGGCAGCGAGGCCCGCACAGACGAGCGCCGCGGCGAGCGGCGCCTGGAGAACCCCCACCGCGAGGCGCGGCACAAACGAGACCCGAGCGGCCTCGCGGTGCTCGCGGAAGAGGTCGCCGACCCAGCTCATCGCGCCGATCACCGCGGCTTCAAACGCACCGACGACGCCGATCAGCAGGCCGACGAAGAGAGAGGTCACCAGCGCGTCGCCCTCGGCGAAGACGGCGAGCTCGGACATGCTCTCCGAGTACCCGGCCTCCTCGAACATCATCCTGAAGATCATCAGTCCATCGACGCCGATCACCCAGGCACGGAGGACCGAGATCACGAGAACGGCGCTCATCCAGCCCCAAGTGTGGAGGATCTGCGGCATCCGCCCAGTCCGGCTCTCGAGGACGAAGTAGCCGAGGCCGAGCCACCAAATCAGCTCGACGACCCCCTCGAGCGGCCCGAGAATCCCCGACCACGGGTAGACCCACTCGAGGAGCCAGAGTGCGAAGAAGGGGATCTTCCAGCCGAACGGCCACTTTGTACGCTTCTCGGCCACCAACGGCCGGAGCATAGCCGGGCGCGCAGGCCCCCGCAAGGCGGGGCCTCGACCTCAGCGAGGGTCGGCACGTCAAGGGGAGGGGCGGGGGCCCGCGTGCCACAGGCGATCGCCATACACAACGGAGGGGCCCCGACGAGTAGCCTGCGACTCAGCATCCCCCACATCGTGACGCAGCCCCGGGTTTTTGGATCGCTACCCACGAACTCCTGCACACCGCAGTGTTCCCATGGTAGTTACGTCGAGAGCGGCCTCGACCCAGTCCTGCCCCCATCGGGAGACCAGCGCACTTCGGGGGGGTCGGAGTGCTGGCGCCGAGCTCAATCAGCAGCTCGATGCTCGCCGAGTCGAGAGAGGCGCGATACACATTGCCGGTCATTCCGATCGCGATGGCGAGCTCATCAGGGGACCAAGACAGGGTCGTCCATTCATCCCCCAACGCATGGTCGCAGTCGGGCGAGCAGCACATGCAGGCGTTGACGTACTCACATGGATCGCCCTCATCTCCCAGGAGGTTCCCCCCCCAGGCGTTCTTGTCAGCCAGTGGCGATGCTCGTGCCATCCCTGCGGGGTCAACGGCGGGTCAACGAAGTCCCAGCTCGCGCATGCGCAGGCGCAAGCCGTGGGCCGATACCCGTAGTTCCTCGCCCAGGCTATCGATATTTGCGCCCACGCGCTCGCCTGCCTCGACGATTTCTTCGCACGTCAGGTCGCCAGCCAGACGCAAATCGGGTGTCTCTCGAATACGCGCGGTCAGGGTATTCTTGGATATGCCGAGAGCGCGCGCGCTGCGTGCGACGCTGAAGCGGTGTTCGCGCAATGTCGAGATAAGCTTGTCCGCACTGAGCATATCGTCGGTGCCCGGCGTTTCTGGAGACACGACGCCTGGGCGCGGGCCATCGTCTTCCTCGCACCGGAGAGCCGCCGCGAGGTCTTCCGGCAGCTCGGGGCGGGTGCGCTTGTGTCCGTCCAAGGCCAGCTGGGCGGCGATATTGTACAACTCACGCACATTGCCGGGGAACTCGTGGCGCATCAGGCGCAGGAGCAGGCTCAGGCGCAGCCACTCGCGCCCTTTGCGCTTCTCGACGCGCGCGTGCAGGAGATGCGCTGCGTCGTGCTCGCGCAGGTGCAGACGCAGGAAATGGTGCAAGAGTATCGGGATATCGGCCGGGCGCGCGCGCAGTGGTGGGACATTGATGACCGTCACCTGCAGCCGATGCAGAAGTGCCCGCCGAAAGCGGCCGCTGGCCACCAGTTGCTCGAGATCTGCATCGGTGGCCGTGATCACCCGCGCATCCACTGTTTTGGCAGCCCCTCCGACCGGCTGGATCTCGTGATTTTCCAGGGCTCGCAGCAGCTGGGGCTGGATATCGCCGGCCGTCTCGCCGACCTCGTCGAGAAACAGCGTGCCACCGTCGGCCTGCGCGAAGTAGCCTGCGCGCGCCTGCTCCGCGCCGGTGAAGGCGCCGCGTCTGTGGCCAAAGAGCGCGCTGGCTGCGGTCGATGCCGGCACCGCAGCCAGATTGACGGCGACCCAGGGCCGATCGCGACGTGGACTGAGGCTATGCAGCGCGCGCGCGACCAGCTCCTTGCCGACCGCCAGCTGTTCGGGGGCCATGTAGGCCGGCGTGCCAAGCATCTGCTCGCCGCGGGTGAGCACGGCGGTCGCCTCGTCGTGCTCGATCTGCTTGACCAGGCCGAAATCGCTCAGCTTGGGAGTATCGTCATCGAGCAAGATGTTGCTGGGCTTGACGTCTCGGTGGACGAGGCCGGCCTTATGGGCACAGGCCAGGGCGCGGGCGATACCGTGGGCCAGGCGGGCAGCCTCGCGCGGCTCGACGGTTTCACCGCCGATGTGGCTGGCCAGCGAGGTGCCCTCGATGTATTGCATGGTGAAGTACAGGCTGCCGTCATAGGTACCCATATCGTAGACTTCGACGATATTCGGATGCTCGAGGCGGGCGACGGCGCGGGCCTCGCGAGAGAAGCGACGATTCTGCGTGTCGTCGGCGTTCGAGCCGGCGCGGACGACCTTGAGGGCGACATCGCGGCCGAGTTCGGGGTCGTGGGCGCGATACACCACGCCCATGCCCCCACGCCCGAGCTCATCGCAGAGCTGGTAGCGACCGATGGACAGCGTCTCGGAGGGGCCTGCGGAGGAATGGGTTCCAGTGGGCTCCCCACTCTCTGTCGCCGTGGCGTGGGTGACCTCTCGTCTAGCACTGGCGAGTCCAGAATCGCCGCTCGACTCCCACGTTCCTGATGATTCGTGGCTGGATGCGGAGTGCTTCTCGCTCATGACGCTGTAGGCCCTCTACGATCAACAGCGATGCCTGTGCCGTGCACGTGGTGCAGCATGCACGGGAGGTTCCGGAACCGGGCGACATCGCACAACGACAATATGGACCCGCAGTGTAACCCGTAGGGCGAGTCCGGGTACCCTCGCGCCCGAACATGACGCGTCACCGTGCCAGGGGAGCCAGTGTACCTGTGGACGGGCTATCCGGCGAGCGTCAAGGGCGGCACGGTGATCGCGGCCGACGTTCATGACCGCGAGGAGCACGCGAAGAGGCTCGCTTTGCCCGATCACTACCGGACGCAGTGCCGGAATTGCAAGTGTAGTGCGGGGACATGTGGCCTACTACGGCGTGCCCGGAAACAGCAGGAGGCTCGCATCTCTCAGATACGAAGTCGCAAAGCTGTGGAAACGTGCGCTTGAGCGACGAAGCGAACGAACCCGCGTCCGATGGGACAGGGGGAGCCGCCTCATAGCTCGATGGCTGCCATCCACCCGAGTCTGTCATCCATATCCAGAGGTGCGCTTTCGCGCCAGAACCCAAGGCAGGAGCCCGGTGCGGTAGTTCCGCACGCCGGGATCTGTGCGGGGGGCGGCCCGAACCCAATGTGCTAAGGGCCGGCCCTACCGAGATAACCGCTGCTCGTGCCAGTCGCCGTCGCAGTCGTCGTCGTTGTCGCCGAGTCGCTGCCACGACTCTCGCCCTGGTCATCGCCGCAGCCGGCCAGCGCGAGGCCCCCGCTCAAGAGCCACGCACGACAACCCACCGTCCATCGGATAATCATGCGGACATCCTCGCAAAAATACAGCGCCCTAGGCCACCGGCAAACGTGGCCGCAGGGAGGTCCCTAGGACGCCGTGGTGAGCGGCGGCCGTCAGTACTTTGGTCTTCAGTGCCTGAGATCGGCGTCGACGCGGCCCCTTTGAGCCGCCAAGTTGCGCAACTTAAAATACGCCAGTTTCATCTGCAGAGGGCTTCGCGAACGAAGCTTCGTGACCGAGGAAGTGTGCGGGTAATGCGCGATGGTTTCCCCCGGCCCCACCACCTCCCCCCCTCGCTCCAGCTGCCTGGTGAAGCTCGACCAACCGCGAATTCTCAGGTGCGAATTCTCGACCAGTTGTGCGATTCTATGTGCTCGACACCGCTGACGAGCAATGATGCATGGCTGCCGACAAAGAGATTCTAGAGCTAGTCTACACCGCCTCAACACATGACCAGCTCATGCGGGCGTATCGTGCTTGGGCTGGGGCCTACGACGTCGACACCGTGGACGGCTTCGGATATGTCGGCCACTTGGTCACGGCCCGCGCGCTCGCCGATGTGGTGGGCGACCGAGAGGCGCGGATTTTGGACGCTGGGTGCGGGACGGGGCTGGTCGGGCAGGCCCTGCGAACCCTTGGTTTTACACGCCTTGAGGCTATCGACGCATCACCCGAGATGCTGGCGCTGGCACGGGCGAAAGGTGTCTATCAGCGCCTGCACCAGGTCGACCTCGAAGGGCCGCTCGGTCTTCACGAATTCTACGATGGGGTGGCCTGCGCCGGTACGTTCACCTTCGGGCATGTCGGTCCTGCAGCGCTCGCGCGCCTCGCATCAGTCACCCGCGCTGGGGGGCACATCTGTTTCACAGTCCACGAGGGGGCGTACGCGGAGTTCGATTTCCGTGCCCACATCGACGCTCTGGAGGAGAGCGGACGCTGGACGCTAATTGAGGAAGAAGACGCGGACTATCTCCAGAAAGAGGGCGTTGGCTGCAAGCGCTTCACATGTCGGGTGGAGGACCCGCGCGCAGGGGAGCGTTGAACCGCTCAGGCGCCGAGGCGCGCGTCGAACGGGTAGTGGGAGAGGCTCGTCGCCCCGCGCTCGGTGATGAGAACCTGGTCTTCTAGCTTGATCGAGAAGTCGTCGCCCTCACGGCTGACGAGGGCCTCGACACAGAGCACCATCCCTGGCCGGAGCACGTCATCGAACGCGCCCTCGACCCAACCATCGGGGTACGCGATCATCGGCCACTCGTCGCAGAGGCCTACTCCGTGCATGAGGCAGCCGTACTTCTGCCGCTGATATTCGGCCGGCAGGCGGTGTGCGCCGTGGGTCAGCTCGTCAAAGTGTACCCCAGGGGCGAGCAGCGCGCGATTTGTCCGAAGGTGATCGAGCGCGAGCCTCATCGCGTCGATGTGGCGCTCTTCCGGCTGCGTCTCGCCGATCCACCAGGTCCGGGAGATGTCACAGCACATCCCATAGGGGCCGATCAGATCTGTGTCGAAGGCGAGGATGTCGCCGTCGAGCAGAGTCCGCGGCCCACACTCTTGATACCAGGGGTTGGTGCGCGGTCCGGAGCTGAGCAGCCGAGTCTCGATCCACTCGCCGCCGCGTCGGATGTTCTCCGCATGCAAGACAGCCCAAACGTCGCATTCAGAGAGACCCGGTGCGGCGAGCGTCTCCATGGCCGTCATCGCGGTCTCTGTTGCGTGAATTGCGCACCGCATGGCTGCGATCTCGTCGGCGCATTTGACAGACCGCGCTCGCTCGGTGAGCGGTTCTCCGTCGAGCACCTCGAGCCCGACCCCTTCGAGCGCGCGCAGGCCAGAGAGCATGATCTTGTCCACGGCCAGCCGCCGGTTCTCTCCGGCGTGGGAGACGAGGAGGTCGGAGACCTCGGCGGCGAAGCGGGTGGCGGCTTCGGGGATCCTGTCTCCTCGGTCGAAGTAGAAGAGGTCGGCGCCGTGTCGGCGCTCACGCACGAGCTGGTTGTGGCTGCTGAGGAGCTCACAACCCTTGTAGTCCCAGATGACCATGTAGCCGTCGGGGCAGAGAAGCACTGCCCGGAAGGGGTTGTGGGTGTTCCACAGCTGCATGTTCGGGGCGTCGGTCGCGTAGCGGATGTTGAGCGGGTCAAAGAGCAGCAAGCCGCCGCAGTCTCGAGCGATGATCTGATCGAGGAGCCGTTGCCAGCGATAGCGCCGCATGCGGGGGAGCTCGGGAAGGACGAGGCCGGCCTCTGCCCATTCCCGCAGGGCGAGATCGGTGGGCCCGATCTCGACCCGGTCGTGTCCCTGTCGGGCGACCGGCGAGATTATGCGATGTTTGTCGGCGGAGTGGTCCACAGGGCTCCTCAAGGGTCAATGAGCCCGGTCAGATGAGCGAGCAGCGCTCTCAGCGTTGGGTGGCGATAGACGAGCGTAGCCGGCAGCCGTGCGCCGACAACCCCCTGCAGCTTGTTCTTCAGCACGAGCGCCATCAGCGAGTCGACGCCGAGGTCGAAGAGCCTCGTGTCCGGGTCGATAGGGTCCGAAGGATCCCGGCCTAGCAGTTCACAGAGCACACCGTGCATTCGAGCCTCGAGGTCGCTCGCGGGAGAGGCTTCGTTGGGGCTCCTCGCGGCCTGCTCCTCGCTCTGGTGGACCCTGTCCCGAAAGAAAGCGTAGAACGCCAGCTCTTCCCGCGAGCGCGTGTCGAGAAAGCGGTCCCAGTAGATGGGAGTCACGTCGACGTGAGCCCGGCCCTCCAACATTGCGGTCTCGAGAATGGCCATGCCCTCGTCGGGGGTGATCACGCCCATGCCCTCGCGCTTTAGCTGGGCGAGCATATGTGCTTCGGCTCCCCCCCCGATCTCAGCCCATCCGCCCCAAGCAACGCTCATGCAGGGCAATCCTTCGGCCTGGCGCCAGGCCGCGAACCTGTCGAGGAAGGCGTTGCCGGCGCAGTGGTTGGCTTGGCCTGGATGTCCAAGACCTCCGGCATCGGACGAGAAGAGGACGAAGTGGTCGAGCGGGATGTGCTGGGTGAGCGAGTGCAGGTGCCAGCAGCCGTTGACGCGTGTTCCCATGACGCCGTCGAAGCGCTCCTGGTTCATGTGGAGCAAGACTCCGTCGTCGAGGCTGCCCGCCGCGTGCATGACCCCGCGTAGCGGTCGGTCGAGCGGGGTGTCATGGATGACTCGGGCCAGCGCCGGGCCGTCTGTGACGTCTGCCGCAACGCACACTACATCCACGCCGGTCGCCCGCAAGGCTTCGATGGGAGCCTGGAGGTGGGGCTTGTCGATCGAGCGGCTGAGGAGCACGATCCGGCCTGCTCCGCGAGCCCCCATCCACTGCGCGACATAGAAGCCGATGCCTCCCAGGCCGCCCGTGATCAGGTAGCTCGCGTCCCGGCGGAAGGTTAGGCCACTTCGGGGCGGAATACCCGACGGCACAAGCCTCGCGACGCGACGTTTGCCGCTGCGAAACGCCACCTGGCCCTCCGGTGGTGCATCGTCATCCTCCGCACGCCGACCACGGATCTCGGCTACGAGGGCCCGGGCCACGCTCTCGATCGGCGCCTGCGGGTCGAGGTCGACGGTAGTGCAGGGAATCTCAGGGTGCTCGATACGAACGCACTGGGCGACCGCCCACAGGGGGGCTTGATCGGGCCGCTCACATCGTCCGTCGATGGCCTGCGCCCCACGCGTGACGAGGAGGAGTCGAGGGAGTTCGTCCGTCTCGACGGCATCGGCGAGTATTCGGATAAGAGCTGCCGTGCTCCCGCAGGTACGCTGGGCGGCGGCCATCGGATCCACCGCCTCGAGACGCGCTGTCCCGTCGAGACCCCACAGATGGACGATGCTGTCGAGCGCGGGGAGAGTCGCCCACAGCCGCTCAAGACCATCAGCCTCGTCGAAGCGGTCGGAGCCCCGCTCGACAGATCGATCGGGCTCGAACGCGAGGGTGCAACGGTAGCCAGCTTCAGTGAGCTCGTGGGCGACTCGCTCGGCGATCCCGCAACGGTCGGCGAGCAGGAGGATATGGCCCCCCGGGCGATCTGCGACGGTTGGCTGGGGGCGTGGGAGCCAACGAACCATCCGCAGCCAATCCTGCCAACGGGGGCGGCCTGAGAGCGCCCACCTGGCGACCTGTTTCTCCTCGGAGCCGATGATCGTGGCCACCGGACGGCCGTCGACGTCGAGCAGATCGACGTCGACGGAGCGCAGGATCGGGCCGGTCGTCCGCAGGCGTACCCGCCCGCGATAGGCCGCGCTGCGGGCCGGGCGGTGGAGCGTCAAGCGTTCGATAGCGACCGGGATGTAGGGATCGGCCTCCGGCGAGTCGTCGAAGAGCGCCCACCCGATCTGGATACAGGCGTCGAGCAAACAGGGGTGCAGCTGATACTCCGCTGCGTCTGCGTGGCGAGGTGCGTCGAGCCGGCCAGCGGCACGTTCATTCGAGCTCATCAGCTCGGTGAGCAGTCGAAACGCGGGGCCGAAATGGTACCCGCGACGCGCACAGCCAGCGTAGAACTCGTCGACGTCGATCGCGTCGCCGTCTGTGAGCTCAAGCTTCACCTCTGCTGGTTCGACCGCTCCAATTTGGCCTGTGGCGTGTGTCATCCACTCGTCATCGTCGGTTCCTTCGTCATACGCGGGCCGGCTGCTGATACGCACGGCGTAGCGACCGGCACCGTCGGGCGAGACCTGCGTCTGCACGACCCGTGGTCCGTCAACAAAGGTCAGGGCGCGCTCGAAGCTCATGTCATAGAGCGAGAGGGCGTCGCCGAAGAGGGTTGCGCCGGCCGCGATCGCGATCTCGACGAAGCCGGTCGCCGGCAAGAGGGGCGGATCTCCATGATCGCGGACCCACGCTGGGGCATCAGGGGCGATCACTTGCTCAAAGAGCCGCTCTCCCCGCGCCAGCGTGGAGGCTCGGACTCGACGGCCAAGAAGGGGGTGACCGCCGGCAGCTGCCGGCGTGGGGGCGCTGAGGGGGGGCGGAGGTTTGGGGGGGTCGGGCCAGCAGCGAACCTGCTCGAACACATATCCCGGCAGGGGAATCCTCCGGGCGTCATCCACAGGCTCAAAGGCGCCCCATCCGACACGCAACCCTGAGCACCAAGCGTCCGCCAGCGTTTCGAGCAGATGCTCGAGGTCATCGAGGTCATCCTCCGCGGGATGACGCATCGTCGGATGACAGCGAGCGTCGGCGGCGATGGTCTCCACGAGGCGGCTCAACGTCTGGTTGGGCCCAACCTCAAGGAGCACCTCGGGTCGGCGCTCGAGCAGCTGCCGGACGTCGTCCTCAAAGCGAATCGTCCCTGTCAGCTGTCGACCCCAGTAGCCGAGCGGCAGCGTATCCGACGGCGTGAGCCACTCATCGGAGGCGTTTAGGGTCATCGGGGTCGACGGCGACCGGGGCGTGATCCGCTCGGCGTGAGCATCGAGCGCCTGGGCCGAGCCTCGCATTAGCGCAGTGTGACTCGCCCGATTCGAGGTCTCGAGCGCTCGGTGGCGCACGTTCGAGTCAGCCAGGGCTCGCCGCACCGCGTCGACGGGACCTGGTGCGCCGCCGAAGACCACGCTCTGGGGCCCATTGACGAGCGAGAGGCCGATCACAGCGTCGTCGTCGTCGTCGACTCCTCTGTTCGGGAAGAGGCGGTCGAGGTGTGCAATGGCGTCCGCCTCCGAGAGCCGGGCGGCGAGCATCGCCCCGGGGGCGGTCTCGGCCTCCATGACCTCGCTGCGTACGAGGAGGAGCTCGATCGCCTCCTCGATGGTAAACACGCCGGCGATCGTGGCAGCGACATACTCCCCCAAGCTGTGGCCCACCAGCGCGGTCGGCTGCACCTCCGCGTCGATGAGCAGCCGGGCCATCGCGTACTCGACGGCGAACGTCGCCAGCTGGAAGACGGTGATCCCGTCGAGCCCGACCCCTTGGGCCGCGCCCGGACCGCTGTAGAGGATGTCCGCCAGATCGTACGAGCTCCGGGCGGTCACGACCTCATTGCAGGCGTCAAAGTGCCGGCGGAAGCCCGGGACCTGCTGGTAGAGGGTGAGGCCCATCTGCGGCGCCTGAACACCGCCGCCGGGGAACAAGAATGCGACGCTCTCGACCTCGGCCTGCGCTGGTGTGGGGGGCCGCCGCTCGACCCGCAAAGCCGTTTTTTCGAGCGCTTCGATCGCAGACGCGTGATCTCGACAGACCACGGCTGCCCGCACCGGCATCGCCTCGCGTCCAACGTGGAGGGTGTGGGCCACGTCGCAGATTCGTATCGCAGGGTCGTGGCGGATGTGGTCGGCGAGCGCTCGGCAGGCCCGGGCGAGCGCGGCTGGCGAGCGCGCCGAGAGGCACAAAACCCTGGGCGCGGACGTCTCTGGTGTGACGAGAGATGGCGGCGGTGGCTCTTCGAGAACGAGGTGGCAGTTGGTCCCGCCGATTCCCAGGCTCGTGATACCGGCGCGGCGGGGTCGCTCCGTCGCGGGCCACGGTCGGAGCGCCGCGTTGATGTAGAATGGCGTGCGATCGAGCTGGAGCTCGGGGTTGACCGTCTCGAAGCCCGCCAGGGGCAGAAGTTGACGGTGATGCAGGCTCAGCGCGGTCTTGATGAGCCCTGCGACCCCCGAGGCGATGCTGCTGTGTCCGATGCTCGGCTTGATCGAGCCGAGGGCGCAGCGGCCAGGCCTGACCCCGGCGAAGGCAGCGGTCAGGGCCCGGACCTCGATCACATCGCCCACCGGGGTTCCGGTGCCGTGTGCTTCGACATAGTCGATCGTGTCGGCTGTGACACCAGCTGCAGCGTGCGCCGCAGAAATGACCGCGCTCTGTCCGCTCACGCTCGGCGCGGCGAAGTTGGCCTTCTGACCGCCGTCGTTGTTGATCGCGCCGCCCTTGATGATAGCCCAGATCGGATCCCCATCGGCCTGGGCGTCGGCGAGGCGCTTGAGCACCACCACGCCTACGCCGTCACCGATGAGTGTGCCGTCAGCCTTGGCGTCGAACGCTCGACAGCGGCCGTCCGACGAGTCTAGCCCCTCAGTGTAGACATAGCCACCTTGGGGGAAGCTGATGCTCGCTCCGCCGGCGAGCGCGACGTCGCAGGAGCCAGCGACCAGCGCTTGAGCGGCTGTCTGCACCGCGACGAGGCTGGTCGAGCATGAGCTCTGAATCGTCACGCTGGGGCCGCAGAGGTTGAGGAGATAGGAGGTCCTATGAGTGATGTAGTCTTTGTCGTTCCCGAACTCGGTCAGCGAGGCGGTCAGGGGGTCCCCTAGATCCATCAACCCGCCGCCTCGAAGGTTATGCAGCAGGTAGAGCGGCAAGAACGCGCCGCCGTAGACCCCGGTTCGCTCTCCTATCGAGCTCGCCCGCAGCCCCGCGTTCTCCAGCGCGTGCCAACAGCACTCGAGAAAGAGGCGTTGCTGGGGATCGATGAGCGTCGCTTCACGAACGGAGAGGCCCCAAAACTCAGGATCGAAGCGGTCTACATCGTCGAGCAGAGCGCCTACCGGTACGTAGTCTGCTCGCCGATAGACGTCAGGCGGTACACCGGCTGCGACCAGTTCGTCCTCGGAGAGGGGGCGGGCCGCCATTGCGCCCGTGCAGAGCGCGTCCCAGAAGGCGTTGAGATCGGCCGCGCCAGGGAAGCGACAGGCCATACCGACAATGGCGATATCGTCGTTGGCAGGGCGACGCGGGCGGACCGGGGTCCTCCGCGCGGGGGCCGCCCCGTCGAGATGGGCCGCCAACGCTCGAGCGGTGGGGTGTTGGAAGAGGTCGACCACGGAGACAGGCCGGCCGAGACGCATGCTCAGCGAAGAGGCTGCGCGAGCGGCGAGCAAGGAGTGTCCCCCGAGGTGGAAGAAGTTGTCTGTCGGGTGGACAGGCACGACGCTCAGCACCTCCGCCCAGATCGATACGACCAACGCCTCGGTCTCCGTGCGAGCGGGAGCATCGTCGCGCGTCTTGGCTCCTGCGAAGTGCTCAGGGCCCGGCGGAGGCAATTTTTGCCGGTCGAGCTTGCCGGTCGCGGCGAGCGGGAGCGCGTCTATCTGGATCAGATAGGAAGGCACCGCGTAGTGCGGCAGCGTCTGCTCCAACCAGGCCCGCACTGCCACGAGGGAGAGGGGATCTTGGACGCGCCCGTCCTGGACCACGTAGGCCACCAGGTCGGTCGGTTGGCCTGTCTGGGGGTCGTCGCGAGTCGTGACGACCGCCGCCTTGATCCCCGAAAACCGGGTGAGTGTCGTCTCGACCGCACCGGGCACGATGCTGTAGCCCCGCAGCTTGATCATGAAGGCGACCCGGCCGAGCACCTCCACTTGGCCGTTTGCCAACACCCGGCCGGCATCCCCTGTGCGAAACATGAGCTCTTGCTCGTCCGTGAAGGGATCAGGCAGGAAGCGGTCGGCGGTCATCTCGGGCTGGTCCAGGTAGCCGCAGCCGAGCGAATCACCACCCACGTAGAGCTCGCCCCGCACGCCGACGGGCACCGGCGCGAGCGCCTTGTCCAGCACATAGAGCCGGACGTTGTCCATCGGCCGTCCGACGGGCGCGAAGCGTGGTGAGTGCGACGGGTCAAGCGCCTTCAGGTCGATATGACAGACGTCGTGACATTCGGAGATGCTGTAGTCGTTGAGCACCGTCGCCTGGGGCAAGCGGTCGGCGATCCGTCGGGCGAGAGCGGCGGGGGTCACCTCGCCGCTGAGATAGATCGTGCGCAAATGCGTCAGGCGACGCTCGACCTCCACCCCTGGGGTGTCGAGCACCTGCTCGAGCAGCGAGGGCGTGAACATCATTCGCGTGATGCGATGGCGCTCGATAAAGTCCACGAGGCGAGGTGGATCGTAGATGACATCCCCGGGGATGATGTACGTCGGAGCTCCTACCAGCAGCGGTCTTATCACCTCCCACACGAAGAAGAGGTTGCTGCCCTCCCGATCGTCGGGGCGATACGGGTGATGGCGGTAGCGCCAATAGTACGAGTTCACTGCCCCTCGATGGGGGCAGATGATCCCCTTGGGGACGCCGGTGGTGCCTGAGGACATGACGCAGTAGGCGAGATCGTCGGGCCCGGCCTGGGGCCCCTCGGCGAACGCCGCGAGCTCCGCCTCGGCGAGGGTCGTCTCCCAGCCGGGATCGAGGCCCAACGCCTTGGCTCGCCACGCCGCAGGCAGCCGCGCCGTCCAAGCTCCGCGGGAGAGCACGACCCGCGGAGCGGCGGTATCGAGCACCTGCTCGACAAGCGCGGCTGGATACGCGATCTCGACCGGCATGTAGGCTCCGCCCGCCTCCATCGCCGCGAGCACGGCGACTACGTAGTCTACACATGGCTCCAGATAGAGCCCCACCCGGTCGCCGAGCCCCACTCCTCGGTGACGGAGCATCGCTGCGAGTCGATCGACTCGCTCCGCGAGGGCTCGATAGGTGATCTCGTGTGCATCATCGACAATCGCGGTACGATCTGGCGTGCGCTCGGCCTGCGCGCGAAATAGGGTGTGTAGGCCTGCCTCAGGATAGGCGCAGCGGGGTCCGCGGAGGAGGGATCGGGGGAGTGCGGCCACCGTCTCGTCGAGCGTGCTCGCCACCCACGTGACCACCGGCTCCACGCTCTTCGCCAGATAGAAGTGATCGCCCTTGAACACACGGACCTCAAAGGGACCGTAGGTGCACGCTTTCCAGGCCTCGAGCTCTGCGCGCTGGACGGTCGCGTCGGTTTCGCCCCCTGCGACCGAGATCGGGATATCGAGCGGATTGCCCTCCTCCCAGCGATAGCCCTCCGTGAGGCGAAAGTCGGCTCGAGCCGCGGGCAGGATCAACTCCAGCAGCGACGGCTCTGATAAGACCCCCTCGGGGAGCCCCCCAAGGCGCTCGAGCTCCTGGGCGAAGAGAGAGTCGGGAAGCCGATGCATGCCGACTCCGCGGGGCGCGAGATGGGGACCTGTGTGGGCGGACACGAAGAGATGAACCGGCAGGGGCGCGCCCTGCTCGCGGAGCTGCCGGGCGACCTCAAATGCGAGCACCGAGCCCATGCTGTGCCCGAAGAAGGCGAAGGGGGCGTCAAAATACGCCGACAGAGCCTCAACGATCGCGGCGATGGTGGTCGGGAGGTCGTCGAGCGGCATTTCCTCCGCCCGAGGTCCTCGCCCAGGCAAGCTGAGCGCGACGACCTCGATGTGAGCGGGCATCGCCGCGCTCCAGCCGTAGAACGACTGCGGCCCGCCGCCCCCGTGTGGGAAGCCGATCAGTCGGAGCTGGGCGTTCGGCCGAGGGTGAAAACAGGCGAAGAGGTCAGCCTTCTCAGTCATTGGATCTCACTTCTCCGTCGGTCTCTCCGGGAGCGACGCGACTCGGGCTCGGCACATTGTCCGCGCGTGAACTCAGGATCTGGATTGTCGGTTGCAGCGCGTTGGCGACGGAGCTTGCCAGCGCAACGTTGTACAGCATGATCGCAGCGGCAACGCCAGCATGGACCAGGTAGATCCCCCCAACGCAGAGCACGCCCGGCGCGATGGTGAGCACCTTGCCCCGCTCGAGGTTGCGGCGGAAGTCTCCCCCCATCGCAAAGAGGTCCGGCAGTCGGGTCAAATTGCCGTCGAGCATCACCAGAGCGGCCGTGTCCGTCGCCGCCGCGCTTGCTCCGCTCAGGGAGATGGAGACATCGGCGGCCTTGAGCGCGATCGCGTCGTTGATGCCATCCCCGACGAAACAAACTCGCCGACCCTCAGCCTGCAGAGCCGCGACGATCGCAGACTTCTCCTCAGGCAGCACCTCGGCGTGGACCCGAGTAATGCCCAGCTGCTCCGCCAGCCTCCGCGCGGGCTCCTCGCGGTCGCCTGAGACCAAGCCGATGTCGAGCCCCCGGGCTCGAAGTGCTGCGATCACCTCCCCTGCCTCGCGGCGAATCGGGGTCGCGAGCTCGATGAGCCCGACAACCTGCCCGTTGACAGCGACGTAGATGGGGGCGCTCTCCGGCGATGTGGGCGGCACTTCGGGCGGTAGTTTGACGCCGTCGCGGACCATCAACCGCTCGCTCCCTACCCGTACCTCATCCCCGTTGACCCGTGCTCGCAGCCCTGCGCCGAGCGAAACCTCCAGGCGCTCGACCGGCATTGTCTCGATGTTCTCTGCGGCAGCGGCGGCCAGGATCGCGTGCGCGATCGGATGGGTCTGACCACGCTCCGTCGACGCTGCAATGCGCAGCACTTCGGCCGCATCGTATCCAGCCAGTGGGTGTACACAGACCACCTCTGGCTTATCCGTCGTGAGAGTCCCCGTCTTGTCGAAGAGCACAGTGTCGACGGCGGCGAGCAGCTCGAGCGCCCGTCCATCCTTGATGAGCACCCCCTGCTGGGCGGCGAGGTTGATGAAGCCGAGGACGCTGATGGGGGCGGCCGTCCGCATGTGGTAGCCAAACGACGCGAAGGTCATCGCAAGCGCGCTCGTCACCCCGAGCAGGGGCAGGGTGAGCGCGCTGAGCGCGAGCGTCGGCAACGCACCACGCTCGACGAGCGTTTCTCCGACAGACCGATAGTGTTCGGTCAAATCCTCGGTGCTTTGGAGGATGGCGTGAAGTTGGCCGACGGTCGTGTCGGCCCCCATCTGCGTGACCTCCACGAGCAAGGGCCCCTCGATGGCGAGGGTCGAGGCGAAGACTCGATCGCCGACCTTCTTGGCCGCAGGAGTGGACTCACCGGTCAACGCGCGCTCATCGACCGCTCCCTCTCCCTCGACCACGATCCCATCGACGGGCACCGCATTGCCGGCGCGAACTACAACCTGGTCACCTTCGACGAGATCGGACAAGGGGACCTCGACGTCGACCCCCCCCTGAACGAGCCACGCGTGAGATGGCTGCTCGCCGAAGACGTGGGCCAAGTCTTCGTGAGTTTGTCGCCGGGTGTGGCGTAGCCCCTTCATGCTGCCGTACACCAGGGTCGAGCCCAGCGCGCACGCGAAGAAGTGCCCGGTGACCAGGCACCCGCCGAGGGAGAGCGAGTCGATCAGCGCCACCCACCGCCGATCAGGATCGCCGCGCATTCGATAGGCCCGACGGAGGAAAGGCGCCGTCACCACAACAAGGGGGATGGCGCTGAGGAGCGCGATTGGCGGGGCAACGATCGCTCCGACGACGTTCAGCGCCAGCGCGCCGCCGGCGATGGCCAGGTTTTGATCGACCCTCATCTCGTCGGCATCGCCGGCATCGCCGGCATCGCCGGCATCGCCGGCATCGCCGGCATCGCCGGCATCGCCGGTATTGTCCGGGTAGGTCCGCTCTTCTGGGTCCGGGCCCGGTGAGCCGGTCGAGCCGCGCTCTACGTCCGACACCTCTGTGAAGAGCATGGCGGCGACGGCTGTGGCCCCGCCGATGACGAGAAAGGTGATCAGCACTGTCGTTCACGTCGGTTCAGAGCGCGGATGCTCAAGATTCTTGGCCTAGCTTCTCTCCCACGTGTGGCATGTACAAGCTGTTGGGGTCGATCGTCTCTCGGCAGCGTGGGACCGACGCGTCCTGCACGGGCACCTTATCGCCCCATGGTTCAAAGGTCAGCTTGTAGCGAGGGACGGGCAGCGGCGCGGCGAGCAGGCCTGCGACACGATCGAGGAAGTTGATCACCATAGGCGGCCAGGGCCCTGTGCTCTGCGACTCGGAGTACGTCGCGTCGTAGCGAATCGTCAGTGTCTCATCGAGCGGCATCATCGCCACCTCGACGCCATCTCGGAAGTGGCGCAGGCGTGCGTGCGCAAAGCTTGAGCAGGCCGGTCCCGGCGGGAAGTGGATGTGCTTGAGGTTGTCGGCGTTCTCCGGGAAGTGCTCCTTCCCGAGCTCAAAGGTCAGGGTGATGTACTCGGACGCGCCGATCAGCTCGGGATGGTCGGCCACGAGGCCCACCGGCAGCTCGTAGAGGTATTCGACCCCATCGGGGCGAAACGCCAGGACGTCGCACATCACACCGAAGAGTGGCACTAGCGCCGCGGCGGTGCTCAGGCGCCTGAGGACAAAGTTGGCCAACGCGAAGAGGTCGTCGGGGTTGTCGAGCGGCAGGCGTAGCGCCGGCAGAGACTCGCCATAATATCGGTGCTCGAGGAGTCGGAAGAGCGTGCGAATATTGTAGCGAAACCCGTGGATGAAGCTGCTCGCAGCCTGTCGATCCCGCGCGGCCATGGCCGTGCCGATAAAGTAGAGGCCGGGCTCGGTGCTCTCCCAGGAGCTGCTCAGGCGAGGAAACTTCCCGCACGGGTCGACCTCCACGTTGATCTCGGAGGCGAAGAGCGCAGGCTCGACGAAGCTGAACCCGGTGCAGACGATCACGTGGTCATAGGTGTACGTTGAGCGCACCGTGCCAGGCGGGCTCCAGTGAGGCATATGCTCCTCCCAATGACAGAGGAACGCGCCGTCGCGCTCTTTCTCAATCCGTGTGAACGAGCAGCCGAGGAGCGCGTGTTGAGCCTTGAGGAAGTACATATCAAGGATCGTGTTGTTGATGGCCCGCAGATTGCCCGGGAAGTGGGTCTGCCACGCCATCTTCAGCTGCTTGTTGTCGAGGCCGATGTGGACAAACGCGGCGTGCCCCGCGAGGTGCTCGCCGACCTCAAAGGCCGAGTTTCCCTTGCCGATGATCAGGACTCGCTTGTTGGCGTAGAGCTCGCGATCGAGGTCATGACTGCAATAGGTCTCCGCGTCCTCAATACCCTCGATCGCGGGGAGCAGCTCCCGGCGCGGCCCCGTGGCCATGATCAACCGCTCAGCGGTCCGCCGCACTCCGGCTGCGTCATCGACGACAAAGTGGCCCTCACGACCGATACGGGTCACTTGCACCCCGTACTCGATGTTCAGCGCGTACTTTGTGGCGAAGTCGAGCAGGTAGCGATGGAGGTCGTCAGCGTTGGGGTAAAGCTCGTCCGAGTAGTCGCGAAAGAGGTGCGAGTTGTCGTCGGTGAGCAGGGAATTCCAGTCGTGCCGCATCTGGTACTCAATCTCAGAGAACCAGGTGTGACGTTTGTTGAGCGAGAGCAGAGTGCGGTGTCGGGGATAGACATCGAAGGAGCCTCCTGCCTGCTCACGAGCCTCGAGGATCACGTAGCTGCGACCGGCGCTCTGCAGGAAGTAGGCGAGCTGCATGCCAGCCGGCCCCGCGCCGATGATGATGTAGTCGAGATGGTGTGGGCTCGTCACAGCGGGTTGACCTCGTAGATCGGGTAGTAGGAGTCGATCCGCCCGGCGGTGAAGTCCGCGGCGAGGGTCGGGATCGCGTGCCAGGGGGTCGGGCTACCGTCGAGCGGCGGACGGAAGCCGTACTCTTCGGCGGTCGCGACCGCCTTCCACGCCTCGGATGTCCGTGAACCGTGGGTGTGCACGTGGGTATGCCGCGCGATGCACTCGGCGGCTCGGTGCACTTCGAGCTTCATGCCGAGCTTCCACCCCGCGGTCGCAACGACCCCTTGGCGGGCGAGCGCCTTGAGCGTGGTCCGATAGACTGGCAGGCCGATGTTGTCGATGAAGATGTCCACCCCCCCCCCTCCTGTAATCTCGGCGACATGGGCGAGAAAGTCCTTCTCAGCAGCTCGGAAGCGCTGATGACGGGGCGGATCCTCCCGACTGGCGCGGGGATCGTGGTAGAGGTCCGGCCACGCTCGTCGATCGACGGGAGTGATGCCGGCCGCGGCGATATGAGCCAGCCGACCGTCGCGAGAGGCGACCATCGCGGTTTTGCACCCGACCTTGCGCGCGAGCCAGAGCTGCGCTAGTCCCACGCCGCCGCCCCAGCTCCATACATTCACCTTTGATAGGTCCTGCTCGGGCATCTGAACTCGCCAGCAACCATATGCAACTCGCCAGTTCTCCCAGGCCGTGACATAGCGTACGGACATCGCTGCCCACTGCTGTATCGAGAGGGTTGAATTTTCGGGGATTGGGATGAGCGCCCGACTCGGCAGGCGCACACGACGCGCTAGCATGCCTCGGGTGCCCGGGGCGTCGAAGGCCAGGACCTTGATCGGGTAGCCAAAATCATCGTTGATCACGTCGCCGTAGAGCATGCAGAGGTCGCCCTCGGCGACATGGCTCACCGCGGGACCGGGCCGGAGCACCCGCACCACGCCAGCGTTGCCGAGCACCACGAAGTCCTCATCGCGGTGGGCGCAAATATCGAGCGGTCGTCGCTCGATCGCGTGCGACATGTTGGCTTCCCAGCAGCCGTAGATCGGCTCAACCAGAGCCTCGTCATCGGCGAGCGGTCCGATCTCAAGCTGGCTAGACTCAAGTGTTCCCGGTCCAGGGCATGGTCCCTGACCCCGGCGGAGGATCCAAGCTTCGGTACGGTTTGCGTTCATCGTTTGTCCGCGTTGCTGTCGCGTTGTTGGGCTGAGCTGGGGTATACGTCGGTCACGGTAAAATACACAGGGACGCAGGTTTGCTCGTGGGTCGCACCGTCTAGCGGTTGAGAATCGGAATTTTGCGCGGCTCCCGCCATGAAGGACATACTACCCTAGCGATGCGCTTTCGCGCGGGCGCGAGGAAACAGAAGTGTCTGACAGTGCAGGGGCCCTCTTATGAGGGGGAGGAGCCCCAGTGTCTCACGCCGCAGGACGACTCTGAACCCGGGAGCAGTCGGGCGGATACACACCACGCGGCCGTACAAAGAGCCGACGCTACCACAACAACCCGGTCGGGAATATCACGCAGATCCGCGACAAGGCCAACAGGGGTGTTCTTCGACGACGCGTACGTCAGCCCCGAGCAGGTCTTCTCGCGGTTGATCGAAGCGAAGCG
>Ga0316189_10002115_pt1 | contig 19572 bp, 9 predicted proteins | sample LowCovwburrow_MG_FD_204930 | JGI IMG/M metagenome (GOLD analysis project Ga0316189, IMG submission 204930) | Coastal sediment microbial communities from Maine, United States - Lowes Cove worm burrow | ecosystem: Environmental > Aquatic > Marine > Coastal > Sediment | place: USA: Maine... | reverse complement strand
AGCCAAGTCGCAATGTCTACCCCGCCAAGCCGAACTGACGATAAATACAAGCAAAAACGCGAGTTTATCTACAGTATTTTGCGGCAACCTTGGCAACAGAATGCATACGTAGCGAATCAGGACTCTACACAAGGGTCGAGCAAAAGACCGAGGTTAATGCCGATGTTATGCGGTAATAATCCGATTTCTAATACCGCACCAGAAAAGTTTCTAGCGTTGACTGAGACTCAACTGTTTATGCTAAAGCAGTGGCGTGACGGTAAATTTGTTAATGAATGCGATGAGTGGAAACTTGACCAAAAGACTTGTGAGACACCCTGGTCAAGCCCGCCGACTACAGGAGAAGGCATAGACCGAGGTGTATTAAGTAATATGCTCGGTGGTGCTTTTTGCCCCGGTGGTGAGCTTAGCTGGATTGTGCAAAATCCCGCTCTTTACAGTGAGCCATATCGAATCAAACACACCACCTACCAAGCGAGTGGATTGAGTCTTCCACAACCGGTCGCGCAAAAGGATGGTTCGGCGGCACCGAATTTAGCGGCCGGTAATGAGCCTGGAGACTTAACTAAATATATCGGCATACCGTGGCAGGCCGACTTTCATGAATGTACCACCCAAGACATTAATGTTAGCTACGACGACTGGAACAGTATCGACTTATCTTCGGTGGGTGACCCAGCAACGCAGCAAATAGCCTACGAGATTCCGTGGTGGCCAGCGCATCGGCCGATGGTCGTGACCGACAACTCGAATTCAGTATTTTGGGCCTCGGGTATCCCCGATAATATGGCCGGAGACCTGGAAATGGTGACTGCGTGGAGTAGCCTTGGCTTTATCTTAAAAGATCCGTCGACACAGGCTTTTTCTCAAGCCGAACGAGATTATGCAACATTAGGGCCATCGATACCGTCCGGCAAACGAACTCTTGGGCGCAGTAAAAGGAGAACAGACAATGACGAATGATATTCAAGATTCAGAAAATAGGGTCCCGAGAATTTTAACTGGTACATGGACTTATCGAAGTTTTTTAAGTAATGCTGATATTAATGCTGACTTCGACTCGCTGGAATTCGGACGGGGTAATATTGAAATTAAGCCCGCGCCGATGCAGCAACTCGATGGTCGAATTTATGGCCCCGGATGGCAGTTACAGCTCAAAGGCTCGATTAATTACGCTGACCCGTTTAGCCTACGCTTCGAAGGCAAAGGTGTGGTCTCAGGTGCTCAATGGATCTACCACTACGTGGGTTACCTAGTGCCCGACTGGGTCAACGGCGAGCAGCAGGTGCCATCAATTGTTGGCAGCATCGTTCGAGTGATTCCTCACCCGACTGGCGCGAATGGAAAGTCGACTGCGCCGGCCGGAGTCGTTGCACAGTGGATAGCGGTGAAGCAGGGTGTGGAGCAATGACCGCTATCAAGTTAGTCTTCAGTAGAGTGTTGTACCGCTGATGCATCGAGATTATGACATTCTCATCGTTGGGGCCGGAGTGGCTGGTTGCGCTGCAGCAATAGCGTTAAAAAACTGTCTGCCAGAGTATTCGGTTTGTATTGTCGACCGAGCCCCAGATGACATCGCCGATCAAACTGGTGGGCGAGCGTCACTCGAGCAAACCATTGGCGAGACTTTACCTGCGCAAGTGGTGATACCGATGCAGCAACTCGGTATTTGGGAGGAGTTCCTAAGTTTGCAGGCGTTACCATGCAGTGGCACACGTGCATGGTGGGGCAGCGAGTTGCCAAATGAGAATGAAAGCATTTATTCGGCCTATGGAAATGGCTGGCATATTGATCGTAATAAGTTCAATCGATGCTTACTCACGCATGCTCTAGGGTCTGGTGTCGAGTTGCTACACAACACTGAGTTATTAGAAGTGCGAGCATCAAGCAAAAATAAATCTCAACTGCCGATCTGGAAATTAAGCTTAGCCAATGCTGATCGAAGCCCTTTTAAACACGCTCTCACTGACGGGTCAATGACTGCTCGCTTCATTATCGATGCTACGGGCCGATCAGCGAACCTGGCGCGTAAGCTGGGCGCAAAAAAGCAACACCTAGATAAACTGGTTGGTATCTATCAATATTTTCAAGCCAGCGAAATAATTGATTCAAGTACTGTGATTGAGGCGGTGGAGTACGGCTGGTGGTACAGCGCAGCGCTGCCATCGGGCCAGAGGGTGGTGACCTTAATGACTGATGCCGATGTTGCTCGGCAAAATAGATACCGAACTGCCGATAAGTTTAGACAAGCATTATTTGAAACACAAAACTTGAGTGAGTGTTTACGCGGGCACCAAATAGCATCACAACCCATCGTTACGGCAGCAAATACACAGCGTCTGGATACGCTCGCTGGCACAGCCTGGTTGGCCACCGGCGATGCCGCTTTTACCTTTGATCCGCTTTCCTCTCTAGGGTTGTTTAAGGCCCTGCGGATGGCGGTAATAGCCAGTTATGCGGTGACCGATTACTTCTCGGGTAAAGACCCAGAGTTAACTAAATTTCAATGCTTTGCTAATGCTGAATTTGCCAGTTACCTTGACAAAAAGCGCGAATACTATTCACAGCAAAGTCGTTTTAAGCAACAGCTATTTTGGCAGCGCCGGAGGGCCGCATAATGACGCAATTAAATGATAAACCTGTAGTAGCATTTTTACTTTATCCTGACTGTACCTTACTAGATTTTGCTGGTGCTACCCAAGTTTTCGCATGGGCCGGATTTAAAACTGTCTGGGTAGCGCAAACGATGAGTCCAGTAGTAACAAGCGAAGGCGTCAGTGTTATGCCAGCGGCGACATTTGATAGCCCTCCTGACAATATTTACATGCTTTTCGTTCCCGGCGGTGGTGCTGAAGGTGTGTCTCAAGCAATGCTCGACGATACTTTACAGTGCTTTGTTACAGATACCGCCGCATCGGCCACATGGGCGGGTTCAATTTGTAGCGGGGCATTCATTATCGCCACCGCCGGCCTACTTGATGGGTGCAAAGCTACCACGTATTGGAGTGTATTAGAGTCACTGGCGTTGTTTCCACGCTTGCAGGTTGAAACAGATGTTTACCCAAGGTATTTGGTTGATACCGATAAATGTCGATTTAGTGGTGGTGGCGTATCATCGTCGATCGATATCGCTCTAGAGCTAGTTGCTCAAATTAATGGAATTGAGGCTGCACAAGCGGCAGATTTGTTTATTCAATACGCGCCTCAACCGCCAGTTCATTCAGGTGACCCCAGTCAAGCTTCCGCTGAGTTGGTCGCTTCAGTAAAAGCCGTACAGCAAGAAAGCTTTATACAGCCGATTACTAAAACCACCATGCAGGTGATTGCCAGTGATTCGGATTGTTAAGCTGCCAGAACATAAGTCTTAATCAAATTAAGTAAATCAGGAGATAACCATGAACGTAGCGATACAACGATTTATAGTCACGGCATTAACAGTGCTTGGCATGTGCTTTTCCAGTTCTAGCGCGTTTGCCATGCTCGCTGCTAACAGTGGTACGCACACTGCCTATCTGACCACGAATCGAGTTATTGATGTTGATATGGTGGTGATTGAGCAGATAATTATGAACAATCGCCTCGGTGCTAATATTCCCGACGGTCAAATGTACGTGTTAGCCCGTGATGTGGTGCCTAAATCGCTGCCTTACGATAAACACGGCAATGATGTTTACCAGCGCTACTCGGCTGATCAGCTCAAAGCAGGACAGGTGAGGTTGCGTGATTACAAGCGTCCGAGACCCATTGTATTACGCGCCAACGTTGGCGATACGCTTAATATTAAGTTAACTAACTTAATGCCCAAACAAGATAAAACTGATCCAGATTGTAGTTTGTCGTGTGCGGGCTTGCAGATAGCGGGTTTAGAATGGTTAAACCCAAACTTAGACAATGGTGCCGACAAAGGCAATAGCGTGAACAAAGGTAATGCCGCGCGCATTAAGCCTGGTGAGAGCCGAATCTACCGCTTTAGGGCGACTGGAGAAGGAGCCTATATTATGTTCTCGCCGAACGGTAAAAGCATTCCGAGCAGCCAGTTGGACTACGGTTTATTTGGCGCGGTGAATGTGCAGCCTCAGCATGCTGAGTATTATCGCAGCCAAGTTACTAATGATGATTTGCAATTGGCAACCTACAGAGTTAGCAAGCGATTTATTGATAAATGGTTATACAGTGACAACCCACAGGTATGTCAGAGTTTTCTTAGCTCTAAGCAAACAGGCTTACCGGCCCACATCGGCTTAAAGCGTAAACTGCGTACTGTTGGCAACAAATTAGTGTGTCCTAAGGCGTCGGATACTGTCTTATGGGAGTTGAAGGTGCCTAGCACGCAAATCAATAAAACCGCAGTAATATCATCGGTTCTCATTTCTGCACAAGGGTTTTTGAATACTCAGAGCCAGCAGCCGGTAATTAATTACTCAGCGATGTATCCGCACGGCCATCCACGAGAAGGGTCGCCGGTGTTAAACATGTTGGCCTATAACCCAAAAACGGAAACTCATGAACTTGCACATACCGACCTGACAGGCATCATCACTGGGCCAGAAGCCGGTCGTTTTCCGTATTACGTAAACAGCCCGAGTTTTATCGAAAACCCAGCGACCCCAGATCGACGTCAGCCGTATCGTGAATTCACCATCTCTTACCATATTTCACCCAAGACTGAGCAAGCGTTTGCGGCATTTGATACTAGCGATAAAGATGCTCCGTTGGCAACCACCTTTGCTGCAGGTAAAGATGGCTTTGCGGTTAACTACGGCATTGCCGGTATCGCCCCGGAAATATATGCCAATCGTATTAATGTTGGGCCACAAGGTATAAACCGAGATGGCGTTGATTTATTGTTTGAAGAATTCTTTTTGAGCGCTTGGGCCGTCGGTGATCCAGCGGTTTTAGTTGACTCACCTGCCAAGTATGGTAAGCGAGCAACTAAGGCCTTGTACCCCGACGACCCGTCTAATGTTTATCATAGCTATATGCGCGACCATGTTAAATTTCGGGTGATGAATACCGGTTCAGTAGCGCCGCATGTACACCATCAGCACGCGCATCAGTGGCTGCATACGCCGAACAGTGCGGACGGTCATTATCTGGATAGTCAGATGATTAATCCAGGTTCTAGTTATACCTTAGAGATGACCTACAACGGCAGTGGCAACCGCAATCAAACGGTCGGTGATTCAATTTTTCACTGTCATATCTATCCTCACTTTGCACAAGGTATGTGGAGTATGTGGCGCGTTCATGATGTATTTGAAGCGGGTACCGAGCTAGATGCCAGCGGCCGACCGCTGCCCGGTTCACGTGCTCTGCCAGATGGCGAAATTGTACTTGGCACGCCAATACCGGCATTGGTGCCGATGCCAACACTGGCCATGGCACCCAAGCCAGCTAAGGCCTATTTGGTCGACAGTGGCCGACGTATAAAAGTTGAACAAAATAGTGTCAATGACGCTGGTGAACCGGTGTTTGAAAACCCTGGATTCCCATTCTTTATTCCAGGTGTTGCGGGTCATCGTGCTCCACACCCGCCGATGGATTTCGGATGGAAAGAAAACCCAGATAAAACACCGAAGTTGTTAACCGCGAAGGAAGCTCAACTCGATCCACTGAAAGAGCAGGGTGATATCGATTATCTCGACGGCGGCTTACCGCGAAACGTGGTGCTGGGCGGAACCATCGAGCGTGAATTTCACACACGTTGGGATTTCACCAAAGAAGTTGGCGAAATGATAGCAATGGAATTACCGGAAGAGGGTACTGCGCTTGAAAAGGCCGCGATGAAAGCTCACGCCACTCGCACCCATGCGTCACATTTGCCAAATGGGCTGCCAGCTAATTTTATTCTCAATGGATTACCGCCAGCACCAGGCGCTCCGTTCGCAGCCCCCGAGGTTAACGATGACGGTAACTCGACCTTTAACGAACGGCGTTATAAAGCGGCCGTGATTCAAACTGATGTGGTGTTCAATAAACAGGGTTGGCATTATCCGCAACAGCGTTTTATTACCTTGTTAGAAGACGTCAAAGATACGATCGGCGGAGAGCGACCACCGGAGCCATTTTTCTTCCGCGCTGAAACCGGAGAAACGGTCGAGTTTTGGCACACTAACTTAGTGCCAAATTATTATGAGCTAGACGACTTTCAGGTGCGTACGCCAACCGATATTTTAGGCCAGCACATCCACCTAGTGAAGTTTGATGTGACCGCATCAGATGGTGCTGCTAACGGCTTTAACTATGAAGATGGCACCTTCAGTCCAGCCGAAGTTCAGCAGAGGATTACTTCAATTAACAAGCAAGGCGGCCTCTATTTATTTGACATCAAAGATCAATTCATCTCAGATAAACAAGTGCCGTTGGTGCTGTCTGATTACCGGGACGATTATGGCGATGTTCTAGGCCAAGCGCCTCATGGTCAGAGCTGGGATGGCGCGCAAACAACGATACAGCGGTTTGGCACAGACCCCTTACTCAATCATCAGGGCGAAGATCGCACCTTACGAACCGTGTTTACTCATGATCACTTTGGTCCATCAACCCATCAGCAAGTCGGATTATACGGCGCGATGTTGGTAGAGCCTTCGGGCACGCAATGGTTCGATGCCGTGACTGGCAAACAGTTTCCGCATGAAGACAGAAATGATGGTGGCCCAACAAGCTGGCAGGCGCTGATCGAAGGCTATGATTCAGTTGATAGTTTCCGCGAATTTGCAGTGGCGATGGGTGATTTACAATTGGCCTACACGGGTGACAGCCGTGATAAACGCATGGTGCCTTCAGGCATTTGGTTTAGTACCCCGAATAACTCTTATCAAAATGATTTTAATGCTGGGATTATACCGCCTGAATTGAGTCAAGTATTTGCTCAACAAGGTGCCATTTTGCCCACCAACGCGACCATAGAACCGGCCGATGAGGCCGATGAATGGGTGCTTATACCGAATGATGAAGATCAGTTTACACTTAGTTTGGTAGCTAACAACCAGCTCGACGTGCGCACCTTAACAATGAGTGCATCATGGGCCGATTTTGAGTCCGCGATATGGCCTCCAACGGCGGCGCAGTTACCAAGCGCTGGTAAGCCAGATGCAAACTATGCGCCGTTTCCAACCATTATTTCTGATCCAGGTGGCGGTGGTAATATCGGTATTTGGGTAAATAATTATCGTAATGAGCCGATTGATTCAAGGTTGGCAGGGCAGGCGAGTGACGCTGGCCAAGCCACCGATCCGTCGTATGCGTTCGCGTCAATCGAACGCAACAACACTGTTTTAAACAAACAGCCTAAATTGGGCTCATCGATTAGTTCTGTGGTTAAGGGTTATGAGGCTAATGGCTCCAAACCTAGCAGCTTTAGGTTTCCGACACGCCCGCTGTTACCCGAATCAGCAACCAGCGTAACCGGCACAGACCCGTATACACCGATGCTTAGAGTCTATGCCAATGACAATGTGCAAGTTAGGGCCATTGTCGGCGCGGTCGATTCAGTTCACTCATTCGGCATTCAGGGGCGTAAATGGTATGCCGAACCGTCTTATGTTGATTCAGGCTTCAGAGATACCCAAGGTATGGGTATTTCCGAGCATTTCGAAATGCTGTTTCAGTTGCCGCCGATTGCCAACGCCGACGCTGCTACCGTTGATCGGCTCTATTCGCCTTCAACCTCTAGCATGGGTCTGAATAAGGGAGCATGGGGTATTATGCGAACCTATAGCGAAGAAGTGCCGGATCTAGCGAGCCTAAAACGTAACCCACCTACGAGTGGGATTGTCAGTGGCTTTTATGATCTACCAGCCGGTAGGCAAGCTGACCGTGTGTTTAACATTGTGGTATCGGCTGAGACGGTCGGCAAGGTTACGACGCTTAACTACACTGTGAACGGTAATAGGTTAGATTATTTGGTGCTGCGTGCCGCAGCAGGCGATTGGATCGAGGTTAATTTGAGCAATGATCTCAGCGAATATGATATCGCAAACCTAGGCACTCAATGGACGCCGTCCAACTTAAGCGCAAACGCCTCGTCAAATGCGGTTAAAGGGTTCTCTGGTTCCTATGAGGTGGGTTTGAATCCGCGTTTATTGGATTACGATAGCGGCCAAGATGCGGGTTTAAATATTGGTCTTAATGGGCAAAATGGAGGGTCTCAAACGGTAGCTATTGGCGAGCAGAAAACATATCTATGGTATGCCGGAAGCATAGCGCTTGCTGACGATGGTCAACGAGTACTTACTCCCATTGAATTCGGCGGTGTTAACCTTACGCCATCCGATTTACTGCTGCAGACCTCTTATGGTTTATCTGGCATGTTGGTGGTTGAGCCTGAAGGGGCTACGTGGGATGCGGCAGATAACCATAAGCCATCGGCAATCATCAACACTACTGATAAATCATTCACTGAGATAATAGTGGCGGGCACTAATACTGCGTTAAAGCCGCAGGCGAAAGCCGGTAGTGAAGTTAGGTTTCGAGTCGTGAACCCAAATGTGCAAGCTGCGGGTACCGTTGGTGACAGCGCAAATGTGTTATTGATCGAAGGGCATAATTGGCCTGAAGAACCCTATGTCGATGGCTCATCAGTGATAGCTGATAATCGAATTAGCCAAACTATGGGTAGCCAACAGGTAACAACGCTTGAAAGTTATAACATGGTGATTGAATCTGCCGGTGGCGAAGAAAAAGTAGCTGGCAATTATGATTATTACTATTATCCTAACGGTGCCCCCGCTATTTTGGGCACCTTGATCGTAACTGAATAGTAAGCCGATTGTGTTTACATCTAATAGAGTATGTTTTTATATAAAGACCAAGGTGGTATCTCATTGAGAGACCTTAGACTACTGATAGCGCAGGTGCTGTGTGTGTTTGGCGCTACCACTGTGGTGCATGCCGCAGAGGTTAGCGGTGTTCATAATCAGCACGGAGGTGTACAAGTATCGTTCGATGTGCGGGTCGCAGCTGGCACATCGGCGGCCTTATCAGAGGGCCAGTCAGCGGCATTTGAATTCACCATTAACGATGCTAATAATGTGCCGTTGAGTGGTTTGTATCCTGCGGCCTGGATTCACCCTAGCAGTGTTGATGAAGAAGGCTCTGATAAAGTTTGCCTAGATAAGGTAAAAACCTTTATCGGAGGCACACTGCTATCACGTGCCGAGTTGGACCTGAATGTTTATTATGTATTAACCATGAATCAAGACTCGACCATCTCCGTGGTTGACCCCTTGTTTGGTTTTGGTGGCTCGAAACTACTTACCATGTTATCGCTAAATGGCCCTGGCTACGATTGGGTGATAAATCAAAATCAGGATCGGCTGATTGTCTCGGTTCCTTCAACTAACCAGCTAGCTGTGATTGATATTGCCGGTTGGCGGGTTTCATCAAGCGATGACCAGCTCAGCCTAGATAATCCACGAGATCTATTTATTCAACCAGACCAGCAGTATCTTTGGGTGTTGGACGATGGCGGTGCGGCAGTTCTCGATCTCGAAACTATACGCTTAGTCCAGCGTATAAATACTAAGTCTAACGCTAGCGAAATGACCTTCTCTGACGATGGTGCGATCGCCTATCTAGTGACCGAACAAAGCATCGAAGTGATAGATTTAAGCTCATTGGCTATCACGCGTTCAATCAAACACCAAGGTGGTGATGTCAGTATTGATTATTCCACGCGCGCTGATGAATTATATCTTCGACACCATACCAGTGGTGATATCTGGGTGTTAGATGATCAGTCAAATAAGCGTGATGCGGTGATTCCAACGACACCAGGTAGCGGTAGCTTACGATTTTCGCCAGACGGGCGCTGGGGTATTTTGCTTAATACCGATGAAGACAATTTAAGCATCATTGATGTCGCAAAAGGCCGAATTGTTCAGTCTGGAACGGTTGCCTCAAGGCCCGAGTACATTGCGTTCTCAGATAACATCGCTTACATACGCCATGCCGGCAGTTCAGATCTGTATATGATACCGCTGGATGATCGTGATCTGGGCCGCGAGGGTGCTGATATCCCCACGGTCGACACACCGGGTGGTGATACCCCTGCGGGGCGTACAGATTTCCCTTCTGGAGGTGAGGGGATAGTGCAAGCACCAGGCAGTAACGCGGTGTTAGTGGCAAATTATGGTGATAAGGCTGTTTATTTTTATAAAGAGGGCATGGCTGCACCGATGGGACAATTTAACAACTATGGAAAACACCCGCGTAGCGTTATGGCGATTGATCACAGTCTGCGCGAGCGAGATCAGAAAGGCGTTTATTCTAGCTACGCCGCGCTGCCGAAAAGCGGGCGTTACGAGGCTGTGTTGTTTATGGACTCTCCTCGCGTGGTGAAATGCTTTGCATTCACCATCGGCGCTGACGACGGTAGCAGTGAAAGTGCGTTTACTCGCCTGACTATACAAGACGTTAGTACAGTTGAATTAAAAGCCAGGGTTAGCAACAGCATGCGATACTCGATCGATGGACCGGTGACGGCCAATACCGAGTTTACGGTTGATATGTATCTGGCATCGGGTCAGTGGCAAGACTCGCTAAGTGTCAAACTTAATCAAGACAAGACACTCGCATTCGATTTTACGCCGCCAAGAGCGGGTTTATACGGTATTAGATTGAGCAACCCAGCATTCTCAACTTCTAAAGAGTTTAGCTATGATATTGACTGATTTTTCGAGCCTAATTTTTTACCGCAAAGTAATAGCGGCCACTGCGGTGGCGCTGCTGATAATTAACACAAATTTAGCCAGCGCAGAGCCTGCAATGCCCAATCAAAATCGGGTAATTCCTAATCTAGCGGTGCAAGATCAATTCGGCAGCGACAAGCAGTTCTATAGCGATTTAGTCGAAGGTAGGTTAGTGGCGATAAACTTTATCTTTACTCGCTGCGAAATGATTTGCCCAATATCCGGCTTTAAGTTTTCACAGTTACGAAGGGCGGTCAAGGCGGACCAGAAAACTAGCCTGCAGCTAATTTCGATGACCACCGATGTGCCCTACGATTCACCTCAACGCCTTAAGGCTTGGGCCGAGAAATTTGGAAGTGGTGACGGGTGGTCACAGATCACCGGTGATAAACAAACCATGGATACACTGCTCAAGAGTATGCAAGCATTTGCCGCTGACAAACTCGATCACACCGCTTTGATTTTATTAATCAACGATAAACTCGGTATGCATAAGTGGGTAGACGGCAATATTAGTGTGCAGGATATCTTAGCTGCTGCAAATACTTGGTGAGCTCATTTGGTAACCGATTTAGTAGTGATAAAACATCGATGTTTCGGGTGAAAACTCTGATCGTAATGCCGCTTTTTATGGCACTTATATTTTTAAACATCGGCAATGTTTATGCAGTAGATAAGGCCAATATTGAAACCGGCAGGAAGATATATCTGTTTGGTAAAACCGCGGCGGGTACGGCTAAGATCGAGGGCGCTGGTGGCGAAGCCCCTGCCGAACTTTTCGCTTGTGCAAATTGCCACGGCGAGCGAGGTGAGGGAAAAAAAGAAACCGGCATAGTCGCACCTGCGATTACTTGGCAGCAATTGCAGCGCGCTTATCGTCGTGATCTGGACGGTGGGCGTAAGCGCGAACCGTATGATTTTGAATCATTTAAGGCTCTAGTTACACAAGGTAAAAAAGCCATTCAGGGTACGTCAGCTGGCCTGAATTCTCTCTCGAGTGTCATGCCTCGATACCACTTAACTGACACCGAAGTAGAGTCGCTGAAGTTGTTCTTACAGCAGGTAGATGATCAAGCGCCAGACGGCGTAACAGATAAGGCGATTCGAATCGGTATTAGACTACCCACTAACCCTGAACTGGCAGCGGTAATTTTGCATACCCTGCAGGTTTATCGAGATAAAATGAATACCACACACGGTATTTACCGGCGCGCGTTGGAGTTTGTTGATCTTTCTAATCAGTCACAGGGTCAGGACGTTTTCTGTGTACTCGATTTGAGCCTAGAGTATCGATCCGAGATAAGCGCTAACAAGATCGAATTATCGGTATTTTCATCCGTAACAGAAAATGACTTACATTACGCTCTTTACCAACACCCCTTAGCATACGCGGAAGTGGCCGCTGACGTCGTGCAGCGCTCTGGTTGGACGCTGCTTTCGACTAAGCAAATACAAGATAAGACCCCCGTTTCTAAGCGCGTGATTTTACTACATACGCTTGATCAAGGCTCTCTCGTTGAGGTGTTGGCGGGTCTAAAACGCGACGGCATGAACAATAATCTCTTGACGCTTTCATCGGTAAACAATAGGCTTCCCGAAGAATATCAAAATAAGGTTTTTACCTTACAACCGCCGGGGCCAGAGAGTGTCTCTGAAACCGGTAAGAGAGCCGTATTTGATTACATCAATCAAGATCAAGGAGCAAACACTCAGCATTTACCGCAACGCTTGTGGACCTTGAGTTTATTGGAGTTGCTTAACGCATCACTATCTGCCGTTGGCAAAGACATTACTCAGCAACGCTTAGAGCAGGCACTGCAAAGTCATATAGATTTAGACACCATATTTGGGCCGAAACTGTCGTTCTCTGGCTCGCGACGAGTTGGCAATGTGGGGGCTGTGCTCAAGCGGCATTGAGGCGCAATACCTTAATTTATTCGATATGCTAGTTTATGGAAGCGAGTAAAGAAACCAATAACAAAAAAACCAACCTAACGTAGCTAAATCAGAGGCTCCTCAAGTAGGTAACATTGAGAACGTTTAATCGAATCTGTTTGTAACTGGGCTGGATAGAGGCTTATCCATAGCCCTGTGGGTGTGTTAAATCAAAGAGGTACCGAATCTGGGCTGCAAGGTCGGCCATGCCAGCCAATGGTATAACGGTCTGCAATCGTCATTCTCAACAAAAAAGCTATTTGACGACTAGGGAGGTATTTATATATGTCTAAATTTGGGCCTCTCGACACGATGCCGGATAAAAAAATGTTATGCCTCAGGGGGCGTCAATGAGAAGTGTATTTTTAATCGTCATTTTATCATTTATTGTAGGCTGTGTTACTACGGTAGAAGTTGCAAAAGAAAATCGCGGTATAACTAAGGTAGCAGAAAATAACTATCTGCTTGAAATGACAATTTCGGGTGCTCGTAACGATAAAAAAATAGATGCTGAAATTGAAACGTTCGCTAGGGGTTTATGTATGGGAGAAAAATTTGAATATGCCTTTAATGGCCAGAGCGCTGGGCCATCGTGGGGTACGATGGTGAATAACGTCTATGTAGAAAACCATTCTATAATAAGAACCTACGAGATAAAATGCTCCGATTCAAAGAGTGACCAATACATACTTGTTGCAAAGGGGGGCGAGATTAAAGTTCCAGAAGGCTTTGTTAAATTGACAATATTTAATTCTACCAACGACACCTTTTACTCGGGTAGCACCGGAGATATCTATGTCGAATTCAACGGTAAAGAGCTGGTCAAATTACCTAAGAAAAAATATGCTGAATTTTTTGTTAAAGAAGGAAAATATCAGATTGATGTCAGCCATATTGATCTAAAGAAATTTACCGGACAGGAAGTAGCACATTTAGAAAAGGGCGAGTATTTTATTAGTGTATCGGCTAGTTTATTTAGCACAAAGATAAAACTTAGAGACATCTTACCGGCGAATTTTGAGATAAAATATAAGCCGTACCTTTCGCTACAATGAAAAATGCCTGTATAAGCATACGTCCAAAAACTGCCCCACACTGCGTGTGTTCGGACTCCGCAAAAATAGTACAGAGCCTTGGATACTATTTTCGCGGAGTCCGAGTGTCGAAGGTTCTTTTTAACAACGAGGACTTAGGGTCAGTCTGAATATAAAAAGTATTTTCCTTTGGCGCTGATTGACAAATAACTCGTGTTTTTTGCGCGAATTTCGGTCACAACAATCTATTTAATTTATAAGCATATAAAGTCAACTAACATGAAAAAGAATATTTGTAACTCTTTAACCCTACTGGTAAGTTTAATGGGTGGCTTAGTTCATGGACTGGTGCAGGCACAAGACTTCGAAGCGGCTGAGATAATTGAAAGCAGCGTGTCAAAAAATTTCTATGAAATCTTTTGGCCGTCAAGAATAGACAGTGGAGTTGTAGAGCTTGTATTTATGGTCGATAAAATGGGGAAGCCGATCGAGATTGAAATCTTGCGCTCGTCACAGCCTTTTTTTGATTCGCCAGCGATAAAAACAGTTGCATCGTATCAATTTAAGCCCGCTAGAGTGAACGCTAACCCAGTTGACTCCAGGCAAGTGGCCCGTGTGGTTTTTGATCATTCGAAAATCGCCAATATTACCGGCTTTGTTAAACCTATGAGTGCGCCAAAAGGGTATATGAGTCTTTATAAGCGACTGAGAAAGGAACTCAAAAAAGAGACTCCAAGCCAACGCAAGGCAATGCAAGCTTTGAATAAAATTCATCGCTTACGCAATAAGACTTTCTTTACTGGAGTGCACACCCAACTAGCGCGTTACTATCTAGCGGAAAAGTTCGGCAGTAAAGAACAGCAATTAGACCCGCTGTTAAAAGTCATGATGTTCGAAGATGTGGAGTGGGGTGGTAATCGTGCTTTAGATGCTGAAGTCAAAAGAACTCTTCAGTTCGCCATTGTTAAGTTGATGCTGGATTTAGGGTATAACGCAGAGGCACTCGAAAAGTATGACGAATTTGCATTTTCAAATCCTGAAATTAGCGCTACGTTTTCGGGCTATATGCAAAAAATCAAACAGATTCAAGAGGGGGATTCTGTAGTGGAACGCAGAGTAACCTTGTCTCGCGATGGCAGGACCTTCGTATCTCTGCTGAAACACTCTTTTGTCGTTGAGCCCATAACAGGGCGTATTGATGATTTTTTAATTCGTTGCGAACGCCGCTTTGCTCGATTCAAATATGACGCTGAAGCACAGTACGATATTCCCGCCGCTTGGGGGGATTGTGAGATGCAATTGAACGGCGAGCCGGAGACACTTGTGAGTGTGTTGCAGCAGTAAGTAGTTTTTATAATCAATCGGGCGTTGTAGCCTATATTGGTCAGCCAAACTAAGAAACACAGAAAAGTTGACCTTTAATCAGAGGCTCTTTAAGTCTTCTCAGTATTGATGCTTGAGTATTAATCTTGTGTTTAGAGTTTTCGCTTAGTTCCATCACTAACGTGCAGTATTTAGAGGAACTAGTGGCGAGCGTGTGCCTCGCTAGGCGGCCTTCTCCATGCGTTCAGTTTGTTGTATTTGACTAGGCCAGTCACCCGAGCAAAGCTTTATGCCCTTCTGTTGACCGAATGCGCTGATGATGACAATTGGGTTGAGTTAATCATCAACGCTAACCTTAGTCGTGTCCGGATGCAATCTGCATGGTAGCGGAGTTAATCACTTGCAGTCTGTTTCGATTTTACTAGTATTTCCTCTTCTTTTTCAAAATTGCCGTCCCGGTCATAGGTGCCAAGTAATTACAGATAGTGAAAGACAGTGCGCTGCCTACAGTCTAGCCAAGTGAGAAATGTCAATTTCTAGAGTATCAATTTGTGGTGTTTACAATTGTATGTTTACAGAGTAGGCTTGGTGTAATCGTGTTTTGGAAGGGGATTCTTACCCCCCCATGCACTGAAACTGGAGGCCAACAGAGTCGATTGGCCGGTTTATGGAATGGGTGTGGGATGACAGGCATGGTAGATCGAGATAGTCGTGTGCTATATACGGCCTTTGTACGAAGAGGATTAACAGGGCTGTTGTTATTTATAGTCGCTCAATTCAGTTTAAGCACATCGGCGTATGCCCTTGAGGGAAATGAGACATTCTGTCTGTATCAGCAGGCCTCTTTTCAAGGAGGTGAAGTCTGTGACTCTTATAAGCGAGTTCGCTGGATGGGCTGGCAATGGCATCGTAAAACCTCATCACTCGAGATCAAAGAAGGGCATGAAATGGTGGCCTTCGAATATCCGTGGTTACAGGGCTCACACACGATTCTCTCAGGTGAAAATCTCAATTTAGGTGATTGGAACAACCGCATAGCGTCATTCTATATGCGTCGCGTCGTACCGGATCAAGACTTGGTTTGTTTTTATAGTAAGAAAAACTTCCGAGGAAAACGTTTTTGTACGGATGAAAATCAATATTACCTAGGTTGGAAATGGTACAACCGAATACGTTCAATTAGCATCCCTGCTGGTTTTGAAGTCACTCTTTATCGTTACTATGCCTTTCAAGGGCGATCAGTCACATTCACCTCGAGTGTGCCGCGCTTACATGGCCGTGACCGACGTGTTGGATCTATCGAGATTGATAAAGGTCTGTCAAATATTGACTCTGATGGTGATGGTGTCACAGATGATATAGATATATGTCCTGATACGATGTTAGGCGAAGTGGTGGATGCGGATGGCTGCGCTGCAAGCCAGCGCGATACTGACGGCGACGGCTTCACAGATGATGTGGACGTCTTTCCAAATGACCCCACTGAATGGGCCGATCTGGACGGCGATGGAATTGGCGATAACAGCGATCCGGACCGTGACGGTGATGGAGTAAACAACGAAGACGATGCCTTCCCGAATGACCCGAACGAAAGCGCTGATACTGACGGTGACGGAATAGGCGACAACTCCGACCCCGATATCGACGGTGACGGAGTCTTGAATGAAGATGACGCGTTTCCGTTTGACCCAACTGAAAGCTCGGATTTGGACGGAGACGGCATAGGCGACAACTCTGACCCTGATCGTGATGGTGACGGAGTAAACAACGAAGACGACGCCTTCCCGAATGACCCGAACGAAAGCGCTGATACTGATGGTGACGGAATAGGCGATAACTCCGACCCCGATATCGACGGTGACGGAGTCTTGAATGAAGATGATGCATTTCCGTTTGACCCAACTGAAAGCTCGGATTTGGACGGAGACGGTATTGGCGACAACTCTGACCCTGATCGTGATGGAGACGGAGTATTAAATGAAAACGACGCCTTCCCGAATAATCCGAACGAAAGTGCTGACACTGACGGTGACGGAATAGGCGACAACTCCGACCCTGATATCGATGGCGACGGAGTCTTGAACGAAGATGACGCGTTCCCGTTTGATCCAACTGAGAGTTCGGATTTGGACGGAGACGGTATTGGCGACAATACTGACCCTGATCGTGATGGAGACGGAGTATTAAATGAAGATGATGTCTTTCCGAATGACCCTAGCGAGAGTAGCGATTTAGACGGCGACGGCATTGGTGACAATGCTGACCCAGATCGAGACGGTGACGGAGTCTTGAATGAAGAGGATGCTTTTCCAAATGATCCGAACGAGAGCAGTGATATCGATGGCGACGGTATTGGTGACAATGCTGATCCAGATCGTGATGGTGACGGAGTAGAGAACGATCAAGACGTGTTCCCGAATGATCCGAATGAAAGCGCTGACTTAGATGGCGACGGCATTGGTGACAATGCTGATACCGATCGTGATGGCGATGGAGTTCTAAATGAAGATGACGCCTTCCCGAACGACCCGAACGAAAGCAGTGATATAGACGGCGACGGTATTGGCGACAATGCCGATACCGACCGCGATGGTGATGGCGTTGAAAACGATCAAGATGCGTTCCCGAATGACCCGAACGAGAGTTCCGACTTAGACGGAGACGGTATCGGTGATAACAGTGACCCGGATCGTGATGGCGATGGAGTTCTAAATGAAGATGACGCCTTTCCAAATGATCCGAGCGAAAGCAGTGATTTGGATGGTGACGGTATTGGTGACAACGCGGATACCGACCGAGATGGTGATGGCGTTGAGAATGATCAGGACGTGTTCCCGAACGACCCGAATGAGAGCTCTGATTTAGACGGCGATGGTATCGGTGACAACAGTGACCCGGATCGTGATGGCGATGGAGTTCTTAATGAAGATGACGCCTTTCCAAATGATCCGAGCGAAAGCAGTGATTTGGATGGTGACGGTATTGGTGACAATGCGGATACCGACCGAGATGGTGACGGGGTGGCTAACGAGTTAGATGATTTTCCGGATGACTCGACACGATCATCCGTTAACGTGAGTCTGATCATCAATGGGCCCTCCAATGGTCTTGTGACGACTCAGTCACAAATTGAAGTGGTGGGTGAACTTTCAGGCCCAATTTCATCATTGCGAATAGGCAGTGTTCTTGCGAATGTCAGTGGTAATCAATTTAGCGCTATCATTGACCTCAGCGAAGGTATTAACAAGGTTACTGCGGTCGGTATTTACTCCACGTCTAACGGAGATAAGGCGATTACCGCAACCACCAATATTATATTGGACACAACTGCGCCTGAAATCATTTTGACTAGCATTCGTGAAGGGATGGTTACAACCGAACCCCAGATCACCATTGCCGGCGTGCTGGAAGATATTAGATCAAATTTGAGTGGATTGGATGAATCGACGGTGTTGGTCAACGGTATCGAAGTCGAAGTAGTTAGCCGCAGTTTCGAATTAGCTGACTTCTTACTTCAACCCGGTCTAAACGCCATTAATGTTGTGGCAACCGACGCAGTTGGTAACACCAGTCAAGAGAAAGTAACGGTTAATTTTCTATCCAACGCTGGACAAAAAATTGTTGAAGTGCAAGGTAATAATCAGCGCTCAAGTGCGGGTATCACGTTGGATGAACCATTGGTTGTAAAACTGGTAGATCGCAATAATGTACCGATTGTCGGGCGGGCAGTTTCGTTCAAGGTTGTAGTGGGTGATGGTTCAGTCACCGATTTACCAAGAGCCGGACGCGAGCTAAACGTTATAAGCAATGAACAGGGACTCGCTCAAGTGAGCTATCAACTGGGTAGACGTAGCGGTGCTGGTCTTCATCAGGTTGAGGCAACATCGATTGGTTTCTTTGGGCAAATAGTTTTCTGCGCCTCAGCCGATGCGTTAACACCGGCGACTATCAGTGCCTCGCGAGGCTATTATCAACGTAGTCTGGCTGGATCAGTGTTACCTGAGCCATTGGTGGCAAAGGTGGTCGACGCGGAAGCAAATCCGGTTTACGGCGTTGATGTGAATTTTGCAGTGGAAGCCGGCGATGGTTTTTTGGTCGATGCAAATGGTAACGAAGTTCAATCGCTAATTGCTTCTACCGATGTCGATGGCAATGTAGCGGTGGATTTCAAGTTGGGCACTTCGCCGGACAATTTGGCAATCAACGGCCACATGGTACGGGCATCTATCGTGGGTCAACCAGAGGTGAATACTACGTACGCGGCTACCAGCTTTATTGCGGGAACCATTGATCAAACATCGGTGACGGGCATTGTCTTGGATAATAGTAATGTGCCCCTACCGGAAGTTGAAGTTTTTCTGTCGGGCGACTCTAGTGCGACGCTTAGCACCATGACGGATGAACAAGGTCAGTTCGTGTTTGCGGGCGCGCCGGTTGGCACCGTGCATTTGGATTTTGATGCTAGTACTACAACAGCCACGGGTGATTTTCCTAAGCTGGGATTTGAATTTGTCACCGTTAGTGGCCGTGAAAATACCGTAGGTTTACCTATTTACATACCCCGCTTAGACACTACCGGCGGCAAGTTG
>Ga0316189_10002114_pt1 | contig 19574 bp, 13 predicted proteins | sample LowCovwburrow_MG_FD_204930 | JGI IMG/M metagenome (GOLD analysis project Ga0316189, IMG submission 204930) | Coastal sediment microbial communities from Maine, United States - Lowes Cove worm burrow | ecosystem: Environmental > Aquatic > Marine > Coastal > Sediment | place: USA: Maine... | reverse complement strand
TGATCAAAACTGCTTAGAAGCATATCGAGCTTCAAAATTATTTAAAACCGTTTGGTCACAAACAAAACCATTATTTAATGACAAACCACAAGCTTGGAGTGTGGATAAAATTGTAAGTTTACCTTAATGTTTGCAATATTAAAAAAAGAGATTAATTCATTTTTTGCGTCGCCAATTGGCTATTTAGTCTTGGCTATTTTTCTTCTTATAAATGGGTTGTTTTTATGGCTGTTTAAAAATGAATTTAATATCCTAGATTATGGTTTTGCGGACCTTACCTCCTTTTTTACATTAGCGCCTTGGATCCTGATATTTTTAATTCCTGCAGTAACCATGCGAAGTATTTCGGAAGAAAAAAGACAAGGAACCTTAGAGCTTTTACTTACTAGACCAATATCAAAACTCCAAATCGTATTAGGCAAGTATTTTGGTGCTTTTACACTAATTTTATTAGCGCTAATTCCAACGTTATTATATGTATACACCATCTATCAATTAGGAAACCCTATTGGTAATATAGATCTTGGTAGTACTATTGGCTCATACCTTGGCTTATTATTTTTAGTAGCTGCATATACAGCTATTGGAGTGTTTTCTTCTTCTATTTCTAAAAACCAAATCGTCGCCTTTATCATTGCAGTATTTATATGCTTGTTTTTTTATTTTGGTCTTAAAAATATTGCTGACTATTTTTCAAGTAATTTTATTGATGCATTAGGAATGCATTCACATTTTGAAAGCATAAGTCGTGGAATAATTGACACACGTGATTTGCTATACTTTTTAACTGTGACTGTCCTATTTATTCTGCTTACCACACTTGGTATCAGTTCTGAAAAAATTGAATTAAAACCTTTAAAAACTGTTTTATTTATTGGGCTTGGTTTAATTGTACTAAACGTACTCACACAAGGCATATACAAGCGGTTTGACCTTACAAAAGATCATCGTTACACATTAAGCAATGCAACTTTAGATATAGTAAATAGCGCTAAAGAACCTATAATTATTGATGTTTTCCTTGAGGGGAATTTCCCTTCTGAGTTTAGACGCTTACAAGATGAAACTAAACAACTCCTTGAAGAATTTTCAGATGAAAATCACAATATAAAATTTGCTTTCATTAATCCTATTGAAGATGATGCTACACGCGATCAAAATTTACAATTACTTAATCAACGTGGTTTAACACCAATGCGTTTGAGTGTTCAAGAAAATGGAAAAAGCAGTCAAGAAGTTATTATTCCTTGGGCTTTGGCAAGCTATGGTGAAACAACTGTGAAGATTCCATTAATTAGAAATAAAATTAATGCAGATGTGCAAGAGCTAGCTTCTAATTCTATTCAACATTTAGAATATGCTTTTGCCGATGGGTTTAGCAAATTACTCTTTCCAAAACGACGTAAAATAGCTGTATTACGAGGTAATGGTCAACTAGAAAACAAATATGTAGCTGACATGGTTACTGCGCTAAGAGATTATTATTATATCGCTCCATTTACCTTAGATAGTGTTGCTTCAAATACAGAAACCACACTCAAAAATCTTAAGGGTTATGATCTAATTATTTCAGCAAAACCTACAGAAGCATTTACAGAAAAAGAAAAATACACACTTGATCAATACGTAATGAATGGAGGCAAAAGTCTTTGGATGATTGATAAAGTAGCCATAGATAAAGATAGTTTGTATAATGAATCTGGCTCGAGCATTGCCATAGCAAGAGATTTAAATCTTACCGATTTTTTCTTTAAGTATGGTGTTCGTATCAATCCTGTAATTGTTAATGATTTATATTCAGCACCAATAACATTAGCCATTGGTGAAGGAAGCGCAACACAATTTCAACCTTTGCAATGGCAATATGCTCCTCTTGCAAATAGCACATCTAACCATCCAATCGTAAATAATCTTAATTTTGTAAAATTTGATTTTGCCAATCAAATTGACACTTTACCAAATAATATTTCCAAAACAGTATTGCTTAAAAGCTCTCCTTTATCAAGGTTAGATGGCATTCCCAAAGTCGTGAGTTTAGAAGACATAAAATCAGAACCAAATCCTGAAGAATATAAAAATGGTAACCAAAATTTAGCAGTCCTGTTAGAAGGAAACTTTACAAGTGTGTATAATAACAGAGTAAAACCTTTTCAAACTTCAGAAGATAAAACAGAAAGTGTAGCAACAAAAATGGTCGTTATTGCAGATGGTGATATTATTAAAAATGAAGTTGGCAAAAACGGACCCTTAGAACTTGGTTTTGATAGAGGAAATGGACAACTCTATGGAAATAAGGAATTTTTGTTAAATGCAGTGAATTATCTACTCGATGATAATGGACTTATAAACATTCGTTCCAAAGAAATTGCTATTGCTTTTCTTGATCCTCAAGAAATCACAAATAAAAAGACTAAATGGCAACTGATAAATATTGTCACACCTCTAGTTCTGCTTGGTGTTTTCGGTCTTGCATTCAATTATTTCAGAAGAAAAAAATACGCAAAATAAGTTTCATATAATATCAGATTAAAGCTGATTATTTCCTATTCTCTATTTGTTAATAAGTTTGTTTCCTTTATTAACCACGATGAGATATATTTGTAATAATATTTAAGAACAAAAACGCCTTATAAATTTATGAAATTTATAGTATCAAGTACATATTTACTTAAGCAATTGCAAGTTCTAGGTGGTGTAATTAATAATTCAAACACCTTACCAATTTTAGATAATTTCTTATTTGAACTTAATAACTCAAAGTTAACTGTTTCTGCTAGTGATTTAGAAACTACAATGTCTTCAACTATCGATGTAGAAAGTGATAGTGAAGGTAGCATTGCTGTTCCTGCAAAATTATTATTAGATACGCTTAAAACTTTTCCTGAGCAACCGCTAACTTTTATTGTTGAAGATAATAATACCATAGAAATTAGTTCAAATCATGGTAAATACGCTCTTGCTTATGCAAATGGTGAAGAGTTCCCTAAGGCTGTTGAACTTGACAATCCGAGTGCAACAACAATTACTGGAGATATTTTAGCAACAGCTATTAGCAAAACAATCTTTGCTGCTGGTAATGATGATTTACGACCTGTAATGAGTGGTGTTTTCTTTCAATTCTCAACTGAGAGTTTAACCTTTGTTGCTACAGATGCACATAAACTAGTTAAATATACACGCAATGATGTTTCTGCAACTGAAACAGCGGAATTTATCATGCCCAAAAAACCTTTAAATCTTTTAAAAGGGATTTTATTAGGAACTGATGATGATGTTGTAATTGAATATAACGAATCAAATGCTAAGTTTGTTTTTGAAAATTCGGTACTTATTTGTCGATTAATCGATGGTAAATATCCAAATTACGAAGCTGTAATACCAAAAGAAAACCCGAATAAACTAACAATAAACAGAAATCAATTTTTAAACTCTGTAAGACGTGTATCTATTTTTTCAAATAAAACTACACATCAAATACGATTAAAAATTGCCGGAGCTGAATTAAATATTTCGGCCGAAGATATTGATTATAGTAACAAAGCTGAAGAGCGTTTAACTTGTGATTACCAAGGTGATGATATGCAAATAGGTTTTAATTCACGTTTTTTAACTGAGATGTTGAATAACCTTAATGCTGATGATGTTCAATTAGAAATGAGCTTGCCAAATAGAGCTGGAATACTAACTCCTATTGATGGATTAGATGAAGGAGAAAACGTTACAATGCTTGTGATGCCTGTAATGTTGAATAATTAAACTCCTTTTATATAAAAGAAAAAGCTCACCAATGGTGAGCTTTTTTTTATTATCTCGAATAAACTAACTAACTAATAAAACTAAGAGATAACTATACTTATATATTTAATTTTCCTTTTCTTTATAATTAAAAATAGCGTTTAATACAACACCTATAATTACTCCAATAACTGCACCAAAAGATATTCCTAAGGCAACTCCATTTCCAACATTATCTTGTACAGATCCAAGAACAGTTCCTATAGTGATACCAAGGGACGTTCCTATTGCTGATCCTATTGCAATGTAATACGCGAAACTTTTTTCCTTTTCCATACTAATGAATAATATTAATTGATAATGGATAAGATGGTGTTTCACCATTACTAGCTTTTATTGCATTTATTATTGGAAAAACAATAGATACAAAAGCTAAGGCAATTAATCCTAAAAATCCTAAACCAAGTAATAAAATTAAAGGCACACAAATAAGTGAATAAAGAAGTATGCTCAATTGGAAATTGATGATGTTTTTACCATGTTCATCCATTTGATCAACCTTTTCTTTATTGGTTGTCCAAAGAATTAATGGCAAAATTAAGCTACCAAACCCAATTACTAATGTAATTAATTGGCTCAAATGTGTTAATACAATAAGTTGTCTGTCTTTTCTCATGGTTAACGATAAATTGATTGATGTACCTATATGACGTACATAAATCAAAAATGTTACAAGAATTAAGAAAAAATCAATTTTCTAAACCATGACCTTTAAGGACTTCTATGAATTTAGGATTACCTTCAAGATATTCAAAAAAAGTACCTCTATCTCTCATAATTAAACCAGTACGCTTATTTCTAATTGTGTCTAAATGATACAATACACTATCTGTTTTCTTGAGACCAGAATAAATAACAGATAACTGATGGCTTTTAAATTCTGGTGGAGTTCTATTATAAACATCATCAATCATTCTATACGCTCCTAAAGTATCACCTTCTTTTGCATAACAATACCCCAAAAATCGATTCACAATCGGAGCTTCATCAACAATTTTTTCTAAGTGAAAAACACATTCCTTATAGTCTCTCATATCCATATAAAGTCTAAAAAATGATCTATGAATAACCACTTGATTGTTTTCAATACCATCAGCATCAATTTTTTTCATTAAGGTTTCTGCCTTATCAAATTTTTTGTTAGTTAATAATGCCGTAAAATATGCATTTGCAGATGCAAACGACAAAGGATCTAATCGATATGCCATTTCAGCTTGTTCTAATTGCTTTTCATATTCTTGTGTGTAATAATGAAGATTTGCAAATTGATATCTAGCTGTTAAGTCATTTGGAGATAAGGCAAGTGCTTTATTAAATGCTGCTTTTGCTAACTCTGTTTTCCCTTCAATATTTAAAATCAATCCTTTAACTGAATAAATTCTAGAAACTTTATTATTTAATTTTTCAGCTTTTTCCAAATATTCTCTTGCTACTTTACCTGCTTCAATATGATCTCTACCAGAATAATATGTTTCTAAATATACTGAATTAGCAATTTCTGCATAAGCCTCAGAATAATTAGGATCAATAGCAATAGCTTGCTGAAGTAATTCAATACTCTTGGCAATACTTTCTTTATTACGTTTATCAACTTCTCGCTTAGCCTTTAGGAAAAACTTATAAGCTTCAATATCACGTACAGGAACAACATCAATACTCTTTTGTTCTTCAAAAGATATATTAAGTTCCAATTCTCTAACTATTTCATTTGAAACTTCAGTTTGAATTGCAAAAATATCAGTAATAGTTCTGTCATAATTTTCAGCCCAAAGGTGCTCATCTGAATTGGCTTCAATAAGCTGAGCAGTAACTCTTATTTTATCACCATACTTTCTAATACTTCCTTCTAAAACATAAGCAACTCCTAGCTCTTTGGCAATTTCAGGTATGGTTTTTTTAGTGTCCTTATATTGCATTACTGATGTACGAGAAATCACATGCAGTTCTTTTAATTTAGAAAGGTTAGTCAGAATATCTTCTGTCATGCCATCTCTAAAAATTTCGGCATCGTCGTCTGTACTTAAATTATCAAAAGGCAAAACTGCAATTGAATTATCTGAAAGCACTTTTCCTTTTTTAATATAATTCTGAGATAACCAAAATAATGCTAAAACTACAATTGCAATACTAATTGCAATAAATAATATGTTTTTCTTTTTGGGCTTTGTTCTTGATATACTGTTTTCTTTCAATAAATCTTTAATATACTTGACACTAGGAACAATTAAGCCCTCATTTTTGATGGCAAATAACAGAAGTGGTTCTTCAACATCTTGAACATCAAAGGCACTTAAAAACTTTGGATTTATATCTCTATGGCTTCTAATTTGATCATGTACCTTATCTGATATCAAAATACCTCCTGTAATACTTAAAGCTTCAATTTTAGAAACAATATTAACGGCATCTCCTATTATATCATCATCTTGGATAACCACATCTCCTACATGGATTCCTACATTAACTGGAATATTTGAGTTAGTTGAAAATGTTTTTTGCATATCAATAGCACAATTAACAGCTTCAACTGAACTGTTAAATACACTTAATGTACCTTCATTTAGATACTTAAGAACTTTACCATTGTACTTTTCAACAAAGGCTTTTAAAACATCATGATAGCTATTTCTTACTTCAATTGCATTTGCTTCATCCTTTTGCAGCATTACATGATATCCTTTTATAGAAGATTGCATTAGTGCAGAAAGTTGACGTTTTTTAGACATTAAAGTGTTAGATGACAGATTATAATATTTGTCTAAGATAACCAAGAAATTCAAAATTTTAAATAAAATGAAGTGATTTAATAAGATTGAATATTATGCGAACTATTTATATCCAAAAAGTGCAAAGAAGAATTATTTAATTTTACCTAATAGCGTGATAAATCTCGGATTCTTTTGCAGAGATTTAAATTTAACATCTCTTTTTAACCCCCAATAAAACAAGCCCAATCCTCCAACTTCATAATCTTTTTCCAGCCACTCCAATGCTTTTTCTTCATTACCTAATCCCATATAAATTGTAGCAATCATGTATGGAGGCACATAAGCAGTTTCACTCTTCTCTAATTGATGGTTTAGGATACCTGTTGCTTCGTCTATCATACCTAATTTGGCATACGTATACCCTAGCATCCAATTTGTATTTCTACCATCTGATCTTGTAGTAAATAAATCAACAGCTTCTTTATAATTACCTTCTAAAGATAACAAATTGGCTTTCATCCAAAGTAATATATTATTATTTGGAAACTTTAAGAGTGCTCCATCTAAAACCCGTAATCCTTCATCATATTGTGCAAAATAGGCATGAGCAAAAGCAATATTCGCCATGTATTTAGTAGATAAAGGGTCTAGTTCTAATACTTTTTTAAACAAAGAAACTGCAGCATCAAGGTCTCCATCAAACACTCTGATCCAAGCTAATTTATCATAGGCTCCAACATAACTTGGATTAATTTCAATAGCCTTTTCTAAATACCTTTCTGCTGTATCTCTTTCATATTTGTAAAAGCTTATTGCTCCTAACGCTCCATAACTTCCGCCATCATTTGTATTTATTGCCAATGCAGTTAATGCTGGACTTGATGCTTTATCTAGCATATCTGAAGAGGCTTCTCTTCCCCAATAAATATATTCCACATAAGTATCAGCCAAACCTACATATGCGCTACAAAATTCTGGATCCAAACTGATAGATTCCTTAAAAAAGTCTTCGGCTTGTTTTAATTCATCAACTTTACCTCCTCCTCTATTTAAAAACATTTGTCCTTGCTTGTATGCCATATAAGCATCAGAATTTTTAGTTGGCAAGTTTTCAAGACGGTTTTGCTCATTAGCACTCAAAGTGATTTCTAGAGCTTTAGCTATATCCTTTGAAACAGCCGTTTGAATTTCAAATATTTTATTCAAAATATTTGTATAGTTATCAGCCCAAAGGTTTTTATTGTTTTTCGCATCAACAAGTTGAGCATTAATTCTTACTTGATCATTATATTTTCTTACACTTCCTTCTAAAATAAAATCAACACCTAATTCTTTAGCAATATCAGATATAGATTTATAAGAATCTTTATATTGCATCGAAGATGCCCTAGAAGTTATTTGAAGGTTTTGAATTTTTGATAAATGTGTAATAATATCTTCAGTAACGCCATCAGCAAACATATTTGATTCTTCATCACCATTCATATCATCAAACGGAATTACTGCTAAAGTCTTTTTACCTTCTTTAACTATATTATCAGAAGTCATTGTCGTATAATACGCTAAGGCTAAAATGACAACAATCAAAAAGGATAACGCAACAATTGTCTTTTTTCTATAATTTTTAAAACCCTCACTATCCTTTGATTTGGTTTTACCCTTAATCTCAGATAACTTAGGAACAATTAAATCTTCTGATTTTATTGCAAAAACAGGAATTATCTTATTTACATTTTTAAAATCAAAAGCATCCAAAAATTCTGTCTCAATATCATTTTGATTTCTTAAAGCATCATTTACTTTATCAGATATTAAAACACTTCCCGCAACTGCTAATGATTCAATTCTTGAAGCAATATTTACAGCATCTCCAATAATATCAGATTCTGTAATAATAATATCTCCAACATGAAGGCCAATTCTAACTGGTATAGAAGGTTCTTCCATAAATGCTTTTTGCATTTCAACAGCACATCTCACTGCTTGAATAGAGCTTTTAAAAGTGCTTAAAGTTCCGTCGCCATAATATTGTACCAGCTCTCCATTATATTTTTCAGTAATAGAATCTATAATTTTACGATGCTTATTTCTTACCAATATTGCTTTACTTTCGTCAAACTGCATCATTGCAGTATAACCTTCTATATCAGTAAACATTATTGCAGAAAGCTGTCTATTTCTCGACATTAAATTATAGTTAGAATAAGATTTTGTCTAAATTAGTAATTTCAAATCAAAAATTAACTTGTAAAACAAACTTGTTAGAAAACTTATAGAATTATTAATATCTTTAACACTTATTGTTAATACATCCATGAGCAAGTTACCATCTGAAACTCTTTTAAACTTCTTATCTAATGTTTTCTTCTTTTCTGAAGTAAGCAGTCCATCTTTAAAAAAGCTGGCTGATGAAGTTACTGAAGAGATATACATTAAAAATAAGACCATATTTGACAAAGGTGACATTGGAGAAAGTATGTACATCATTGAAAAAGGTTGTGTAAAAGTACATGAAGGTGATCATGTTTTTGGTAAGCTAAATGTTGGTGACTGTTTTGGTGAATATGCGTTAATTGACAATAAACCACGATCAGCATCAGTAACAGCATTAGAGCGCACTTCTGTTTTAAAAATTGATCGTCAGCATTTCTTAAGTTTAATGTCAACTGATAATGGGTTTGCACAAGGTATTTTAGCTGTGATGATAAAACGTCATCGTGAATTAGATAGTATTCAAGAACGATTAGCAAGCTCTAAACATGAACTAGAATTGGCAAGTGCTAAAATGAAAGGTTTGATTGAAGGTGCTATGGATGCCATAATCATGTTTGATCAGAATTTTAAAATTGTATTGACTAATCCTTCTACAATTACATTATTTGAAAACGATGATGTTTTACAACGCAATGTTTTGTTTTTCTTTGATGATGAAAGCGCAGATCTTCTAGAATCATTAGTTAGTAAAGCCAATAAAAATTCTAAGGATGACATAAATAATTTTATTCCAAAAATTATAAAAGTTATTGGTTCTAAAGAAACTGAAACACTTAATGAAGGTACAATTAGCAAGCATGGAGCTGATGGTGAAATCTTTTTCACACTTATATTAAGAAATATTGAAGAACGATTAATTGCCGAAGACACTATCAGTTTGCTCACTAAACAAACTGAGTATTTAGCAGAAGAAATCAATTCACTTACCAATTCACATGGCATAATTGCTCAGGACAAAAAAATGCAAGCTGTTTTGTCACTTGTTGATCAAGTTGCAAAAACAGATGCAACAGTCTTAGTTACTGGCGAAACTGGTACTGGAAAAGAACTTATAGCAAGAGCTATTCATAAGGCAAGCAATAGAAAGGAAAAACCTCTTATCACAATAAATTGTGGAGCTATACCTGCAAACCTTATTGAAAGTGAATTATTTGGACATAAAAAAGGCGCATTTACAGGTGCAACAGACGACAGAAAAGGGCGTTTTTTATTAGCAGATAAAGGCACCATTTTTTTGGATGAAATAGGAGAATTACCTATAGAATTACAACCCAAACTACTTCGTGTTATTCAAGAAGGAGAATTTGATCCTGTTGGTAGCTCTGAAACCATTAAAGTTGACGTACGTATTATTGCAGCTACTCATCGTGATTTATTAGAGCATTCGAACGAAGGCAAGTTTAGAGAAGACTTATATTATAGATTAAACGTCTTCCCAATTGAAATTCCAGCATTACGACTACGTGGTAATGATATTTGCTTGATTGCTGATGAAATGATGCAACAGTTCTCAAAAAAACTAGGTAAGCCATTAATTCAATTATCAGAAAATGATAAAACAATATTATCAGGTTATCAATGGCCAGGTAATGTTAGAGAACTTCAAAATCTTATAGAACGTGCTATCATAGTCTCTAATAATGGGGTTATTAATTGGCAAGAAATTATTCCAAATAATAATTCTAAAGTTGTAGATAAAGTTGATCCCCTTTCTGAAACCATACTTACATCAAAACAACTTAACGAGTTAGAAAAAGAAAACATCCTGAAAGCTCTCAGGCAAACCAAGTGGAAAATTTCAGGTGCAAATGGCGCAGCAAACTTACTTCAATTACCTCCTACTACCTTAGCTTCCAGAATTAAGGCTTTAGGCATCGAAAGACCCATTTGATTTACGAAATTTCATAATAATTATAACGACATGTCATTAAATAACGATATGTCGTTATAATTATTTATTTCAATTACTATAGCAACTATTTGATTTTTAAATATTTAAATAGTTTGGCATAGCAATCGCATTAAACTTGCCAAACAATAAAATAATTCAATTTAAATTTTAAAAATTAAAACAATGATTACAACAGCAAACATTAAAAACGGAGTAAACGTAGATCAATTAGTAGAAACTATTGGCGCAGTACAATCAAACCCAGAATTAGCAAAATTTCAATTCAGATCAAAAAACGACTGGATTAATGGTGGACATTGTGTGTCAAGCATTAAAAGTTTTTATGGCGTAGGTGCAGAAGACGAATCTCGTCAAGAAACTTTCACTATGGAATGTGACCATCCGAATGTATTATTAGGAAAAGATCAAGCAGCAACGCCTCCAGAAGTTGTATTACACGCATTAGGTTCTTGCCTAACTGCAGCAATGACTTATCATGCAGCAGCTAATGGAATTGACATTAAAAGCGCTAGCTCAACATTAGAAGGTGATGTAGACCTTCATGGTTTCTTAGGCTTAGATGCAGAAGTACGTAACGGTTTTGACGGCATCAACTTCAAACTAAAAGTGAAATCTGACGCAACTGAAGAGCAATTAGAAAACTTAGCTAAGTTCTCTCCAGTATTTGATATGATTACAAACCCTACTCCAGTTTCAATTGAAATTATAAAAGAGTAATTCTCAAAATTCAAAATGGCTACTTAAATAGTGATCCCATTTTATCTAACAATTTAGAAATCATGACAAATACAAAAATAACATTGTCTATACCTTCAAATAATGAAAATCTATATACAGGCAAAACATTTGCTTGCATTAGATGTTCAAGAAGTCAAAAATGGCATAGTAGAAGACGATTTAAGATTTGATAGCTAATGATAAATAAGAAAGGATTATTAAAAACAAATAATTCTTTCTTATTAAATCAAACAAATTATTTCAACACCACCAATGAACAAAAAACACAACATAGTATCAGCAAATGAAGCAGTAGCACAAATAGCCTACAAGACTAATGAAGTCTTTCCTATTTACCCTATTACTCCAGCAACAGAAATGTCGGAATTGGTAGAAGAATGGAACGCTAAAAGCATACCCAATGTTTTTGGTAGTGAGACTTCTGTGATACAAATGCAAAGTGAAGCTGGTGTTTCTGGAACTATGCATGGTTTACTTCAAACTGGCTCATTATCTACAACATTTACAGCATCTCAAGGTTTATTGCTGATGCTCCCTAATATGTACAAAATTGCTGGAGAATTAACACCAAATGTTATTCATGTAGCAACTAGAAGTATTGCAACACATGCGTTATCAATTTTTGGTGATCACAGTGATGTTATGGCAATACGACAATCAGGTTATGCTATGCTAGCAAGTGCATCTGTTCAAGAAGCACAAGATTTTGCTCTCATTGCTCAAGCCGCAACATTACAATCTTTAATTCCTTTTGTTCATTTTTTTGATGGTTATAGAACATCACACGAAACGGCGAGAATTAAAACTATATCTGACGCTGTTATCCAAAGTATGATAAATCACAAAAACATTAAAATACATCGTGATCGTGCTTTGAATCCAAATAACCCAGTAATAAAAGGAACCTCACAAGGTCCTGATGTTTTTTTTCAAAGCCGTGAAGCATCAAACACATACTATGATCAATGCCCTAATATAGTTCAAGAAACAATGAATAATTTTGCGATACTTACTGGGAGAAATTATAAATTATTTGAATATGTTGGTGATCAAAAAGCCGAGCATATTATTATTTCTATGGCATCTTCAACAGAAACTATTGAAGAAACTATTAATCACTTAAACAAACGTGGTGAAAAATTAGGTTTAATTAAAGTAAGACTCTTTAGACCGTTTAGCACAAAGCATCTTATTGAGGCTTTACCAAAAACAATAAAATCAATAGCTGTTTTAGACAGAACGAAAGAAGCAGGCTCAACCGGAGAGCCATTGTATTTAGATATATTACAGTCTATTTCTGAAGCTTTCCAAAAGAACCTTATAAATACTTTTCCTAGAGTTGTTGGAGGTCGTTATGGTTTATCATCAAAGGAATTTACACCAAGTATGGTAAACGCAATTTTTAATAACATAAAGCTAGAACAACCAAAGCAAAACTTTACTATTGGTATTAATGATGATGTAAAAAATTTAAGCTTGGATATCTTAGAAAATATTCAATTAAATGATACTGCGTATCAAGCATTATTCTATCAAGAAAAAAGTAAATCATCTACTGAAAATTTTGCTGAAATCTTAAAAATAATTGGTGAAACTAATTTTGTTCAAGGCTATTCCGAGTGTGATTACAAAAAAGCAAACTCAAGACAAGTTACACACTTAAGAATCGACGACACTCCTATAAAAGCACCCTATTTAATAAATCAAGCTGATTTTATAGCTTGCCAAAATGCTGTCTTCATTACCAAAGACAACGTACTAGATCTTATCAAGCCAAAAGGAATTCTTTTGGTTGATTCTTTACTTTCTACTAAAGCATTTTGGCAAGCTTTACCAGCCAACATACAATATGAAATAATTGAAAAAGAAATTGATTTAAATATAGTAAACTTTGATATGCTCAATGACTATTTTAAAGTAGGACAAAGATCAGTTTCAAAATTTTACGCAAGTTTACTAGCTATCAAAAAAGATATTGTTTACACTGATGCTATCGCAGATTGTAGAGATTATATTTATAAAGTTGATGCTATTATTGGAGATAATAAAAATGACATTATTGTTCCTCTTGACACCGAATTTTCTAATTCAGTATTAGGAAAACTCTTAGCTAACAAAGGGAATAAAATTCCTGTAAGCATGCTGCCAATAGATGGCACTTACGATAGTAATACCTCTAGATATAATACTCCAAAAAACGGAATTGAAATTCCAGAATGGCAATCAGATTTATGTACACAATGTGGAGCTTGTAGTATGGCTTGTCCACAAGGCGTGCTAAGGATTAAAGCTTTCGAGGATATCTATTTAGAAGAAGCTCCTACAAGTTTTAAGTCCATAAAATCAAATGAATTTGATTCATTGAACTATAATATCAGTATAAATTCTGATCAATGTACTTCATGTAATAATTGTGTAGATGCTTGTCCTGTAAAAGCTTTGACAATGATCAAAAGAGCTACTATAGAATCAGACGATAAAATTAATTGGAATTACTCAAAAACAATTCCAGAACTAGATCGCTCAAAAATTGATACAACTAAAGTTAGTCAACAACAATTACAAGAGCCTCTATTTAAATATTCAATTGGTGTTGAAGGTTGTGGTGAAGCTCCTTATCTTAAATTTTTGTCTCAACTGTTCGGAGATAGATTGCTAGTTGCAAATGCAACTGGAGCAAGTTCAATTTTTGGAGGAGCCTTACCCACAACACCATGGTCTAAAAACAGTAATGGTCAAGGTCCTGCTTGGTCTAATTCCTTATTTGAAGACAATGCAGAATTTGGCTTAGGCTTTAGACTATCATTAAATCACCAAGCTAAACAGGCAAATGGGTTATTAAAAAAACTAATGCCTTATTTAAGTTTTGACTTAGCATATGATATTCTAGAAACTAATCAAGTTAATAGTCAGGAAATAGAACAGCAGAGAGAAAATGTTGAAAAACTTAAAAATCAACTCGCAAAAATTGACAAGGTTGAAGCATATCAATTAACACAAATTATTGATGCACTAATAAAAAAATCTGTCTGGATTGTTGGTGGTGATGGTTGGGCTTATGATATAGGTTATGGAGGCATTGATCACACAATTGCATCAGGAGAAAATGTAAATATTTTAATTTTAGATAATGAAGTATATGATAATACAGGTGGACAAATGTCAAAAGCCACTCCATTAGGAGCCGCTGGTAAATTTGCTTTTAAAGGGAAACAAAAACAGAAAAAAGATTTAGGTCTTCTAGCTATGACTTACGACAACGTTTATGTAGCTTCTGTTGCCATTGGTGCAGACCAAGAACATACTCTAAAAGCATTTAACGAAGCAGAGAGCTTTGATGGACCATCAATAATTATCGCATACACACACAGCGAGTCACACGGCATAGATATGAATCAACCATCTCAATATCATAAAGCTGCAGTAAATTCTGGACAATGGATTTTATATAGAAATGACCCAAGAAGATTAGTTAATGGAAGAAATCCCATGCAGTTAGATTCTGAAATTCCAACACTAAAAATCAAGGACTATATGCTTATGCAAAATCGATTTGATAAGATTACAACTCAAAAGCAAACAATTATAAACGATATTTTCCGTAACTTACAACTTCAAGTTGATAAGCGTTTTAATAAATATCTAGCCCTAGCATCTACCAATCTTCCTAATAGAGCAAAATTGATTCAAAATTTAAAAATTAACAAAACATTAAAACACTAATAATGAACGTATCAAGATCAACACCTTTAGAGATATCTGAAAATGAATTTATAAGCATTGGACATAAACTTATTGATAACATTGCTGAATTCAATAACTCAATGAGTGACAAACCAGTAACTTCAGGAAAAACTCCAGAAGATATTCAATCGCTTTTGGGTCAAAGAAATCTTCCTGAAATTGGAGAATCTCCATCAGAATTAATATCTAGAGCATCAGAATTACTTTTTAATAATTCGTTGTTTAATGGTCACCCTAAATTCATGGGCTATATAACATCTTCAGCAGCTCCAATTGGAGCACTAGGAGATTTATTGGCCGCGACTATAAACCCAAACTGTGGTGCTTTCACCTTGAGTCCAGTAGCAACAGAAATTGAAAAACAAACCATACAATGGTTGGCAGAGTTTATTGGAATTTCACCTAATTATGGTGGTATTTTAGTGAGTGGTGGCAATATGGCAAACTTCACGGCATTTTTAACCGCAAGAACTGCAAAAGCACCATCAAACTTTAAAGAAGATGGACTCTTAAGTAGTTCTCAAAAAATGATGGTTTATTGTTCAAAAACAACACATACTTGGATTGAAAAAGCTGCTATCCTATTTGGTCATGGCACAAAGTCTGTAAGGTGGATTGATACAGACAACCAAAATAAAATGGATTTACTTGCGTTAGAAAAAGCTGTAAAATCAGATTTAGAAAAAGGATATAAACCTTTTATGGTTGCAGGAACTGCTGGAGATGTTAGTACTGGAACTGTTGATGATCTTCAAGGTATTGCTGCAATTTGTAAAAACTACGATTTATGGTTTCATATAGATGGAGCTTATGGTGTTCCAGCAGCCATTTTACCTGAAAATGAAAAACTATTTAAAGGAATTAAAGAAGCAGACTCAATTGCTATGGATCCTCACAAATGGTTATATAGTCCTTTAGAAGCTGGTTGTACTCTTGTGAAAAATCCGAAGTATTTAATCGACACATACAGTTCGCATCCTGAATATTATAATTTTTCAAATACTAATTCAGAACAAAACTACTATGAGTACGGCTTACAAAACTCAAGAGGATTCAGAGCATTAAAAGTATGGCTACTGCTTCAACAAGTTGGACGAAATGGTTATAAAAAAACAATAAATGAAGATATACAATTGGCAGAATTCATGTTTCAAAAAGCTCAAAATCATCCTCGCTTAGAAGCAAAAGTTCAAAATTTAAGTATTGCAACATTTAGATATATACCAGAAGTAATTCCAGAGCATATTAATGATAAAAATGCCTACTTAAACCAACTTAATGAAACACTCGTAACCAGATTACAACAAGGTGGAGAATTATTTTTATCCAACGCCATTATTGATAATCAATTTTGTTTAAGAGCATGTATTGTTAACTTCAGAACCTCAAAGAAAGACATTGAAGAAATAATGGATATTATTGTTGAAGAAGGAGCTAAAATTCATGAATCACTAAATATTAAAGAAATTGTATAATTAATGAATTCTAATCCAACATATAAAAATTACAGAAAGATTATTCGTGTTGCTTGCGGATATTTTGGATGCCTACTAATACTTGGTACCTTAACAATGCTATGGTATTTAGGCGTAATTTCATTTGGTTTCTCAGATAGCTCTAAGAATAAAGTTGATAATATATTTTATATGAATTATGATGTATCTCAGCTCAATGATTCAGAGGAAAATAAAATGATTAAATATGGTTATGAATTGTTTCAGAATACACCAAAATATATTGGTCCTGATAATGGAGATTCAGAAAAAGTATACTCTGGCAACAGGCTGTCTTGTAATAATTGTCACTTACTTGCAGGTACAAAGCCATATGCTGCACCTTTAATTGGTGTTATTAATAGGTTTCCACAATATAGAGGAAGAGAAAATGTAATTGGAACCATTGAAGAAAGAATTAATGGTTGCTTTGAACGAAGCATGAATGGTAAAATGATGCCTCCAAAAAGTGAAGAAATGACAGCTTTAGTGAGTTATCTAAAATGGCTAAATCGTTATGCTCCAGAAGATGGTAAAATAGAAGGTCAAGGGTTTACAAAAATCTCCATTCCTAATAGACCAATAAATCTTGAAAACGGGAAACAAGTTTATATTAACGTATGTTTTAAATGTCATGGAAATGAAGGAAAAGGAACAATGTCTTCAAATGGTTTTACTTACGAATTTCCACCACTATGGGGACCAGATTCATATAATAATGGAGCTGGAATGACTAGAGTAATAACTGCAGCACAATTTATTAAAGCAAATATGCCTTTTGATATCACTTATGAAGAACTAAAACTAACAGATGAAGAAGCATATGATATTGCAGGATACATCAATCAAATGCAACGACCAGGAAAATTAAATCTAGCTATTGATTTTCCAGATTTATTAAAGAAACCTGTTTCAACTCCATATCCTCCATATTTAGACCCTTTTTCTATTGAACAACATCAAAAAGGACCTTTTCAACCAATAATAGAATTTTATAAGAAAAAGCATAACATTAAAAAAACGAAATAAAGATTATTAACATTAATACTAAAACCAGAAACAATGAAAACAACTGACAACAATTCTAGAAGAAAGTTTATTGGAGCACTTGCTCTAGGAGCAACAGCAAGTACTATTTCAGTGCTAACAAATCCAATTTACGCAAATAATCCAGCATTTGATTCAAGTAAAATGAATGAAAAAGAAGATTGGTTTAAAGGAATAAAAGGAACACACCGAATCGTTTATGATGGATCAACACCTCATGGAGGGTTACCAGTATTATGGAATTGGGCATATTACTTATCTCATAATTCAACTGACTCACCTGATAGTGATATAACAGCAATGACTGTTTTACGCCATACTGGTATTCCATTAGCTTTGACTGATGAAGTTTGGAACAAATACAAATTAGGAGAATTTTTTGGCATCAATGATTATACTAAAAAAGCTGCAGTTAGAAATCCATTCAACGAACCAAAAGATGGAGATTATCCAATTAATGGGCCAGGAGGAATAAAATCTCAACAAGAAAGAGGTGCAATGTTCTGCGTTTGTAATTTAGCACTTCAAGTATATAGTGGTAAATATGCTGAGAAAATGGGTGGAGATCCAACCGAAGTTTATAATGCTTGGATTGCTGGAGTTATTCCAGGGATAGAAGTTGTTCCTTCAGGTGTTTGGGCTTTAGGTCTAGCTCAAAAGAATGGTTGTGGCTATATTTTTGCAGGAGAATAATAACAGTAATAATTTAAATATGAAAACTTACATAATTTCAGTAATAGTACTTATCATGAGTTTCTCTATAAGTGCTCAAGAAAAGCCAGTCAAGATTGTATTTGATGTATCAAGCAAAGATACTGCTGTACACGAGTCGACACTTAGGCATATTTCCTATGCATCTGATGCTTATAAAGAATCAACATTTGAAATTGTTATTTATGGAGGTGCCATAAATATGCTACTTAAAGAAAAATCTGTAGCTGCCAATAAAATAGCAGATTTAACAAAGAAAGAAAATGTTTCATTTGTGGTTTGTCAAGGTACAATGAACAGGTATAAGACCAAAAAATCAGAACTTATTGAAGGTGTAGTCATTGTACCAGATGCAATATATGAGCTCGCCTTAAAACAATCTGAAGGCTGGAGTTATATTAAAGAAAATAATTAATTACAAAACATAAGGCTTAATTTAATTGGGCCTTATGTTCTCCTAATTATATAAACATAGTACATGCAATCATTACAAGACAAAATGTTTAAAGAACTAAAAGATCAGCAGTTTTTTGAACAAACCCAACGCTATGCACAAAACTATTTAGATTCAGCATTTGAAAGGAATGTTACTCCAACAAAAGAAGCACTTGAAAATCTTTCACATTTTGATGAAGCTATGCCAGAGAAATCCTCTGAAGCAAAGGGTGTCATCGAAATGCTTAATACTTATGGTGCTCCAGCAACATCAACCACAATTGGAGGACGCTACTTTGGATTTGTAACAGGAAGTGTTGTTCCCGCTGGATTAGCAGCAAAACATTTGGCAACTTATTGGGATCAAAACTCTGGATTACACGTTATTTCCCCAATAGCTTCAAAACTTGAAAGCACTGTTGAAATTTGGCTTAGAGATTTATTCAATCTTCCAAAAAATGTAGTTGCAGGATTTGTCAGCGGAACATCTATGGCTAACTTTTGTGGTTTAGCTGCAGGCCGATTTAGACTTCTTGAACGAATGGGTTGGAATGTGAATACAAAGGGCTTATTTAATGCACCTCAGATAAGAGTTGTTGCAGGTAAACATGCTCATTCAACTATATTAAAAACAATTTCTCTATTAGGTTTTGGAGTTGAAAACATTGAATGGGTTGATGTTGATGATCAAGGAAGGATGCGAGCAGATTTAGTTCC
>Ga0316189_10002113_pt1 | contig 19583 bp, 20 predicted proteins | sample LowCovwburrow_MG_FD_204930 | JGI IMG/M metagenome (GOLD analysis project Ga0316189, IMG submission 204930) | Coastal sediment microbial communities from Maine, United States - Lowes Cove worm burrow | ecosystem: Environmental > Aquatic > Marine > Coastal > Sediment | place: USA: Maine... | reverse complement strand
GGATATCCCTAACTTCACCAATGTTCAACCAATTGTGCAGATTGAGGATTGTTTGGTAGGTTGAGGTTTGCTCGGGTAGCGGAAAAAGAAATACATATATTGCTAATTACTAAAAAGAAACTAATATATTTCTTAATTCCAAATAGCAACTTATAAATTGCAATAATGGATTCGCTACTCAACGATTTAAAACAACGCAGAATCGCACTCGGATTAAAGCAACATGATATGTTGCTAAAGGTTGGTATCTCGCGGCAACAATACCAGCGTCTCGAATCCAAAGGTAATCCCAGGCTCGATACACTCGACTTAATTGCCAAAGGGCTAAAGAGTGAGTTGATGCTAATTCCACAAGAGAAGCTTAGCGAAGTTAAAGCCATTCTGGCTAGATCCGATGATCTCGGTGATACAACTGATGCCACCGGGGCTGAGAACCAGAACGCGCTTGCTAACAATCCGTGGCAAGGCTTGCTTGAGGAGGATGAGCAGTGAGTACATCGGACCAGATTGATAAAGCTCGGGTTCTTCGCTTATCTCTACATGGACGCCTGATCGGATATCTGGCAGATGTCCAACAACTGGCACGGCGCTTACTGGTTAATATTTTGCTCGCGAACGGCGACGCGCATTTAAAGAACTGGAGCCTTTATTATCCAGATCAAAAAACACCGAGACTATCACCCGCCTACGATATCCTCACGACGCGTTTATTTATTGAAGGCGAAAGCAAATTCGCCCTGAACCTGGCCAATAGCAAAGAATGGTACCAGGTATCCATGGAACACTTTAAAACCTGGTCAGACAAGTCGGGCATACCATGGCGAGTTATCAAACCGCATCTCGACGATACCCTGGATAAGGCGCGAACTTTGTGGCCAACGGCTTTGCGGGAACTGCCTGTGGATGATTTGCATAGGGATGTTTTGAGGGATCATTGGGGGCGGTTGCATGGGGAGTTTCGGGTTTGAGGGTTTGGCGATTTTTCGTGGGATATTAATGAATTCAGTCTGCGCATAGCTTTCCAAGGCAATCCATTAGTAAGGCCGTCGCCTGCGCAGGGGGGCGGTTTGCTGGCATTACTGCCACCAGCGGCGCATTTATAGTTGGCTCAAACGGTAGTGCTCGAACCCCGTCCGGATAGGGGAAATCGCAGGGTAAAGGTGGCACCAGGCCAACACCTATGCCTTTCGCTACGAATTCTGCAACGTGGCTCGTATGCATGCATTCAACCTCGGCCTCAAACGGTACGCCAGCTTTTTGAAAAGAGTCCTGCACTTCCTGCATCCATGTGTGGGGTCCGACAACCGGGCCTGTTATCAATGTCTCGGTGGCAACCATATCTGGCGTTACGGCACCTGTATTTTCAAGCTTATGCCCGACTGGTACGAGACATACGATTTTGTCGTTTGAGAGCAATTGCGACTGTACCGACCTGTCCCATAAAGGGCCGTGGAATACGCCGATATCCAGCTCACGGTGGGCGATACGCTCCAGGATAATGGGTGGTGGCAAGAGTTTGACCCGAAGCCTTGTCGATGGGTTTTTACGCTGATAATCGGCTAGCACCAGTGCTGTGAACTTACTCCCTAGTCCAGAGGAAAATGCAACCGAAATATGACCCTTGGCCCAGTGTTGGAGGTCTTCCAGCAAGCGCTCCGAAGAGGTTACCTTCTCAAAAATTTCGCCGATCGAATTATACAGCACCATGGCTTCGTCACTTGGCATGAGTCGGCCGCGAACGCGATAGAACAAGGTCAGTTTGGTTCTTGATTCTACATATTTGAGCATCTTCGATATCGCAGGCTGCGATATCCCCAGCATAGTCGCCGCGCTGGCCTGGCTACCCGAGCGGATGACCGCCCAAACAACTTCGAGGTGTCGGATCGACAGGCCGTGCGGGCCAACAAGGTGAAACTTCGATGATTGGATGTTTTTACTTTCAGTCATGTAATCCACCTATATAACTCTGGTTATAGCTTGTTTACATATTAGCATTAGCTACGTCCACTACCAGTACCTATTATTCTCATCAAGAAATCGAATGGGAACTTTCAAAATAATGACTGACAACATGACACTGGGAGTACGAAAGTGAGCGGAGAAAAAGTCGCTCGCTCCGCCGCGTATTACGAGACCGTAACGCTGCCCCTGTTTCGGCATGCAAAAAATGCGCTTCATTTTAGTCGGCGCGTCGACCAGGCGCATGCGGTCATGCTTGCCGAAACGGGTATTCTGTCACGCGAAGATGTGGCGACAATCCTTGCTGGTATCCGTTCGGTAGACGCTGCCCTGGATATCAAGAGTTTGGACACTCCAGAGCCATTCGAAGATTTATTCTTTTTTCTGGAAGACCGGCTGATCAAGCAAATCGGCTCGGCGATCGGCGGCAATTTACACCTTGCCCGAAGCCGTAACGACCTCGAGGCAACGGTGTTCCGTCTCGCTCTGAAGGAAAACCTACGCCTGGCTATCGCAGCCTATCTGGATCAGACGGATAGTCTCTTGAGCAAAGCCGAGGCGGAACGAGATACGATAGTCGTCGCCTTTACCCATGGACAACCAGCACAGCCAACGACCTTTGGTCATTACCTCGCCGCCAAGATCGAAGCCGATATCCGCCATGCGCGAAGAATGTTCGCGGCCTATGACGATATGGACGCCTGCCCGCTCGGGGCGGTAGCGATTACGACCACCGGCTTTCCAATCGATCGACACCGCGTGGCAAGCCTGCTCGGTTTTCGCCAGGTGCAGGAGAATTCTTACGGTTGCATCGCCGCTGCCGACTATTTGCTGGCGACATACTCTGCCCTCCGAAACGCGTTAATAGATATCGGCCGATTAAGCCAGGATCTGGCGCTTTGGAGTAACGGTGCGTTGAGCCAAATTCGCGTCTCGGACGAATTTTGTCAGATATCCTCAGTTATGCCGCAAAAACGAAATCCGCTAGCGATCGAATACATTCGAACCCTTGCCTCGCTGACCGCCGCCAATTGCGATGCGGTTATGACCGCCATACACAACGCGCCCTTCGCCGATATGGTGGATGCAGAAACGCCAACCCAAACAGTCGGTGCCTCGGCTATGGAAGAGTTTCAGCGTGTTTGTAATCTGACGCAGGGCTTAGTAACCGGACTCGAGGTGGACGCTCGGGGCGTAGATGCGCTTATCGCTTCATCCACTGCCGGCGCGACAGAGCTGGCCGACAGTTTTGTTCGACGTGAAAACCTGTCATTCCGTCAGGCGCATGTGCTAACACAAGCTCTTGCAGCTAGTGCGCTAACTGCGGGCCAGGATTTGCTAGATATCGATGCCGAAACGGCGGCCCACGAGTTTGAAGCCATTACCGGCCATGCCATGAAAGGCGACTGGCTCGAACATCTAAATGCACTATCTCCAGAGGAATCGGTGCGTGTGCGCGAAGTCTTTGGTGGCCCAGGCCCTGAAGCATTGGGGGCAAGCCTGAAGCGTTACCGGACTGATCTCGCTGATCTTCGAAGTAAACTTAAACAAACAAACGATACAGAAATCGAGTCCCAGGCACGCCTGCAGGAAGCAGTGCGCTCGTTCCCAAGCCCGGAACCGGAAAACAAAACATAAGGAGAAAACATGACAAACCTATCATTTTACATGCCATCTAAACCAGATAAAAAACCGGAGAACCAATCATGATAATACGATCTTTTTACACGCTATCTAAATTTCTAGCTGCAGCTATATTCCTGGCGACACCGGCAACCGCCGCCGATATTACCTGGATCGACCAGGCTCGCGGTGACATAGACGCAAAGATTGATAAGCTTTTTGTTAAGCCATTCAACGCAGAACACAAAGATATCGATCTGAAGATAACACGGCAGGAAAACCAGGAAGACGCTGTTCGAATGTCTGTTCAGGCCCGGAACGCACCCGATATTCTGCAACTGAATGCTGCATCCGAGGTTGCAAATCTGGCGCGAGCTAACTTGCTGGTGCCGCTCGATGACTACGCTGCAAAATTTGGCTGGGCTGACAAGATCCAACCCTGGGCGCTGGAAAGTGGCCTTGTGGATGGAAAGCTTTATTCTCTGCCACTCACCTATGAAAGCATCATTCTGTATTTCAATAAGGATACGCTCGCCGAGCTGGGCATTGAAGCGCCCAAAACGCTTGCCGATGTAAAGGCCGCCTGTGCAGCGGCGAAAGCAGCCGGAATTGTCTGTCTAGCCAACAATACCGGCGGTCGGACGTCGCGTGGAGAATGGTTTTTGACCTGGCACCTTAACGCAAATGCTGGCCCAAAGGCTGTTCAGGATGTTCTAACCGGTAAGGCCGAAGCGAAAGTGCTGGGCGACAGCATTAGCCAGAATATCGACTGGATCAAGAATGGCTGGTATAGCGGTCGGCAGGACTTGTATCTGTCTCTCGCCGCAGACGATGCCTGGGCGCAAATGGCTGCAGGTAAAGCCTTGATGCGTGTCAGCGGATCCTGGGAGCTGAGTCGGATCAACCGCTTCTGCAAGAAAACCTGCGACTGGGCGATGATGCCGTCACTGCGCGATGGTGTCGATCAGGTCTTCCCGCTTGGTGTCGGAGAAACGCTTTCAATCTCGGCCGACAGCGATAACCCTGATGCCGCAGCCGAAGTGCTGAACGCGCTCTTCTCCAACCCAAAGCGGTCGGCCAAAATCCTCGAAGCCATTGACTTTGAAACCTGGCTGGTGCCGGTAGGCTGGAGTGCTGATAACTTTTCAGATGCCACCGATCCACGACTGGTACGTTTCATTGTTGATATGGCGGATAAATCCCGGGATGGCAAGATTGGCTATACTACCTGGACATTCTTCCCGCCGAAAACTCGCAACTATCTGTTTGAGACGCTGGAAACAGTACTCGTGGGCGGTACGGACGTCGGTGCATTTATCAAAGGAATCCAGCCATTGCTGGATAGCGAAATGGACCTGGTGCCACCGCTGCCCAACCCACGCTAACTGTCAGAAAAACTAACTAAATGGGGCCCCTTGCAATGACTCGGAAAAATAAGCTAATCCTTTACCTTCTCCCGGTTCTGCTATTGCAGGGGGTCATTATCTTTTTGCCTTCGCTGGCGAACATCGCCTATGCCTTTACGAGCTGGAACGGTTTCTCTGAACCGGAATTCACAGGCCTCGATAACATCAGGCGACTCATGGACGATCCGTACTTCTGGAACGCACTCGGCAACAACGTCAAATGGACGGTGTTTTTTATGACTGTGCCGGTAGCCATGGCACTACTGGCCGCCTCGGTTCTCGCCAGAGTCAAACGCGGTCAGATGGCTTTTCGCACACTGCTCTTTATTCCGTTCATCATTTCGCCAGTAGTAAACGCCGAAATATGGCGGTTTATCTATAATCCCTTGTCGGGGCTCGGGCCCATGTTTGAACGAGTCTTCGGCTGGGAATGGCTAAATTTCAGTTACCTCGCCAACCCCGACACTGTTTTGCTTGCGGTCGCGAATGTCGATAGCTGGCATTGGTGGGGGTTTCTCATGGTGCTGTATCTGACAGCGATGCAGTCGGTGCCGCGTGACCTTTACGAGGCCGCTTCTCTCGATGGTGCAGGCGTCTGGCGCAAGTTCCGTGACATAACCGTCCCGAGCATTATGCCGACAATCTTTTACACATTGCTTTTGTCGCTGACGGCGTCTTTTCTGATCTTCGACTATATTTGGCTTTTAACCGAAGGTGGGCCTGGTCGTGCTTCCGAGGTGCTTGGTAGCTATATGTATAAGCAAGCTTTTTACCTCTACGAGATGGGTTATTCCTCAGCACTCGGTCTGGGCATGACTCTGATCGCTGCCTTCTTTTCGGTTGTCTTCGTCATCATCCGACGTATCGGAGGTGACATATGAGTTTCGCGAGACGGATTTCCTGGCTTATGACGAATCGCAATACAGTGCTTCTTTATCTGCCGTTGCTGGTATTGACCGCCTACGCAGTGGGGCCGATGCTGATTCTGGTCTTCAACTCCCTGAAGACCACATCCGAGATTTTCACCAACCCATTTCTGCCGACGGTTGATCCGCAATGGTCGAATTATGCCGAGGCGTTCCGGGCCGGACGTTTCGGTCAAAAAATGCTGATATCGGTCATGCTGGTACTACTGGTTGTTCCCTGCGTTCTAATCATCTCATTCCCCGCAGCTTATGTGCTGGCCCGACTGCGTTCGGTCTGGAGCGACGTGGTAGTGTTGTTTCTCCTTGTCGTCTCGACTGTGCCACCGCAGCTTTATCTGGTGCCAATGTTCGTGTTCCTGAGCCAGAACGGGCTTTTGAATAACCTCGGCGTGCTGGGCGTGATATATCTTGCCAAGTTTTCACCTTTCGCCGTATTTATTTTGCGGGCCTTTTTGCTGCGCGTTCCCGAGGAACTGGACGATGCCGCGTATCTGGACGGCGCTAGCACCGGCCGCTTGATGTTCACCATCCTCGCACCGATCTGTCGGCCCGTGCTGATCACGGTTGCGGTGATCACCGCGCTTAATATCTGGAACGAGTTCGTGCTGGCTGTCACCTTTATTCAGGATGCCGATCTGAAGCCGATTTCGACCAGCCTTTACGCCTTCCGAAGCCAGTATTCCACCGATTGGCCGCTTACGAACGCTGGCGCGGTGATTTCCGCCCTGCTGCCAGTGTTCGTTTATATGATTCTACAACGTCGATTCATCGAAGGCCTGACCAGCGGATCGGTTAAATGAAACCCATACAAGAGGATATTTCCGTGACCCAAATGTCGTCCCTGACCCTGACAAACCTGTGCAAGAATTTCGGTACCTTCGAAGCCTTCCGTGACATAAATCTCGATATCGCTTCCGGCGAGTTCATCGCTTTTGTCGGCCCGTCCGGTTGTGGTAAATCAACCCTGCTTCGCGCCATTTCGGGCCTCGAAGAGGTCTCTGCTGGCGGTAGTATCGAATTAGGTGGTGAAGACATCACCCACCGCGAGGCAAGCAAACGCGGCATCGCCATGGTTTTCCAGTCTTACGCACTCTACCCGCACCTGACTGTGCGCGACAACATGGGCTATTCGCTACGAATTGCAGGCGTGTCGAAGGACGAAATCAAGGCGCGCGTGGAAAAAGCTGCGGAGACGCTTCACCTGACCGAGTATCTCCATCGTCAGCCGAAAGAGCTCTCGGGTGGTCAGCGTCAACGCGTCGCCATCGGGCGCGCCATTGTGCGTGAGCCACGCGTCTTCCTGTTCGACGAACCGCTGTCTAATCTCGATGCCGCGCTGCGGATGACTATGCGCATGGAAATCGCACGTCTGAAACGGGCTATGTCGAACACGACGATGATCTACGTCACCCACGACCAGGTCGAGGCGATGACCCTGGCCGATCGGATCGTGCTTCTTGATCGCGGCGAGATCCGGCAAGTTGGTACGCCGATGGAGCTCTACAATAGTCCGCAGACAATCTTCGTAGCTGAATTCATCGGCTCGCCAAAAATGAACATTATTGGCGGTGAAGCGGCGAAGGCCTATTCCGCTGACCGAATTGGCGTTCGCGCCGAGCATCTGAACATCACAACTAAAGAAGACGGAATCTGGTCCGGAACGGTGGAGTATAGTGAAAACCTAGGTTCGGACATCTATGCCCATATCGACATTGGCAGGGAGTCGCTAATCGCTGTCCGATACCAGAGTGACAAAGTACACGAAACCGGAACGCGGCTGCACATCAGCCCGTTTGCAGACAAGATACATCGCTTCGACGCCAACGGCATGCGTATTGCGGATGATAAACCGCTTGCGGTAAATGAGATCAAAGCCGTATGATTTCCATCCCCGGTTCCATCAGTTAGGGCGGCATCAATGCTTACAGTTTTCGGATCGATCAATATCGACCAGGTCTTGAGTGTGACCTCGATACCATTGCCGGGTGAAACGGTGCTGGGCAAAAAAATTCTAGAAGGGCATGGAGGCAAGGGTGCCAATCAAGCGGTTGCCGCGGCAAGGGTGGCAAATGGTCATTTTACGGTTCGGTTCGTTGGTGCTTTGGGGCACGACGAACATGGTGAGGCCGCGCTTGCCAATCTTAAAGCAAACGGCGTGCTGCCCATTTGCGAGCAGATCAGCGGTGTACCAACCGGCACAGCGCTAATCGCTATCGACAATACCGGCGAAAACGCCATCACGGTGTTGCCTGGCGCCAACGATAGGCTCAGGGCTGAGAATTTCACCAGCGCCATCCAGCAGGAGACCGAGATATTGCTGTGCCAGGGTGAGGTTGATATCGACCAGACTTTCGGCGCCTTTGCGGTGTTCAAAAAGCATAAGCCGAATGGCGTTACCATCCTGAATCTCGCACCTGTTCCGATGGCACTGTGTTCGCCAGACCTGAAAATGGTCGATTTGCTCGTAGTCAATGAAAAAGAGGCTGCCGACGTGCAGGCTATTCTGGAGCAGGACTTGCCATCAATTGCAGCGATACTGTCACTGGGCATCATCGTCACGCGGGGCGCGGAGGGTGCGGTGATCCATACCGCTGAAGCCGACCCTGTGATCGTTGAAAGCCCACGTGTCTCGCCGTCTGATACAACTGGGGCGGGCGACACGTTTTGCGGTGTTCTTGCAGCGCTCCTAACCGAGGGATGGACACTTCATGATGCGGCTGAGATGGCGTGCAAGGCTGGCGCTATCGCATGTCTGAGCATTGGCGCACAGTCGGGTATGCCTACGCGCGACATATTGACAGGGCATTGACCTCGCTCTTTCAATTCAATTTTGCATCTCATCAGCGTTTCAAGCCTCCGTGTTAAACGACTTTGACTTTTTAACCAGCAAGACTTGAAAGCCAATTTCCATCAATTCATCGACCAACCAGTACCTGTAGTAAGTTGACCCAAGAAGAATTTTTCAGAGTGGTTGATATCTCAAATCAACTTTAGCGATCTGCAACAATTACTTCCCCGCTGTAAGGCGATATAGTGAAAGTAAAGACTGTTGACGTTGACCTCTTTATTTGGTAACGTTCCCAAATACAAAGTTATGAGCGGCTACATTGAACAAAAGACCAACAATCATTGATGTTGCAAAACGCGCTGGCGTTTCGAAGAGTACAGTTGCCCGCGTTATGACAGGTGGTGAGCACGTCTCTCCAAAGGTGGTAAAGGCCGTTCAGGTTGCCGCAAAAGAAATCGGGTATCAAAGAAACAATCTGGCTGTCAGTATGCGATCGGGCCGTAGCGGGTTGATTGGGATTGTTGTTCCCGATATTTCAAACCCTTTTTGGGCTGAAGTCGCTCGAGGTGCTCAGGACGCTGCTATCTCAATCAAATCTTCGTTGTTAATTTTCTCTTCAGACTGGAGTACCGAGCGAGAGCGCAGCCACCTGCAAGCGCTGGTCAACACGAGGGTAGATGGTTTCGTCTTAAACAAAACTTCAGACAGTATCGAGCCGCAAGAACTTGAACCGTTTGGCTGTCCTTCTCTTCTTATCGGGACGACGGCTGATCTATATCCAGATAAATCCAGCATTGGATCTGATATCAATCAAGGTGTTGGTGTTGCACTGAAATATCTGAGCAATTGTGGCCACAACCTGCCTAAACTGATATTGGGTTCAGATCGCCGCCTCGCTCGCGCTAAGTTTGTAACCGCAGTGAACCAGTATTTTATCGATCGTGATGTAGACCCGACAGAAATTGAAGCGGAAGACGGTGGATACACGGTAGAAGGCGGGAAGGCTGCAATGGCCCGTATCATAGAGCGGCATAAAGGCGGTCATTTAACTATTTTTGCGGCTAATGATCTTATGGCTCTCGGTGCGATACTGGAGGCTCGTTCGGCTGGATTAAATTGCCCGGAAGACGTTTCCGTGATGGGGTTCGACGGCATTCCGGCCGGTGAATTCTGTGATCCGCCATTAACAACAGTTGCCAAGCCTGCCAGAGAAATAGGCGGGCAATCGATTAGGGCGCTACAACGGTTGATTGACGGTGAGGCGACCGTCTCCAGGGTGCGACTCGAGTGTGAGCTTGTCGAGCGGGGAAGCGTATTGGACCGTTCACCTACTTTGTCGCTGGCCCAGGCCGGCTGAATTTTTGAGTAATTTAGGAACTGCTATGTTTAATGATTTATGTTCTAAAATGGGAACGTTCCCTTTATGAATAATAACTTCGAACAATTTACTCAGCTAGTGAGGAGATGGTGGCCATTTTACGTAATGCTTGCCCCTGGTCTGCTCTACTTTTTTGTTTACCATTACCTTCCAATTTGGGAGGCAAGGCTGGCCTTCCATGATGTGCGGATCATTCCACCAAACACATGGGTTGGTATGAAACACTTCATAGCCCTCGCATCTTCTCCGGTGTTTCTGCAAGTGCTGCTGAATACGATCGTTATCAGTACGATGAAACTGGTTTTCATCTTTCCGATCCCCATACTAGTTGCGCTTTTGTTAAATGAAGTCAGGTCGGGAAGTTATCGCAAGCTTGTGCAGTCTGTCATTTACCTGCCGCACTACCTGTCCTGGGTCGTCATCGCCGGCATTACTATCGCGACGCTTTCTCCCAGTGATGGAGCCGTGAACGAAGTCATTGGATGGATGGGTTATAACCCTGTTCCCTTCATGACTGACACCGGGTCAATTCGTTGGGTCCTAGTCTTCACGGAAATGTGGCGGAGCGCGGGTTGGGACTCGTTGTTGTATTTCGCGGCCATCGTCGGAATTAGTTCTGAGCTCTATGAAGCGGCCGAAATGGACGGCGCAGGCCGCTGGCAGAAGATCTGGTTTGTCACTATACCCGGCATCGCACCAACCATTGCTACTCTGTTCATTCTTAACGTTGGATTGTTCTTAAGCCAGGGTTTTGATCAAGTCATTAACCTGTCGAACGACGTTGTGCGCAGTCACATAGACATTGTTGACACCTATGTCTATCGCATTGGCCTTCAGACAGGTGAGTTCGCACTCGCTACTGCGGCAGGTTTGTTCAAAGGTGTTGTTGGAATGATCCTAATACTGGCTGCACATATGATCTCCAAGCGGCTTACCGGCAAGGGGGTTTGGTAATGCTAAACAATAGTCGTTCTACACCATTTGAGCGCGTCGAATACATTCTTATTCTCTCCGTCCTGTTTTTGATGGTGATTGTAACAGCCCAACCGATTCTTCATCTTGTTGCCGTGTCATTTTCTGACCCGGCAAATGTGCCCGGAATGAGCGGGCTAGAGGTCGTTCCTGATGGCTTTTCACTGCAAGTCTGGACTCTTCTTATTCAAAACCCGAACGTCCAACGTGGATTTGTCAACGCAGCGCTCATTACCGTTGTGGGAACAATTATCAACGTCATCGCGACCACATTGATGGCTTGGGCCCTGGCGCAAAAGCGCTTGCCGATGCGCCGATTTTTCATGGTAATCGTCCTGGTAACAGTCGTGTTCGAACCCGGCATCATTCCTGATTTCTTCGTTATGAAGAAGCTTGGATTGCTTAACAGCTATTGGTCGGTCATTCTTTACCGCGCCGTCTTCGCCTGGTATCTCATCATCCTTATTCGCCTTTTTGAAGAGATTCCAGGCGAACTTCTTGAAGCCGCAGAGCTTGATGGTGCAAACCCCTTCCAGACACTTTGGCACGTCATCATACCGGTTGCCAAATCATCTATCGCAATGATCACTCTTTTCTACCTGGTTCTGCATTGGAACGAGTTCTTCCGGGCAATGATCTATCTAAATGATCCCAATAAGTGGCCATTACAGGTCGTTCTTCGGCAATTTGTTGTGGATGGTGACAAGGTTGGCATGGTCGGGCTGGCGAATGTGTCTTCCTATACCGACGTCAGCCAGATCAGCATCCGAGCACTCAAGGCAGGAATGATCACGCTAACTATAGCGCCGCTAGTCCTGATTTATCCCTTCATTCTCAAGTACTTCACCAAGGGCACAATGTCCGGAGCGGTGAAGGGGTGAATATTTCAAGAAATAACGAATCGAACCTAAATAAGAGGAAACACAAGATGTTAACAAGCGTATTTAAGTCAATGTCAGTGGCTATGCTGACTACCACTATTCTCTGCGGAACTGCGGCGGCCGAAACAGCAACAGTCCGCATGGTTCTCAAGGACTTCATTTCAACCAATGCGAATTCGGTCGCACATGTCGAGCGCATTGAAGCCGCGCTCGCTGAACAGGGGCAGGATATCGACATAGAAATTGTTGACCTGCCTGCATCTGGTTATGCCAATGCATTGGGCATTATGCTCTTGTCAGGCGATATTCCTGACCTGATCTATTTCCAGGGCGGTGACCAGAAAATCGCGGATCAAGATGTGCTTGAAGATTGGCGTCCATGGATTGCAAAGACCGAGCACCTGAAAAACGCGCTGTATCCGCACAATAAAGCCCGACTGGATAACTATCCCTATCTCATGCATGTTTTTCCATTGCGGGCACAACAGCCTGTGATCCGTACAGACTGGCTTGTCGCAACTGGCCTAAAAGCGCCAACAAATCTCGATGAATATAAAGCGCTTTTTAAGGCGATACGAGACGGTGATCTGGACGGCGATGGCAGCAAAAATACGTTTGGTACAACTGCCGGTGGCAGCCTGCGCGAACTGGACGGCTACATGAATCCGGCATTTGGTATAACATCGACCTGGCTTCGAGACAATCAGGGCGCATGGACGCATTCGCAAATCAGCGCTCAGGAGCGAGACAAGTTAACTTACTACAATCGGCTGTTCCAGGAAGGACTTCTTGATCCAGAATACGTGACGCTTAATTGGGAAGCGAAAGAAGACCGTTTCTATACGGGTCGCGTCGGTGTTGTGTCCGCATCACGACCTTCCAACGTCGTTGTTTACCAAACCAAAATGAACACTGTTCATCCTGGTACAACGCTTACTTTGCTTAATCCACCGAAAGGGCCAGGTGGTCAAGGGTTGCTGGCTGTTAATGTATCAAAAGAAAGTCGCGGCTGGGCAATGTCGTCTCTATCCAGGAACAAAGAGGCTGTTGTTGCAGTGCTTGACTTTATGGCTAGTCCAAAAGGGCAATTCATGGAACAGTTCGGACTCGAAGGAATTCACCACACAAAGAAAGGCCAGCAGGTAACGGCTTTGTCGGAACTTGGTTCCTGGGAAAGTCCTTTCATGATCTCTGCAAGCTGGAAGCCACCGGTTGAACTTTTCCCCGCACCTGCTGCACGCTACTTGAGAAACACGCAGACCTATTTTTTGCCGGACAATGCATTTGCCTTCCCGTCTGAGCACGCAGCGGCGGTTGATGCTACAACCAATGTTTATAATGAATGGGCCTACAAATTTGTATCCGGGTCGGCCTCCTTTGAAGAATGGGATGATTACGTCTCCGCCTGGAAGTCATCTGGTGGAGCTAGCCTCATTAAATTTGCAGGTCAAAAATTGAAATGACAGGGTTAGATACTAATGACGTGACCTTTCGGGGTCGCGTCCGCGCCACGCTTTACGGCATTGCCTATGGTGACGCGATAGGCGGTCCTGTTGAAAAACTTTCGGCACAGGAAATCACCGAGAAATACGGACGTGTTACATCGATTAACAACCGTTGGCATCGTCTGGATGAGGACGAAATATCGCGAAATGGCCGCACCCGAGGTTACGGCATTATTACCGATGATACTCTTATGACGATTTGTCTTATGGAGGTCTATTCAGAAGTAAACCGCCACATTGACGCCTGGGATATGGCTGGTCCGTTCGTTCGAAAAATCGCATGGGAGCCGCGCTGGATTCCTGAGCTTGACAAAGAAACTGTTCTAATAGAACGCCTTTTTTATCCAGAAAAATGGATATTCCATCGACTTCAGCTTGCTGCTTGCGATCCACGTCAAGGTGGAATCGGGAATATGGTCAATTGCGGTGCGGCAATGTACGCCGCACCTATCGGCATTGTAAATGCCTGCGATCCGGTTGGCGCGTATAACGAAGCTATCCATTTTATGTCAGGGCATCAACAGAGTTATGGTTTGGAGGCTGCAGGCGTTTTTTCTGCCTGTGTCGCCGAAGCCTTTCGACCGGAATCCTGCATAACAGATGTTCTGCGGGTTGCGCTCGAATTGTCGAAAGACGGAACGCACGATGCAATTCATATTGCCTGCGAAATCGCAAAAAGCCATGAAGGTACGGCCTGGAATTACGAATCAGTTGTCGCGGAATTACACGCGGCAATGCTACGTTATTCTCCAATGGCAGACGACTTACGCCACGGGCCAGAAAAAGCCGGAGTGGCAACAAACGCTTATCAACCATCACGTCTTATGTCGATTGAAGAGCTTCCGCTCGCTCTGGCATTTTGTATTCTCAACGACGGAGAATTCAGCAAGTCAGTCGAAGATTCGATCAATTCGGGTCGCGACACCGACTCAATTGGCATTATGGCCGGAGCAATTCTTGGCGCTATGACAGGCAATTCTGTCGTTGATACCGAAATTCTTATGCATCTCAATACAGCCAACAAGTTCGATATATGCCAAATAGCAGATGAATTTTCCGCTACTGCATGCAGCATTATTAAAGCCGATCTGTCGAAAGAAAAAAAACGTCGAAATCAAATCAAAAACCTGATCACCGGTGATGAAAAAGTAGATGGAAGGGGTGCGTAATGAGCCATATTATTCTTGATGGTTTGGGGAAGTCTTTCGGTGGAACCGATGTATTCATGGGTTTGAATTTATCGATTGAAAAAGGGGAGTTTGTTGTATTGGTTGGCCCATCAGGTTGCGGGAAATCGACATTGTTACGATTGATCGCCGGGCTGGAAGATATTACTGCTGGCAACCTCTTGATCGGGGGCGAACGGGTTAACAACAAACCTGCCAAGTTCCGAGACATAGCAATGGTCTTTCAAAGTTATGCGCTTTATCCGCATATGAATGTCGCGGATAACATGAGCTTTGCTTTACGTTTGTCTCGCGTATCGAAGCAGGAACGTGCGCACCGTGTCGCTGAAGCAGCAAAAATTCTTGGCCTCACTGAGTTGCTAGAACGGCTTCCACGCGAACTGTCAGGTGGTCAACGTCAGCGCGTTGCGATGGGTCGTGCCATCGTTAGAGATCCGCAAGCGTTTTTGTTTGATGAGCCGCTCTCAAACCTTGATGCAAAATTACGGCACAAAATGAGGGGTGAAATTCGCAAGATGCATCAACGCCTCGGACGAACTATGGTTTATGTTACTCACGATCAAACCGAAGCCATGACAATGGCTGACCGGATCGTTGTCATGAATGGCGGAAAGATCGAACAAGTAGGTACACCACGCGATCTATATGGCAATCCTGACAACCTGTTTGTCGCTGGATTTATTGGTACGCCTGAAATCAATCAATTTTTTGGGCACATTGAAAAAGGCGATGTCGTACTGAATTGCGGGATTCGCTTTCCACTAAACGTGGAATCTAAAGTCGATTCGGATACCGAAATTATTTGTGGCTTTCGGCCATACCATCTTTCCCTGTCTAATGAAGGTGTAACTGCCGAGATTTTATTGATTGAGCCGACTGGCGAAGGCCAGGAAATACAGGTGAGGGTAGGTGCGCAGGACGTGACCATCGTTACCAACGACGAACTAAAAGTGAAAGTTGGTCAAACGATAAAACTGTCTTTCGATACATCAAAGGCACTCCTGTTCGAGAAATCAACGCTAGATCGCCTTAGGTGATTTGCAGAGATAGCTAAGTTATGACCGCTAACAAACTCGATAGGAAAAATATGCTGACAGTATTTGGCTCTATAAATATCGATCAGGTTATTAGAGTTCCATCCCTCCCCGGGCCAGGAGAAACAACGCTTGGCGAACGGGTGATGGACACGCACGGGGGCAAAGGTGCGAATCAGGCCGTCGCTGCAGCTCGCGCAAGCGGGGGGACGACTCCTGTGACAATGATAGGGTCTTTGGGCAGGGATCAACCTGGGCAGCATGCGTTACAGAATTTGCAAGACAACGGTGTACTCACCGAGTGTCAGCAACATGCTGATTGTTTGACTGGCACCGCGATTATCACGGTCAGTCAAGATGGGGAAAATACGATAACTGTGATTGCAGGTGCAAATGATCAATTGTTGGCAAGGGATGTCTCGAAACAAGTGCTTGCTCGCACGTCAACCTTGTTATGCCAGGGTGAAGTTTCCCTGTTAGAAACATGTCGCGCAATCACGACATACAAGGATTCGGTTCCAAATGGAATTGTTGTAATGAATCTCGCACCGGTTCCTCAAATCGGTGACATGGACACACTCCGAAAAGTGCTCGGAAACACCGACATTCTCATCGTCAACGAACATGAAGCACAAAGTTTATTGCGTTTATTGGTTCATCCAGATTCTGCCAGCCTTCTGCCAATCGCAACGCAATTTGAACTACAAATTCTAATCACACGGGGTCCTGATGGTGCTGAACTGTTAGACAAGTCAGGTATAAATCTTCGCGTACCTAGCCCGTCCGTTGAACCTGTTGATACGACAGGTGCTGGCGACACCTTTTGCGGCGCTTTTGCCGTTCTCATAACAGAGGGTTGGCCAATCGAAACAGCGATGCGGGCGGCATGTACAGCCGCGGCCAATGCCTGTTGCACCATCGGCGCGCAAACAGGAATGCCCTTTCGGAATGAAATCTTAAAGGGTGCTGTACGCCGTGGATACAACGTTGAACCTTGGCAACTGCGCCGCTGCACTGATTAAATCTACAACCGTGACTCGCTGACCGGCGTCGTCAAACCGATCAATGCCATCGATAAGCAATGTGCCACCACCGCCCCGCCAGGTCAGTTAGGAACTCGCGAGCCGGCACACTACAACTTAACGTTGATAGTCCCCTACGGGCACAGGCTGTGTGAAAACTCAAAAACACGTAATTTGTACCCGCGTACTGTTTTCTTGAGTTCATGTGATCGATTCTAAGCCATTTTTATTTGCGACTGACCCCTTATCAATATGAAAAATATTATCGGTTAAATGGCAATAGAATTGGGCTATTAGTCGTTATTAATTTAAAGCATAAGACTATGGGCCTTATGCCGCTATTGCGGCAATTAACTTGTCTGGCCCCATTATCGATATCATTCGTCTCAAGTTATAGGCCAACACATGCAGACTCATTTCTGTACTGACATTTTTTAATCGCCGGGTCAGAAAGTGAGTTGCGCCCATCCAGCATTTAATCGTGCCGAATGGGTGCTCTACCGTTTGCTTTCTGATCAACATGCTATCTGGCATCTTGGCCATGACGTCATCCATACTATCGATTTGACCTTGATGTCCCCAACGCGCTATCCGGCGGGGATAAGGACTATTTGAACATTGGGATTTCAGGCTACAGGCTCTACAGGTCATAACATCGAGAAAGTAACGCCGCATGGTCATGCCTTTTTCAACACCCGAATACCGATAGGTGAGTTCTTTATTCGCAGGACAAATATAAACATCTTTATCTGCATCGTATTTAAACTGGGATCGATTAAAAATACCTTTCTTCTCACTGCCCGAGGTATCGCCTTTAGGTACGAGTGCTGTCATCCCGGCATCCTGGGTATCTTTGATATCCGGGCCACTGTAGTAACCCTTGCCCGCAATCACCGTGATTGCCTGTTTCTCCAGTGCGGATTGTGCCAGCTTACCTACTTGGCATAGCTGGCCTCGATCCTGCATGTTTGTGACTTCATGGGCGACTATCAGATGGTGTTTTGTATCAACAGCACTTTGTACGTTGTAACAGGCCGCTCTGGTCATCCCGCGTGTTTTCATGAGTCGAGAATCAGGGTCAACCGTGGATAGCTGCTTTTCAGGCAGGTTGTTGACCACTTCTTTTAGTTCATTCAGCTCAGCCAGTTTTTGCTTAAGCCCGTCAATCTTTTCCTGGATTGGCGTATCGTCGGCGACCTGGTCGTCTTTGTGATCAGCCGCATCGAGCTGTTTCATATAGTCATCGATATGTTTTTCAACGCGCTTAATATGGAACGCTATTTTTTTCGGCGTGTAATTATTTTCCTTACTGTTAACCGCTTTAAACTTACTACCATCAATCGCCACAATCGCATCAGTAAACATGTTGTAATTGACGACAAAGGCCGATGAATGTCCGGCAGGTATTTTTAATACTTTTGGTGTTATCTTTTCTAAAATCAGCGATGGTTTTAAAGTCTGGTGCCAGACGTTCCATTAGCCACATCAACTCAACATTACGGCCGGCTTCGCGTTCTAGTCGGCGTGAAGACTGGATACGATTTAAATAACCGTAGATAAATAACTTGAGCATCATAGACGGGTGATAAGGCGGTCGGCCCGTATCAGCGGACATTGTCTTGAAACCCAAATCAGACAGATCAAGGCTGTCGACAAAGGCATCGATAACTCGAATCGTGTTTTCTTCGGTGATGTAATCGTCGAGGCGATCAGGGAATAATGTGGCTTGTGTTCGGCATGTGCCAGTAATGAAGCCGCTCATTCGATAGCCCATTAGTTGGAAAGTATTATTATACTATCTAATGGGATTTTCACACAGTCTGGGCACATTCGTGCCGTTCACATAATATTGCCGAATGGCTGCTATCGTGAATATTGACCATATTTTGGTAGTAATTTTTGGCCAAATTATGTTGGCAAGACCAAGTTCACGGCGGGCAATACGCTCCGAAGAGGTTACCTTTTCAAAAATCTCGCCGATCGAATTATAAAGCACCATGGCTCCGTCACTTGGCATCATCGTCACGCGGGGCGCGGTAGGTGCGGTGATCCATGCCGCTGGTGACGACCCTGTGATGGTAGAAAGCCCGAGCGTCATGCCGTCCGATACCAACGGGGCGGGCGACACGTTTTGCGGTGTTCTTGCAGCGCTCCTAACCGAGGGATGGGCACTTCATGATGCGGCTGAGATGGCGTGCAAGGCTGGCGCTATCGCATGTCTGAGCATTGGCGCACAGTCGGGTATGCCTACGCGCGACATATTGACAGCGCATTGACCTCGCTCCTTCAATTCAATTTTGCATCCCTCAGGCATTCAAGTGCATACTATCTGAATAACTAATTTGACCGTCTGATTATCATCCTACCGAGGTACCTATTTTGGAAATCAAACGAATCGACGATGAAATATCCGTCGCCCCACAAATCCTGGCTAGCGATATCCCAGCTATCGCCGAAGCGGGTTTTAAGACTGTGATCTGTAACCGCCCGGATGGTGAGAGTGAGGATCAACAGGTTTTTGCCGATATCGAAGCTGCCGCACAGGCAGTCGGACTCGTGATTATTAACCAACCGGTTGACGGCAGGAATGTCACCGATAAAGACGGTGCGCAATTTGGCAGGCTGCTGGATGAAGCAACAAAACCGGTTCTGGCTTACTGCCGTACGGGGACTCGTTGCACGGTATTGTGGTGTTTGAGTCGGTCGGGGAAGTTGTCTGTGGAGGACATACTGGGTAAAGCGGCGGCGGCTGGTTATGATATGAGTGGGCTTGCTGGTCGGCTTTAATATGCGATTAACAACCCGACTATTTTGCATCACCCTAACGCAAAATTATCCTATTGAAGTTTCCCATAGACAATCATAAAGTTACCCACGGAAGCAGTAATCTTTAACACAAAAA
>Ga0316189_10002111_pt1 | contig 19591 bp, 10 predicted proteins | sample LowCovwburrow_MG_FD_204930 | JGI IMG/M metagenome (GOLD analysis project Ga0316189, IMG submission 204930) | Coastal sediment microbial communities from Maine, United States - Lowes Cove worm burrow | ecosystem: Environmental > Aquatic > Marine > Coastal > Sediment | place: USA: Maine... | reverse complement strand
ATATTTATAAAAAACTAGGCTTTATTCCTGTAGATGAACAACACGAAAACTGGTCGGTTTCTAAAACCTTAGAATATGCTTATGGCGATTGGTGTTTAGCACAATTTGCAAAAGCATTAAATAAAACTGATGATTATGAATATTTTTTAAAACGTTCTGAAAATTGGAAAAATGTGTACGATATTAAAAGTAGTTTTATGCGTCCTAAATTAGAAGATGGTACTTTTATTGAAGAATTTATCCCAAAAGAATACTCGCTTTATTTTTGCGAAAGTAATGCGTGGCAATACTTTTGGTCGGTTCAGCATGATGTTAACGGCCTTATAAAAACCGTTGGAGGCAAAGAACGATTTGAACAAAAGCTAGATTCTATGTTTACGCTAAATCCGTTACCAACTGATAAATTGCCAATTTTTAGTACAGGAATGATTGGTCAATACGCACATGGTAACGAACCAAGTCACCACGTTGGGTATCTATATAACTATATTGATAAACCATGGAAAACTCAGAAAATTATTAGAGAAATTCTTGAAACACAATATAAAAATGAACCTAATGGGCATTGTGGAAATGAAGATTGCGGACAAATGTCTTCGTGGTATATTTTTAGTAGTTTAGGGTTTTATCCAGTAAATCCAGCAGAAGGATTGTATCAATTTGGTTCGCCCATTTTTGATAAAGCTACTATCAATTTAGAAAATGGAAAGCAGTTTAATATTATAGCCATTAACAATTCAAAAGAAAATAAGTACATTCAATCCATTACTTTAAATGGAAATGAGATTAACGAAAATTATATTTCACATAAAGAAATAATGAATGGCGGAACTATTGAATTTACTATGTCCGATTCTCCAAAAAAATAATTTAGAAATGAAATTAAGAGCATTAATACTATTAACATTGAACCTGATTGTCTTTAGTTGCAATACCAAAGAAGTTAAAGTATTTACAGAAAATGATATTCAAATTATCCCAAAACCTGAAGCACTAAAGTTAGGCGAAGGGAGTTTTAAGTTTAATAAAAGTACAGTGTTTTATGCTGCAGATGAAGCACAAGCTACAACTGCTCAAATTTTAATCGATAAATTTAAAACAGCTCAAGGCTGGGATTTAAAAACGGTTAAAACTCAACCTAAATCAAATTATATTCAATTTAAAACTTCTGAAAATATAGAAAAAGAGGGCTATAAATTGTTAGCCGAAAATCATATAATAACCATTGAGGCGAATAATTTTAAAGGCTTTTTATATGGAATAGAAACACTTAGGCAACTATTGCCAACAGAAATTGAATCGCAAGCTAAAGTTACAGATATAAATTGGGTAATACCTAATGTAGAAATAGTTGACGCACCACGTTTTAAATGGCGAGGTTTAATGCTAGATGTATCGCGTCATTTTTTTCAAAAAGAGTACATTAAAAAAACGATAGACCGTTTAGCCTATCATAAAATGAACACCTTACATTTGCATTTAGTAGATGACCAAGGATGGCGTATTGAAATTAAAAAATACCCAAAACTAACCGAGGTAGGGGCCTTTAGAGTAGATCAAGAAGATAAACCTTGGAATGGTCGAAGCACGCCTAAATTAGATGAAAAAGCAACTTATGGTGGTTTTTATACCCAAGAGGATATTAAAGACATTGTAGCTTATGCAGAAAGCCGTGGCGTAAACGTAGTGCCAGAAATTGAAATGCCAGCGCATGTAACTAGTGCTATTGCATCGTATCCAGAGTTGTCTTGTTTAGAACAACCTGTTGCTATACCATCAGGTGGTTTATGGCCAATAACGGATATTTATTGCGCAGGAAAAGATTCAACTTTCGAGTTTTTAGAAGATGTATTAACCGAAGTTATGGAATTATTTCCCTCAAAATATATTCATGTTGGTGGGGACGAAGCCACAAAGGCCAATTGGAAAACGTGTGCACACTGCAAAAAACGAATGAAAGATGAAGCACTTAAATCTCCTGAAGAGTTGCAAAGTTATTTTATTAAGCGTATGGAACGTTTCATAAGTTCAAAAGGAAGGGTACTTATTGGTTGGGACGAAATTTTAGAAGGTGGTTTAGCGCCAGGAGCAACCGTTATGAGTTGGCGAGGTGTTAAAGGCGGTTTAGAAGCTTCAGAGCAAGGGCATGATGTGGTAATGACTCCAGGAAGCCATTGTTATTTTGATCATTATCAAGGACCAATGGATACAGAGCCTTTGGCTTGGGGCGGAAATTCGCCAGTAAGTAAAGTGTACCAATTTGATCCTATTGTTGATACGATGAGTGACCAACAATCAAAGCATGTTTTAGGCGGACAAGCCAATTTATGGGCAGAATATGTGACAACAGAATCGCATTCAGAATATATGATTTATCCAAGAATTGCAGCTTTATCCGAAGCCCTTTGGAGTCCGAAAAATCATAGAAGCTGGACTAATTTTTCATCACGGATGGAAAACCTTTTTAAAAGTTATGAGCATCAAGGCATAAATTATGCAAAGAGCGCGTATACTATTGTATCAAACACAAAAGTTGATAGCACTACAAATATCATTAGAGTAACACTTAAAAATGAATTTCCTGTTTCAGATATTCGTTATACTTTAAATGATGTGCCTCTAGATGAGACGGCAATGTTATACTCTAAACCCATAAAAATTAATACCACAACAACTATAAAAGCGTCGCTTTATAAAGATGATAAACCTATAGGAAAAATATTCGAAAAAACATTTAATTATCATAAAGCGGTTGGTAAAAAAGTAATTTATAATACCAACTATCATAATAGTTATAAAGGAAAAGGGGCTTCAAATATGGTAGATATTGTTCGTGGTACTAAAAATTTCCATGATGGGCAGTGGCAAGCGTGGTTAGTGAAAGACATGGAATTAACCATAGATTTAGAAAAACAAACCAATATTTCTTCTGTTTCCGTCGGTATGATGGAGCACCAAGGGCCAAGTATTTATTTTCCAACTCAAGTTGAAATATTACTTTCTAATGATGGAAAAACATTTTCTAGTGTCGGAAAAATAGATAGACCTTTTAAAAGTAATGCGAGTATAATTCTAAAAGATTTTATTATTGATTTTAAAGCCCAAAAAGCGCGGTTTGTTAAAGCCAAAGCTATAAATTTAAAAAAATCTGATAAGGGTAATGATACTTGGTTGTTTGTTGACGAAATTATTGTCCGCTAATACCTTTTGTCGAGCGATTAGATGACGTTATCCGTCGATTTTTTTTTGATTAACTTTATATTATAATTAATTTTAGTATTTAAATAAATCTCTCAACAATGTCAAAAGGTAAATACTTTAGTAATCGTAATGTTTTAATCCTTTATTTTTTAGTGCCATTTATCATTGTTTTACTAGTAAAATATGGTTTGTCTGTTTCAGACGGATCTTATCAATCTATTGGTGAAGCAAATTCTGATGCAAATTCTAGTTTAGATTCAAATGAAAAAATAAGTAAACTACCAGATACCATTGATTATATATTTGATGTAAAACCTATTTTATCAGACCGCTGTTATTTATGTCACGGACCAGATGAAGGCACTCGCGAAGCAGGTTTAAGGTTAGATACCCAAGAAGGCGCTTATAAGGCTTTAGCTAGTAATGCAAAGAACCATGCTATTGTTCCAGGAAAACCAGAACAAAGTCGAATGGTATATAAAATAACGAGTACAGATTTGCAGCAAATAATGCCGCCACCAACTTCTAATTTAACCTTGTCTAAATATGAAAAACAAGTTTTAATTAAATGGATTGAACAAGGAGCAGAATGGAAAGAGCATTGGTCTTTCTTACCACCGCAAAAAAAAGAGCTTCCAAAAATAGCAAATCAAGAATGGCCAACCAATAAGCTAGATTATTTTATTGCAAAGCGATTAGAGCAAGAAGGGTTAATACCATCTGAAGAAGCTTCAAAAGAACAGCTAATTAGAAGAGTGTTTTTTGACCTCACAGGACTTCCTCCAACAATAGAAGATATTGATGCCTTTATAAAGGATAAAGCTGCCAATGCTTACGAAAAAGTAGTTGACAAACTATTAGCATCAACGGCTTACGGAGAGCGAATGGCAGCTACTTGGTTAGATATATCCAGATATGCAGACACGCATGGCTATCAAGACGATTTAGAGCGTACTATGTGGCCATGGAGAGACTGGGTAATTAGTGCTTTTAATAGAAATATTCCCTACGATGAATTTGTAAAATGGCAGTTGGCAGGCGATTTATTACCAAACGCAACACAAGAACAAATTGTTGCTACGGCATTTAATAGAAACCATAAAATCACTCAAGAAGGTGGTGTGATTGATGAAGAATATCGTGTAGAGTATGTTATGGATAGAACTAATACAACCGCCAAAGCCATATTGGGTTTAACTATGGAATGTGCTAGATGTCACGACCATAAATACGATCCAATATCACAAAATGAGTTTTATAGTTTTTATGGATTTTTTAATAAAGTAGGCGAAAAAGGGCAAATTGATTATGGAGAAATCCCTGAACCCAATATTAAAATAACGCAAAAAGAAATTGATGAAACACTAGCATTTATAAATTTACCAGACTCTATAAAAGAGATTAAACTTATGGTGATGAAAGATAATGCACCAAATAGAAAAACACATATTTTAAATCGCGGACAGTATGATGCACCAGGTGATGAAGTGCAATTAGGAACACCAAAAATGATTTTAAAATATTCAGATTCACTTCCAAAAAATAGATTAGGACTCGCCAATTGGTTTTTTAGTAAAAACAACTCTCTTACCGCTAGAGTTGCAGTAAACCGTATGTGGCAGCATGTTTTTGATGTTGGTATTGTTTCAACTTCAGACGATTTTGGTAACCAAGGCGCATTACCATCGCATCCAGAATTATTAGATTGGTTAGCTGTAACCTTTAGAGAAGAAGGTTGGAATATGAAAAAAATGTACAAGCGTTTGGTTATGTCTAGTACCTATAAACAAACTTCAAAAATAACACCAAACTTGCTAGAGTTAGATCCAGATAATGTATTATTAGCCAGATACTCAAGAAGCAAACTAACTGCAGAAATGATTCGCGATAATGCCTTGGCAGTAAGTGGTTTGTTGGTTAATAAAATTGGTGGACCAAGTGTAAAACCTTATCAACCTCCTGGGCTTTGGGCAGAAACTACTGGCGGTGGTGGTGGAAGTACTGCAAAATATATTCCAGATACGGGTGAAAATTTGCATAGACGAAGCTTGTACACGTTTTGGAAACGTACTGTTCCACCACCGTCAATGATGACTTTTGATGCGCCAACTAGAGATTTTTGCGAAGTTAAACGCCAAAAAACAAGTACGCCATTACAAGCTTTGGTGATGCTTAATGATCCGCAACTTATTGAAGCTGCAGAGCATTTAGCTAAAAACATATTAAAAGATAAAACCATGTCTAAAAAGGATCGCATTGGTAATATATTTAGAAAAATAACATCACGCTTTCCTACGGAAGAAGAATTGAATGAATTAATACAGTATGTTGAAACTGTTGAAAATGAATTTGAAAGCAATGCAGAAAATAAAGTTAATACAGGAAGCATTTCAAAAACGGAATATGCGTATACCTTACTTTCGAGTTTAATTTTCAATCTAGACGAAGCTATTATTAAAGGATAAAATTATGGAAGAAATATCAAAACATTTTTTAAATAATAATAGAAGGCATTTTTTAAAAAAAATGGGCTTGGGTATTGGCGGTTTGGCAGCAGCATCTTTATTAGATCCGTTTTCTTCCTTTGGTGCTAATAGTAATTTAAACCCAACAGGATTAAACTTACCGCATTTCGCTCCAAAAGCAAAACGTGTTATTTACTTATTTCAAAGTGGTGGCCCATCTCAATTAGAACTTTTTGATAATAAACCACTTTTAAATAAGATGAGAGGACAAGACCTTCCAGATTCTATTAGAAAAGGTCAGCGATTAACAGGAATGACTTCTGGACAAAAGAGTTTCCCGTTGGTTGGTAGTAATTTTAAATTCGATCAATATGGTGAATCTAGAGCTTGGGTTAGTAGTTTGATGCCTTATACAGCTAAGGTTGTCGATGAATTATGCTTTATAAAATCTATGCATACCGAAGCTATAAATCACGATCCTGCCATTACTTTTTTTCAAACAGGTTCCCAGCAACCTGGTCGACCAAGTATAGGGTCGTGGATGAGTTACGGACTAGGAAGTCTTAACGAAAACCTACCTACATTCTCCGTTTTATTATCCAGAGGAACAGGACGCCCTTTTTCTCAACCTTTGTATTCCAGACTTTGGGGTAACGGATTTTTAAGCTCATTACATCAAGGTGTTCAATTCAGGTCTGGTAAAGACCCTGTATTGTATCTAAAGGACCCAGATGGTATGACGAGATCTCAACGTAGAGACATGCTTGATCATATTAGTGAGTTGAATCAAAAACAAGAAGCCGAATTTGGCGATCCAGAAATAAATAGTCGTATTGCACAATACGAAATGGCATATCGTATGCAAACCTCAGTTCCAGAAACTATGAATATTGAAGAAGAGCCAGAACATATCATTAAAATGTATGGTGTAGATGCAATGATTCCAGGAACTTATGCAGCAAATTGCTTGTTAGCAAGACGTATGGCAGAACGCGATGTGAGGTTTATTCAACTATATCACATGGGTTGGGATCAGCATTTCGATTTACCTTCTCAAATAGAAAAACAAGCCAAAGATATTGACCAAGCTACGGCAGCTCTTATTATGGATTTAAAACAACGTGGATTACTTGAAGATACTTTAGTAGTTTGGGGTGGCGAGTTTGGCAGAACAAATTATAGTCAAGGAACTTTAACCGATACAAACTATGGTAGAGATCATCATCCAAAATGCTTTACAATGTTTATGGCTGGCGGTGGTGTAAAACCTGGATTTACTTACGGAGAAACAGACGATTTTGGTTATAACATTGTCAAAGACCCTATGCATGTTCACGATTTACAAGCTACCATTATGCATCTTATGGGTGTTGATCATACTAAGTTTACACATAAACACCAGGGAAGACGATTTAGACTTACCGATGTTTCAGGTCATGTTGTTAACGATATTTTATCATAAAATTTTCTTATGAGTCGAAGACAATTTTTAAAACAGTCGTCATTATTTTCTTTAGGAATACTAGCCTATCCTATGTGTGGAAACGCTTTAGAATTCGGTTCTAAAAAAGATGTTATTATTGGGCACAATTCGCATCGTTATAAAGTAGATATGAATTGGGGAAATCTAGATGCGCAAAAAACGCCTGTAAAAGATTGTCATGAAATGGTTCAAGATTCTAAAGGTAGAATCGTTTTACTAACCAATCATACTAAAAACAATATTATTATTTATGATAAATCAGGTAAACTCATTACAACTTGGGGTACAAATTATCCAGGAGCTCATGGTTTAACTTTAGTTAAAGAAAATGGTGAAGATTTTTTGTTGATTACAGATTATGATAGGCACCAAGTAATAAAAACAACTATAGATGGAAAGGTGATTTTTGAAATTGATTATCCTGCTGACACAGGAAAATATAATAATAAACAAGCGTTTAAACCTACCGAAACCACTGTTTTAGAAAATGGCGATTTCTATGTAGCAGATGGTTACGGAAACCAATACATAACACATTATAATCACAAAGGCGAATTACTCAATATTTTTGGAGGCAGAGGAACTGAAAACGGTCAGTTTTTAAATGCTCACGGTATTTGTTACGACAATAGAGACAAAAAGAATGCTTCACTTTTAATTTCTGCTAGAGAAATGAATGTGCTCAAGCGGTTTGATTTAAAAGGTAACTATGTAGAGTCTATTCCTGTTCCAGGGGCTTTAATTTGCCGACCAGTAATTCATAAAAACGATATTTATTTTGCGGTATTAAAATCTAAAAATGCACCAAATAGTGATTCTGGATTTTTACTTATTATGAATGAAAAAAATGAGGTGGTTTCATGTCCAGGTGCTACGTTGCCAGAATATAAAAACAATACATTAGAAGAATTATATCAAACCGTAAGATTGTTTCAGCATCCGCATGATGTTTGCGTAGATGACGATGAAAACATGTATGTGGCACAATGGAACTCGGGTCAAACGTATCCTATAAAATTAACGCGTGTATGAGATTTATAAAAATTTTATGCGCAATCATTTTCATACTATTTAGTTGTAAAGAGCAACCACAAATTGATTTTTTACAACAAAATAGTATTCGTTTAGCACAACCACGCGTAATAGCTAATAAAACGTTTATAGAATCTTTTGTAACAATAGAAGCAAATTTAAAGGTAGAAAATGTGATAATTCATTACACATCCAATGGTGATGAGCCTAGTTTGAAATCATCAAAATATAAGCAACCTATTCAAGTTTCAAACCCTGGAGTTTATAAATTTAAAGCATTTCATAGGGATTGGAAACCTAGTGAGGTCACTTCTTTAACATTATTTAAAAAAGGCATATCTGCCGATACTATTTTATGGCATACTAAAGCTTCAGAAAAGTATAAAGGGCAAGGTGATAACACAGTAATTAATCAAACTAAAGCAGGGTTAAATTTCACCGATAACCAATGGCTTGGATTTGATACTACAGCTATTGCAACCGTTAAATTCAAAGAAAAAACCCATGTAAAATCGATTACAATAAGTTATTTGAATGATGTATCTTCATGGATATTCCCTCCAGAAAGTATTATAATATTTGTAAATAATGATACCAAAAAGGAAGACATTATAAAGCCACTAAGTCAGATTATTGATAAAAAAAACGAAACCATAAATATTCCTATTGGGGCAAAAATTAAATCAATAAAAATTCAAGTGAATAATTTGCAATCCATACCAGAATGGCACGAAGGAAAAGGACAAAAAGCATGGTTGTTTATGGACGAATTTATATTTAACTAGCACATATAATTTGATGATGATTAAAAACTTAAAAAAACAAGTTATTTTTATTATATGCGTATTAGCTTTTAATGCAACTTACGCCGATAATGTTGAAGAAGTGCCTAGATTTGTGCTTGCATTAGGGCGTTTTCATCCATTAATTTTACACCTTCCTATTGGGGCATTATTGCTTGCTTTTTTCTTAGATGTTATGGGTAGGGTGCGTAAAAACTATCCAAAAACAACTATAAAATATGCTCTTGGATTTTCTTCATTCTTTTCAATATTAGCCTGTGTTTTAGGATACTTTTTATCTTTAGAAGGCGGTTATTCTAAAGATGTATTAGATATTCATTTTTGGACAGGAATTGCCTCTGCCATATTAATAACTCTATTATTTCTATTAGCCAATAAAAAAGGGAAGTTTATTAAGCAATTATTCTTTCCGTTTTTTGTTGTAGCATTAGTTGGAATAAGCATTGCAGGGCATTACGGAAGCGTTTTAACCCACGGTGACAATTTTATTACAGAACATTTAAAACCTTTACCCAAAGCAAAAACCATAACGCATATTGATAGCTTGAATATGTACGATGATGTGGTTTTAAAAATATTTGATGATAAATGTATTCAATGTCATAATACTTCAAAAAGAAAAGGTGAATTAGCTTTGCACTCAAAAGAGAGTATATTAATGGGAGGAGAATCGGGTGATGTTATAACCTTAGGAAATGCCAAAAAAAGTATGTTGTATGAGCATGTTTTGCTTCCTATTAATGATGAAAAACACATGCCGCCAGAAGGAAAACCTCAACTTGCAAAAGATGAAATTTGGTTGCTAAAATATTGGATAGATAAGAGTGAAGATTTTAATACTAAAGTTGTTGCTATGCCAAAAAGCGATACTTTAAATAAGCTGTTAAATAAGTATTTAGTTTTTAATAAAAAGAAAATTAAGGAGGCTTCAATAAGTGCTATTAAAACGGTTGAAGCAGCTGGGTTTTTAGTCCGAAAGGTGGTGCCTAATGCCCCTGAGCTATGGGTGAAATTTAATAAGGACACCATTACAAAGAACGCTATAAAAACATTGTCAGATTTAAAAGAACAAATCGTAGAATTAGATTTAAGCAACTCGTCTTTAACAGATGCCATGGCTTTTGAAATTAAAAAGTTACAAAATTTAGAAAAAATAGAATTGAATAGCACACAAATTACCGATAAAACCTTAGCATATTTAAAAGATTCAAAAGCACTTAAAACATTAAATTTAGTTAAAACAGGAGTGACTTATGGAGGTCTAGAAGATCTTTTATCATCAATAGATTTAGATCGTGTTTTTATTTGGGGAACAGGTATTACTAAAGCAAAAGCAGAAGAAATTCAAAACAAATTCAATGTAAACTTAAATAACGGAGTTGCAGATGGCTTTGTGAAAATAACACAAATTAAAGTGCCAGCATTACTTACTAAAAACACATTGTTTACAGATACACTATCGATTAAGTTAGATTTAAAATTAAAAGGGATCAAAATTCATTACACACTAGATGACACCGAACCAGATTCTACTTCTTTGCAGTATAAAGCTCCAATTTTAATAGATTCGTCAACAAGTATCACTATAAAAGCTTATAAAGATGGGTGGTTGCCTAGTGAAACCATGAAAGAAAACTTTATAAAAGTTACTCATAAGGTTGTAGATTATACCATTGTTCACAAGCCAGAAAAGCAATATTTCGGACCTAAAAAGCTGTTTGATTTTGAATTAGGTTCCGAAAATTTTAAAGATGAAAAATGGAATGGTTATTTAGGTAACGACTTAAATACCACATTAAATTTAGGCAAGCCAAAAACGGTTAACACCATAACGGTTAATTGCTTAGGGCGATCAAGAGATTGGATTTTGTTTCCAAAAGGTATACAGGTGTATGCATCTTCTAATAAAACATCAGGATTTAAATTGGTTGGCTCTTTGCCAATTGTTGAAGATGAGCAAAATGAATCGACAGTAATAAAAAAGTATAATATTAAATTACCCAAAAACACAAAAGCACAATATTTTAAAGTTATTGCCAAAAACCCAAAAGTTTTACCAAAATGGCACGAAGGTGCAGGTAATCCTCCGTGGATATTTATAGATGAAATTATATTATGGTAAGAAAAAAAACATATATTCAAAAAGTACTAGTTGTATTATTTATATTGTTAAGCACTACAGTTGTAAAAAGTCAGATTGAAGAGTTACCCAAAGAAGAACGCCTTGAATGGTTTAAGGATGCCAAATTAGGCATATTTATTCATTGGGGTATATATTCAGTAAACGGTATCGACGAATCTTGGTCATTTCATAATAAATATATTTCCCATTCAGATTATATGAAACAGCTGGATGGTTTTACTGCAAAAAAATATGATCCCGATTATTGGGCAAAACTTATTAAAGAAAGTGGTGCTAAATACACAGTCATTACTACAAAGCATCATGATGGTGTTGCGCTTTGGAATTCTAAACAAAGCGATTTAAATACGGTAAAGCAAGCAAAGGCTAAAAAAGATGTACTAACACCTTTTGTAAATGCTGCTCGCAAAGAAAACCTTAAAATAGGATTGTATTATTCACTATTAGATTGGTCACACCCAGATTATCCAAATTTTTTAAGGGATAAAAAGCGTTACACAGATGATGCCAATAGGTGGGGAAAATTTACGAAATTCAATTTTGGACAGATTGAAGAATTAACAAAATACAATCCAGATTTGTATTGGTTTGATGGAGACTGGGAACAATCTGCAGAACAATGGAAAGCTAAAGAAATTCGTGAATTACTATTAACTAAAACACCAAGAACAATTATTAATTCTAGATTGCAAGGGTATGGCGACTATGCAACCCCCGAGCAAGGCGTACCCATTGCAAAACCCAAAAACAACTATTGGGAATTGTGTATGACTATGAATAATTCTTGGGGTTACCAACCCAATGATAAGGGATATAAAACGGTAAATCAACTCATTCGTATTTTGGTTGATTGTATAAGTATGGGCGGTAATTTGTTGCTAGATATTGGACCAAAGCCAGATGGTATTATTCCACAAGAACAAATAGATATTTTAAAAGGTATAGGAACATGGACAAGCAAACATAAAGAAGCTATATATGGTACTAGAGCAGGTATTCCGTATGGTCATTTTAATGGATATACGGCACTTTCAAAAGATAAAACCATTTTATACCTATATGTTGATAACAAACCTAACGGACCATTATTGATTAAAGGGCTAAAAAATAAAGTGAATAGAATGTGGGTTGTAGGTAATGGTACTAAATTATCTTATAATATTGTTGGCAAACAGTATTGGAGCGCAGTTCCTGGTTTGTTATATATAGACGTTCCGGAAGAAGTGCAAGATAAAGATGTTACAGTAATTGCCGTATTATTAGACGGAGAAATAGATTTATATCAAGAAGAAGGTCAAAAAATAGATAGTAACTAAATGTGTGACGTATTATGAAAATTACTAAATGTTTAATACTTGTAGCTTTGTTGTGGTTTGTATCATGTAATCAAACAGAAAATCAAACAAATACAGATAAGTCTCAATTAAAAACGAGTTTATTAGAATATGTAAACCCATTAATGGGAACAGACTCCGATTTTAGTTTGTCTAACGGAAACACATATCCAGCCATTGCAAAACCTTGGGGCATGAATTTCTGGTCGCCACAAACTGCAAAAATGGGTGATGGTTGGATGTATAAATACGATGACAAAACCATAAGAGGTCTTAAACAAACGCATCAACCAAGTCCGTGGATTAACGATTACGCAGCTTTTTCTTTAATGGCAGTAACTGGCGAATTAAAATATAAAGAAGACGAGCGTGCTTCATATTTTTCTCATAAAGCAGAAATTGTAAAACCACATTATTATAGTGTATATCTTGCAGATTATGATGTTTCTGCCGAAGTTTCTCCTACAGAACGCGCAGCACATTTTAGATTTACATTTCCAGAAACCGATTCTGCATATATTATATTAGATGCCTTTTTTAAAGGTTCTATGGTTAAAATTCTTCCTGAAGAAAGAAAAATAATAGGCTATTGCCGAAATAATAGCGGTGGTGTGCCAGATAATTTTCATAATTATTTTATAGCCGAATTTGATAAAGATTTTGAAATAAACCATACTTGGGGAGACGATTGGGAGCTCATTGAAAATTCAACAGAAAAGAAAGGTGAACACGTTGGAGCAATCATAGGTTTTAAAACTAAAAAAGGAGAGCAGGTTCATGTAAAAGTGGCATCGTCGTTTATCAGTCATGAGCAAGCAGCACTAAATTTAAAAGCAGAAATTGGTAATGATACTTTTGAAAACACCAAAGAACAAGCCAGAACAGCATGGGAAAAGGAGTTACAACGCATAACTATTGAAGACGAAAACATTGATAATATCAGAACATTTTACTCTTGTTTATATCGTGTTTTATTATTCCCAAGAAAGTTTTACGAATACGATGCAAATGGTAATATAATACATTATAGCCCATATAACGGAGAAGTTTTACCAGGGTATATGTTCACCGATAATGGTTTTTGGGATACGTTTAGAGCAGTTTTTCCCTTTTTTAACATGATGTATCCAAAATTAAATACTCAAATTATGGAAGGCTTGGCAAATACCTATAAAGAGTCTGGTTGGTTACCAGAATGGGCTAGTCCAGGTCATCGCGATTGTATGATTGGCTCAAATTCTGCCACTATAATTGCTGATGCATTTTTAAAAGGTAATGTTAATGAGAAAGATGTAGATATCTTATTAGATGCTGTTTTGAAAAACGCAAATGTAAGTGAAGGGCGTCCGGCAAACTCTGTAGGACGTGCAGGATTAGATTATTATAATGAATTGGGTTATGTGCCTTACAATGTTGATATTAATGAAAATGCAGCGCGAACATTAGAATATGCATTTGCAGATTTTACCATTGCAAAAATGGCTGAAAAACTAGGAAAACAAAATTTAGCTAAAGATTTTTACAAAAAATCTAATAACTATAAAAATTTATTTGATTCGTCTACTAATTTAATGCGTGGTAAAAATGAGAATGGCAGTTTTCAAACGCCATTTAATCCTTTAAAATGGGGTGATGCCTTTACAGAAGGGAATAGTTTGCATTATACTTGGTCTGTTTTTCATGATACTCAAGGATTAATTGATTTAATGGGAGGAAAGGAAAATTTTGTAGCAAAGCTGGATGAGGTTTTTGAAATGCCACCAGATTTTGATGCCTCGTATTACGGGTTTACAATCCACGAAATTCGCGAAATGCAAATTGCTAATATGGGTAATTATGCACATGGAAATCAACCCATTCAGCACATGATATATTTATATAATTATGCAAATACTTCGTATAAAGCACAAGAAAGAGTGCGAGATGTATTAACTAAACTATATAGCGCGACCCCAGATGGGTATTGTGGTGATGAGGATAACGGACAAACATCGGCGTGGTACGTGTTTAGTTCTTTAGGGTTTTATCCTGTTACGCCAGCCGTTAATCAGTATGTTATTGGCAGTCCTTTATTTAAAAAAGCAACACTTACTTTAGAAAACGGAAAAGCCTTTGTGGTATCTGCAACTAATAACTCTAAAAACAATGTGTATATAGAATCGACAACATTAAATGGAAATCCATGGAATCATAGTTTTATCAATTTTGAAGATATCCAAAAAGGAGGACATTTGGAGTTTGATATGAACGCGACATCAAATAAGGAGTGGGCGAGTAAATCTGAAAACACGCCATATTCAATGAGTAAAGAATTTATGTAATAAAGAAACTCCATGACCAAACATTTTGTCACACAACGAAAAGCTTAATACGGTTATTACACTAGATTTTTAGAAATCAATAAATATAAACAGATGAAAAGATTAATAATTATATTTCTTTTCTCTTTGCAAATGCCAGCTCAGGCTATTTATGAAGAAGAACGCTATGTCCCAGAAACCGACCCTTTAGTACTTAAAAAATTAGATGAGTGGCAAGGATTAAAATTTGGTTTGCTTATGCATTGGGGTGCTTATAGTCAATGGGGTATTGTTGAATCGTGGTCTCTGTCACCCGAAGAATACGGATGGTGTAAAAGAACTAAAGGAAGTAATCCAGAAAATTATTTTGCCTACAAAAAAGAATATGAAGCGTTACAAACTACCTTTAATCCTGTTAAATTTAATCCAGATAAATGGGCAAAAGCGGCAAAAAATGCTGGAATGAAGTATGTGGTGTTTACAACAAAGCACCATGATGGCTTTAGTATGTTTGATTCTAAGTATACAGATTACAAAATCACCTCATCTAAAACACCTTTTTCGTCTCACCCAAAAGCAAATATTGCAAAAGAAATATTTAATTCATTTAGAAATGAAGGATTATGGGCTGGAGCTTATTTTTCAAAACCAGACTGGAATGTTGATAGCTACTGGGATCCGTATTATCCGCCAAAAGATAGAAATGTAAATTATTCTCCTGTTGAAAATCCAGAAAAGTGGAATGAGTTTATTGAGTTTACACATAATCAAATCATGGAGTTAATGACAGACTATGGAAAAATGGATATTCTCTGGTTAGATGGTGGATGGGTTGCAAAAACTCCAAAAACTGAAATTACAAAATGGTACAAACATACAGTTGATAATGCCGACGAAGGGTATTTAAAGCACAGAATTATAAACCAAGACATTAAAATGGATAAATTGGTTATAAAAGCTAGACAAAAACAACCAGGTTTAATTGTTGTAGACAGGGCAGTACACGGTAAAAATCAAAATTATCTAACACCAGAAAACCGAGTTCCAGAAAAAACATTACCATATCCTTGGGAATCTTGTATTATTTCTGGAGGAGGATGGTCTTACACGCCAGATGCTAAATATATGAGTGGCAGACAAGGTATTCATATGCTAGTTGATGTGGTTGCTAAAGGCGGTAATTTACTGCTAAATATAGCTCCTAGTCCAGAGGGCGAGTGGCAAGAAGGGGCTTATGATTTATTAGCCGAATATGGAGAATGGATGAAAGTAAATAGTTCTGCTATTTATGGAACAAAACCAATAACACCATACAAGGAGCGTAATATATGTATGACCCAAAACAAAGATGGGCATGTGTTTTTAGTCTATTTAGCTGAAGAAGGAGAAACTAAAATACCTTCAGAAATTATCGTAAAATCTTTAACTCCTAAAAGAGGTGCAAAAATAAAAATGTTGGGATCTAAAACGAATTTAAAATGGAAGCTATTAAGTGAAGGTTTTAAAATTATAATCCCAGAAAAAATAAGAAATAATCCTGCAAGTAAATACGCGTGGGTTTTTAAAGTGAGTGATGTAAACAAACCAGTTGAAAATGAAAATTAAACTAAAAATAGTATTTGTTTTAAGCTTAGTTTTTGCAATAACCTCATGTAACGACCAGAATGAAACACTCACATCAAATAGCAATTCACTGCAATTAGAGTTTAATAATGATGGAAGTTTAATAAGGGTTTTTGATGAAACAAAAAACAAAAACTACTTAGATACAAGCAAGCCATCTTATTTAATGGCCATACGTATTAATGATGTTTTTGAGTATCCAACTTCTATGAAAATAAAAGAAGACCTTATAACTTTAAACTATCCTTCAGATACTCAAACCGAAATTAAATACAAAATTAAAGACGCTTATTTCACTTTTGAGTTAACTGGCATACATGGAAATCAGGATATTGATTTAATAACCTGGGGACCTTACCATACAACTATTGGAGAAACCATAGGAGAGACTATAGGTGTCGTCTATAACGATGAATTTGCCATGGGAATTCAAGCATTAAATATTAAAACTTTAGGAGGTTTTCCATACAATGAAAACGATTGTATGCCAGAGATTGATATTTTTACGCAGGACGATATTTCAGATTTTAGTCAAGCAGGGAAGTCACATGTATTGTATAGAATAGAAGCTGCTAAACCAACCCAAACGGGTTCGAGTTTGCAAACCTATTGCAGAAATAGAAATAAAGATAGAATCATTGAAAACCTAGGACACGAAAAGTTTGTAGCACCTCAATATAACGATGGAGGCGTAATAGGCTCTAAAATAGCTCTTTTTGGTGTTCCTTCTGAAAAAACTTTAGAAACCATAGGCGATATAGAAATAGCCGAAGGACTTCCTCACCCAACCATAAATGGCAAATGGATGAAAACAGTTCCTGAAGCTGCAGCGGCATATATCATCATGAATTTTAATGAAGAAACCATAGATGATGCCATAGCCATTACAAAAAAAGCTGGGTTAAAGCATTTATATCATTATGGAAAAACATTCGAAAGTTGGGGGCATTTTCAATTATACAAAGAGGCATTTCCTAATGGATATAGCGGGTTAAAAGCCTGTGTTGAAAAAGCTAAAAAGGAAGGTATTTCTATAGGATCGCATACCCTTTCAAATTTTATTACAACAAACGATTCGTACGTAACGCCTGTACCCGATGAGCGATTGGCAGAAGTTGGAAGCTCGGTAATTACAAGCGCTATAGATGAAAAACAAACTGAGATACCCATTGCCTCACCAGACTTTTTCAATCAGTTTAAAAACAATAATTTACGAACTGTTAGAATAGGCAATGAGTTAATTAGATATGGCAGTGTAACAGAAGAAAAACCATGGAGGTTGTTAGATTGTCAACGCGGGGCGTTTAAGACACAAATAGGGTCTCATAAATCAAATACACCAATAGCAAAGTTGTTAGACCATGGCTACAAGGTGTTTTTATCTAATGCAGATTTAACCAAAGAACTTTCTGTAAACATAGCCAACCTATATAATAAAACGGGTATGAAACAAATATCGTTTGATGGTTTAGAAGGTAACAAATCTACTGGATTAGGTAATTATGGGGAAGTCATGATGCCCTATGAATGGTATAATAATTTATCTGAAGATTTAAAAAACGGATTCATAATCGATGCCAGTAGAACTACTCATTTTTTCTGGCACATATATACTCGAATGAATTGGGGTGAACCATGGTATGCAGATTTCCGTGAAAGTCAAACAGAATACCGTATGAAAAACCAAGCCTATTTTAGGAGGAATTTTATGCCCGGTATGTTAGGGTGGTTTAGAATGACTCCAGAAATTAGTCTTGAAGATATGGAGTGGATGCTTGCCAGAAGCGCTGCTTTTGATGCTGGTTATGCCTTTATAACGTCTAAAGAAACATTAAGTACCCATGGGCAATCTAACGAAATTCTTGAATTAGTTAAACAATGGGAACGTACAAGGTTAGGAGGTGTTTTTCCTTCAGCTCTAAAAAAGGAGATGGAAGATTTAAAAAATGAGTATCATTTAGAACCTGTTTCAGAAAATTCATGGAAGTTATTTCCAATAACTATTGAAATATTTAGTCATTCCAAAAAAATAAGACAGCCAGGAGAACCTTTGTATTCAACATTTAATTTTGAAAACACATTTAAAAAGCAGCCATTAGTATTTACCATTAAATTATCTGAAGAAACTAAGTGTCGTAATATTGTAATAGAATTAGATAATTATAAAAAAATCAAATTACCAATAACGCTTAGCAACAATCAAATATTTAGATATCAAGGCGGCAAACAAGGTACTTTATATGATAAAAACTGGAATGTTATTAAAATTATAGATTTAGATATTGAAAGCATTGAAATAGCAAAAGGAAATCATTCATTAACAGTTGATTGTGAATTTTTAAGCGATGATACATCTGAAATAAAATTGGAGGTTAAAACTATTGGAGAACATAAATTATTAACAAAAGAGAGTGAGTAAAAAACAAAAAACAGAACAATTTTGAATAAATTAAAGCCATTATTATTTATAATACTATTTGTAATAGTACCTTACTCATTGCGTGCTCAAGAACTTACAGATTATGTAAACCCTTTTATTGGGACTTCAAATTTTGGAGCAACAAATCCAGGGGCAATTGCACCAAGAGGCATGGCTAGTGTATCTCCTTTTAATGTTGCAGGACCAAAAAATTTACCTTTAGAAAAAGATAGCAGATGGTTATCAAACCCGTATGTGAATGAAAACACTTTTTTAACAGGGTTTTCTCATGTTAATTTAAGTGGCGTGGGCTGCCCAGATTTAGGCGTTATTATAACAATGCCTACAACAGGCGAGCTTAAGACAAATCATTTGAAATATGGTTCAACATATACAAATGAAGTTGCAAAACCTGGCTTTTATAGTGTTAATCTTTCAAAGTACAATATAAAGGCCGAAGTTACTGCAACAACTAGAGTAGGAGTTAGTAAATATTCATTTCCAAAAGGGCAATCTAATATTTTAATCAACTTGGGTTTAGGCTTAACTAATGAGGAAGGAGCTACAGTTAAAGTAGTTTCATCTACTGAAATTGAAGGAATGCGTAACGTTGGCTCATTTTGTTATTATAAACCAGAAGAATCTTATCCAGTATATTTTTTGGCAAAGTTTAGTGAGCCAGCAGACGATTTTGGAGTTTGGAAAAAAGCAAGAAAATATGATGGAGTAGAAGGTCAATGGATGCCCTACAACGGAAAAACACGTTTGTACAAAAACTACAGAAAAGA
>Ga0316189_10002110_pt1 | contig 19594 bp, 13 predicted proteins | sample LowCovwburrow_MG_FD_204930 | JGI IMG/M metagenome (GOLD analysis project Ga0316189, IMG submission 204930) | Coastal sediment microbial communities from Maine, United States - Lowes Cove worm burrow | ecosystem: Environmental > Aquatic > Marine > Coastal > Sediment | place: USA: Maine... | reverse complement strand
AGTAGTTAAGTTAAATCAACGCGTTAGGAAGGATTCTGGTTTTATCTGATCATCGATTCTGGAAATCCGGAAAAGTGATCGAATAAAACCAGAATCAATGATCGGAATACTCCAGTATGGGTGATCGGTTTAAACCAGAATCAGTGATCGGAATGGGCCAGAATATGCACACGACTAAAACGCACACCAGTTTCTTTCTCAAACTCTCGCATCACCATCAATTCACGGAATGATTCGACAGAATGATCCTTCTTAATAGTCTGGCAGGTCTTGCAGGCCCAGGCAGATCCGATTAAAGGCTGTGGCTTGCGTCCTAACGCATCACGACCAAACAGTGTAAGTGCGGTACCGCAATAATCACAATGGCCTTTACAAGCAATCCAGGCAGCGCCATTTGCAGAACTGTTAGCGGGATAAACGGTGATCAAATTATCGAACTGGCTAAGATAATCCTCATAGCCGTAAGTAGCAGCATTGACGGTTCGATTTACACCTATTTGTACGCCTGCCGCGTCGCGGTGAAAACTGACAATGCCGCTTTCTTCTAGCGTCTTCATGTTCGCAATCGACGCTACTGATTTACTGCCAAACATTTGTACATTTTTCTTTTCAAGCAAAGCGATATCAAGAACATCGAGGCAAAACTGCTGGTGAAATGCCTTAAAAGCCCTCCAGGGCAATTTAATTGAACGACTCATTGTGAACACCTCCAAAAATTTATCCGTTCACTATAGTAAACGGAGATACCTGACAACGGGATCATGCCCGTCTGGGTTAAAAGTAAGTTTGCGTGAACCTGATGAATCAGATCGCTGGCTTTCGTCACGCATGGTCAGCTTAGTTGTCAGATAATCTCTGACAGGGCGTAATTTGGTCTTTGCAATAACGACTGCGATATCGCGACTATGTCAGCAGCTATTGAAAAGACCCCCTGCACGAGGCAGGGGAAAGTTAGAGAGTAATTTATAAGTTATTTTCTGGACCAAACTTGAGTCTTCGGATCTAACGCATGTGTTTGGTTCAAAATATTGGCTTGTTTAATGATCGTAGGCCGAGGCAATAATTTATCCAGTTTTACGCTATCGCCGAGTGGCCATAAAGGACCAAATAACTCTTTGAGTTCAGCATCAGATTCAGAGACTGTCTTAACTGATTCAGAGCGACTATTGTTGCTCTCTATTTTCCGCCGAACTATTTTAAGTTTTTTAGGCTTCTCAGTTTTCGCAGACTCTGCTTTTACACTATCAGCACTTTCATCAACAGAGGCATCGGGTTCTACAGTAATATTCTCGACTGGCTTAATTTCGTAATCCAGAATATCAATACTGTGAGCATCAATCAGTATTTCGCTGATATAAATCCCATTTTTCCTCGATGGGTAACTGTTTATGCTAAATCCTTTAGCGACTACTTGAGCTGTATATTCACCTTCGGGATACTGATCGAGTAGGGGGTCTTTGATTTTAAAAACACCTTCCTCGGTTAAATACGTTGCGGATGAGAAAATACCATTTCTACCCGCAATCAGTTTGTTAATAATTTTACCTTCGAGTTGTACCATTAATGGCCTCCTGTTAGTTAAATGAAAAATAACGGGAAGCACCCAATCGGGAGTATTCCCGGTAGGATTGGATAGGTAGGATTGGTGATTAAGAAAAGTGCGTAAATCCAGATTACTGAATTGCCGAATTTCGTTACGCTTGTCCGGCTAAATTGTCAGTTATTACTGACGATGTAGCCTTGGATTATTGCGTTTTAAAGTAAATTGTCAAGTCTGCGTGTGTTCTTGCTAGCATAATTTGTCCATTGCTGTAATTGCGGTCATTCAACATGAGCAAGGCAACAGAAGCAATCGGCTTAGCAGACGTTGATGGATAAGCTCTAATTGCTAATTTATGCGTTATAAAGACACATGTAGAATCAGGAATTCTTTATGAGTAATTCTAAATTCAATAAAATCTCAATCGTGGAGTCTCTTTGTGTTAATGATAAAAAGACTGGCCAAGAGTTAAAGCGTGATTTGGAAACGCTAGGAATATTTCCCTGAGAAAGCGATTACTATTGAATGCGTTCTAATATCATGCAAAGAAAAATTAATATCTCACATCACTGCTGTCCCGTTAACTTTCACAGCAGTGCCATCTGATTCAAGCATGGCTCAGTATTGCGAACAGGGTCGCCTCGAAGCAAAGCATCGGATCTCGTTTTTCAAACAGATTGAGCTGCAACAATCGTAATATTTGCGGCATGCTTTTTGTCAGTTTGGATTGCAGTTTGATATAAGCCAGGATCAAATAAACGCACATCGCTATCCAGATTTGAGTCAGCATGGCATTCTTGCTAGTGCCAACAGAAGTGGACCCAATCATTTAGACAATAATATTTAAAACTTAGGTGTCTTCTGTAAAACTAGTGTCGTTAGGACAGGTTAGGTGGGTCAATATTTAGTGCAATTAGTGGGTCAGTTTTAGATGCAATTCAACACCCTTGGCAATTAGTCCGCCAGTTACCCTTGTTAATCACACTTTTGCACATAATTTTTTAACCAAGTAACCTATTTCAAACTATCTTCGATGACGAATACAGCAATTTCAGCAATTTCATTCCTAAATCTATCAGATAACTTCATCATTCTTTCAACAGTAAAGAGTTTGTCATCATACATAATATCAATTCCCATGCATTGTCCAATTTTATAAAGTCTAACGTAGTATTTATACGGCATCCCACTATACGAAAGGTCTACACCAGTGTCATAGTTTTTCAGTTTCACTCCGAAATCATTCTCTGAAAATAAGTTGTCAAGGCCAGCCACATAATTTAGCCCGATCTCCGACTCGGGTTTGATGACATTATTTGCAACCTCGTCTTTCCGATTTCTAGAATCTGAATAATGATCAATGTACTTAAGCGCCCTGTACCCAACTCCATTTCTAGGCATGAACTTTCTTGCTTTTGCTACACTTGACAGTCCTTCCATAGTCATAGTGCAGTTACTGTATTCTAATTTAATAGTAGATATTGAATTATGTACTCCAAGTCGATCCACCAAGTTGAGATCATCAAACACACCTGCTCTGCCTGTTGTATAATTATCAATAAGCAAACCCTCACCTTGGTTATTTTCCATTATACAGCGTGTCAAAGCTAACATAATAACGTCAATGCTAGTAATATCACCAATAACACCTTTGTCAACAGAATCTAGATTTACAAGTAGTTGGCGTGTGTGATGCTGATTTAAAAAGGAGATCACGGTTGCCTGATTGTGAAATGAAGCTTTATACATCCTTACATCACTGGGCTGATCCATTCTTAATTTCACCAAATCATCATGACTCTCTTTGGAAAAAGTTGGGGTGTGGCTGTACTCGCTTCTATTAAATTCGTGTTCATAGGATTGCAATGGAACAACATTTTTTGATTGAAGATACTTTTCCCATAATTCAGCTTCATTCCTGACCTCACATTTAATATATTTATTATATTGCTTGGACCACTCAACTTGAGAATTAGTCTCGATAGAACTGTTACCGGATTTTGGCAACCAAGTTTTACTTCCTGAGTACGTGTCTTTTAAAATTTTTGCGAACATACGAGACCCATATCCATCCATAATATAATGATGTACTACGAAATAGAACATCAGCTCCCAATCTGGAGTGTTTTTAAATAGAACTGTGCGATGCAAAGGGTTTTCCTTGCCAAAGGTTAGATTACCTCTAGCGAGGGCTGATTCCTTTTTAACTATAGTTTCTACCTCCAATTGGGTTTTCCCACGACAGTCACAAATCTTTAACACCTGACTTAAGTTAGGTTTATATAGATCATATTCAGGTAAACTGCTGTCAAATTTTTTGATGGTAGTCATCAAGTCTGGGTGTGTGGTTACAACTTCACTCACAGTAGAAATTATTTTAGAAATATCATATTTCCCATATTCAAAACCCAGCAAAAAATGGATGTCATAGAATTTTGACCAACCACATTCCTCTTTGTAAAAGAGTTCCGAAGGAACAAATGGCAGACTACCATCTAAAATCTGTGCCACCTTTCCCTTAGAACTCAGAGTCTCACAGTTTTCAGAATTGCATAACAACGTTGCAATGTCTCGCAACGTTGGGTTCTCATAGAGATCAATTGGCCTCAATTTAATTTTTTCTTCTCGTAAAGACAATAACAAAGTGACAAGATCCGAAGAACTAAGCCTTAGATCTGCTATTATATTTGTCTCTAAATTAATGTTTGTTATATTTAATTTTTTATCCAAATGCGATTTAATGATATTCGAATAGTAATTCTCTAACATTTCACAATCTCCGTAATTAATTTTCACTAGTATCAGAAAGTTTCATAAATTTCCCATAATCTTTAAACTTGACTAGTATGAATACCGAATTAGTAAGAAAAGATAGGGCCAAGATAAAGACAATTATGGTATAAAATATTGGGTTATCGTAGTCCACAAAACCGATAAGTAGAGTTACAGCAGAACAAAATATTGCTTCAATCGTAAGATTAACACTAGTCGAAGTGCCGACGTTTGAAGAACCATATTTTGCCGCGGAGGAATAAGAAGCCGGTAAAGAAAGCGATATACCTAGTGATATAAAAAAGTAAAGTGCTGTGAATGTCATTTGGTTTAAAGACGCCAACCAAGCAATTCCCACTAGTACACTAGATGAAAATGTTGCTAAAATTGCTCCAACTAGTATTAGATATTGATCCGCATAATATTTGGATAATAAGGCTGCCAAGTAACTTCCAAAAATGTAACCAAGTCCTATGATAAAGTAACTCTCCCCATAATCAGTAAGCTCTCCCTGGAAACTAATGTGGAGAATATGCGGCGCGCCCATCAAAAAGGCAAAGTAAATTGATAAGGCAAGCGAATTAGAAAAAGTAAAAGCTAAAAATTTACTATTGTATTTAAGGGCCCATATCGAGGGCCAATGTATAGCCGTAAAACCCGAAGTTAATACTATCTTCTGCTTTAAAGTTTCCTTCATAAGAAAAAATATCATCAAAATAAAAACAAAAATAATTCCTGAAAGAATAAAAAACATTATATTCCAACTTGTATTGATTAAAGCAAGGCCAAAAAGATATGGCAAAGAAAGCGGAACAAACATCAAACTCATGCCTAATAGGCCAAGAACTTTTGTCAGAACATTTTCGTCATACAAATCTTTGGCAATAGCCCGGGCAAGTAGGTACCCGCACGATGTCCCACAAACTTGGATCATCCGGCCAACCCCGACCAGCCAAAAACTATTTGCTATCGCTATTATTAAACTCCCCAAAAAAAACAAAGTTAAACCAGCTATTAGCAATGGCTTTCTTCCAAATCTATCAGACAGAGGGCCATAACAAAATATGGCGAATACGCTGATAATTACAGATGCTGACAATACCCACTGATACTCAGAAGGCGAGAGCTGAAACGATTCTGCCATTGCCGCATATGAGGCTAAATAAGTCTGAATCCCGATTGGACCTATCGAAGCTATGCAAGCTAGCAAATAGAATGCTTTACTATGGCCCATAGCTCCCACTGTTTTTATTGTTGATTAAGCCTATGAACAACGAAATATCACTATAAATCTGGCAGTATCAAACTGTCAGTTTTCTAATTGATGCATTGCTTCTTTTGCCATTTTTTCTACACTAGAAATTCCAAGAAACAAACTCCTTACGGACAAACCTACATTTAATTTTTGATTTACTTGTTGAATCAATTTTACTGCTTTTAAGGATGTCCCACCCAAATCAAAAAAATCATCTCCACGATTCACATCTTTAGTTTCTAGTACTTCGATCCAAATTTCATGAATAGTTTTTTGAGTTCCATCCATTGTCAGCGACACAACTTTCCTTTTTTCTATAATTTCCATGTCAATCATTTTAGATCGATCAAGCTTTCCATTGGGTAATGTTGGTAATTGATTTAATACTACAATTTTTTGAGGTAATGTGTAGAAAGGAACTGTATCTAACAAATACTCCATAATTTCTATTTCTTTGATGGAAAGATCCAACTCGGTTTCCTTTAGTTGCACATAGGTAATTAGGTAATCATCGAGTTGCTGAGTATTTAGTACAGCACAGCAGTCGGCGACATACGGTAAACTAATAATTTCCATTTCTAAAGAAGTTAGAGATACCCTATACCCATTTAGTGTAATTTGCTGATCTTTACGTCCAATATACTCCAATCCGTTCTCCTTTGTGATTTTCACTAGATCACCAGTTCTTATGAATTCACCGGTTTCGAAGTATTCACCTTTCACGTAAAGCTCTCCACTCCCATTAATCGGAACCTGTCGGCCACGTTCGTTTACAACTTTCAGCTCGATATTGTTCGAAGCAAACCCCAACGGTACTCGTTCAGAGTCTAACTGCAAATTTCCCGTATTAAATGTTGTAACTGTAGATACCGTTTCTGATAACCCGTAAGTATGGATCAAATTAGTGCTAGGCATAAATTTCCTTACCCGTACTACAGTAGAAACTTTTAACTCCTCACCACCAGCTGCTAAATATTCCAAATCTGGTAAGTAATTAATTCTATTGGTTCGGTCGTGAGCATCAACGAGAATTTCTGTAAATACAGAAGATGCAAATAGGTGAGTCACTTTAAATCGTTTTAATATTGCGAGAATTCTTCGAGGAGAATTAATTATCCCATTGTCTAGGATCACCGTAGGGCATCCTTGGATAAGCCCAGTAAACATTTCTACAATATGCATTACCAAAGAGGCTGACCGATGACAAGCAAAAACACTGATAGCTTTAGCGTTACAAGTGTGCGAAGCAACTTCTAACCTTCCCATCATAGAGCGCTGCGATATTCGCACATATTTTGGATCCCCAGTAGTTCCTGATGTCTGAATCACGCAACCACCTTTTTCAAAATTTCGGCTAAGATCAATATTGCAACTATCCCGCTTATAATTAAGGTTAGAGCAATGAATGATTTTTATATCTTTATGATCGAAATTTGGGGTCGCTTGATCACATATAATACAATTCAAATTATTATGCCTTAACGACCTTTGATGCCAAGACAATGGGTATGATGGGTCTAGGACTTGGTAGTACAGCCCACATTTTAATGAAGCCAGTATTCCTGCAAACAGCTGAGGAGAGTTACCAATATAAATCCCTATGCACTCACCAGGAAGTACTCCTGTTTCAATTAATTCCTTAGCAATAAGGTTACAAAAGTTAATAAGTTCTCCAAATGTTAGATTTTTCTCTGCTTGCAATATTGCGGGTTTATCTCTAGCAGTTAATGCAATTTGTTCGAAAGATTCCGATAACGATAATTCTGGAGCCTTTGATCTTTTCCCAATAATAATATTGTTTAGTTTCTTTTGTTCGCTATCCTGGAGAAACTCCATCCTCACTACGTTTGCTGAAGGGTTCTCGAGCGCGCTGTCAATAATTGCTAATAACTCTCCTACATAATCATCAATTGTGCTCTCGTCAAAAATGTCTGTTAAATATGCAAGTTTTAAATAGATGTTTTCCCCTGACTCGTACGCGTACAAATTCAGATCGTATTTATAGTGCCCTTTTTCAATTTCACGAAACGATACATCGATATCACTTCCAATTTCTCTTTTATCAGGCACGTTCAACATATCAAACATTACTTGGAACACCGGCGTAATACCTAAAGTTCTTCTGATATTTAGATCGCCGACCATCGAGACAAATTGGTACGACGAGTATTCGATTCCTTCTGCAACGAGAGATGTTATATGTTCAAGCAACTCGACAAACGTTTCACTGTCGCTCACATTGCACCTAATTGGTAGCATATTAAGAAAATAGCCTATTTGCTTTTCTTCATCACCGGAAGTTCTGTTTGCGAAGGGAACCCCAACAATCAAATCGCTTTTTGCGCTTCTATTATTTAACAAAATAAAAAATGCTGATAATAGAAAACAAAATAGAGTTGTCTCATTTTCATTACAGTAGTGTAGAATTTTTTTACTGACCTCTTTATCGATCATCGTATCTAAAGATAGCCCTTCGTAAGTCGGATTAAATTTTAGCTTTCTATCACTGTACAACTCTATAGGTTCTGGTAGATCAGTCAGTTTATTTAACCAATAGGCCTTACTTTCAATTCTTATCGGTTTGTGATTTTGTTGTAGGGCATATTCAAAAAATGACGGAGAGTAGTTTTTACTTCTTTCATACATCTCATGATTGGAATATGCGTTTTCTATTTCCTCAACGAGGTTTTTCGCACTCCACGCATCCATAACAATTTCATGAGTAGTAAGTATACAAATAGTTTCGGTCGATGAGGTCTTGAAACATTTAACTCTTAGTAAGCAGTCCGATTCCAGGTCAAAAATCCTACTACAACAATCCACTGTGTATTTGTGAATTATTGTATTTTGCTCGATTTTTGAAAAGTCATCTATTTTTTCAAGTTCAATTTCGATATTTCTACCTTCAAAATACTCTATAAAAAGACCGTTGTTACGATAAATAAAATTGCTCTTTAACAGCTTATGCTTATTTGCAACTGCTTGTATGCTTTCAGATAATTTATTTAAATCACACGAACCTGTTATGTATACTGACCCTTGAAATATATAGTATGGATTATTTGGTTCCAATTTCCACAAAAACCATATTCCTTGTTGTGCTGGTGTCGCTGGTATTAGATTATCATTGGCGAACGAGTTTTCGGTTGTTAATCCACAATTTACTTCTTCATCTACAACTTTTTGTGGTTTGGTTTCTATCCAATTCGCTAAACATCGAATATTTTTTAGTCTCGAAAACTCTTCATAAGTTAAGTTGTACTGCAAAATCTTTTTGATGCTATTGATAACTTGAATGCCTCTAAGAGAGTCGCCACCATGAGAATTAAAAGATTTAGTTACATCAATAGAATCAAGGTCAAGCACGTCACACCAAATTCCTCCTATTTTTTTCTCCAACTCCGTTTTTGGATTGATTTGATAGAGTACATTCTTATTTTCCAAGCTAGTTGGGTATGGAAGCGCAGAAACATCAATCTTTCCATTTCTATTTATCGGCATCTTATCAAGAAAGATGATGTAGTTCGGTACCATATAATTGGGTAACTCTTGACGCAAGTACCTATCAATGTATTCTACGGTCAAGGTTTTTTTACTTATCACATACGCCGACAATGCTTGTTTCGAATGCCCTTCGAATTTGCTATGCGGAACTTTATTCTCTTGCAAACCATAAGCTCTATTTCTGCCAGCATGTATTCCCATAACATGAGCATCTAGAATTTCTTCATTTTTCCTTAAAACTTCTTCTATTTCCGATAGCTCAATCCTATACCCTCTTATTTTGACCTGCCTATCTTTTCGTCCTAAGAAATTCAACTGGCCTTTTTTAACCTCCACCAAATCCCCAGTTCTGTATGCATATTCACTGCTATCATCCAATTCATTCACGAAAAAACATTCTATTGTTTTGTCAGTATCGTTTATATACCCCAAACCAACGGAATCTCCGGTCACCCACAATTCACCGGCCTCTCCTTCAGCTGCTGCGTAAAAACCTGATTCCTCTTGATTTAGAACATACAGAGATGTGTTTCGGATGGGAGTCCCGATTGGCACCATGCTAGTTAGTTCATTCAGTTGATTAGTAATAACGTAGTGCGAAACGTCATCTGAACATTCAGTTGGGCCATATGCATTGACCAGCGGTATTTTTGGGTAGTCTGAAATCCACTTCCGCGCGAGATCAGCAGGAAGTGCTTCCCCTGTTGCTAAAAAGTATCTTACCGATGTTAATGCCCCCCCATCGCGTCTATTAAACTCGTGTGAATCTTGAATAACGCGCAAAAATGATGGGACTACTTGAGCTATGGTTACAGAGTCAGATTCTATCTGGCGAAAAAATAATTCAGGATCGCGAACCGTAGCATTATCGAATATAGTCACTTGGCCACCTACAAGCAGTGCTGAAAACATTTGCCAAACGGAAATATCAAATACGGTTGGTGCGGTAAAGGAGACCACATCAGTTTCTGACATACGTAACAATTCAACCTTACATAACAAATGGTTTAGTAAGCCTCGATGACTCACCATCGCGCCTTTTGGAAGCCCTGTTGAACCCGATGTAAAGATTATGTATGCACCATCGTTTCCATTCGTACATGCCGGAAACTTCCTAATACCCTGAATAGATTCCGATACAATATTTTTGTATTGAATCAACTTTATCAGCCCTAAGTCATCCGCGCCCTCTAGAAATTCAGAATATTTTTTAATCCCGCTGTCAACAATTAATAATTTTGCAGAAGATTGGGATAGCATGGATCTTGAGCGTATTATTGGACCTTCAGGGTCAATAGGAAAATAAATAGCGCCTACAATCCAGCAACCGACTACTGTGGCAATGTATTCAAAAGACCGAGTGAATGCGAGACCTACTACATCTCCTTTTCCAATTTCAAGGTTTACTAGCGAACAAGCAATTGAGCTAGATGCGTCCCATAAATCTGAGTACGTGTATTCACTATGTGAATCTGAAATACAGATTTTATTTGGCTGACTTATCACCATTTTATGTATGTAAGTAAGCACAGATTCGCCTTCTACAACAAATCGCTCACCAGTAAAATAATTTATATCGAGTTTGAGGCTATCAAAATTTGAAGCCCAAACTCTTGAATAATTCGATTTATTTGCCATTACCCTTGTTCTCCTATAATACTTGGGTGAATTTTAATCAGCGCTCCGCTCCAAATTGATGTACTGTTGCCAAGCAGGACAACATTCTTTGCTGAGCTTGAGAACTTCTCCAGTTCAAATAATTGTAATAAATTTATTAGGCCGTCAGCCGAGAAAACGTGTCCGTATTTATTAATATTTGTAGTGCAAATTGGGGAGGGGTAAAACCCGCTTAATTCCGCTAAGCTTCGTAATGCGAATTCATTATAGTTATTGGTTATCAACTCAGTTTGCTGTGGTTTATCGTCTAACTCCGTTCGCAATTGATCAGAAAGATTCTTTATACCCTTTGACATAGAGTTGATCAGCTCTAGTTCGTCTTCTACTAAGCAATGTGTAGACCAATCCCATTTTTGAACAATATTACACAATTCAATTTCGCTTTGAGAGGTGCTCAAAATGCAGCTAGCCGCCCCATCACTAAAAACGCCCAATGTTGGGTATACGAGTCGACTATCAGTGTCTTGTTCAATGAATGTGTCTGATACAACTACCAGTATATTTTCAATATTTTCACAGTTTAGGTAGCTGCAAGCTGTGCGTAGGCCGGTGATGAAGTTACTGCAATCAGAAAGTCTAACACCTATTAGAAAGGCGTTATCTAAACCATTTGTATACATCATTTCCTTTGTGTAATCTGATAATTTCGACGAAACAGAATCGGAACAGTATATAACTGCACCAATTTCGTCCGCCTTAATTTTTGATTTCAATAATGAATCTGCAATTACGGTGGAAGCTAATTGAGTTGAATGCAGGTTGCTATCACAATAGTTATTGATCCCCAGTTTTAACATTGTATCGAGAAGCTTATTGTTGCTTTGTAACTCTTCTAGATCCGATATTGACTTTGTCTCGCCAACCGCATACGAAATTGAGCTAATATAGATTTGTTTCTGCAAGTTACTAGACTCTGACGGGTCTTTAACTGAATCTCTTTTCATTTAAAACTGACCTCTAAAGTGTTTTTGGCACATGAATTTTCTGTATACTTATTAAGAATACCTTGAAAGGGTAAGTCGTGCTTTGTAACACGACCTTTCGAGCTTGTTTTACGTAGGGCATTTCTTAACAATCGAAAGATACAAAACCTCCATGCCTAATGGTGAGTAAATTCTCGCCCGGAAAAATTCGAACGTGTTTTTTGTCCATTTGTATTGCTACTTAATTAATTCGAGTTTTTTTGCTCACCATCTATTAAATTTGGGTAATATTCCCGAGACTGTTTGGACTTCACCCATTTTTTGAGCCTCATCCATAACAAAACTGGCCAGGGCAACATCCAACATCCCCATTCCAAATGCAGCCACTACCGTTGCTTGGGGTGACACCTTTTCCTTTTTAAGAAGAGATTGAAAATTTTCGATTCTCGGGATACTTCCATCCTGCTGCTGAAGCAGATGTAACGACGTATTCGCCTTTACTGCATGGCTCACATCATCAACAATATTCCTAACATTTCCCCCGAGTCGATTTGGCACAATATCACGAAGGGAAATATGAAGAATCGTTTGATGGGACCGAATTTCATACTCATACCACGGATCTAAAGCAGTAGTCGCGAATGAGACAAGATCACATTCATTTGGCGCACTGTTTAGTATGAACTGCTCAGTTTCACAACCCAATTCAGTACAAAAGTTTTCAAATACAGCCTTACTTTCCGAGTCCGGATCTCTAATTTGCACTCTAGGAAGCGCCCAACCATCATCAAGTAAAAACTTTACTAGATCACGGTTGATTATCCCCGCCCCATATATAGCAAAACAGTCGCTTGATTTAGTAGGATTCAAAAGGCGAGCAGCTAAAGCTGCACTTGCAGCGGTACGTGCAGAGCTAATCTGAGTTCCATCTAACAAAGCTAGAGGATAACCAGTCTCAAAAGAATTTATGATTATAATCGCCGATGCACGTTGCTTATTTCTCGTTACATTATCAGGGAAGGATGCTACCCATTTCATTCCTGCTAAATTGATTTCTTGTCCAACATAAGCGGGCAAAGCATTAATGCGGCTGTTTGCTTTTTGTGGGAATTTCAAGGAATACGTGTCCGGATTAAGTGCAAAGCCGTCATAAAACGACTGATAGGTTTTAGCGACTAAATCTATAATCTCAGTCCTATTCTCCGATAATATAAGTTCTATTACATCAGCTGAGACATATTGAGGCTGCTCAGAATCCCTCCAATGAATATCTGAAAGAAAAGTCATAATCTTACTCCTAACTCATAAAGTGGAATACATACGCTACCAGGATTGAAGGAAAGAATATGCTTAGATGTTTTGATGGGCAGCAATTCACCAGTGAATGCGGCCTGTCGGACACCCTTGCGATCAACTTGCACGTCGCTGCGCCAACTAGAAACGGATATAAGAGAGTTGTCATCATAATTTATTAAGATAGCGGGAATGTGTGTTCCACCAAGTTGCTTCAGTAGCGCAAAATAACGGTGGTGCCCATCGAGCAAAATGAAATTCCTTTTATCTACGATAACGGGGTGGGTGAAAATCTGGCTGCGTGAAATAACCCGAGAAAGGTAAATCATATGCGCATCATCGTACATTTCATGAACTAATATTTTATCGTTCTGTAATATCGTGTACGGTATATCAGTTGTCGTCATTTCATCGCGCAGATGAGTGCAAGATAATATCGATTTGGTCATTGCTCTACACCGATGTTAGTGCGCCTTCTTCGAGGGCAGAAGGGAAATGACAATTAACCCAATCGTTGGAGTAAATAGTATTGACGTATTTGCTACCACAATCGGGACTAATTGTAACGACAGTTGAATTTCTAGGGATTTTATTTTTGTAGGAATGAATGCCCACAAGAACGGAGCCAGAAGAACCGCCTAAAAGCATTCCATATTTTTTGGCAAACCACCAACATTGCCTGATAGTGTCAATTTCTGATACCCAAACAACATCATCAACAATTGTAGTCTCGCAAATTTCAGGTTTACGGCTGGTTCCCAGACCAGGAATTTTACGAGGGCCTGGTTTCCCTCCGAATGTTACTGATCCAATAATATCAACTGCAATAATTTTTGCGGGGTGTCCAATTTTTCTAACATACTGAGAGCACCCCATCAGTGTACCCGTGGTTCCCGCACCTACCACTATATAATCCACATTTGGATATTGAGCAATAATCTCAATTGCCGTTGTGCATTCGTGCCCTTTAGGATTGGCTGGGTTTTTATACTGATTAAGCCAGATAAAGCTACTGTTACGGGAGACTTGTTGTTTGATGTAGTTAATACGAGTTCCCAAATACCCCCCGTTAGAGTCCTTATCCTTGACAATGACTACAGTCGCACCTAAGGCTCGTATTATCGAAAGGCTAACTGCTGACGCATTAGGATCAACTACACAGGTAAATTTGTAGCCTCGGTTGGCACACACCATTGCCAAAGCTATACCAAGATTCCCTGATGAAGACTCAATTAACTGAGCCCCTTGATTTAGTTTTCCCGAATTCTCGCAGTCCGCCACAAGAGCAAGTGCTGTTTTCAGCTTAATAGATCCGGCTGGATTGAATCCCTCAAACTTCAAAAAAATATCGAAATTAGTACCCAGGTCAACTTTAGAAAACTGACTTTTTGAAATAAGTCTCCCAAAGAAATTGCCGTAAATTGTATCTGAAGTATTGCTAGATCTATCCATAACTAACTGTATCCCTTTTCCGATATTTTAAAAACAAATACTAGTCGAATAATTTAGATAAAAATGAGGAGAAATGATCACGCCTTTTTTAAAAACTGTAGTCATCTTCGTTCCTTCTATAACAAAGCCTAGTTCTTATCTACTTAAAGTGCAACACTTTCTCACTCACTTAATAATCCAAAAATGCGCCTCACAACTCTATGCTCTACACGTAAACCAACATATAACTTAGTAAAAAACAGGTGTATGCAGTATGCTCACAGGTTCTTAACCTATAATGACATCAAGATGTGACTTTAACTCTGGCTAAAATTTTAGCCGCATTTAATACTGGTAGAAATAAATTGATAAAGAAAACGTTGAGTTTCGTACAGATAATTTTATCGTTAATCATTAACATCTAATAGGCGCTGTATACACCTGACATGGACGCGATAGTAGGGGGAAACCATATACAACTTTGGTGCGTGCAAGGCGAGGCCATTCGCGATGCTGTACTCCAATCTCAGTACCTAAAACTAATTTGCACAGATGAAAAAAATCGTCTTAAAAATATTATTTTTAGTAAGCATCGTGATCAATTTTTGATAACTCGCGTGCTAGTACGGACGGCACTCTCTTTCAACAACCCGCATATTCATCCAAGTCAATGGGAGTTTGCAACTAACAAACATGGGAGGCCTACAGTTAGCTATCCTGTGCTTTCAACAAAATTATTTTTCAGCATTTCCCATACTAACGATTTTATAGTTGTGGCAGTTAGCTTAGATAAAGAAATTGGTGTAGATGTCGAATGCTTACGCAATATGCGGGAATATATTGATATTGCAAAGGAATATTTTAGTGCTCACGAAGTAGAGCAACTATTATCCTTACCTAGGAACGAGCAAAGGGCTCGGTTCTTTGTGCTTTGGACGTTAAAGGAAGCCTACGTTAAAGCGCGTGGTAAAGGACTATCTTTACCCTTAGACGAGTTCGAATTCAGTTTCCCCACCCCATCTTTAATAAAAGCTAGGCTTGACTCCAGCGGAAATGAAAATTCAGAGATATGGGAATTTTGGACAATACAACCCAAATCGCAGTATTTTATATCTTTAGCAAAGATGAATAATGACAGGGATACATTCCAAAATATTTTTATGTATGAATCGACTCCATTGATGAGTCGAGTCGAAGTTAATTACCCGATCATCATGCAATCAGATCCCATTGATATTGTTCTGGTGTAATGAAACCGGATACTTTAATGAGAGACAATAACTATCAATTATTGAGGTATACAGATGGGTGACCTTTCCCTCCAAAACAGCACGATGAGGTGGACGATATTTTTAATCTATTACGGCAGCTCAAGAATATTAGTTGGCGACATTTATCGTAAATTACCGCCCAACTGGCATTGGTAAAATAATTTTCGCAACAAAGGGAGATGTCATAGCACGAACCAATGCACTGTAGTTAACTTGAAAGGCCATTTCCTCGCCAACAATCAATTCACGATTGGCACACTCCACAATCAGGTGATCACTACTAGCGCCATAAATTTGGTTTCCTACAGATGCTCGTAATCCATCGGGGTCGACATCCTGTCTACCTATAGCGAGGATGGTTTGACGCACGGTGCCACGATCAATAGCGAGCGGGGCTTCTCCAAATGCCATCTGAGCAATATCGCCCCAGGGTTGGGATGGTTTGAGTTTCGACTCAATCACTTCTGCAATCAATGTAAATGCATCGGTATGTAATCCCTCTATCGGTTGGCGATGGAGGGGGTCACAACCGAGCAGAATAGCTTCGCCAAGTCGAAGACTGTTTATTCGCCCTTTATCTGATACGTTTGTGTTTAATGCCCATAGCAAATTGGCGGAGTTGCCCCCCGATACCGTGTCTAGTGTTAGATTAAACGTCGCCTCCACACGATCTGACAATTCGGATAACTCCGCCATGTTGGTGGCATCAGGTGATACGCCACTGCGGCAAGCGAAATTGCTACCAATGCCTTTGAAGACGATATTTGGCAGGCCAATAACTTCTCCCACGGTGGCAATTAGGTCCCCAGGCATAATACCTTCTCGCAGATCACCCAACTCTACCATAAGCAAAATTTGGTGGGTACGCCCTTGTTTCTGCGCTTCTAAAGAAAGCTTTTTTATAACGCTTATTTCAGTATTGCAGCTCGTATCCGCATACCTAACAACCTGTTCTATTTCGCTGAGCATGGGCGAACGAATCAGCATCATCGAAGCATCTCGAAGCAGGACATCATTCCCGTTAAGACGCATCGCTTTGATACTTTCTAAACGTGAATCACCCAATGAAGTTACCCCTGCACGTAGCAATGTATTCGCAACCTCCACTGAGCCGAGCGCTGCTTTGGTGACACCCGTTACTGAAATATCATGTTCCGCGAGTCGAACGACTAGCTCATTGGCGTTGTGGTAAATCTTCTCGAGGTCAATTTCCAGCCGAGGTGCGGCCATTACGCTGCCGCCGGTAAACTTCGCTTAAAATTTGGGTGTGCGGCAACCAGCATTTGTACCAATTGGCCGGGTGCGCGAGTCAACAAATCGGTTACCGGATTACTTAATTCACTCTCATACCAGTTAATGAAAGCACTCACTTCGGTATCATTCATATTTTTCGCGGTTAAAGGTCAAACCGATCACCTTGATGTCAGCAAAGATTTCGATCAAAAGAATTTTAGATGCAGACGTTAAGCATAGTAAGCATAAAGGCTATATTTGTATACTCCAAGCTGTGAAATTCTATCAAGCACTCCCTCATTTAACCAGATATTAATCAAAATACTTAAGATGCCAGTCTGGGAATTCAACGACTATGGACTGGAAGTCCTCTTCCACATTCGAGGATGATGTTTACCTGTGCCAATTACTGCCCACGAATTTTTCTGACGAGGCGTTTTCCTTAACTCGACAGTATCGGTGGCAAGTATCACCGGAATACGCAGACCGATGTGGTCAGGCTTTTTCGGGATTGGTTACTTGAAGCATCTCGCGCTACTTAATGACTATCTCTCAAAGTGCTTTTTGACGGTATTAACAACATAGGCTAATTCTTCTTCATTAATATAAGCGAAACAGGGCAGGTTCAAAACGGCTTTTGAAATATAGCCCGCATTGCCATGATCGATTTTATTTTCAAGATATTTGTCAGCACCTGATTGCATGCTCATGGCCCCTGGGTAAATCGTGCCAAAACCGACATTCGCAGCCTTGAGACTTTCAATCAATGCCGGACGCAGATCTGGCTCAATCATGGCGACGGCACAATAACCATTTTCAGAGACGTTATCAGCGCTAGTAACCACTTGCAGAGGAAGGTCGGTTAAATGCGCCTGATAGTATTCTACTGCGGTTCTTCTGCTATCGAGTCTGGCATCAATATGTCTTAGCGAATGATTTAAGAATAAAGATTCATAAGATCCAATTCGTGAGCTCCAGCCGACCAATCCGTGGGAATAGTGATCTGTTCTACCATGGTTACAAAGTATTCTGGCGGTTTTGGCATATTCTTCGTCATTGGTGAAGATAGCACCAGCATCGCCGGAAGCACCGAGCACTTTTGCCGGGTAAAAACTTGTCGTCGAAATAAGAGCTGAACCCAAAACAGATTCGTTATCTACAGTGGTGCCATAACATTGAGCACCATCTTCGATAAGCAGCACATTTTTTTCTCTGGCGTAATTTCTAATTTTGATGGTATCGGGACTGGCCCAACCATAAAGATGAACCAGGATGGCCCCTTTTGGATTAAATTTATCCACCGCTGCTTTAAATGTCTCAAAATCCCAGTGGCAGGTATCTCTATTAACATCGACCGTAATTGGCGTGGCACCCACATTAACAACCGCCTCAAATGTAGCCCAAAAAGTCATATCAGGAAGCAGTACGTCATCGCCTCGATCGATCTCGACGGTTCTAAGTGCCAACTGGATGGCATCTGTTCCATTCGCGCAGCCAACAACGTATTTTGCCCCTGTTTTATCGGAGAGGCTTTTTTCGAGTTCAGCAACCTGAGGCCCACCGACGAACTGGGTTTTATCAAGGAGTTCGGTTACGCCAGTTAGAAAATTTTCTTTAAATCCCTCTTCAAATCGATTCAGAGTAATGAAAGGTACGCGATCTACGTTCATCTTAAGTCCCATTGTTTATTTCAGGCGATTATAAAACGGCTAAGGGTCTTTTGATATTGGTAGTCCAATAAATTACGACATTGTCAAGATATGCTGGGTTACATTTCATGTAACCCAGCTTTATGCCAATAAGTCTGTGAATACTTGGGTATCAAGAATGAGTGCAGAATCTCAGTACAATACAGAAGGTCTGGCAGGGCACCGAAAGATCAAGTGCTTTTGCATATTCTGGTGAACTGCAATAATCTGTGCGCAGCATCACACTGCCAAGCAGTCATTGGTGACTATGACAGCTGCTATTGCCCCCCCCTGCACAAGGCAGGGGTAATTTAGGTGCAATGTAAATCAAGCAACTGCATCGAGCTTTCGATATTGTCTGTTGAGACATTCAGCAATATTCCGTCCAATGGCCTGAAATGCGGGGCCAAGCACCGACTGTCCCAGGCACTGATGCGCTTTAGTTGCCGATAAGCCAGCAACCAGTTTCTCATCAATGCCTTTCACACGACAATGTTCTCGCACTGTCAGTAGACGTTTAAGGTTCTTATCAACCGGGTGTTGGATCAGTGGCTCGGTACTTCTCCACTTAGCGTATCCGGCACCAATTGTTTTAACCCTGGTTGAATGTTGATCCACAATTTGCATTGAAAATCCTTTACCCGCTTTTTTGTCTCTCGATTCCTTATCGTGTAAATACTGAACAGGTTTCCAACGATCAGAATCCAGAGGTATATCATCGAGTATTTCACCAAGCGTTCGCTCTGCCTGTCGTACTGGCTTTAAGTCAAACTTAAAATCAATACCCGACGATACTGCCACCATACACAAGCGTTTTCGATCCTCAAAAGCGCCCAGCTTACGATCAACGATAATCTCATGAACCTTATACCGCCAGTCAGTCAATGTTTCGCGGATCATGTGCATGGATACAGTACCGCTATACTGCGGAACATTCTCCAGAATACAGATTGCCGGTGACAATTCCTGTATAGCCATCAAGTATCCGATGAAAGCGGTACCGGCTG
>Ga0316189_10002109_pt1 | contig 19595 bp, 12 predicted proteins | sample LowCovwburrow_MG_FD_204930 | JGI IMG/M metagenome (GOLD analysis project Ga0316189, IMG submission 204930) | Coastal sediment microbial communities from Maine, United States - Lowes Cove worm burrow | ecosystem: Environmental > Aquatic > Marine > Coastal > Sediment | place: USA: Maine... | reverse complement strand
CCATAACGGTAACACCGGTGTCGAGCAGGTCTTCGCCGGTCAATTGCAGGTAGGCGTGCCCGCCGCCGAACAGTTGCGGGAATTTCTCCTGCAGGCCGGTGTTGACCCGATCGAAGGTTTCTTTGAAACGGGTACGTGTCTCCCGGTCGATTTTTCGAATGGCATTTTCCAGGGTTTCGAGGGATTCGGTGATATCCGCGTGCTGAGCGTCCAGGTAGTGCATGCGTTCTGACTGCTCCTGGAACTCGTCAATGGCGGCCAGGTTGATCGGTCCAAGGCGTCGGATGCGCAGCTCCATGCGCTGCTCCTGCTCCAGCCACTGCTCCGTATGGGCATCCGCTGGTAACTCCTGGAGCAGTTGATCACGCTGAAACTCGGTTTCATCCAATTGCTCTTCCATCGTGCGGCGGCGAATCAGTACCTCCTGGGAATTCATTCTGGCCTGATCCAGAAACTCTCTCCGTCTTTGTACTTCCTTTTCCGATGAACCCCGGTTCTGCTCCAGGGTACGAAGTTGGGTCTCGATTTGTTCCAGGTTCCGCCTTGCCTTGGACAACTCAGCCTCCACCGCTACACGGCGCGCAAGCTGCAGTTCCAGTGCCTCGCTCTGTTGTTGCAACGGAGCCAGCCCCTGTTCCAGCTCCAGTATCAGGTCGTTGCGTCGAGTTTCGAGATGAGTCAGCTGTCCGGTCATTCGTTGCAGACTCTGACTCAACGAGTCACGGGAGGTCCGCATGGACTCGATACGCAGTGCCATCGCATGGGACTCAGCACGCTGGTGGTCCGCCTGAACCCTGATATCATCCAGGCTGCTTCGCAGTTGATCTCGGCGACGAATCAATTCTTCACGTCGCTCTGCCAGTGTCTCCATTTCTTCCAGTGCCGCATGAAGCTGTAACCGTGCCGACTTCAGCTGCTCTCGACCATCACTGGTCTGCTGCCGCAACTCTTCGATTTCACGGCGAATTTGTCCGCTTCGATTGCGCAGATGTTCGGCCCGGGCTCGCTTACCGCTGAGGGCTGAACGAATCTCAGAAACCGACCGGTTGATCTCACTGAGCCGCTTTTGCTGCTCGTCGCGGGACTGTTCTGAGTGGCTGAGTCGGGTACGCCCCTCCTCCACTGCGATCATTAATTCCTCGGTTCGCTGCTGCTGCACGAGGATTTTTTCGCCCAGCTTCCGGATTTCCTGCTCTCGCTCCAGCACACCGGAGGTTTCTGCGGATTCGCGATTCAGACGCAGCCAGTTTAGGCCCAGCCAGACACCATCAGGGGTTATGATCGACTCCCCAGGCGAAAGACCCTTACGCATGCCGAAGGCGTCGGCCAGCGTATCGGCAGTCTTTATCCCCGCAAACAGGCCCTCAACCGGCCAGGGTGCCCTGATCCGTCGCAGCAAACCGGCTTTTCGCTGTTCGGAGGAAGCACTCATCGCTGAGGTATCAAACAGCGAGAGACTGCCTGACTGCAGGGCACCAAGCTCCCCGACCAAGTCGTCGAATCCCGCCACGCAGACCGCCTGCAGATGAAATCCGAGCACAGTCTCCACGGCGGTCTCCCAGCCGCTATCCACCTCGAGTTGTTCCGCCAACCGAGCGGCCTGACCCATGCCCCTTGCCTCTAGCCACTGGGTGACATCGCTCTCCTGTTTGCCGAGGGCGGCCTCCTGTAGCACATCAAGGGAGGCAAGGCGACCTTGATCGGTTTGCAGCTTCGCTCTGGCCTGATCAAGCTCCTTGCTGTGCCGGGAGTTATCCTCCCGCCCTTCCTGAATTTCAGTCACCGCCGCTGCAAGCCCGTCCTGGGCCTGGCTCAACTCTTCCTGATAAACCTCTTCCCGCGCTTCCAGCTCATCGATCTCTTCCTGCAGCCTTGGGTCATCCAACCGTTTCAGCTCCACAACGTTCCGTTCGATGCGTTGCTGAAGATGCTGATCCTGCTGTTCCAGGTGGTTGATACGGGTTCGTTCCACCTGTGCAGTCTGCGCCGGTTCAGCCGCCTGCCGATTGAAATTTTCCCACTCCATCTGCCAGGAATGCAGTGCCTGTTCTGCTTCGGTCAATTGCGCAGTCGTTTTCTGTTCCAGGGCCTCGATGTCCATAAGCCTTGGCTCTTCCTGTTCCAGAATGGCACTCAACTCACCGCGACGGGCCTCATCCTGTTGCCGATGATCGGACGATTCCTGCCACGTCTGCTCTGTCTGGTGCAGGTTGTGCTCAAGCTTTGTGCGGGTCTCCCGGGCAAACTGGATAGCCTGCTCCAAGCGGGCGATTTCACTGCCGACAGCGTAAAATTGCCCCTGGATCTCATTGAACTGTTCGTTGGCCTCGACATGGTTTTCCCGCTCTCGCTCTATATCGGCCTCCAATCGACGTTGCTCCGCGATCGCAGCCTCCAGCGCCGTCTCCTGTTCAGCGATAGTCCGGTGCTTTTGCGTTAGTTCCTCGTCTAATGCCCGCCAGCGCAGTGCCAGCAGTTCCGCCTGCAGTCGGCGCTCCTGCTCCTTGAGCCGCTTATAGCGTTCAGCGGTGGCGGCCTGCCGTTGCAAATGTTGAAGCTGCTTGGAAATTTCCTCTCTTAAGTCATTCAGCCGATCTAAATTCTCCCGCGTATGGCTAATTCTATTCTGGGTCTCGCGACGGCGTTCCTTATATTTTGAGATACCGGCTGCTTCTTCCAGAAAGGCACGAAGTTCTTCCGGCTTGGCCTCGATCAGGCGGGAGATGGTCCCCTGCTCGATAATAGAGTAGCTTCTGGGCCCCAGCCCGGTGCCCAGAAAAAGCCCGGTAATATCCCTTCTTCGACAGCGCACGCCATTCATGAAATAACTAGACTGGCCATCTCGCGAAACCTGCCGTCTGACCGAAATCTGGCTGTACGTGGCATACTCGCCGCCAGCGCTGCCGTCGCTGTTGTCGAAAACCAGCTCGATACTGGCGGTACCGACCGGTTTGCGCGTATTGGAGCCGTTGAAGATCACGTCGGACATGGATTCTCCGCGCAACATCTTGGCCGAACTCTCCCCCATAACCCAACGCACTGCATCGATTACGTTGGATTTTCCGCAACCGTTGGGTCCGACGATACCCACCAGGTTACCCGGCAGCAGGACATTGGTCGGATCGACAAAGGATTTGAAGCCGGCCAGCTTGATCTTCTCTAGTCGCATGGGGCGCTAAGATACAGAGAGGTGACCCCGGTGACAAGCAGATAAAAGACTTGATGTATTTCTCATAACTAATTGTTTTTATTTTTTATTAAAGTATACTAATACTTTTTCTCCCACTCTACCCTAGAGACTTCTGAGCAGCGTGCAACTCTCGTATAATTGTGCTTTTCACATCTTAAAGCGAACCTATCCAGCATGCCCAGTCAACCCAGTAAGATCCTGGAAACCTTTGCCAACCCTGAACCATCACGGGACTACACCATACGCATCCGGGTTCCAGAATTCACCTGCCTCTGCCCAAAGACCGGTCAACCCGATTTCGCGGAGATGACGATCGAGTACGTAGCGAACCAACTCTGCCTGGAGTTAAAGGCATTGAAGATCTACATCTGGTCATACCGTGATGAAGGTGCTTTCCATGAGGCGGTTACAAACCGGATTCTGCAGGATCTGGTAACCGCCATTAAACCCCGTTTTATGCGTCTTACGGCGGATTTCAATGTCCGGGGGGGAATCTATACGACTGTGGTGGCCGAACATAGGGCGAACAACTGGCAGCCTCAAGCCGCTGTCACGCTACCTTAAAAAGCTGCTTTATTCGGTTGTTTATATTGTTTTTTCTGTCATGAGTGAGAACAATGAAAAAGGTGCTTTTATTGGTATAGATCTGGGCACTTCCGGCTGCCGTGCAGTAGCGGTTGACGCCGCCGCAGAACTCCTTTCCGAGGTCAGTGTCCGGCTGCCCGGACCGCACCATAGAGACCAGGGAGTATCAGAGCAGGATCCTGAACTCTGGTGGCAGGCCGTCTGTCAGGTACTCTCTGTGTTGCGCGAAGAACTGAAACAGAACCGCATCTGTGGCATCGCGGTTGACGGGACCTCTTCTACCCTGCTGGCTGCCAATTCGGAGGGCACCCCTCTGGGACCAGCCCTGATGTATGACGACACCCGGGCAGTGGGGGTTCTGCCACAGATCAAAGCGGCAGCGCCTAAGGGAAGCGCTGTCATTTCCGCGGGCTCCAGCCTGGCCAAGGCAATCTATTTAGCTTCGGCCCTGGAGCAGCGGGGAATATGTCACTTGTTGCATCAGGCGGACTGGATTTTGGGCAGGCTTTCGGGTCGTTTTGGGGTGAGTGATGAAAACAACGCCCTGAAGTTGGGCTACGACGCAGTATCTCGCAACTGGCCTGATTGGGTATTCCGCCTGGGTGTGCCTTCTGCCTGGTTTCCGACTGTCTACCGTCCAGGTACCGACATAGCTCCGATTTCAGATCAGATTGCCCGGAAACTGGGGCTGGACCCGACAATTCGAATAATTGCCGGCACCACCGACAGTACCGCCGCAGCGCTCGCAGCGGGCTTGGCCGAACCGGGCCAGGCGCTATCCTGTCTCGGTACAACGCTGGTCTTGAAGGTGCTCTCTGTCAAACCCATCTTCGCCCCGGAATTTGGGGTCTACAGTCAGCGGCTGGATGATCTCTGGCTGGTAGGCGGTGCCTCGAACAGCGGCGGCGCGGTGATGGAACAGTTCTTCAACCGAAAAGAGATGGCCCGCCTCAGTAAACTTATAGATCCAAACCGACTGACTGGGCTCGACTATTATCCGCTGAGTCGGTCTGGGGAACGTTTTCCAACCAACGATCCCTCGCTGCCCCCTAGATTGGAACCCCGTCCCCAGGATGACGGCAGGTTCTTTCAGGCCATACTGGAGGGTATTGCCAGAATCGAGCGGGACGGATACCGCAGACTACGGGATTTGGGAGCACCCGCCCCAACGCAGGTGACGACTATCGGTGGCGGTGCAGTAAATCAACCCTGGCGACGATTGCGTGAAAAGATACTGGGTATTCCCGTCGCTACCTCAGCACAGCAGCAAGCTGCTTATGGTACGGCGTTGCTGGCTTCCGCTGCAGGGGCAAAAACTACTCGAGCTTGCTAAGCAGTTGCCTGGACTGTTGCGCAAAATCGGAGTCTGGGTTGTCTCTGACGATTCGACGCAAGGCCTTGATCGCTTCGGAATTCCGGCCCAATTTGTGTAAGGTAAATGCAACATGGTATCTGATTTCCGGATGATCGGGCGCCATCAGCAACGCCTCCTGCAACACGTTAAGCCCCTTGTCGAAGGAGCCGAAAGTGACCAGAATCCAACCATAGGTATCAACAATCTCCGGCCTTTTCGGTGCCAACTGGTAGGCCTTTTCTCCCAGTGTGAGTGCCCGTTTATCGTCCTGTTTCTGGTACAGCCAGGCCAGGTTGTTCAGAACCACAATATTTTCCGGGTCGCTATCCAGCACCTTTTTATACTGAACAACCGCATCCTTCCACTGATCCATTCCCTGCAACAAAACTCCATAGGTGGCACGGCTGGCGACATCTCCAGGTACCTTTCCCAGCCAGTCTTCGATCCATTTAATTCCTTCTTTAGCGTCACCGTTTTCCGTATTGAGGCGAGTCAGTAAGAGCGCAATTTTTGCCGAAGGTTGGATTCCGTACGCCAGTTCAAAAGCGGCGATCGCCTTCTTCTTCTCCCCTTTTCCCATAAGCGCGGAGCCGGCCAGTTCAAAACCGACGGCGCTCTTCGGATAGCCCCGTTGGATAGATTCGGCTCTCTGCAGGGCAGCATCGTAATTGCCTTCCTGCAACTCCAGGCTTCCCAGCGCCACCAGGGCAGGCAAGTAGTCGGGTCTGCTTTCAAGCGCATGCTGGAAACTCTGCTGCGCACCGCCGGTGTTCTCGGCCGCAAGCTGGGAACGGGCCAGCAACGTCAGATTTTCTGCTGATGGCTGTTTTTCTACCAACTGCTCCAAGGTGCGAACTGCACTGTGTGCCTCCCCTGCTGCCTGCTGCGCCAACCCCATTAGACGCAACACCTGTATTTGATCAGGGAAAGCAGTGGCCAGATCCCTGGCAACCTGCAGGGCCTTAAGATTGTCCCCCTCCTTGAGGCGGGCCTGCACCATCAGAACTCCGGGTTTACTGGATTTGGGATTTCGCTCCTGCGCCTTCATCAACCAATCGAACATTGCCCGGGAATCGTCACGGCGTTCAGCCAGCAGCGCCATACCAATCAGCGCATTCAGGTTATCTGGCGCTTTAGTCAAGACAGATTTGAAATGGCCTTCAGCCCTCTCGGGGCTATTTTCCTCCAGAGCCAGACGTGCCAGATTGATTTCGGCGGTAACGAATTTCGGATCGATGGACAAGGCCTTTTCGAACCTGGCCTGGGCCTTTTTACGTTCTCCCGCCGCCAAATAGGCAAGGCCCGTCAGGTTGAACGCGACCGGATTGTCGGGGGCTCTTTTTTCCAGCGCCTGTCCCGCCTTGAGCGCTTCATCGATCTCTTTGTTTCTCAAGTGCGACAAGACCAGCAGGACATCGGCCTGCACCAGATCCTGGCCTAAATCCACTGCGGTTTGGAGTTCAGTGATCGCGTCCCCTGTATTTCCCTGGGCCAAAAGTCCGAATGCCAGCTGAGTTCGCAGGCTAGCCAGCTCAGGATTAATCGCAACCGCCTGACTCAACAGTTCGGATCCCTCCTGGAAACGTCCGGTCTGCAGGTAGGCGTTCCCCAGCATCGCCAATAGCTGGGCATCGTTGGGGTTTGCTTCTATAGCCGGTTCGAGTATATCAACAGCCCGCTCCATCTGATTGAGTTTCATGCGGGAAGCTGCCATCAGTTTGATCGTCGGCAGATGCCCAGGCAGCGAGGCCGATGCCTGGGATAGATACTGGTCTGCCAGCGCCAAATCTCCCTTGGCAAACAAGACTGCACCATAGATTAACTGGCTCTGGGGGTGATTGGGCAGCACCTCCAGTACCTGTTGAATGTCCTTCTCCGCCTGTTCCAGATTCCGTTGCTGAAAAGCCGATACCGCCCGCAGGTAGAGCACAATAGGGCTGCCCGGGGCAGTTTTTTCCAGGGAATCCAGGTCTTGTTCGGCCAGACTGAAGGCCCGTTGACTTAGATGGATCGCTGCTCTGGCGAGAAGTGCCTGCAGGTTACCCGGCTGTAATGCGAGCGCCTGGTTGAAATCGGCCAGCGCCTGTTCCAACTGGTTAGACTGGCGGGCGAGCTCTCCACGCAAAATCAGGGCCGACAGGTTGTTAGGATATTGTTCGAGCAGACGATCCAGCTTCTTTTTACCTTCATCCCGATTACCCAACGCCAGGGCAATTCGAATCAGGCCGAGCTCTGCCTCCTGGTTGTCGGGCGCTATGACGAGCACCTGTTCAAAGGCCCCTCGTGCCTGCTCCAGTTGACGCTTGCCCAACAAAGCCTGCCCCCTCAGCGTCCACACCGCTGCCTGAACCTCTCCCGAAAGCGTAGGATCAGGCTCGATATCCTTGAGCAATTCGTCATACTTGCGCTGAAGCAGATAGGCCTGGCCAAGTTTCACCTGCCAGCGTTTTTTCGGAGCCCTCAGCTTGGCCGCCCTTTTCAGTTCCTTCTCGGCAGAAGGACCGTCACCTAACTGAAGATGGATCTGGCCTAGAATCAGTCGTGCCTCAGTATTCGCCGGATCTTCCTGCAGGGCATTTTTTAATTCGATGACGGCAGATTTGACCTCTCCGTCGGAAAGATATTTTTTCGCATTCTGCAGATACTGGGCCGAATCTGCCGCGTACAGAATCGAAACAAAATGCAGCAGAACCAGAACAGACAGGGCCTGTATCTTCAACATGTTTCTCCCCCCAATTGTAAGCAGGCCAAAAGCAGGCGAGTTGGAACAATTCTGCTCCAATCCACATCTTTTATTATATATTCAATGGCTTCAGGCTATATATTGATACTGTATTTTCGCATTAAATTGTACAATGTTGGTCGAGTGATCCCCAGCATTTCCGCGGTACGCGAAACATTATTTTCAGAATAACTCAGGGCGCGCAAAATAGCCCGATGCTCGGTCGTTTCTCTGACCTGTCGCAGATTGAAGGGTTCCTGCTCCAGTTCCAGTTCTTCCATCTCCAGATCCTGCTCCGTTACCTGCGCGCCATCTGCCATGATGACTGCACGTTTTATCCGATTCTCCAGTTCTCGAACATTACCCGGCCATCTATATTGCTCGATACACTGCAGCGCCTGCTGGGTAAATCCTTTGACTGAGCGGCCCAACTGCTGAGCAAAGTGCTGCAGGAACCAGCGCGCCAGCACCACGGTATCTCCCTGGCGCTCGTGTAGTGAAGGCACACGTATGGTCGCTTCGTTGATACGGTAGTACAGGTCTTCTCGGAACTTCCCTTCCTGGATCATGGCGAGCAGGTCTTGATGCGTAGCGCAGACTACCCGCACATCCACTGAGATTTCGTTACGTCCCCCAACCCGTTCGATCACCCGTTCTTGCAGGAACCGCAGCAGTTTCGCTTGCAGCGCAAGCGGCAGATCCCCCACTTCGTCAAGAAACAGCACCCCACCTTCCGCTACCTCGATCTTTCCGGGTGTGGTCTTGGTCGCTCCGGTGAACGCCCCTTTTTCGTGACCGAAGAGTTCACTCTCCAGAAGATCCGCAGGAATTGCCGCGCAGTTGATGGCTACCAAACGCTTAGTCGCCCTGACGCTCAGCGCATGCAGCGCTTTTACCAGCAACTCTTTGCCGGTTCCACTCTCGCCGAGTATGAGAGTGGAGACATCGGTGGGCGCCAGTTTTTCGATGGTTCGACATACCTGGAGCATCTCGGGACTGACCGCAATGATACCGTCGAGAGGCGACAGGGTTTCCTGTGTAGCTAACCGGCGATTTTCCCGTTCCAGGCCATGTAACCTGGTCGCGCGCTCCACCACCAGATTCAGTAATTCTGGCTCGATCGGCTTCTCATAGAAATCGTATGCCCCCAATCCAATCGCCCGAACCGCGTTACTTCGGTCATTGTGTCCAGTGACCACAATAACCTTGGTATCAGGCGCCAACATCATGATTTTTTCCAGAGTGGCGAATCCCTCGCTCACCCCCCCCGGATCAGGCGGCAGACCGAGGTCCAAAGTGACCACCGCAGGCTCGATTTTTCGCAGCTGGGCCAATGCGGATTCCCTATCCTCCGCCACGGCCACTTCATAACCTTCGAAACTCCATCGCAGTTGGCTCTGAAGCCCAGGGTCATCCTCCACGATCAACAGTTTCTTATCCAGATCACTCAAAAGTCTTTCCACTCGTTAACAGTTATATTCAGTCAGGAAGGCATATCGGCCAAGGGTAGCATGATCTTGAACTGAGTCCCTTCCCCTACTTTGCTCAAGACTTGAATCCTACCGCCTATCGAACGAACAAACTCACGGCACTCGTAGGCACCTATGCCCATACCGGTCAGGCCTTTGGTGGAGTCGAATGGCCGAAAAAGCCGTTCCCGGATAAATTGTTCATCCATACCTTGCCCTGTATCCATTACCTTGACCAACGCCTGGTTCTGCTCCAGGCACAACTCTACACTGATCTCGCCATCTGATTCCGTCGCATCCTGTGCATTCTGAATCACATGTCCGATCACAGCCTCCATCCTATCGGGATCGGCGTAGACCCACAATTCGTTTGCTCGCAACTCAAGATCAGGTCTCGGCAGTTGGCTGGATTTTGCTTTTACCGCAGTCTGCAGCAGGTGGCTCATTTCCACCCGGGCCCTTCGTTCATCCGGGGCAGCGCTCCGGAGATGAGCCATCAAACGATTCATTTTTTGTACCGCATTGTCGATGGTTCGAACTGCATCATCAAAAAATTCCGGGTTGTGCCTGTGCTTCTCCGCATTGCTGATCACTAGAGAGAGTTGCGCAATCAGATTTTTCAAGTCATGCACCACGAAGGCCGACAAGCGGTTGAAACCCTCAAACTGTTTTACCTCCGATAACGCCTCCGCTGTTTTGTACAGAGCCAGGTAACTCGCGGCCTGGCGGCCGGAAGTTTTCAGCAGATCCAGATTCTCCCAGTTAAGTTTGAACCTGGTCCTGGGTCTGGTCAGAACCGTGAAGCCCAACACATGCTGATCGTGTATCAGCGGCACAATCACCCAGGCCCCTTCTATCTCGGTCAACCACTGGGGTATTTCCAACTCCTCATACATCTCGGGCTGGTCTGAATATTCATCCAGATTGATGACCCATTGCCGCTGCTCCAGAAAGTGAAGCAGGGAAGCCAGACCGATATCGCCCTTTATCAATGGCTCCGGCTGGTTACGGCGTGCCACCATCTCGCACTCCTCTTTTTCGGGACAAAGCCACATCAATCCACCGGAGCTTTCAACGATCTCTCCCAATGCCCAAATAATCCGTTCAAACAATGGCATATCCGTATTCTGGCCGGAAAGAAGATTAATCAGGCGCAGCCACTCTTCTCGATAATCGTACCGATAGCTGAAAAAATGTTTGTTGAAGAAAACCTTGGCGCGGGCCCGGATCTGGCCGGAAAAGAGCAGTGCCAACAGAACCAGAATCGCGGCAAACAGGAAAGTGATCTGGAGTGCGGCCCCCCATTCACCACCATAGATTTTGATGTAGTAGCCGGCAAAGGCCATGAGTAGCATATAGACGCCGGCACTGAGCAAGGTGGTGGTATGAAACACCACTCTTCTCGAAACATAGAGATCGAGTGACCAGTCGGGATTTCGTGCTGCTGATACTGCCAACAGGGGGACAATGACGGCAACCACCCCACCTCTCGCATACCAGAGGTCCGCATCGATCCGCTTGAACAACAGGGCGTCAGAGAAAAGATAAAAATCAAATACAAACATCCCCCCGAGACCAAAGCAGAGATACTTTATGGCCCAGCGCTGATCCACCGCCGTGTTTCGATAGATCTGCTCGATCATCACCATCCCTGCCACCGACACGATCACCTGCCCCAGGTAGCGTACATCCATGAAAATCACTGAGGGGATGAATTCATCCGGTACTACCAGCATAACGCTGGCTCCAACAATCAGAGTACCGAGGAACCGATAGATGTTTGTCGAAACCGCTCTTTGGCGGGCCATGATGGATAGCAGTCCGATCAGAAAAGCACACCAAGCAATATTTTTCAGGGCCTCGACCGCCCATATCACTTCTACGGGGATTACTTTGAAACCTGATTGTACGGCGAACAGGGCGGCCCACAAGGTGGATACCAGACTTGCAGCCAGCATCAAGCCGCCTTGAAGACGCCCGCGCCAACTCGTCACCAGCAAGAGAGAAAGAACCAGGAACAGGACAGAAGCGATAGCGAAACCAAGAAAACCGAAATCAGACATAAGACCTCCTTGTTTTCTTTTTTCCGACTGGTCGTATTGGATGGCCCTGACCGCTGGTGAACAACATGCTACGGATCAACGCGCACCCTTTCCCATCAATACAACTTCTACGGTTTCAAGCAGTACGATGAGATCCAGAAACAGATTGGCATTTTTGACATAATAGAGATCGTACTGAAGCTTCTGCTTTGCATCTTCGTGGGTTGCGCCATACTGATACCGAAGCTGTGCCCAACCTGTAAGCCCCGGTTTCATCCTATGCCTTTCTCGATAGTAGGGAATCACCTTCTCCAGATCCTGAACAAATTCCGGTCGTTCCGGCCTTGGCCCCACCAGGCTCATCTCCCCTTTAAGCACATTGTACAATTGAGGAATCTCATCCAGACGGGTCTTCCTGATAAAGGCCCCAAGGGTGGTCACCCGACTGTCATTGCTGCTCGCCCAGCGCGCCACGCCGTCGGATTCAGCGTCCGTTGTCATACTGCGGAATTTGTACACCCGGAATGTCTTTCCGTTCTTTCCCACTCTCACCTGGTGATAATAAATCGGATCGCGTCCCCTGGATTCAATCAGGCTCAGCAGGGTGACCAACACAAAGAAAGGCGAGAAAATCATGATCATGAGAAGACTGGCCAGTATATCCAGCAGCCGTTTTCCATTCTGCCTGATGAACCCCTGATGAAATCCAGGAGAAAAGTAGATCCAGCTTGGATGAAGCAGATCAATATTAACTCTCGATGTCTCTTTTTCGAAAAATGTCAAAAGATCGAAAATCACGATACCCGACATCTTACAGTCGAGAATGTCATCCACAGGGAGTCCTTTGCGGCGGTCATCTACGGCAATAACAATCTCATTGATCTCCAAACTGAAGGCAAGGTCCACCAATGACCCTGTCAAATCAACCTGTCTCTCTTCAGGAATGATATTGCTGCCATCATCGAGACGGACGTACTTGACTACCGTAAAACCCAATTTCTGTGGCTCACGTTCTTCCAGTGCCGAGATGCGGGCTGCGTTTACCCCCGTACCCAAAACCAGCACACGCTGTTTTTGAGAATCTGTGCCGGCAACCCGAAAGAAAATCAGGCGCAGCAACAATACACCTGCGATGGAAAGCAACATCGCGAAACCGAAGACTCCTCGACCTAAAAATAATTGGGGAAAGGCATAAAACACCAGGCTCATGGCCATGGACGCAAGAAAGAAACCTATACCGAGCCTGACCAAAAGTGCAGCCGTGCCTTGAAGACCACGCTGATAAAGTCCCATGGCGATCAATGAGGAGGACATCAATAATGCGTAGATTACCGCTGACGACTTCACTGAGGGCTCAACAGAATAGGGAATTATGTTCCCTTCAAGCCCCACTCTAAGGAAGTAACCGCCTAACAAACAAAGATAAAAGAGAACGAACTCAAACACACCAAGCAGTAGGAAAAGCTTGGCGACGTAGTGACCGAATATCCTAATCATGCACGGTATTCCAGATACGGATCAGCAATACATTTTGGTGAGAAAATTTAAGAAACCGAGATATTCGCCGAACACGATAACAAAGCGGCAATTCCTGAAAGCACCCTCTTTTAGTCCTGTTTCATCAATCAATCATCCAAAATGCGGGATCCTCATGAAACAGATGGAAAAGTATACAATATAAAGCAAGAACATAAACAATTTCCCATGCTCCCACAGTTCTCTCTCAATCAATGAACATTAAGTGGCCGGATAAAACCAGAGGTGTCTCGCCTTTCGCCATTCGCCGAGGTATGATTCGCGCTTTTGAGTGAAGGATTGCTTTTCTCTGGCAGCAGATCTTGACCTAGATAAATTTTAAGGACAAATAACAGTTATGTTGGATATGAATGGTGTACGCATCGGCGTCCTCGGCCTTGGTTATGTCGGCCTGCCATTAGCAGTGGAATTCGGTATTAAAATCCCGACGATTGGATTAGATATCAACCAGGCACGAGTGGCGGAACTCAAGGGAGGTAAAGACAGCTCTCTCGAGGTTGAACCGGAAGAGCTGACCGCGGCTAAATTGCTCGAATACACCACTGAACCAGGGGATCTGCGCCACTGTAACGTGTTCATCGTAACGGTTCCTACTCCGATAGACCAGCACAAAAGACCCGATCTATCCCCCCTGGTCGGTGCCAGCCGTATGCTTGGCGGACTGTTGAAACCAGGCGATGTAGCAATATTCGAATCCACCGTTTATCCGGGCGCTACCGAAGAGGTTTGCGTACCCATCATGGAAGAACTATCGGGGCTGACCTTCAACCGGGATTTTTATATAGGTTACAGTCCGGAACGCATCAACCCCGGAGATAAGGAACATCGTCTGGTCAATATCAAAAAGATCACCTCCGGCTCAACACCGGAAGTAGCAGATTTCGTAGATCTCCTTTATCGGCAGATCATTACAGCGGGGACACATAAAGCCAGCAGTATCAAAGTAGCGGAGGCGGCGAAAGTAATCGAGAACACTCAACGTGATGTCAATATCGCACTGATTAACGAGTTAGCCCTTATTTTCAAACGCCTGGGCATAGATACCTTGGAGGTACTCGAAGCGGCTGGCAGTAAATGGAATTTTCTTCCCTTTCGGCCCGGACTGGTGGGTGGTCATTGCATCGGTGTGGATCCTTACTATCTGACCCACAAAGCCCAGGAAATCGGCTATCAACCCGAAATCATTCTGGCCGGACGCCGGATAAATGACAGCATGGGTGCCTATATCGTTGGCGAGGTGGTAAAGCTGATGATCAAGAAGCGGTTGCCTGTCGCGGGCGGAAGGATCTTGATCATGGGACTCACGTTTAAAGAGAACTGTCCCGACCTGCGCAACACCCGGGTAGTGGACATAGTGCACGAGTTTGACAGCTACGATGCAAAAGTGGAGGTGTATGACCCCTGGGTCGACCCTGAAGAGGCAAACAAAGAATACGGCATAGTACCGATTTCGGAACCCGAGCAAGGCGCCTATGACGCAGTGCTGCTGGCGGTAGCTCATCGGGAGTTCGTTGCCATGGGCAGTGAAAATCTGCGTGCGCTGTGTACCCCGGATGGTGTGTTGTTCGATATAAAAAATATTCTGCCGATAGCCGATTCTGACGGACGGCTTTGATTCTCCACTGTTGACAGACCGGAGTCGTTATGAAAGTTCTCGTTACCGGCAGCGCCGGGTTTATTGGATCCGCACTTTCGCTCCGCTTGCTGGAGCGCGGAGACCAGGTGACCGGAGTCGACTTCTTAAATAACTAATGAGTACTGCGAAAAATCCCATTCCTGCGCTACGCGCACAAACAGAGGATGGAATCAGGAATTCCGTATCCTGATATTGACAGTATTATCAGGTCTAAACCGCCAGTTCCTCGGCCAAACCACCAAATACCTCAATCAAACGGGGAATGAAACGTCCGAGTTCCAGTGTCATCAAAGAGAAGTCGAGATCGAAACGGGTGGCGGCATCTTCGGCCTCGGATTGGGCAGCTTCTTCCTGAATAACCTCCAGAAACCTGAGCCGTTTTATAGACAACTCTTCGGTTAATAGAAACCCAAGCCTTTCGTGCCACTCCAGGGACAGCTGAACTAACTGCTTGCCGGCATCCAGGTGGGTCTTAATCTCGCTCCCTTCCAGATTCTGGCGTCGGCATCGAACCACTCCCCCCTCTTCCACCCGGTCTCTGAGTTCACATTCGTCCTGGATCTGAAAATCCCCTGGCGGCCCCCCGCTTTTCAACCAGGCGGTCATCACGCCAGTCGGCGCCTGGTTCACCTGCAACGGGCGCAATGGAAGGGTTCCGAGGGTCTCCCTCAAGAGGCTGATCAGCTCTTCTGCCTTTTTGACGCTGGCAGCGTCGATCACCAGCCAGCGATTTCGGATATCGATGTAGGCATAGGTCAGCGCCGACCGGGTGAACGCCCTGGGCAGAAGGTCCTGCACGATTTCATCCCGTATCTCCTGTCGTTCACGTCGCCCTGCCCGGCGTTTCTCGGTCTCCTCCAGGGCATCGACCTTCTCCGTTAGACGCTCCCGGATCACTGCCGGCGGGAGCACCTTTTCCTCCCTTCTGGCACAGATCATGATGCATCCTGCAGTGGCATGGGTAAGCTGTGTCCCGTTGCGGCCCAGAGGACGTTCCCATCCCAGCGTGGACATCTCCAGGCTGCCACATTTTCGGCTTATCTTTGTCAGCAACCGATCATGTAACTCCTCGGCCGAAAACTCAAAGGGGGCGGTCAGCAAGTAGACCTGAAGATTCCTGAACCACATGGAGGTACTCCGAAAAAAGGCGGGATTATGGCGAAACCGAGCCGCTGTTTCCACCAGGATTATGATGCGACCTGACGCAGTGTACAAAATTTCTGGAGATATCAGGATAAGAAAAGCCGTTTTATTTTCTCAGCTGCGTCGCCGAGAGTCGTCGCAGGGAAGGAGTTATGCGGCCATGTGAACGGAAAACCGCTTGCCACCCCAGTTGCCGGGCCTCGATTCGAACACCCCGGCACAACGGGCACCACAGAAGCGACAGTTTCCTTCCTGGGTCAGGTTCCATGCCCCGAGCTGATACCAATCCCGTTCGATCAGCAACTGCCCGCACTTAGGGCACCAGGTACTCCCACCGCGACGGTCGTGTACATTGCCGGTATAGGCAAAGTTCACACCGTTTTTGATTGCGATCTCCCTCGCCCGGCTCAAAGTTTCGGCCGGGGTCGAGGGTGTCTCCAGCATCTTCCAGGAGGGGTGAAAAGCGGTGAAATGCATGGGCACCTCGTCTCCCAGGTGAGTCACTACCCAACGGGTCATTTCCTCTATTTCGTTGTCTGAATCGTTTTCTCCCGGGATCAGGAGAGTGGTCAATTCGATCCAGACATCGGTCTGCTCTTTCAGGTAAATCAGAGTATCCAGGATCGGCTGCAGATGACCGCCGGTTAATTTGTGGTAAAACCGTTCGCTAAAGGCCTTGAGATCGATGTTGGCGGCATCTATGTGGCGAAAAAACTCGACCCTTGGGTCCGGAGAGATATATCCCGCTGTCACGGCGACCGTCTTGATCCCTAAGGCATGGCAGGCCTCCGCGGTGTCAGTCGCATACTCCATAAAGATGACCGGGTCATTGTAGGTGAAGGCGACGCTGCGGCACTCTAGTTCCCTCGCCTTGCGCGCAATCGCTTCCGGAGAGGCTGCATCTGCCAGGGTGTCCATCTCCCTGGATTTGCTCATATCCCAGTTCTGGCAGAAACGGCAGGCCAGATTACACCCCGCGGTACCAAACGAAAACACCGGGGTTCCCGGGAGAAAGTGGTTTAACGGTTTTTTCTCGATGGGATCTATGCAGAATCCACTGGACCGACCGTAGGTGGTTAAAACAACCGCACCTTCTTTACAACCCCGGACAAAGCAGAGACCCTGCTGCCCCTCTTTCATTTTACACTCCCGCGGACAGAGATCACATTGGACACGCCCTCCCTCCAATTTGTGCCAGTATCTGGTGGGGTGGGAGGTAATATCGGATTTTGTCACTGGGGCTTACTCCCGAATACACTCTATTTCCTATTATAGACCCTGGCGTCTCGCTTGATTTTTCTCCCTTCTGGTTACATTGTTAGATAAGGTAATATTTCTTTCGGTCTCGGTAATAGGGATGCGATTATGAAAAAGATCCAATCAGCAGCGGTGGCTGGGCTTTTCTATCCTGCTGACGCGGAACAGCTTCGTCGGGAGGTTGGACAATTTCTCAATGCGGCCACCCCCGGGCGGGTTACCCTGGCGAAAGCCCTGATTGCCCCTCATGCGGGCTATATCTATTCAGGTCCGATTGCCGGTAACGCCTACGCACAGATCAAACAACAGGCAGATCTTATCTCACGTGTGGTGATTCTGGCCCCGGCACACCGAGTGGCCGTTTCTGGGCTGGCACTGAGCAGTGCAGCAGTATTTCGCACACCACTTGGGGATATCCAAGTGGACCAGAAAGGTGTTCAATCAATCATCGGTCTGCCCCAGGTTCGTCGGCTCGACGCGGCGTTCGAAAACGAACACAGCATCGAGGTTCATCTCCCCTTTCTTCAGGAAACCCTGCGTCAGTTCAGTATCGTGCCGCTGCTGGTCGGTGATGCCGAACCGTATCAGGTAGAAGAGGTACTGGAACGACTCTGGGGTGGCGACGAGACTTTGATTGTTATCAGCTCTGACCTCAGCCATTATCTCGACTACGAAACTGCCCGAACGATGGACCGGCAGGCAACACGAGCGATCGAGGCCCTGCAACCCGACCAACTGACCTCTCAGCATGCCTGTGGCAGTATCCCGGTCAACGGTCTCCTGCTGGCCGCCCGCCGGCATCACCTCAAGGTGCGAACCCTGGATCTGCGCAATTCCGGGGATACCGCCGGCCCCCGCAATCAGGTGGTTGGATATGGCGCCTATGCCTTCTCCTGACGGAGCATCACCCCGACTCTCCGGTCAGGCTCGGAAGATCCTGCTGGCACTCGCCAAGGAATCGATCGAAAATGGCCTTACTGCGGGCCGGGCCCTGCAGGTCGATGCAGATCGCTACTCACCGGAGTTACAGGAGCGGGGGGCCTGTTTTGTCACCCTCAACAGGAAGGGTTCGTTGCGTGGCTGCATCGGCCACCTGGAGGCGATTCAGCCACTGCTGCACGACGTTGCTGAGAACGCCTGGTCTGCCGCTTTTTGTGATCCCAGGTTCCCACCCCTGGAAGCGAGTGAAATGGCGGATCTCACCATCCAAATCTCTGTGCTGAGCCCCCCGTCACCGCTGTTGTTTTCATCGGAACAGGAACTGATCGGCAAGATCCGACCGGGACTGGACGGCTTGATTTTGGAAGAGGGTGGTCACCGGGGTACTTTCCTGCCTTCGGTATGGCAGTCCCTTCCGGACCCCGCTAATTTCCTGCGGCATCTGAAGCATAAGGCCGGCCTGCCGCCTGATCACTGGTCGGACAAGATTCGGGTCTGTCGTTACGAGACCGAATCTTTTTCCAACACAGACCCTTGATGAGACATGTCCCTGCCAGATCCGATAAGAGATGGAGTCGGCGGGGCCTCTATTCAGCGGCTACCACACACTCCCCTACCGATCCGGCAAGACATTTTTTTCCATCGATCCAGATGGCTTGACTGAAATCGGCACCGTTCAGATTGGCACCACCAAGATTTGCCCCACTGAGATTTGAAAAACTCAAGTCTGCACCTCCGAGATCGGCGTAGGAGAGGTCCGCGTTTCGCAGTTCGGTTCCTTTCATCCCGGCCCGTTTGAACTCCCCATGACTTAGATCCGCCCCGGAAAGATCTGCATACTGCAGGTCTGCGTCATTGAATAGTGAGCCGGATAGACGCGCATTCCGCAGTATTGTATTGCTCAGATTTCCTCCCTGAAAGTCTCTGGATTCCGCACTTAGCGCATCCAGTCGACAATTACGCCAATTTACACCTGGTCCGGGATTGATTCCACAATCCGGGTCCGGCAGCGCTGGGGGTGCACCAAGATATACACCGTACCCGATGGCTAAAGCCAGCAGAATACTCATCACCGATACAGCACTGAGGGGAAATCTTCTCTGTTTACTTAGTTCCCGCAGATCGGTCTTGGCCGCCCGATGATTCCTGATAACTTTCGGCTCATTCTGACGCCGATCACTCGCTCTTCGTTCCTTCTCTTCCTCCGTGTCCGCTTCCGCTCGTCGATCCCGGCCGTTACGTTCGTCCTCACGAAGTTTAGCAGGTAGAATATTCGTCGTCGTGCCCTGTTTCAGCGCCTTTCGAACTTCCGGTGGAATCACCTCCGGTACTTTCGAAACAGGACACCAACTGGTTTTATCGATGCTCACCTCATCATCAAGCAGCACTCTTCCCAGCAACAGAAAACGACGTATGCTGCCGCTCGGAAAAGGTCCTTTCACCTGATCCTGGCGTCGCACATACCAGAGAAACTGTTTTCCCTTATCTTTTTCAGGCACCAACAAATCTTCCAGAGGCTGAAGATACTTATCAATACATCGGCTGATCTGCCTATAAACTATAATGCTTTCTTGAAGTGCTTCAGCGGTGACCATTAGGACCATGCAAATCTCAGACCTGACCACGAACCCCAGAATCACGATCGAACGGATACGCAGCAGTGCTCTCGAGCAGCTGCGTCCAGGGCAAGTGATAGAGGCTCGAGTTCTCTCCGCCAGTGGT
>Ga0316189_10002108_pt1 | contig 19603 bp, 6 predicted proteins | sample LowCovwburrow_MG_FD_204930 | JGI IMG/M metagenome (GOLD analysis project Ga0316189, IMG submission 204930) | Coastal sediment microbial communities from Maine, United States - Lowes Cove worm burrow | ecosystem: Environmental > Aquatic > Marine > Coastal > Sediment | place: USA: Maine... | reverse complement strand
AATTGCTGTTGCCCTAACGTTGGGGCATAGCGAAGAAGAGACAAAAAATACAAAAAATACGGAAGCTTGGCCGCTGGTCGCGATTTAGCGCCAAGCAATTTGGGAATTATAAATATAAACCAGGTACTTGGTTGCTTAATTCCGGTTGAAAATCAATTCTTAACATATCCAGAACTGCTCAAACGGTAGGAGAGTCTGACATGAGTAATAGTCCCCGAAATGTTATACAACATGTGGCCAGGTTCCTGGCGCTGACATTCGGATTGCTGGCGGTGACAATTGTCCAGGCGGGCAGTTTTAACCTGAATGTTGTCGATCCAGCAGGGGCGCCGGTCAGCGGTTTCCGCTGGCTGTTGCAGGAAGACACCACCTACCATCCGGTGCCCGGTGTGGGCGGCGACCCCGACATCCTCTCGTTCAACTTCCACAAGAGCTACCATCCGCCAGCCAGGGATTTTGCCACAGGAGCCGGTGTGAAAGGCAACACCGATACCGACAGCACCGGCACCGTCAACAACGTGCTCGATGGTAACTATTACCTCTCGGTGCTGCCGTACACGGGTTACAGCATCAGCGGTATGCCGGTGGTCATTGACGGTGGGGCGGGTACCCAGACCGTCACGGTGACGGTGCAGAAACACCCCATCCCGACCGCCCAGATTGCGATGTACATGTTCCATGACCATTTCCCCATCAACGGGGCACCGGACCTGCCGGAGGAGGCTAATCCGGCCGTCGGGGAGCCTGGGCACATCGACTGGACCCAGTTCAGCCTGTTCCTGGAAGAGCCCGGCGGGAAATACGGCATCGCCGGCGGCCAGGTGATTCAGGATGCCTTCGGCAATCCGCTGGGCACGACCTATCAAAAGGGCTGTGATGAGAACGGCCAGCCGGACGGGGATCCCACCACGAACTTTGGCTGTTTCGATCCCGACGGGGCGCCCATCATTCTCGTTGAAGGCGACGGCACCATCCAACCGGAGGCGGACGGTACCCTGCTGGTCGAGAACCTGGTGCCGGGCAAGTACGGCATTATCATGATCCCGCCGACGGGGTCGAACTGGCAGCAGACCAGCACTATCGAGGGCAGCAAGGTCATCGACGCCTGGGTGAAGGCCAAGGAACCCCCCTTCTTCGTCGAGTTCGGGCCACCCGGCCCCCATGTCGCTATCGGTTTCATCAAGTCGACTGCAGACGGCGGCTTTCCGCCGCTCGCCGGCGGTGGGGCGACGATCAGTGGCACCGTCAAAGATGTCCATTTGTCCCGGCCACCCTCGACCGAATTCTTCAACGGCCGTTCTTTCCCCTCCTGCTGGGTGGGACTCAACAACCTGGCCATTGGTAACGGCCAGGGTATCTTTGCAGCACCCTGTGACGACAACAGCGGGTTTTCCATCCCTGATGTGGACCCGGGTAACTACACGCTGACTATCTTCGACGCCAACCTCGACGTCGTGATTGGCTTTGTCAGCCTTACAGTGGACGCAAATGGCACCGACTGTGACGGCGGCGTCATAGCCGGCTGCAACTACGGCGACGTGGGCGTGTTCAACTGGTTCACGCGCCTCAATACCGGCATTTTCAACGACGACGACCAGGATGGTTTCTGGGATCCGAACGAGATCGGCATCGGCCCGGAGAGTCAGGACGTGAGCCTGCGCTGGCGCGATGGCACCATCTACCAGAATTTCCCGACCGACAACGAGGGCTTCGCCCCCTTCGATGAGACCTTCCCGTTCTTCCATTGGCTGGTTGCAGAGGTGAGTTTTGCCAACAAGAAGGCCACCGGTGTCACCTATGTTATCGACGGGGGTGGCGAGGTGCCGGCGGATGCCGGCTGGGCCATGCCGTCCTTCGACGAGCTGACCCCCCAGGCACAGTGTGAACCGGTAGATCCGGTTAACGATCCCGACGGCCCCACCGTGGGTTACGACCCGGTGACGCTAACCTGCCCGCCGGGCACAGAGGCCGTGAATATCAACACCGGCAACAACCTCTCGCGTACCGAGGCCGGCCCGTCGCTGACCACCGGTTTCCAGGGCTTCCTGGGTCAGACCAGCGTCATGCAGTTCGGTAAGACCGACTACGTGGGCTTTGACTTCAGCACCCCGATGCCCACCTTCGTCGGTGAAAACGGCGGTATCTCGGGCATAGTCTTCAATACCGTCACCCGCGCCGAGGACGAGCCGCAGTTCGCGGCTGCCGAGGAATGGGAGCCGGGTGTGCCGCGGGTGCAGGTCAACCTGTACGCCGACGGCGACATCGATTCCTTCCCGCTGGGTGACTTCCCGAACGGTTTCGGCGACATCGATTGGGAGAATACTCCTCTGGTGCTCAACGGCGACGATAACATCATTGACGATATCAACGGTGACGGGTGCGTCACCTTTGCGGATGTCGACAACGCTCCGCTCGGCTGGGCCGACGGCAGCGCACCCAAGGGTGCGGAGGACATCGACCATCTGGCCCTTGATTCCGCCACCCGTGACCCGGTGACGGGTCAGTGTGACCCTCTGCCCGCTGCTATACCGAACGGCATATTCGACTATGGTGACGCCGTCCAGGTGACCTGGACCGACAGCTGGGACGACAGCCTGCCGACGGGCTGTCAGGGCGAAACCTTCTTCAAGTTCGGCGAAGAGACGCTCCCCACCGACTGCTATGACGGGCTGAGGAACTTCAACCAGATCCGCCCGGCGGTGTTCGACGGTGGGTACGCCTTCACGGATTACGACATGGCCAATCTCACCAGCGTTAATCCGGCTGCGGCGACCGCCATACAGAAGTTCTACGACCGTCTAGAGCTTGGTGATCCTGCAGACCCCATCATGATGCCGGGGGTACCAAACTTTGACCTGCTGCAACTCGGTCTGCTGCCCGGCGACTATATCGTCGAGGCCGCGGCGCCCTCGGGCTTCGAGCACATCAAGGAAGAGGACCGCAATGTCGATTTCGGCGACGAGTACATTCCCTCGCCCGAGGCCTTGCCGGTCGCCTGCGTCGGCGACGACCACGAGGTTCCACCACTGTTCAGTATGTTGACCAAGGACGGCAGCGGCCTCATCGCAGAGGCGATACCTGGTGTAGATACACTCGATCCGGGTAATGCCGCACCGTTTGCCGGCGACATGCGCCCGCTCTGTGACCGCAAGAAGGTGCCGCTGTCCAGCGGCCAGAATGCGGCGGCAGAATACTTCCTCATGACCGACGTGCCGGTGGCGGCCAACGTCTCGGGCATTATGCTCAATGATCTTGCCAACGAGTTCGATCCGAATGCGCCGGCCTTCAGTGAGAAGTTCGCGCCACCCTGGCTCCCGGTCGCATTCTACGACTGGAACGGCGCCGAGGTGAACCGCGTCTACGCCGACGAGTTCGGTCGTTTCAACGCCATGGTGGCCTCCACTTTCACGGCCAACATCGGCATGCCCAGCGGCATGTCGCCGAACATGCTGCAGTCCTGCATGAACGACGCCGGCGCGGTCCCGGATGGACAGGGGGGATTCACCCTCGACCCGTTCTATGACCCGTCCTACAGCCAGTTCTGCTACACCTTCCAGTATATGCCGGGCAGCGTCACCTACCTGGATACACCGGTAGTCTCTGTTGCAGCCTTCGCCAATGTGTACGAGTTCCCGCTGGACTGCGAGCAGCCCACCCAGACGCCGGTGATCTCCACTGTCAACCGCGCGGCCGTCAGTGGTGGCGGCGGACCCTTCGCGCTGGCGGGGCAGCAGATCGAGATCCACTCCATGGGCCTGACCGAGGTGCCCAACCCCGAGTGGGAGGGGCCAGAGGACATGGGCAACAGGACCATTGACCGTGACTACAGCTTCATCTGTGGTGGTCTTGCCAATGCCGAGCTCGAGGCTGTCAACGGCACGCGCACGGCACTCGGAAGTATCAACTGCAGCGCGGCCCAGATCGACGGCATCGTGCCGGCGGTCGGTCCGGGCGACTACCAGGTGGTGGTCACCGGGTCCGATGGCACCGAATCGCCCATCGGCGTGACCCTGACGGTGGGCACGGCCGAAGGCGTCGGTCAGCGCCCGGACGGCAACCCTTATGCTGTGTCCAGTGTCGTACCTGGACCTGGCGGCCCCATCCAGGCCGCGATCGATGCGGCGGCACCCGGCGACCTGATCCTGGTCGCGCCGGGCAGTTACGACGAAATGGTGATTATGTGGAAGCCGGTCAAGCTGCAGGGCTGGGGTGCGGGTGATACCTTCATCAACGCCCGTCAGGTGCCGAGCGAAAAACTCACGGCGTGGCGTGCCAAGACCGCTGCTCTGGTAACAAACGTTCCGCCTTTAGCCTCGCAGCTGCCGGGCCAGCAGGCGGGGCTGCCCGGCTTCCCGGCGCTGGACGAGGGCTCTTTCCCCACCGAGGAGGGCACCGCTATCTTTGTACTGGCCCTGGCACCCGACCCGTCTAATCCCGATCCCAAGGAATACGGGCTGCTGGCCAACCAGGGTGCGCGCATCGACGGCTTTACCATCGTCGGTTCCAGTAACGGCGGCGGCATTGTCGTCAATGGTTACGCCCAGGATCTGCTGATCGGCAATAACCGCCTCACCGGCAACGCCGGTATCTATGGTGGCGGCATCCGTGTCGGCCATCCGGCGCTGAGCCACGTGATCGAAGATCCGGCCGACCCGCTTGGCGACATCGGTGACATTGTGTATGACGATGCCACCAATGACCGCATCCGCATCCACCACAACCAGGTCATCAAGAACGGTGGCCAGGGCGGCGCGGGCGGCGGTATCTCTCTGAACACCGGTGCCGACGATTACCAGGTCGATAACAACTGGGTGTGCGGTAACTTCACCCAGGGTGACGGTGCCGGTATCGGCCACCTGGGTCTTTCCGATAATGGTCTGATGGAGGACAACGTCGTTGCCTTCAACGAGGCCTTCAGTCAGGGCAGCGCCGTGGATGGCGGCGCTATCTTCATCGGTGGTCTGCCCGATCTGATGCCGGATACCACAGTGGTTCCGCCGCTGGCACTGACACCCGGCACCGGCAACGTGACCCTCGACGCCAACCTGCTGCGCGGCAATCTCGCAGGGGCTGGTGACGGCGGCGGCATCAGCCTCAGGCGGGTGAACGGCGAGGATGTGAACCAGAGTCCGGCTGACACGGGCCCCTGGTGGTCGGTGAGCCTGTACAACAACGGTATCACCAATAACGTCGCGGCCCTGGCGGGTGGCGGCATCACCATCCAGGATGCCCTGAAGGTGGAAATCCGTAACAACACCGTGGCCAACAACGATTCCACGGCGACGGCGGCACTGGCCTTCGCGCCGGGCAGCACCAACGAATCGACACCGCTGGCGGCGGGCATCGTCTCCCGCGTGCACAGCCCGGACCTGGCCTTTGAGATGGTGGCTGATGTGACCGCCCCGGTACCCGCGGACTGGCTGGTGTTCTCGGATCCGGATCTGCAGAACACCATCGCCTACCACAACCGCTCGTTCTACTGGCTGAACTTCGACGATCCGGGCACACCGGGGATCGAAGTGGGCCTGTTCCCGGCCTCCTGTGCAGATCCGATCAACAACCCGGGTGCCCCCGGTTGCGACGTGGATAACGTGGACCTGTTCTCGGATGACCTGGCGGTGCTGGACGGCCGTGTTGTGACTGCGTTCCTGCAGAACCCGATCACCTCGCTGCTCACCAACACCAGCGGCTACGACCCGAGCAACGTCCAGGGCGATCCGTCCTTCATCAACCCCGTGTTCAACGAGGACGCCGGCCTGACGCTGGTTATCCCCGAGAACACCACGCCGGGGACCGGCGCGGCCTTCGACGAGGGCGGCAACTTCATCCAGGTGCGCTACGGTCCGCTGTCGCTGCTCCAGCCCGGTGCCGAGCCCGACCCGGCGGACAACACCACCTGGATCGACTACCACCTCGGTGCGCCGTCGTTCGCCATCAACACGGGCGGTAACGTCCCGGCAGGCCGGTTGACTGAAGACTTCGACAACGACCTGAGGCCGAACGGCGGTTTCAACGACATCGGCGCTGACGAAGGCGGCGGGCCGGCACCGCTTGCCGATACGGATGCAGACGGTGTATCGGATGGCGAGGATAACTGCACACTGGTGCCGAACGCTGCTCAGCGCGATACCGACCTGGATGGCTACGGCAACATGTGTGATGCCGACCTGGATGGAGACAATGTCGTTGGTTTCTCCGACTATGGCATGTTCGGTGCCGCGTGGGGTACTAATGATCCCGATGCGGATTTCGACGGGGACGGCACCGTTGGTTTCTCCGACTATGGCATATTCGGCGCCTCATGGGGCCAGCCACCGGGACCTTCCGGATTGCAGTAACGGAAGAGTTGTAAGTATTTGGTAAGGACAAGGAACGAAAAAATCGTGGCATGAAATGACGTTCCCGGGTCTCCGGACCCTGCGCCTCCAGCAGGTGTACGGTCCGGGCCGGGACATCAGAAGGCCACTGGGTATACAAACAGGCGATTGCAAATTACAACAGGAGTAACGCCAATGAACAAACTGATCAAAAAAGCCCTACCAAGTGCCATAGCACTGGCGTTACTGGGCGGAGCGAACCTGGTGAGCGCCGCGGTAAATGTCCAGTGTCCAGGCGACACTGACGGTGATGCTGTCATCGACAGCCCCGATCCGGACCACCCGAATGCCGTGTGCAAGCATCTGATAGCCGGGGACAGCTTCTCCGTCATGTCCGACGGCAACCCCATGTACATGTTCGGCTTTGGTGAGCAGACAGGGACAGATCCGGCCGTTGTTATCGGCGATGGCATTCTGGACGCCGAGTGGCCGGGACCTACGATCGAGCTCGATCAGGGCGATGAGTTCTATCTATCGCTCAGCAACGTGGGCACGGTCATCCGGCCGGACCTGTTCGACCCGCACACCGTTCACTTCCATGGCTTTCCGAATGCGGCAACGGTCTTTGACGGCGTGCCCGAGGTTTCCATCTCCATCAACCACGGTGCCACACTGACCTACTACTACAACATCGTCGAACCCGGCACCTACATTTATCACTGTCACGTGGAGGCCAGTGAGCACATGGAGATGGGCATGCTGGCCAATCTCTACGTGCATCCGCAACAGGATGTGACCGGGTGCGATCCACTGACCAACTGCCCTGTCGCCACACGCAAAGGGGGCACGGATCCAGGGGCGCCGACTGGTTACACCTACAACGACAATGACGGCACCACCGCCTGGGATGTGGAAGAGCCCATCCAGGTGTCGAGCTTCGACCCGGACTTCCACGATGCCAGCCTGTTCGTGCAGCCCCTGCCGTTCGCGGCGCTGGAGGCCAAGTACCCGATGATCAATGGCCGCGGCTATCCGGATACGATCATTCCCGGAGACCTGCCAGCGCCGACGGACAATATGGCGCCGGTCGCGGGACATCCGCCCGGCAAGGTGACCGGCAATCCCGGTGAGGTCCTGAACAACGGCACGCCTGTCCAGACCGAGGACTCCGTCATCACGGTGACGCAGGGCCAGACACTGTTGCTGCGGCTTTCCAACGTAAGCATCGACCGCTTCTACACCCTGAAGGCCCAGGGTCTGCCCATGAAGATTATCGGTACCGGGTCGCGCCAGATGCGCGGTCAGACCGGTAAGAATATCTACCGTGATGTGTCATCGGTGAACTTCGGTGGCGGTGAGATCCACGACGTACTCATCGACACCGCGGATGTGGCCGTGGGTACCTACTTCCTGCACGCCGCTGAGCTGCACCAGATGAGCAACCTGACACAGCTGGACGGCGGCATGATCACCGAAATTGAAGTGCTAACGCCGTAGTCTGACGAGGAGATGATGATAATGAAACCAATATACAAGCAGCCGGGACGATTCCTGGGCGTCCTCGCACTGGGGCTGGCACTGGTCCTGCCGTGGGCAGGGTCACAGGCCGCGCACGATATTCGCGGCATCACCGGTCCCACCTTCAACCTGTATGCCTTCCCGTTCAACATGAACCTGCCGGACGGCAGCAGTGTGCACATGTGGGGCTTCGGGGACATCGATGCGGGTGCCAACGCCAGCTTTCACCGAGATCCAGACGATCCAACAGGCCCGTTCATACAATATGGTGCAGGCTATGGTGTGCCCCAGTACCCGGCACCGACTCTGATCGTCAACCAGAATGAAGCGGTGACCATCAACCTGAGCAACTTCGGCGTACCCCAGCCGGTGTCCATTGTGGTTACCGGACACCAGGTGACTGCAATGGGTAGTGGGGTTGAGGGCCTTGTCACCCAGGCAAGTCCCGACAAAAACTCACTGCCCCCGGGGACGCCAAATACGGTCACTTACAGCTTTACCGCCTCCGAGCCCGGCACCTATATCTACCACAGTCTGAACGGGGCCAACCCCGGCCTGCACGCGGAGATGGGTCTGCAGGGCGTGCTCATCGTGCGCCCGACAGGCTACAATGCAACCAGCAATCGCATCGCCTATAACGAGGCCGGAACCGACTACGAGCAGGAATTCCTCTATCTGCTGACCGAGGTGGACCCGGATCTCCACTTCGAGGTGGAGCGGGGCCACTTTAACCATTCCACCAACTCAGACCGTCTGGCCACCATCTGGTTTGTCAATGGCCGTGTGTTCCCGGACCTGTTCCAGGGTGACTTCAACACCCTGTTCCCCAATCAGCCCTATCAGGCGCTGGCCTTGGCGCATCCGGGTGACAAGGTACTGGTGCGCGAAGTCAACGCCGGCCACGACCCGCATCCGTTCCACCACCACGGCGAGAACATGTTCTTCATCGGACGGGACGGGCGGGCGCTGTCCTCCGACGGTCTGACGGCAGACCTGGGCCGTTCGGACAACACCCTGAACTCGGCGCCCAAGCAGGCGGTGGACATGATCTGGACCTGGACCGGCAAGGATCTGAACTGGGACATCTACGGCACTACGACAGGACCGTTGGGTCGGCCCGATTTGGCGCATAGCTGCAGCAACCCCGCCTGCCCGGATGGCAATGGCGACGGCTTTGATGATGGAACCGGCGACGCGTGTTGGGATGTGAGTACCAGGGAGTACTGTCCCGATCACAATAAAGAGTTCCCCGTAAACCTGCCGGGCGTAGCGGATCTTAGCCTTGGCGGCTGGTGGAGCGGCAGTCCCTTCCTGGGTGACACCGGTAACCTGCCTCCGGGCGAGGGCGGCCTGAATCCCTTCGGCGGTTACTTCCTGGTGTGGCACTCCCACGCCGAGAAAGAACTGACTACTTTCGATATTTTCCCCGGCGGCAGCCTCAGCTCGATGGTGATTCTGCCAGCTGCTGCACCGATCGATTAACCGGGGGAGGGTACAACAATGAAAAGGGCTAGAGACATGAAGAAACAACTGATGAACGGCCTGCTGCTGAGCACCCTCTCCGTGGCAGCAGGGTCTGCCGGAGCCGTGGATGTTTTCCTCGCGGCGAAGGCCTTTGACAAGACCCTGCCCGACGGTGACAGCGTGCCCATGTGGGGCTACGTGGAGGATCCAGCTGGCGCTTGCTACACCGCCCTCGATTCTGTGGCCCGGCTGGACTGTGTGGATGCTCTGCCCGACCCGCAGATACCCGGCCCGCGCCTGGATCTCACCAGTGCCGACCTGACCATCAAGCTGTCCAACGGCTTGCCGGAGCCGACGTCTCTGGTCATCACCGGCCAGGAGAACCCGGTCTCCACCGTTGCGGGGCCAACCTGGGACGATAACAGCACCGGCCCGCGAGGCGCGAACCTGACCAAGAAGGTCCGCTCCTTCGGCAGCGAAGCGGCGGCCAACGGCGGCAGCATGGATTACCGCTGGACGGCTGCCGACAGTAATCCGCTGCGGATCGGTGGTACTTCCATGCTGCACAGCGGCACCCACCCGCAAAAGCAGGTCTACATGGGCCTCTACAGCGCGATCACCCTGGATGCGGTACCGCCTAACCTGACGCCGATTACCGGCAGCCTGGCGGCTGAGGTGTATCCCGGTGTAGCCTATGAAGACGAGGTCGTGCTCTTCTACAGTGAAATCGATGCCGAACTGAACAAGTCGATTAACTGTACAGCGCTGGGTACCTGTCTTGCCGGTGGCCTGCCTGAATACACCACCTCCATTGCTTACCACCCCCGCTGGTTCCTGATCAACGGTGAGCCCTACAGTACGGCGTGTACGGACGTAGCGCCGGCTGACACGTTTGACGACGCCTCGGGGTACCCGTGCGGCAATATGGTGCAGACCGCCGATATCTTTGTCGGCAGCGCCGGTGAGACGACCACGCTGGTGCGCTTCCTGAGTACCGCCGGTGAAACCCACGTGCCGACGCTACAGGGGATGTACATGGACATCCAGGCCGAGGACGGTATCCCGTACACCTGGCAGCCAGGTCTAAGTGGTGAGACGGCGGGCGGCGCTGCGCCGCGTACCCAGTACTCGGTACAGATTCCACCGTTGATGACCAAGGACGCCCTGCTGCATGCCTTACCGGCGAACGGGGAGCGTTTTGCCGTCTACGATGGTAACGGTTACATGACCAACCCCACTGACCCGAACAACTTCGATATCGGCGACCCCGTGGGTGGCATGCTGCGCTTCCTGAGCGTGGCTGCCGACGACGACAATGACGGGGTACCGAATGACGATGATAACTGTGGCATCACCCCAATTGCCGGTCCGGTCTTCAATCCGGATCAGGAAAACTCTGACACCGACATGTGGGGTGACGCCTGCGACAACTGTCCTCTGATTGATAACGATGATCAGTTGGATACCGATGGCGATGGTCTGGGTGATGCCTGTGATCCTGACGATGATAACGACGGGGTGCTGGATCTGGACGACGCTAATTCTATCGATCCGTATATCTGCGAAGATAGCGACGGTGATGGCTGCGACGACTGCACCGTCGGCGTTGACCAATTCGGGCCTCTGGCGGACAACACGCCGAACAATGACGGCCTCGATACGGATGGCGATGGCATGTGCGATACCGGCGACAACTGCATCAATGCGGCCAACGGTCCAGTGATTCTGGATGCGGGCGGCAACAGTCAGCGCGATACCGACGGCGATGGTTACGGCAACATGTGTGATGCCGATTTGGATGGAAATCTGATCGTTGGTTTCCCCGACTATGGCATGTTCGGTGCCGCGTGGGGTACTAATGATCCCGATGCGGATTTCAATGGGGACGGCATCGTTGGTTTCCCAGACTATGGCATATTCGGTGCCTCATGGGCCCAGCCACCAGGACCCTCCTGCATCGACCCCCCTGCCACTTGCTCGCTGCCGTAGAGGGGTAGAATGGACAGGCCCTGGTTTTACAGAAGCCAGGGCCTGCCAGGAGGCTGAAGAAGAATATTAAGTAATGCGGTGAGCAGAGAAAGAAGAGAAGGCCATGAAGAGTCAATTTTCAGAGAAGTTACTATCGTACGCGGAGAAGTTTGAGTACCGCCCTCTGGGCTTGCTGGCCCTGGTTGCGGTGGCGGCCAGCGGACCTCTCCAGGCGACACTGGACAAGACTGAGATCGTCGCAGCCGGGACTACTAACGAAGCCGTTTCAGAAACCACAGCGGCCGCGCCCGATACAGCAAGCGGCGCGGCGAAGCAGGTAAAGCGTCTCGATCCGGAATGGCGGCCGCCCACTGCACCCAAGGTGGTCATCCCCTCACCGGTGGACCCCGAACATGCTGAAAAACTGGCCGAGCAATGGGGCGTGAAGCTGCTCAGCCTCAATCTGACCTCGGCAGGTTTCATGATGGATTTCCGCTTCCGGGTGCTGGATGCGGACAAGGCGCTGGATCTGTTCGATCACAGGATCAAGCCGCATGTGGTGGCGGAGCGTTCCAATATCAAGCTGCCGGTACCGATGGCGGCCAAGGTGGGCGCCATGCGGCCGACCAATCGCGGCAAGAACATCAAGGCCGACAAGAACTATTACATGATATTCGCCAACCCGGACCGGCACGTGAAGCGTGGTGAGAAGGTCACAGTGATCATCGGCGATTTCAAGGTTGAACACCTGACAGTGAACTGAGCGCTACAGGGAGAAACCGAAAACCACAGGGAGAGGGGCCGTGTTTCGTTGCCGGTCGGACTTGAAGCAAGTTTTGTGGGATCCGCGAAGCACCGCCAGATGGTCGACAGGCAAGCGCAGTATAGGGGATCTCGTGAACGGACAATCAGTTGAATTTCTTCGCAACCATTACCGGCCTAATTTACTGAGGGGGCTTGCAACGCTACTTTCCGGCTTGCTGTGGACAGGAAATGCCCAGGCACTCACGATCAATGTCCAGGACCCACTTGGTAATCCCGTCTCCGGCTTCCGCTGGCTGATCGAGGAGGACACCACCCACCCGGTGACGTTGCCGCTCACCGATCCACCGCTCGCCGGTGATCCGGCACTCGTCTCCGATAGCCTGTCCGTGGACATCCACCGCAGTTATTCGCCCATTGCACTGGACGATAACGGCAACCCTGCGATGGGTCACGCCACAGGTTCTTCCGTTCAGGTGGGTATCAGCATTACCGCGAATGATCGATATGTACTTTCCGTGTTACCCGACGCGGACTACACCATCGGCGGCGCCACCATTGCCAACCTGGTCGAAGACTCTGTGACGGTGACGGTCAACCCGATGCCACTCTCGACGGCGCAGATCTCGGTCTTCGTATTCCACGATAACTACCCCATTAACAACGTTCCCGACCTGCCCCAGGAACTTGGGCTTGAGGGGATCAGCATCGTCGTCGTCGACCTTGCCGGGCAGGTGATCAAGGACGCCTTTGGCAATCCGCTCGGCACTATCTACCAGGTCGATGCAGAAGGGAATGTCAATTATAACCCGGACGGCACGCCGGCGATTGTATCGATGGGTGATGGCACTGTGCTGACCGACGCCGACGGTCACGCCATCGTTCGCTACCTTGTCCCCGGAAAATACGAGCTCCAGGCGATCCCGCCAACCGGTTCTGGCTGGCAGCAGACCAGTACGCTCGAGGGCACGCTGTTGTTCCCGACCTGGGTGAAATCCAACGAGCCGGCCGTGTTTGCGGACTCCGGCTTCCCACCCAACACGCACGTGTTCTTCGGCTTTATTCAGCCGTTTGATAACCTGCCGGCCACCGCCACGCCGGGCGCCATCACCGGTACGGTCGTCAATGCCCACAACTCAGTGCCACCCGATTTCACTTTTTCACCCGGTCATCCTCTGCCGAACTGCTGGGTAGGGCTGAACGATCAATCCAGCAAGGCCGGGGTGTACGCAGCGCCGTGCGACGACAGTACCTTTACTATTTCCAACATACCGCCGGGCGACTATGAACTCGCGGTATGGGACCGGTTTCTTGATAATCTCTTTGCCTTGTACACCATCACCGTACCGGCCGACGGCACGGTGGCGCTGGGTGACATACCCACTTTACGCTGGCGCGGCTATTCCACCCACGTGGTGTTCCTGGATCATAACGAGAATGGTTTCCGTGACTGTTTTGCTCCCGACGGCGTGACACCGTCGGGTGATCCCGCGGATTGCGACAATTCCGGCATCGACGATATCGGCCTCGCCGAGCAGAACATCAACCTGCGTTTCCGCGACGGCAGCATCTACGGAGCATTGCCCACCGACAACGACGGACTGGCACCGCTCGAGGAAGTCTTTCCTTTCTTCAAGTATCTGGTCGCGGAAGTCGATTACGCGCGCTTCAAGGCCACCGGTGTCACCGTTATCACCGACGGTGGCGGCGAAGTTTTAACCGATACGGGTTGGGACTGGCCTTCGCGCGGTATGCTCACACCACAGCGGGAGTGCACCACCGTGACCCTGGACACGACCGTCACACCAGCCCAGCAGGTCTGTAACGGTCCCATCATTAACACCAACACCGGCAACGAATTGTCGAGGACGGTCACCGGACCGGTGCTGACGCTGGCCACGCAGACCTTCCCGAACCTCACCAACTGGATGGAATGGGGTAAGAAGCCGCACACGGTCTACGACTTCAGCACCCCGATGCCGACCTACGTCGGCGAGAACGGCGGTATTTCGGGCATCGTTTTCTATGCGACTACGCGCGCCGAAGACAACCCGCAGTTTGCCGTGGGCGAGGAATGGGAGCCCGGCATTCCGCGGGTGCAGGTGAACCTTTATGCCGACGGGGATACAGACAATCCGCCGTTTAATACTGTCACCGGCGGCTGTACCACCGGGACTGTGGCAGGACCCGAGGACATCGACTGGGACAACAACGGCTGTATCGAGCCGGATGACGGCAGCATTGATGATGTCGATGGCAATGGTGTGGTGGACCTCGCGGACGTGGACAATCACCCCTTTGGCTGGTCCACGGGCGGTGCCATCGGACCGGAGGACGTAGACCACAACCTGGACGGCTACGATACCGGTGACGCCATCCAGGTCACCACCACGGACAGCTGGGACGACAACCTGCCGACCGGCTGCAATGCACCGGCATTCGATATTAATGGCGGGACTGCGCATGAGTGTTTCGAGGGATTGCGGATCTTCAACCAGGTGCGCGACGGCGTGTTCGACGGCGGCTATGCTTTCTTCACCGGTGTTGTCGGGGGTGTGGATTCCGGCAATCCGGAGATCCCGTTGCCGACGGGTGATTTCATCGTCGAGGCGGCGACCCCGCCCGGCTATGATCACCTGAAAGAGGAAGACAAGAACGTCGACTTCGGCGACGAATACAAGCCCACACCACTGCTGTTTCCGCCTGTCTGTGTGGGTTCAAGGGCGCCCCGCTATCCGGCTGCCGTCCCTGCCGAGCTGACATTGTTCCCGGGTGTGGCGGCGCCGTTTGCGGGTACAGTGAGACCCCTGTGTGACCAGAAGCTGCTCGGTCTCTCTGCCGGTCAGAACGCGGCTGCCGATTTCTATATGTACACCGAGGTGCCGAAAGCGGGCCGTATTGTCGGTTTCGTGCTCAACGATCTCGCTAACGATCCGGATCCCGAGTCGCCCAGTTTCGGCGAAAAGGTGGGTGCCGACTGGCTGCCGCTGTCCATCCAGGATCCCGACGGACGGGAAGTGGCGCGCGCCTACACCGACCAGTGGGGTGGCTACAATTTCCTGATACCGTCCACTTACACCAAAAATGTCGAGTCGCCCACCGGCGTCTCTCCCAATATCTATAAACTGTGCATCAACGATCCGGGGCCCATCGTAAGCCCGGACGATCCCGGCGTCATGATCACTGACCCGAGGCACGATCCGGGCCTTGCCCAGCTGTGCTACAGCTTCGACGCCTGGCCGGCCAAGATCACCTACCTGGATACGCCCATTTTGCCCGTTGTGGCATCATCCGGGCGTACCGACTACCCGCTGGATTGTGCCCTGGCGGACGGCACGCCGGTTATTCATGAAGTCAACGGACCGAGCGGAGGGCCGTACGTAGCCGCCACCGGGCAGCCGCTGACGATTACCTCGCCTGCCGTGTTCGGACTGGTTCAGGTGGCGAATCCGAAGTATGCGGCCGGTAACGGCCAGCCATTGACGGTGCCGCGCGACTATGGGTTCGGTGGTACGCCGGGTACGGTGAGCATCGGCGGGGTGGAGATCGATCCGCTGATCGTGAACTGGGGTGCGGCGACAATCTCGTTCAACGTGCCTGCCGGCGTCATCACCGGCGAGCTGCTGATAACCCGTGCGAATGGTCAGTCGACCGAGACCGGCATCAACGTCACGGTCGGCGGTCCTGCGCCGGTCTATGTGCCGGTGGGGGGTTCCATCCAGGCCGCCATCGACGCGTCCGCACCCGGTGCCCTGATCATGGTGCCCCCGGGGCCGGCGCAGGCCGACGGCACGCCGGCGCCCTATGAGGAATTCGTGGTGATGTGGAAACCCGTGCGCCTGCAGGGTTATGGTGCCAACTCGACCAGAATCAGTGTCACCGGCATGACTTCTGCCGACGTGACCGCGTGGCACGCCAAGATTGACGCCCTGGTCGCCGGTGGCGATATCAATCTGTTACCCAATCAGCCGGGCATTTCCATCGTGGAAGAGGGCGCCGGCATCTTTGTCGCCGGTCTGGCATCCGGTGCCAATTCATTTGCCGCCAATCCCGGCGCACGCATCGATGGCTTCAGCATCAGCGGCGCTGTGCGCGGCAGCGGTGTTTTCGTCAACGGCTATGCCAGCCACTTGCAGATAACCAACAATCGCGTTATCGCCAACAGTGGCATCTACGGCGGAGGCATTCGCCTCGGCCATCCGTTCCTGGACGACGGCGCCGGTAACTTTGTCTATCAAAGCGCCTTCAATGACAATGTCATTATCCGCAACAACCAGGTCACCGAAAACGGTACCAAGAATGTGGCCGGCGGTGGTATCGGATTGTTCCACGGCAGTGACAACTACCAGGCCACCGATAACGTCGTCTGCGGTAACTTCTCGGCGGCGGACGGCGCCGGTATCGGCCACGTGGGTCTGAGCAACGGCGGCACCATTGCCGACAATACCATCCTCTTCAATCAGGCCTTTCAGCAGACCGCTGGTTTTGGCGGAGGGGGCGGCGGTATTTATGTCAGCGGTGGCGCCCCCCTGGCCGGCGCCGCCGTGGGTCCGGGTGCCGGCGACCTCACCATCGATTCGAACCTGATTCAGGGTAATCAGGGCGGCACCAATGACGGCGGCGGAATCCTTGCTGAGTTCGTCAATGGCAATGATGTCGCCACACTGCCCATCGCGGACTGGTATTCGCTCGGCATCTACAACAACATGATTGTGAATAACGTTAGCGGCCTGGCCGGTGCGGTAACCCTGAAAGATACGGTAAACGCGGACATCCGCAACAACACCATTGTGCATAACGATAGCACGGCGACGGCCGCGGCGGCCTTCAGCGGAAACATCAATTTATCCACGCCGCAACCGGCCGGCGTCGTTTCACGGGCGCACACGCCGGGGCTGGCGGGGTTGGTGGGTGCCGGTTTCTCGGATCCGCTCCTGGAAAACAACGTCATCTGGGAGAACCGGTCGTTCTACTGGGATGTGGACAAGACCGGCGGTCAGGGTCTGTTGCCGGACGTTGGGTCGCCGGTGTTTGATGATCTGGCGGTGCTCGGCATCGCCGGCAGTCTCAGTCCGATGAACTGTGTGGTCACCGATACCACGGGGCTGGATCCCAGCAATATCAATCTCAACCCTGATTTCTTTGCCGCTTACTTCAATGGCGGGCCGAGTCATCTGGTTGAGACGGCAGGTCTGACGCCGATCGAGACCATCCCGGCCTTCGACGAGGGCGGCAACTTCATCGACATCAGTATGGGACCGCTGACCCGTTATGACGACCCGACCGGGGGTGACGGCAATCCGGGCACACTGTTCGGTGATTATCACATCACCACGGGTTCACCGGCGCGTGACGCAGGTGTCGCGGTCACTGGGCAAGCGTTGCTGACGCTGGATATTGACGGCGATACCCGGCCCAGCGATGCCGGTGTGGACATCGGTGCCGATGAGATCGAGATCGGGGGGCCGGGGCCGCTTGTTTTGGATACCGATGGAGATGGTGTGGCGGATAGCGAGGATAACTGTACCCTGGTGGCGAATGCCGATCAGCGCAATACCGACGGGGATGCCTTCGGTAACATGTGTGATGCGGATTTCGATGGGGACGGCATCGTTGGTTTCCCCGACTATGGCATGTTAGGTACCGCGTGGGGTACTAGTGATCCCGATGCGGATTTTGATGGGGACGGCATCGTTGGTTTCTCCGACTATGGCATATTCGGCGCCTCATGGGGCCAGCCACCGGGACCATCCTGTTGCGGTATCCCATTGCCGTAGCAGAGAAAATCCAGGGTCTTGCCACAAAGAAACCATGCATAGTAAATTTTAACGACAATAAAAAATTTATTGAGGTTCGGTGTATTGTCGATTTGGTAGCGGCTGCGCTGAAACCTGGGCCACGCCGACAAACCGTCAGCAAGGCGGTTGTCGGTGTGGCCAATTCATCATTTTTCAAAACACCGGAAAACGTGTTAGCTGCAACCTGGGGAAAAGCGGGTAAAGGCAGATTCCAGAATGGACTCTTCATCGTGGAACAGCCTGTGCCCGCTGTCGGTTATGAAAAGAACGAGTGTTAGCTTTATTACATGTCTGCTGGTCTGCTACCTGTGTCTAGGCGCTGCCAGCGCGCGAGCCGCTGCAACCATTGGCCCGAAGCTGGCTGCGGAACTGGATACCGCGAAGCCCGATGATGTCATCCCCGTCATTATTTCGATGTCGGACAAGGTCGATCTGGATAAGTTCAAGGACAAGAATCTCTCGGTCCGGCGCAACAATCTCATCACGGCGCTGAAAAACAAGGCGGCGAACAGCCAAAGGGGGCTGGAGGGTTTTCTTAGAGCCAAAGGTGCCTCCGAGATCGAGCAACTGTGGCTGATCAATGCCCTGGCGGTGAGCTTGCATGCATCCGACATCCACGTGGTGGAAAACCGTCCGGATGTTGAAAGCATACGCCTGGACGATACCGTCTCGGCGCCCGTTATGGGGGCCGCCGTGCCTGCTCTGAGCATCGATGATGTCAGCGTCGATGAAGCGGCCGGCAGCGCGGTGTTCACAGTGAGCCTGTCGGAGGCGAGCACCGGCGTGGAGACGGTGGACTTTGCCAGCGCGGATATCAGTGCCCTCGCCGGCGCTGATTACACGGCGGTCTCGGGTCAACTGAGCTTTACGCTGGGCGAGACCAGCCAGACCATCACGGTGCCGATCCTGGAGGACGCGGACATCGAGGTGGACGAGACCTTCACCGTCACCCTGAGCAATGCGGGGGGTGCCACGCTGGCCGATGACACTGGTATCGGCACCATCAGCGACAACGATACGCCCAGCCTCAGCATCGATGACGTGACAGTGGATGAGGCGGCGGGCACTGCGGTGTTTACCGTGACGCGTGCCGGTGATACCGGTCCGACAGTCACAGTGGACTATATCAGCGCGGATGTGAGTGCCGTCGCCGGCGCTGATTACACGGCGGTCTTGGGGCCTCTGACTTTTCTGGCGGGCGAGACCAGCCAGACCATCACGGTGCCGATCCTGGAGGACGCGTTCATCGAACCGGCCGAGACCTTCACCGTCACCCTGGGAAATGTGGTGGGCGCGATGCTGGCCGATGACACAGGTATCGCCACCATCACCGATAACGACACGCCCAGCCTCAGCATCGATGACGTGACAGTGGATGAGGCGGCGGACAGCGCGCTGTTTATCGTCACCCGTGCCGGTGGCACCGGCCCCATCATCCTGGTGGATTTTGCCAGCGCGGATGCTACTGCTACGGCGGGGACTGATTACACGCTGGTCATGGGCCAGCTGACCTTCCTGAGCGGCGAGACCAGCCAGACCATCACCGTGCCAATTCTGGAAGATACGCTCAATGAAGGCGACGAGACCTTCACCGTCACCCTGAGCAATGCTTTTAATGCCACCCTGGCCGATGACACGGGCGTCGGCACCATTACCGATAACGACATGCCCATCCTCAGCATCGATGACGTGGGCGTGGTCGAGACGGCGGGCGACGCGGTGTTTACCGTCACGCGTGCGGGTGACACCGACACGGTCGTTAGCGTCGACTACACG
>Ga0316189_10002107_pt1 | contig 19606 bp, 22 predicted proteins | sample LowCovwburrow_MG_FD_204930 | JGI IMG/M metagenome (GOLD analysis project Ga0316189, IMG submission 204930) | Coastal sediment microbial communities from Maine, United States - Lowes Cove worm burrow | ecosystem: Environmental > Aquatic > Marine > Coastal > Sediment | place: USA: Maine... | reverse complement strand
ATAATAACTGGTTTTACAACCAAAACACTGGGATTAAACAGTATTTTTGACAGTTTCTCAAAAACTTTCGGATGCTAGTGAAAAAACATAAAAAAACGAACCCTTAAATTAATAACGACTCGTTTTTAAATTTTAAAATGTATTCTAACGTCCTATGAATTAGGAATAATTAATTCTTGATTTGGTTGAATTAAATCGGGGTTCTTTAAAATATCAGAATTAGCTTTAAAAATATCTTGATACTTAGACGCTTTACCATAATACTGAACAGCTATTTTTCCAAGTGTTTCTCCGCTTTTCACGGTATGTCTGTGGTAAACACTTTCGTCGGCAACTTTAATGTCTGCCATAATATCGGTTGGGTTTTCACCACCAATAACTTTAATTTTATCCCAAAGCAGATTTTTTTCATAAGGTGTATTTGCCGTACCTCGAACTTTTAAAATGCCATTTTCTTCGTGTACTTCGCCATTTTGTATATTTAATTCCTGTCCTAAATCTAGTACAGATTGGTACTTTGCTTTCATTGTCATAATATTACGTGTTTAAATGTTTAACAAGCTAAATATAGTAAAAAAGGGCTTTTAAAAAAGTATTTTTTAATTTAATTTGCAGCTTTGATAATTGATGATTTAAAGAGAGCTGATTAAATTTGGTTAATTTATAAAAAAATCATAATTTTGCACGACTTTTTGCGAATTGGTTGGAGAGATAAAAAGTACTGAAACTATAAACTAAAATAACACTTCTGTGTGTTATTCGCTTAAATCTTCCAAAAACATACAGAATACAAAACACAATGCAACTGCATTTATGCAAATTATGCATTGTTTAATTAAATTTACATGGCTGAAAAAGCAAAACAAGCTGAAGTTGAAGTAACTGATGCTCCACAAGCAGAAGCTCCAGTAGTATCTGAAGCTAAAGCAAATCCCGAAAAATTCTTAAAAGACTTTAACTGGCACAATTACGAAGAAGGTATTGATGAAGTTGATGACAAACAATTACAAGAGTTTGAAAAATTAGTAGCAGAAAATTTCGTAGACACTTTAGATGACGAAGTTGTTGAAGGTACAGTTGTACACATTACAGATCGCGATGCTATTATTGACATTAATGCAAAATCTGAAGGCGTAATTTCTTTAAATGAGTTTCGTTACAATCCTAGTTTAGCGGTTGGCGATAAAGTAGAAGTATTAATTGATGTTCGCGAAGATGCCACAGGACAATTAGTATTGTCTCACAGAAAAGCGCGTGTAATTAAAGCATGGGATAGAGTAAATAAAGCTCACGAAACTGGCGAAATCGTTAATGGTTTTGTTAAATGCAGAACTAAAGGTGGTATGATTGTAGATGTTTTCGGAATTGAAGCATTCTTACCAGGTTCTCAAATTGATGTGAAGCCAATTAGAGATTACGATCAGTACGTAAATAAAACTATGGAATTTAAAGTCGTTAAAATTAATCACGAATTTAAAAACGTAGTTGTTTCTCATAAAGCTTTAATTGAAGCAGATATTGAAGAACAAAAGAAAGAAATTATTGGTCAATTAGAAAAAGGTCAAGTATTAGAAGGCATTGTTAAAAACATTACCTCTTACGGTGTGTTTATTGATCTTGGTGGCGTAGATGGTTTAGTTCATATCACAGATTTATCATGGTCTAGAATTAATCATCCAAATGAAATTGTAGAATTAGATCAGAAATTAAATGTTGTTATTCTAGATTTTGATGAAAACAAATCAAGAATCCAACTAGGTCTTAAACAATTAAGTAAGCACCCATGGGAAGCTCTTGCAGAAGAGGTGAAAGTTGGTGATAAAGTAAAAGGTAAGGTCGTTGTTATTGCAGATTACGGTGCCTTTATTGAGGTAGCAGAAGGCGTTGAAGGGTTAATTCACGTATCAGAAATGTCATGGTCTACGCACTTGCGTTCGGCACAAGATTTTGTATCTGTTGGCGACGAAGTTGAAGCACAAATCTTGACTTTAGATAGAGAAGATCGTAAAATGTCTCTTGGTATTAAACAATTAACACCAGATCCATGGACAGACATTACAGGTAAATATCCATTAGGATCTAAGCATACAGGTGTTGTGCGTAACTTTACAAACTTTGGTGTTTTTGTTGAATTAGAAGAAGGTATTGATGGGTTAATTTATATCTCAGACTTATCTTGGACTAAGAAAATTAAACATCCATCAGAATTCTGTGCTGTAGGCGATAAATTAGATGTTATTGTATTAGAATTAGATGTTGAAGGACGTAAACTATCTTTAGGACATAAGCAAACAACTGAAAACCCTTGGGATAAGTATGAAACTGAGTTCGCTTTAGAAACAGTACATACTGCAGCCATTTCTGAAATTGTTGACAAAGGTGCTACGGTTGAGTTTAACGAAGATATTGTTGCTTTTGTACCTTCGCGTCACCTTGAAAAAGAAGACGGAAATAAACTTAAAAAAGGAGAAACAGCAGAGTTTAAAATTATTGAATTCAATAAAGAATTTAAACGTGTTGTAGCTTCTCATACAGCAATCTTTAAAGCAGAAGAAATTAAGAATGTAAAAGTAGCAGCAAAAAAGGCAGCTACAGCAGCAGCAGAAGCTAAACCAACCCTAGGTGATGCTAATGATGCTTTACAAGCTCTTAAAGACAAAATGGACGGTAAGACTACTACTACTACTACTACTACTAAAGCTAAAGCTAAGAAATAGTAAATTTTATTAAACGACCTCGACTCTAGTGTCGGAGAACCTAATCCAAAGAAGATTTAATAATTTTGAAAACCTTCAATTTCTTGAAGGTTTTCAAAATATTTTTTATAAGATTACAGAATTAATAAACTAATTATAGCACATTAATAAAGAAATAATATTAACCAAAATGCATTCATTAATGTAAATTTTTATTTTGCTATGTAACTCTCGAATATCTCAAATAAAACTTGAGATATTAGCATGTCAATTTTAAGTGAAAAGAATAACTTTTATATTTATAATTCTTTATAGTTCTATTATTTTGGGCCAAGTTAAAATTGGTGATAATCCCGAAATAATTAATATTAACTCTATTTTAGAGCTAGAAAGCGACTCTAAAGTTCTCGTCTTAACACGCTTAAACAGCAGTCAAATAAATAGCTTAGCGCCATTACCTGGAGCTTTAGTTTATAATACAGATACACAATGCATATATGCCTTTGATGGCAGTATATGGAAAAACTTGTGCAACCAGCCTAATATTTCAATTTCCAATAATAGTCCTATTAATAACGCCATTGGCGACTTTTGGCTTAATGATTCTAATGCTGTAATGAACATTTGGAACGGTACTCAGTGGCTGCCAATAAACATTAACCCGAGACGCGGAATGGGCGTACCAGATCCCTCAATTACAAACCCTTTAGCTGGTGATATTTATGTAGATAAAATTACTGGCGATTTATATACCTATAATGGATCTAGTTGGATAACACTAAACCAATATGAAAATATTATTGCAAATAATGGACTAAACGTTACCAGTAACGAAGTGCATCTTGGCGGCATTCTAAATACTCCAACTATTTTAACAACAAGCCTCATCAATACTTTAGCTATACATGGATTAGAAACTACAGTCTTAGATGATACAAATAGCGTTGTTGTTGCAGATAATATATCTGGAGTTTTAAAAAAAGTTTCTGTAACAAATATAGTGGGACAACAACAGGTTGTAATTATTGCTAATGATGGTCAAAGTGTGTTTAATCCCCCCTCACCAATTACAAGCATCAATAAAATTGATGTGTATAGAAACGGTATTAGAATTGCATTTTCCATGATTGACGTAAATACAATTGAATTAGAACCTGAAGCCGTCTGCTTTGCAGGCGATGAAATACGAATCGTACAAATAAATTAAAATAAATAATAATAGTAACTAAACAATAAGTAAAATGAAAACAAAATTTTTAAAAATCGGATTAGCCTTATGTGCAATAATGGCTGTAAGTGTAGGTAATGCGCAACAAACAAGTGGTGATGTTACAACAACAGAACAAACTGGTGTATCTACTGAGTTAAATGGTACAGTAAGAGTTGTTGATAACAAAGGAACAATGAAGTTTTTGCAAGTTAAAAACGGACTTACTCTACTTACAGACCAGACACCTGATGCAACTGGTATAACTACAACATGGCAATTAGGAGGTACACTTACAGATGACACTTACATTGATGTGTCTGGTAATGTATTTGCACTAGATGGCATTGCTTTAGAAACTGGTCCAGCCTCTACAAATGCGGTAGATCTCGAAGTCGCGAATGGTGGTGGTGCTGCAGGTACTGGTTATACACTTTTAGTTAGAAATGAGGCTACTGGTGCTACTAATAAATTACTTGTTAGTGATTTAGTAAAAGGTGGTGTACACAATGGTACTGCAACAGCAGCTACAGACTATACACTTTCTGGTGATGCAACTGTACCTAATGATGTAACTAAAATATTTGTATATAGAAACGGAGCAAAATTATTGAATGGTACAGATTATAGTATTACTGGTACAGTAGGTGCTATAACTGTAACTGTACTCGGAACAAGTGGTGTTGCCCCAGAAGATTATTCACTCATAACAGGAGATAGAATAGAAATTCAGTGGATTAGATAATTTTAATCTCAAATATCTATGCAATAGATAGTGCCTTTTTTAAAAAGCAGGTATGCTTTATTCTTAAATTATGTATTGGTTATCATTTCAACAACCAATACATATAAAAGGTTAAGTTGTTTTAAGAAAGGAACTATTAAGAGAGTATCTAAATAATCAAGTAACAATTTTTGCTGGGACTTTATATTAACTGCCTTTAGTAGCATTTTAGGTATATATAAATGTGGTGCGTGATGTTTACTGTTACTTTAGGACGAAGTGTATACTCTTTAACAATAGTACGTTTTTGTAGGTGATATAATTGAATTCCAATTTAATAAATAACATTAGCTAAAGCTCCTTTAAACTATAATGTTTAAGATTAACCGTTCTTGTAAATTTATACTACTAATTGTAGTCTTTTCTGCATTTTCTGTAGCTAGTGCCCAAGATGTTAGAATTATAGATAATAAGGGAACTATTAAAAATTTATTTGAATTATCAGAACTCATAGATACAGGAGTAGCTACTACAACTTTGGTTCCCGTAGTATTTACAGATATTGCAATGACAACAAGTACCTTTGCTGATGCCATTTATACAAATACACCAGCAGCAGGAACTATACAGGTTTTAGAAGATGGTCGCTATAGAGTAACCTACCGAGTATCTACTCAAGTGCCAACGGTTGTTAATACAAGAATTGGTGGTGAATTTCATCTAGTAAATGGGGTAACTGTAGTGCCTGGTACTAAAGCGTTTACCTATCAAAGGAATAGAACTGTAAGCAATAATACAGTTACTGTAGTTGTGATTTTAGACCTTAGTGCTAACGACACTCTTAAAATTCAGGGTAGAATATATGCTAGTACTGGAGGCGGAACAATAACTTTAGACACAGTCGCAAATGGGTCTTCATTATTGGTTGAACGATTATAGATGATATAGAGAAATTAAATGATTTATAGGCTTAATTATAAAAAAAACAGTATTATTTATATACGTTTAATCAATAGGCTATAATGGCTATTTTTATAAATATTAATTATGAAAAAGTTTTATCTATTCCTCTTTCTGCTTAGTTTTAAAATTTGTCTATCACAAATTTCAATACTATCAACAGATGTAGCTGCATATAATACCGCAGGAGAAGGTGATTTATTTATTACAGATACCAACGAGTTTTATATTGGATTAGAAGATGGAACACTGCGTCCAGTTGGAATTGTCACTAAAGTAGGAGCCAATGCAGGAGATGTTTTGGTGTGGAATGATACCGAAAATATTTGGGAATCCTCAGGACCCGACGAAGCAGCATTAATTGTAGAAAAATCTACCATAAGATCAATAAGTAGGGCAAGATTTTCTATGAACCCAGTAGCTAATGTTAATACAGGTGCTAACATTATAGTCACACCAACCGCAACTGGTTTTAATGAAACATTAGCAACAATTGTTGGGCAAAACCTAACGGGCTTTGAAGGTAATTTGCGCTTTATTGTACAACCTAATTTTCTAAGTACAAATTTACGGACTAACTTCTTTTGCAATTTTTTTGTTAATGGTGTGCTAACCAAAGTAGTATCTGGTCCTTTTTATTCAAGAACTGATGATAGTCATAATGAAACAGGAGCTAATGTGGTTTTCGAATATGAAAATGCATTACCAGCAGATACGTTTTCTTTTGGTTTTCAAAGGGAAGGAAATACTGGTACAGTGCAGTTAATTTCTGCAGAACCGAAGGTGTCGTTCATTTTTGCAGAGCAATATGCAGACCTGGAAATTGTTACCAACGTAAGTGCTACGGTAAGTACAGATATAGTTCAAGGACCGACAGGACCACAAGGGCCACAGGGTATACAGGGGCCTACAGGACCAGTAGGTCCTGCAAATTTTCATGCTTTTGGAAGAATATCTGTCGTTGGTGCCATAATTAATGAATCGGGTGTGAATACTGCTGCACAACTAGGTGTTGGTCGTTATCAAGTTACATTTGATGCTGCTCATCCTAACGGAGCCGATTATCCTATTGTAATTGGTATAGAACAAAACGCAGGAACAGATGATTATGTTATAACCTATACTAATGTTATTGCAACAGGATTTGAGGTAGAGATAAAAGAACAAGATGATGGAGGTGGAGGTGGTGCGTTTAGGGATGCGAGTTTTAGTTTCTTTGTTCCATTATAATATTTAGTGTGCATAAAATCTATCATATAAAACTATCCTTTTTTTGTTTTAGTATCAACAAAAAGTAAACGAGTACTATGTTTTTTGAAAGAAGATTAAAAAACATATAAGATAAATTTAATTTTTTGCATTATCTTTGTCATCCAAATACGTTTGGGTATTTATATGAGTCAAAAAGTTTTACTTAACGCAAAAGAGGTAAACATCATTCTTCACCGATTGGCTTGTCAACTTATTGAAAAACATAACGATTTCTTAAATACTGTTTTAATAGGCTTGCAGCCACGTGGTATATTTTTAGCCGATAGATTAGCTAAAATATTAACAGAAGATTATAAAATAAAAAACATAAAGTTAGGGCACTTAGATATTACGTTTTTTAGAGACGATTTTCGTAGAAGCGACAAACCTTTAGAAGCAAACACTACAAAAATTAATTTTTTAGTAGAAAATAAAAATATTGTTTTTATTGACGATGTATTGTACACAGGTCGCAGTATTAGAGCAGCATTAACAGCGATTCAATCCTTTGGAAGACCAAACGAAATAGAATTACTAACATTAATAGATAGACGTTTTAGTAGACATTTACCAATTCAACCAGATTACAGGGGCAGACAAGTAGATGTTATAAATAATGAAAAAGTAAAAGTGAACTGGAAAGAATATGACCATGAAGATTCGGTTTATTTAATTGAAAAATAGATTAAAATTTGAAGTCAGGAGCAGGAAGTTAGAAGTTCTTGTCAGGTTGAGCCTTTCGACTGGCGCTCAAGACAAGCTAAAAGTCGAAACCTAATAAAATTAATAAAAATATCTAATAAGAGCTACAATGAGCGAGTTAAGTGTAAATCACTTATTAGGAATAAAATATCTTAACAAACAAGATATTCAACTTATTTTTGAAACGGCAGATCATTTTAAAGAAGTGATTAACAGATCAATTAAAAAAGTACCTTCATTAAGAGATATTACCATAGCTAATTTGTTTTTCGAAAACTCTACCAGAACAAAATTATCTTTTGAGCTTGCCGAAAAACGTTTGTCTGCCGATGTTATTAATTTTTCATCGGCACAATCTTCAGTAAAAAAAGGAGAAACCTTAATCGATACTGTAAACAATATCCTATCTATGAAAGTAGATATGGTAGTTATGCGACACCCTAATCCTGGAGCCGGTGTATTCCTATCTAAGCATGTAAAAGCTAGTATTATAAATGCTGGCGATGGTGCGCATGAGCATCCAACACAAGCACTCTTAGATTCATATTCAATTAGAGAACGATTAGGTAATGTTAAAGGAAAGAAAGTAGTTATCGTGGGAGATATTTTGCATAGTAGAGTAGCGCTTTCAAATATATTTGCTTTACAGTTACAGGGCGCTCAAGTTATGGTTTGCGGTCCAAAAACATTAATTCCAAAGTATATAAATAAACTTGGAGTAAAAGTTGAAACAGACTTACGTAAAGCATTAAATTGGTGCGATGTAGCTAACATGTTACGAGTACAAAACGAACGCATGGATATTAGTTATTTTCCATCTACAAGAGAATATACACAGCAGTTTGGAGTTAATAAAGACTTGCTAGATTCTTTGGATAAAGAGATAACCATTATGCACCCAGGACCAATAAATAGAGGAGTAGAAATTACAAGTGATGTTGCCGATTCTAAACAAGCTATAATTTTAAACCAAGTTGAAAATGGAGTAGCGATAAGAATGTCAGTTATTTATTTGTTAGCTTCAAAAATTCAATAATTAAATCATGATTTTAGATCAGAACGAAAATATTTCAATTATAACTCAAGAAAAGGCTACAATAATTGAATTAGTAAAAAAAATTCAAGCATTATATCCTAAATTTAAAGATAATAATATTATTGTTTCATTAACAACACTTACAAAAATCAACTTATCAGAAATTGTAGAATTCTTAGAGCTTTCTAATATGCATAGAGCTTCAAAACAATCATTTGTTATTGTTTCGGATAAAGTAAATTTAGATGAAGTTCCAGACGAAATTGTTGTTGTACCTACCATTCAAGAAGCGTACGATATTATAGAAATGGAAGATATAGAACGCGATTTAGGATTTTAATATTTATGCGTTAGCCAATGCCGCTCAACGACTAAATAACTAACAAAAGACATTTAATGAAACTCTCCATATTAGGCTGTTACAGTGCAACACCTCGAGCTTTAAACAATACGACATCTCAAGTTTTAGAGATTAATAATCACATGTTTTTAATTGATTGCGGCGAAGGAACTCAAGTGCAATTGCGCAAGCACAAAATTAAATTTAATCGGATAAAACATATTTTTATATCGCATTTACATGGCGACCATTTTTTTGGTTTAGTTGGATTAATTTCAACATTTCGATTATTAACTCGCGAAGCAGATTTACACATTTATGGACCAAAAGGCATAAAAGAAGTTGTGATACTTCAAATGAAATTAGCAGATTCATGGACAAATTACAAACTTATTTTTCACGAATTAACATCTAAAGCTTCTGAATTGATTTTTGAAGACGATAAGATTGAAGTTCATACAATTCCTTTAAATCATCGTGTTTACACCAACGGTTTTCTTTTTAAAGAAAAAGAAGGTGAGCGCAAATTAGATATTAAAGCTGTTGAAAAAGCCAATATCGATACCGCTTACTTTAGAAAATTAAAACAAGGTTTTGATGTAGAAAACAAAGAGGGAGTATTAATTGACCACAAAAAAGTTACTAAGCCTGCTAGCAATCCAAAAAGCTATGCCTTTTGCAGTGACACTATATATAAAGAAGATATTGTATCCATTATTAAGAATGTAGATGTTTTGTACCACGAATCTACGTTTTTAGATAGGCATGCCCACTTAGCGGCAAAAACAAAGCACTCAACAGCTAAAGAAGCAGCTAAAATCGCCAAACTTGCAAATGCAAAAACATTGGTGCTTGGGCATTATTCAACGCGATACGATGGATTAAATGCTTTTAAAGAAGAAGCACAGGAAGTTTTTGATAATGTTGAATTGAGTGAAGATGGAAAAGCGTTTGAGTTTTAAGGTATTCTTTTGTTTGTTAAATACCTTTATAGGGTTCTATAACCTAAAAGGTAAGTTATCTTACTTGGACCAGATTTTACTTTACCCAATTTCCATTCAAAAGAATCTTTATTATCAAGGTTAGAAATTAGGGTATTCATTTCTTTTATAGAATATGTTCTTAATACCGAAACGAATCCATCCCAACACACCAGAATGGGAAGAATAGGAATTAAATACGTAAAAACTATTCGTCTCAATTTAAACGGTTTTATAAAAGGCGTCATAAAAAGCACATTAAGTGGTGATAATAACATAAAAAGCGCACTCTTTATGTTGCGTTCTTGAGCTTCAAAAATAGCAATGGCACTTTCGTTATTTATTACATTTTGCAATATTTGTTGCGCTTGTTTAGGTTTAAAATGATGAAGTGATAAAAACTGTGTTCTCAGCCGTCTAAACTTTTAGGGACGTTTAATGCATCAATAGAAGTTGTAATGTATTCAATATTTTTTGCCTTAGCTTTGGTTTGTTTAAAGGCTTCAATATTTGGATAATAATCAGTTAAAACAATTTTTAACTCCGGATTGTTTTCTAATAAATGCTCGTTAAGTTTTAATATACCGCCGCCGCCAGAAGCTAAATCAACTATAGTATTAGATTTGCTTTTTTTAAGGCCTTCTTCGATAATGGGAACAATGGGTTTGTAGACATCAAATTTATTTGATGCAAACTGTAAAAAATCTGTCATATAGTTTCTTAAAAATGATGGAAACCATTTTAAATCTTCAAACTCGAATAAATGGATTCTTGACATAATTATTGATTTTCCGTATATTTTTTAAAGTTAATAAGCCATTTAGCTACCTGCTTTTTAAACATATTCGGAAAAAGTTTTGCAATTAATTTTATGAAAAAACCTCTAAATTCTGTGTACTCAATTTCAGTCGTCAGTTTCGTTTCGTTTTCATTTAAAGCGGTAAACTTCGAACGCATCGTATTTACCATGCTTTTGTGTTCGTATCTTGCATAAAACTCGTCGGGTAGCGTATTATGAATTGTAGTTTCAATTAAATCAAATTTCTTATATATTAATTTAGATTTAGCACCAGATTCACCTTCATTTCCACTTAAATGTTCAATGCTTTGAAATGCTTTTTGAGAATGTTTTAAAGCTTCAGGGTCTTCAAAATGCTTTACAACCTCAAGCTTAGATTTGTTAATGTTAATGGAACAAGTAAATTTCATTTTTTGGGAGCATTTATAAGTGTGTAAAGTAACCCGAAAAACATAATTATAATCCCAATTAAAAGCCTGTATAAAAGCATTATTTCTAAAAAATAGAATACAACGCTTGCTATTATTAACAAAGCACCGGTAATTATTAATCCGTTGTGCAAAAAGGTTGAAAATTTTTTAATATCAATGTTCTTTTTTTCTTCAGCAGACATAGAATTATAACCAGCAATTAAGTTGGGGTATTTTTTTACTAAAAGACCACAAATAATAAAAATGAGACCAATAAGGGTTTCTACAAAAAGCATTTTGCGTAAATTTGAACATATAAATATAATATTTATTTTACAGATATTAATAATGGAAAAAGATTTAGGCAATTACAGAAAATCTTACGAAAAGCACGAATTACTATTAGCAGACGTCCCAGAGAATCCAATGGAATTATTCCAGAAATGGTTTTATGAGGTTGATCAATTTTTTGCTGAAGACGAAACTAATGCCATGACTATTTCTACAATAGGTAAAGATGGATATCCAAAAAACAGAGTCGTACTGCTTAAAAAATACACCTATGAAGGTTTTATATTTTACACAAATTACGAAAGTGAGAAGGGTAAAGCTATAGTAGAAAACCCGAATGTATGTTTATCTTTTTTTTGGCAAGGTGCCGAAAGGCAAATTATAATAAAAGGTAAAGCTGAAAAAATTGCTAAAAACTTAAGCGATGGGTATTTTGAGTCTAGACCACGAGGAAGTCAATTAGGCGCTATAGTATCTAACCAAAGTGATGCTATTGAAAGCCGAGAATTTCTTGAAAATAAGCTACATAGATTAGAACAAGAATTTCAAGGTAAAGAAATACCAAGACCAGATTATTGGGGCGGATATATAGTAAAACCAGTAGAAATTGAATTTTGGCAAGGTCGCCCAAATAGATTACACGATAGAATACGATACAAATTACAAAAGGATTTTAATTGGGAAATTAATCGCTTATCGCCTTAAAACGACGTTTACATATACCGCTAATGAGTATCACGGTATTTTATTAAAAAGCATTTAATTGGTATTTATGAAAAAATTAATTTTAGTACGACACGCCAAATCTTCATGGAAACACGATGTTATCGACCATGAAAGACCATTAAATACAAGAGGTTATAATGACGCAGAACGAGTATCTAATCACTTAAAAAAAAGTAACTTAATAATAGATAAAATACTTTCTAGTGATGCTGTACGCGCAAAAACCACAGCTAATGCTTTTATAATAAACTTAAAAATAGATAATGATTTAATGGCTTTAAATCATAGTTTATACGATTTTTCTGGGCAAAACCTTATAAAAATCATTAAAGAAGTTGATGCATCAATTAGCACCTTAATGGTTTTTGGACATAACCATGCTATAACCGATTTTGTTAACACTTACGGTGATAAGTATATAGAAAATGTACCAACCTGCGGTGTAACTATTATAGACTTTGCTATAGATAATTGGGCAGATTTAAATACGGGAAAAACAGTTTATACATTATCCCCTAAAGATTTAAAATAACACACATTTTAATAAGCAATTTCAAGATAAAATATTAGTCTAAATAGAATATATTTGTATCCTATTTGCTTAAATAAAAGTATGACTAAAACCGAGAAACACAACAACAGTTACATAAATAGAGAAATAAGCTGGTTGCAGTTTAATGCTAGAGTCTTGCAAGAGGCTTCAGACGAGACTGTACCACTAATTGAACGCTTACGCTTTCTAGGGATTTTTTCGAATAATCTAGACGAATTTTTTAAAGTAAGATATGCAACCGTTAAACGCATTGTAGAAGCAGGAAAAGGCGGTAAAAACGAACTTGGTGGTATTAAAGCAAAGGCGCTGTTAGAAATTATAACTCAAACAGTAATTAAGCAGCAAAGTGAAAGTTTAGGAATATTAGATACCATAAAAAACAAATTAGAAGAAGAAAATATTTATATAATTGATGAAACTCAAATTGATAATGTACAACACAATTTTATAAAAAAACATTTTGTTCAAAACGTAAGCCCAGCACTGGTTACGATAATTTTAAACGATTCTGTAAGACTCCCAAATTTAAAAGATACTGGAGCCTATTTGGCTGTTAGAATGATAATGGTAGATAATACAAAACAGTTTGCATTATTAGAAATACCTAAGACAATAAATAGGTTTGTTGAGTTGCCAAAACAAGACGGCAAATGTTATATTATTTTAATTGATGATTTATTGCGCCATTGTTTAAGTGATATATTTAATATTTTCGATTATAAAAGCATTTCGGCGCACATGATTAAAATATCGCGTGATGCGGAGTTGGATTTTGAAAGCGATTTAAGCAAAAGTTTTATAGAAAAAATATCCGATAGTGTAAAACACAGGCAAGTAGGCGAGCCTGTAAGATTTGTTTATGACAAAACTATTGATGCCGATACTTTAGAGTATTTAATGTCTAAAATGGGAATTGATAATACCGATAGTATTATTCCTGGTGGTCGCTATCATAACAGGCGAGATTACATGAATTTTCCAAGTTTAGGGAGAACAGACCTTCTTTATAATAAAATAGAACCTTTGCGAATTAAAGGTCTTAGTTTTGAATCTAGTATTTTTGAAGCCATAGCACTTAAAGAATATTTACTTTATGCGCCTTACCAGACATTTTCGTATATCGTTAAGTTTTTAAGAGAGGCAGCTCTAGACCCTTCAGTAAAAACTATAAAAATCACTATTTATCGTTTAGCTGAAATTTCACATGTTGCCAGTTCGCTAATAAACGCAGCCATTAATGGCAAAACTGTAACGGTTTCTATAGAGATTCAAGCGCGTTTTGATGAGCAAGCCAATATCAATTATGCTCAGCAAATGAAAGATGAAGGCGTTAATTTAATTTTTGGCGTTCAAGGTTTAAAAGTACACAGTAAAATGTGTGTTATAGAAAGAGAAGAAAACAATAAATTAAAACGCTATGGCTTTATAAGTACAGGAAATTTTAACGAATCTACAGCAAAAATTTATACAGATTATACATTATTCACTTCAGACCAAAGTGTTTTAAAAGACGTCAATAAGATTTTCAGCTTCTTTGACGCTAACTATAAAATATTCAGTTATAAGCATTTAATAACATCGCCACATTATACACAAAAATCTGTTTTTAAACTCATTGATGCAGAAATAGAAAAGGTTAAAAAAGGAGAAAGTGGGAGAATACGATTAAAAATGAATAGCATTTCTAGTTTTGTGATGATTGATAAATTATACGAAGCTAGTAGAGCAGGTGTTAAAATTCAAATGATAGTAAGGGGGATTTGTTGTTTAATACCTAGTGTTGAAGGGATGAGTGATAATATAGAGGTAATTAGTGTTGTTGATAAATTTTTAGAACATTCAAGGCTTTACCTTTTTGGCGGGGATAATGATTGTAAAGTATATATTTCTTCGGCAGATTGGATGACAAGAAATATTGACAATAGAGTAGAGGTAAGTTGCCCTATTTATAATGAAGATTTAAAACAAGAAATTATTGACACGTACTCTATCTGTTGGAACGATAATGTTAAAGCAAGATTAATAAATTCAGCCCAGGAAAACGAATATAGAGTAAGCAATAAACCAAAAGTAAGATCGCAAATAGCCATTTACAATTATTACTCAAACAAGTTACAAAATTAGTATGCTTTCAATAAAAAAATACGCAGCAATAGATATAGGATCAAATGCAGTAAGACTATTAATTTCAAACATTATAGAAGAAAAAGGGAAGCCTGTTCAGTTTAAAAAAAATTCACTGGTTCGTGTGCCTATTCGTTTAGGAGCCGATGTGTTTATTAAGCAAAAAATTTCAAAAGAAAATACACAACGTATTTTAGATACTATGCTTGCCTTTAAGCTTTTAATGAAGTCTCACAAAGTAGTTAAATACAAAGCTTGTGCTACATCTGCAATGCGAGAATCTGCCAATGGAAAAAAAATAGTCGATTTAGTGCTAAAACACTCGGGTATTAGCATTGATGTTATTGAAGGCGAAGAAGAAGCAGCTATTATTGCAGCAACAGATTTAAATAAATTCATAGACAATAATAAAACCTATTTATATGTTGATGTAGGCGGTGGTAGTACAGAGTTTAGTATTATACACAGAGGAAAACATGAGGCTTCAAGATCCTTTAAAATAGGAACCGTTAGGCTTCTTAACGATATGGTTAAAAAAGAAGCTTGGGAAGAATTAGAGCGGTGGATAAAAAATAATGTAAAAAAATACGATAAAATAGATGTCTTAGGCTCTGGTGGAAACATCAATAAAATATTTAAAATATCGGGTAAGTCATTAGGTAAGCCACTTACCTATTTCTATTTAACCTCGTATTATAACATTTTACAAAGTTATTCTTACGAAGAACGTATAACAGAACTTTCATTAAACCAAGATAGAGCAGATGTCATTATCCCTGCGATGCGTATTTATCTTTCTGCAATGAAGTGGAGTAGTTCAAAATACATATATGTTCCAAAAATCGGACTAGCAGATGGTATAATAAAAAGTATATATTACGATACAGTTTCTAGCAATATGCAGTAAAACATTGTCTTTTACACCTTTTTTCTTGAAATTTAGAATTTGATATCCTAGCATGCTTACATCAAGGTCTTTCATTGTTCTGAATATGCCTTCAAATTAGGATTTAGAGCTCATAAACAAGAAGATTATAGTTAAGAATAGAAATATTCATTTAAAGGTTTCTTATAAATTTTAATGGTTCTTAATATAAATCTGTTTTTTTTTATATAAATTTGTTACATATTAATTTTTTAAATCATGCTTGTAATATGAAAAATTTTCTGCTTGTTTTTTTATTTCTATTAACAACTACTTTAGCGTTTTCGCAAGATTCTTATTATGGTATTAGAGGTGGGTTGAATATTACCAATTTAGATTTTGAGCCAAATCCAACATTTAATAATAGCCATAGAAATGGTCTGTTTTTTGGAGGATTTGTAGGCTGGTACATTTCTGATAATACTTCAATATTAGCAGAACTTCAATATTCAGCAGAAGGCGCAAAACCAGAAAATTTAAGAGCAGATTACATCCAGCTTCCTGTGTTACTAAGATTTCATTTAGGTGAAAGATTCACTATAGGAATTGGCCCAATGCTAAGCTTAAAAACATGGAGTTTCGAAGATAATTTTTCAACATTTGTGGCTTCGGGCGTAGGCGGGATTGAATATATGATAACAGACAGGTTGTTTATAGACGCCAGAATTAATTATGGACTAACTAATATTTTGGATGAAGTTTTAACACCATTAGAAGCTAAAAATACAGCTATCCAGTTTGGTTTTGGTGTTAAAATTTAGAAAGTCACATTTTTTTATTCTATACTAAAATTTTGATTAACCGTGTATAGCTTCTGTTTTTCCTAGATTAGCCATAATTTCGCTTTCATATTCAAGAAGTTGCTGCCATTTGCTGTCTACTTCTTTTTTATCTCCGTATTGTCTAGCAAAGCCTAAAAACATGGTGTAGTGGTTAGCTTCGCTTACCATTAGATTTCTGTAAAAATCTGCCAATTCTTTTTCTTTTAATTCCTCAGAAAGCAACCTAAAACGTTCACAGCTTCTTGCTTCAATTAACGCTGCATACAACAGCCTATGTACTAATTGAGTCGTTCTGCTACCACCTTTTGGAAAAAACTTAAGGAGTTGTATCACATAATCGTCGCGTCTATCTCTGCCTAAAGTCCAACCACGTTCAATAATTTTATCGTGCACCATTTTAAAATGACTAATTTCTTCTTTTACCAAAGCAACCATTTCTTGAACTAACTCGGTATATTCAGGAAAACTTACAATTAAAGATATGGCAGTGCTTGTTGCCTTTTGCTCGCAAAACGCATGATCGGTAAGTATTTCTTCAATATTTTTTTCAACAATATTTACCCACCTCGGGTCGGTTGGTAGTTTTAATCCTAACATAGTTATAATATATTTTCAACAAGATTAATGGCTCTTATTTTAATTTTACCAAATGCATCAACAACAATGCTAAAGTCTTTATAAACTTCTGTTTCTGGTATGTTGAATGACGTGATTAATGTTACAAAATCTTCTGTTGAGTTTTCATGATCTACCCAAACAAATTGCATTATGGCTGATTTCCAAAAATCTGGAGATTCAAATTTATAAAAGCGCTCTTTATTAATAAGGTTCTGAGCGACTAAATTATTGTTTTTCGAAATTTGAAATTGTGCTTCAAAATTTTTAAAATGACTGATTTTGTTTTTATTATCTGAAGCCTTTACTGTTTTAGATGAATAATCATTTTCTAGTGCATAGTAATGTGTTTTAATATGAAAGCCTGTATTTAAAATAGTATCGGTAATAACTTCAGTATGCTGTTCGGGGATGTATTTTATTTGCTCAGAAAAAGAATTAAACAGTTTGTTTTCTTTTAAAACTTCTGCATTTGTTTTGTGTTTTCTATTGCGTCCGTCACAACTTAATACAGTAATACTAGCCACAAAAAATATAATTGATAAACACCTCATAAACATAAATTTAAATGTCCAGGTTGAAAGTTTTTCTTAAAACATCAACGTTTGGGTTTTTTGCATTTAATTTTTCAAATTTCTCCATACTTGTATATGCGTATTTTTTCTCTAAAACTTCATTTACAGTTATCGATAACCCAACATCAAAATTGTTTAATGCTTTTCTAATAAAACCTAATAAATCATATTGTTGGCGTTCAACTTCAACCTTATTGGTTTCGTTAGGGAATTCTAAATAAATAGTTGTGCCTTTTAATTTGGGTGTATCAATCGATAAAATAGAAGCTAAGTTATACTGTCCTTTTTCTTCAATTTTCTTTACATAGCTGTTCCAAGTTTCTACTAATTGTTTTTCGGTAAAAGGAGTTTTTGGCAAGTTTTCTTCATCAATAACCACATCCATTTGTCGTATTTGATGTTCTTTTTTTGCTCTAATACTACTAAGCGAAAGCCCAGACGTTCTTTTGTTATCTTGTTTTAATACAATTTTTGGAGGTTCTTTAACTTGAAGTGCTTCTAAATGTTTTGATGTTGAAACATTAACATCTTCTTTTTTATCTTTTTCTTGTTCTTTTGCAACATTTATTTGTTTACCACTTTTTTCTTGAGGTGCTTTAACAGGGATAGGAGTGATGCCTTTCTTTTTAAAGTATGACGGCGGAATTATGTAATATTTACTATTTTTTTTTTCTCCATCAAAAGTGATAGAGGCAAGCTGCATTAAACATAACTCAACAAGTAAGCGTTGATTTTTACTGGTTTTATATTTGAGATCGCAATCGTTGGCAAGATGTATACCTTGCAACAAAAATTCTTGCGAGGCTTTTTTAGATTGCCCTAAATATTTGTTCTTGGTTTGTTCTCCAACCTCGAGCAATGCTATGGTTTCTGGTGTTTTACTAACTAATAAATCTCTAAAATGGGAGGCTAGTCCAGCAATATAATGATGCCCTTCAAAGCCTTTTGAAAGCGTATTGTTAAATTGTAAAAGAAGTTCAGGGATTTTATTTTCTAAAATAAAGTCTGTACTTATAAAATAAGTTTCGTAATCAAGCACATTTAAATTCTCGGTAACCGCTTGTCGTGTTAGTTTTTTACCAGAAAAACTAACTACTCTATCGAATATAGACAAGGCATCACGCATCGCGCCATCTGCTTTTTGTGCTATTATATGTAAGGCATCATCTTCGGCAGTTACCCCTTGTTCTTCAGCGATATACTTTAAATAGCCTTTGGCATCTTTAACAGTAATGCGTTTAAAATCGAAAATTTGACAACGCGACAAAATAGTTGGTATTATCTTGTGTTTTTCAGTCGTTGCTAAAATGAAAATACAATGCTTTGGTGGTTCTTCTAAGGTTTTAAGAAAAGCATTAAAAGCGGCTTGAGATAGCATGTGTACTTCATCTATAATATAAACTTTGTATTTACCGACTTGTGGCGGAATACGAACTTGATCGGTTAAACTTCTAATGTCATCAACCGAATTGTTTGAAGCAGCATCGAGTTCAAAAATATTAAAAGCAAAATCTTCGTCTCCAGTTTCTGAGCCGTCACTATTAATCATTTTAGCCAAAATACGAGCACAGGTGGTTTTACCAACACCACGTGGTCCAGTAAACAAAAGCGCTTGTGCTAGATGATTGTTTTCAATAGCATTTAGTAGAGTATTTGTAATGGCTTGCTGCCCAACAACGTCTTTAAACGTTTGAGGTCTGTATTTACGAGCCGATACTACAAAATGTTCCATGAAAATGTATTGAATAACAAAGTTAAAAATTCAATTCAGAATTCAGAATTTTGAACTTAGAATTTAATAGGAGTTATTAACAAATGCCAATCAAGAGTTAAAAAAACAAGGCTCTAGTTTAACACTGCGTTGAAATTAATTTTTCATACCTCAATTCAATATTTTGATAGTTCTGATA
>Ga0316189_10002106_pt1 | contig 19609 bp, 17 predicted proteins | sample LowCovwburrow_MG_FD_204930 | JGI IMG/M metagenome (GOLD analysis project Ga0316189, IMG submission 204930) | Coastal sediment microbial communities from Maine, United States - Lowes Cove worm burrow | ecosystem: Environmental > Aquatic > Marine > Coastal > Sediment | place: USA: Maine... | reverse complement strand
TTGCCAAGTTCACTTAATGTTCCTGCGCGTTATACTGATTAAAGAGATAACGCTATGACCGACACTTCACAATCACACGAATCACAGGAAGACACCGTGGTCTTCCACGTGCATGGCGTTACCAAGATATACCAAATGGGCGAGGTGCAGGTACATGCTCTGCGTGGTGTAGATCTTGACCTGTACGGCGGCGAGTTCGCGGTCCTGCTGGGTGCCTCTGGTAGTGGCAAGTCCACATTGCTGAATATTCTTGGCGGTCTGGATACTCCGACCGATGGCCATGTGCTTTATGGTAATCGCGACCTGACCCGTGCCACCAGCAACGAGCTTACCGAGTATCGGCGCTATCATGTAGGCTTTGTATTCCAGTTCTATAACCTGATACCGAGCCTGACAGCCCGCGAGAACGTGGCGGTAGTCACCGAGATAGCCAAAAACCCCATGCAACCGGATGAAGCGCTGAAACTGGTTGGACTGGATGAACGTATGGACCATTTCCCGGCGCAGATGTCGGGCGGCGAACAGCAGCGAGTGGCCATTGCCCGGGCCATATCAAAGAACCCTGATGTCCTGCTATGTGACGAGCCAACCGGTGCGCTCGACTCCGAGACCGGCATCGTGGTGCTGGAAGCGTTGCAGCGAGTCAACCGTGAACTGGGCACCACCACGACCGTGATCACCCATAACGCGGGGATCGCACAAATGGCGGATCGGGTTATAAGCATGTCCGACGGCCGTATAACCGAGATCCGCGCCAACGAAACAAAGCTCGAACCACAGGAACTCAGCTGGTAACGACCGCTATGCGCGCCATTGACCGGAAACTATGGCGTGAATTGTGGAGTATGCGCATGCAGGCGATGGCCATTGCCATGGTCATCGTCAGTGGCGTCAGTATCTACATCATGTCGCTGAGTACCCTCGACTCACTCTACGAGACCCGCGAGAACTATTACCGCAACCATCACTTCGCGCACGTGTTCACCTCGCTCAAACGCGCACCGCTGTCACTGGCTCGTCGCGTTGAGGCGATGCCCGGCGTCGACAAGGTGGAAACCCGGGTTATTGCCTACGTGAATCTCGATGTAGCGGGTTTCAGTGACCCTGTCAGCGGCCACCTGTTATCGCTGCCCGATAACAGCCGCGGTCTGTTGAACCAGATCGTCCTGCGCAGCGGTCGGTTGCCGGAACCGGGTCGTGACAACGAGGTCTTGCTCAGCGAAGAATTTGCCAAAGCCCACCACCTGCAGGCAGGTGACAAGTTACGCGCCACTATCAACGGTCGACGCAAGACACTAACTGTGGTCGGCCATGCATTGTCGCCGGAATACATTTACCAGATCGCACCCGGTGCCATGTTCCCGGACTACCTGCGCTATGGTGTGATGTGGATGGCACGCAAACCACTGGCCAGTGCCTATGACATGGATGGCGCATTCAATGACGTCACTCTGACGCTCACCCGCGACGGCAACGCACAGGATGTCATCGACCAGCTTGACGACCTGTTGAAACCCTACGGCGGCATCGGCGCCTATGCACGCAAGGACCAGCTCTCCAACCGATTTCTGTCCGAGGAACTCAAGCAGCAGAAGACCATTGCTACCGTCTTTCCTGTCATCTTCTTCGGCGTGGCGGCCTTCCTGCTCAACGTGGTGATCAGTCGGCTTGTCAGCCTCGAACGTGAGCAGATCGCCAGCCTCAAGGCCTTCGGCTATAGCGACTTCGCCGTCGGTTTGCATTACGCCAAGCTGGTGGTGATGATCGTATCCATCGGCATCCTCGGCGGTCTCGGCGCCGGTATCTGGATGGGCAAGGGTATGAGCAGTATCTATATGGACTTCTACAGCTTGCCGTTCATGCTCTATACACTGAAACCCCGGGTCATCATCAGTGCCGCGGTGATAAGTATCGGCGTTGCCATCCTCGGTACACTGTATGCCGTGCACGGGGCGGCAAAGCTGCCACCGGCACAGGCAATGCGGCCGGAACTACCACCTGGCTACCGAGCCACGCTGATCGAGCGACTCGGTCTGCAGCGCTGGTTTTCCCAGCCGACGCGCATGATCCTGCGTCACATCGAACGCCAGCCGGTCAAGTCCTTGCTGACTACACTCGGCATCAGCATGGCGTGCAGCATCATGATGATCGGTGGTTTCCAGAAAGGTGCCATCGATTACATGGTCGAGGTGCAGTACAGCATGAGCCAGCGTGAGGATATTGCTGCCAACTACACCGAGCCGACCGCACTGCGCTCACTGTATTCATTGCGCAGCCTGCCGGGCGTTGACCATGTCGAGGGTTTTCGCGATGTACCGGCGAGGCTCCAGTTCGAACATCGTTATTACAGAACAGCCGTGCGTGGAATCGAATCCGGAGGCACGTTGCGGCGTCTGCTGGACACCAATCTGAATCGCATCGAGCTGCCGGAGAACGGTGTCATCCTGACGGACTACCTGGCCGAACTGCTGCGTATAAAACCAGGAGACATGCTGACCATCGAAGTACTGGAAGGCAGCCGTCCAACAGTACAGGTGCCGGTGGTTGGCACAGCAAAGGAATACCTTGGCGTTAACGCCTATATGCAACGTGAGGCACTGAACCGGCTGCTCGGGGAGGGTGACGCCATTTCCGGTGCGCTGCTGGATGTTGACCCGCAATACCAGCGCGAGGTGTATACCGAACTGAAAGGCATGCCGCGCATTGCCGGTGTGGTGGAGCAGCGTTCCGCCATTGATTCATTCTACGAAACGATGAATGAAACTATCCTGTTTTTTAGCTTCATTACCACGCTGCTGGGCGCTAGCATTTCCTTTGGCGTTGTCTACAACAGCATGCGCATCTCCCTGTCCGAGCGTAACCGTGAACTTGCCAGCCTGAGGGTGCTGGGGTTTCATCGCAGCGAGGTCGCCTATATCCTGCTCGGTGAGCTGGCGTTGCTGACGCTGGTCGCAATACCCATTGGACTGCTGATCGGTTACGGCCTGTGTGGTTACCTGGCCTTTAAGTTCGATAGTGATCTGTACCGCATCCCGCTGGTGCTGGGCATGAAAGTCTATGCTTTCGCCGCCCTGGTCGTGATCGTTTCGTCGATCATTTCTGCCATAATGATATGGCGTAACCTGGCTCATCTCGATATGGTGGCCGTTCTCAAGAGCAAGGAGTAAACATGCGTGACCTGCTGAGAAAGCATCCGGTCATCACATTAACAGCATTACTGATTATCGCACTGCTGGTGTGGGGTTTCTGGCCACAACCGGTTTATGTCGAAATCGTTACCACGAAATACGCACCGCTGACCATTGACATCGAGGAAGAGGGTAGAACACGGGTTATTGATCGCTACATCATCTCGGCTCCGGTTGATGGCGTCGCCTGCCGCGTGGAACTGAATGTCGGAGACAGTGTTGAGCAGGGCGAGGTGCTGCTCGGCATTACGCCGATGGCGTCATCGGTACTGGATCCACGCAGCCGTGCCCAGGCCGAGGCAAAAGTATCAGCGGCAGAAGCGGCCCTGCAAGCTGCCCGTGAACAGGCGCGCGCAGCTGCTTCTTCTGCGCAACTTTCATCGAATGAACTCAAACGCTTGCTGCCACTACTTGAGAAGAAGTTGATTTCCAGGGATGACTATGAAAAGGCAGAAACTGCCGTGCAAACCAGTACTGCGGCAAAGCGCTCGGCAGACTTCAGTGTCGACGTGGCTAAACATGAATTGCAGGCAGCAGAGAGTGTACTCAACTATACCGCTGGCAACAGCAGCGACCCGAGTGAGAGCGTACCGGTGCGTTCGCCTGTCAAGGGCAGAATCCTGAAAGTCGTGCACGAGTGTGAAGGCCCGGTGCTGACCGGTGATCCCTTGCTGGAAGTAGGCGAACCATCCGCACTCGAAGTGGAAGTCGATGTACTTTCTGCCGACGCAGTAAAAATCAAGCCCGGCATGCAAGTGCTGTTTGATCGCTGGGGAGGAGAACAGCCACTCGAAGGCAAGGTACGCAACATCGAACCCGTCGGGTTTACCAAGGTGTCTGCGCTGGGTGTGGAGGAACAGCGTGTGCTGGTCATCTCGGATTTCACATCGCCAGCCGAGCAGTGGCAGCGCCTGGGTGACGGTTACCGGATCGAGGCGCGATTTATCCTGTGGCATGAAGATAATGTCCTGCAAGTACCTGCCAGCAGCCTGTTCCGCTATAAAGACGGCTGGGCCGTGTTTGTCGTTGCAGGCAAACGGGCCTTGCGCCGTGAGGTGAAGGTAGGTCAACGCAATGGCTTGCATGCACAAATACTGACTGGTTTGGAAAGCGGTGAAACAGTCATCAACCACCCGGGTGATGACATTGAGAACGGAATACGTGTCAAATCAGGTACAGACCGGTAATTTCGGGGGCTTGTTTTGGGAGATATTAATCTTTTCTGAGCCGGTCACTGACAGCGATGGGGGTCGGGTAGCTGAGCATGATCAGGTAAGAGGATACGATAAATGTAATGAGTGTGGTCGTTTGTATCAGATAGGAGGCCTTTGCGCTAATCGCACCGGTGCTGAGCGCCAGCACCGCGATCATGAGCGAGAACTCGCTTACCTGGCCGAGTCGCACACCCACTTCATTGGGTAATCCACCGACTTCTCCCGATTTCTTCAGCAACCAGGAAAACACCACAGGTTTGCAGACCAGCATTAACAGCGCGATGATAGATGCGGGCAATATGACTTCAGGCAGTATATTGATATTGAAGCCCGCGCCAAGTGAAAAGAAAAACATGATCAGGAAAAAATCCCTGAGCGGTTTGAAACTTTCTGCAATAAACAGTGCAATAGGATTTGTTGCAAGTGCAACGCCAGCGATAAAGGCGCCGATCTCGTAGGAGAGTCCCAGTAGTTCGGCCAGTTGTGCCATGCCAAGACACCAGCCGATGGACGTCAAAAAGATATATTCCTGGATGGTGTCAAACCGCTGTATTAATCGTTGCAGAATATATCGCTCAAACAACAGTGAAAAAATTACCAGCATTGGCAGTGACAGTGTCAGGGTGCCTACCTGTTCCCATTCCATGCCTGATTGCGAAAAACCTTCAAGCAGTAGCAGAATCCCGATAGCAATAATATCCTGTAGTAACAGGATGCTGATCATCACCTGACCGGTGTGGCGATGATGCAGTGCGGTTGTGGGTAACAGCTTCAAGCCGATAATGGTGCTGGAAAACATCATTACAGACCCGATGATCAGACTTTCGTGCAGATTGAATCCAAATGCCTTGCTGATTAAAAACCCGGTTGCACCGAATACCATTGAGCTGACAGCGGTTACCACGATAGCTTCACGCAGCATACGTACCAGCTGTGCAGGCTGCAGGTTGAGCCCCAGCAGAAACAACAGGAAAATGATTCCAATGTGACCAATCTCCTGGATTATTTCCGGGTCATTCACCAGTTGTAACCCCCAGGGGCCAACAATGCCACCAAGCAGAATATAGGCAACCAGGAGTGACTGACGAGCAAACAAGGCCAGTGCGGCCAATACGGCAGCGCCGGTAAAAATAAGGAAAATCGAGAATATTATTGATTCATGCGGCATTACCGACACATCCTAGCGTCAGTAATGTACAAAAGGAAGAACTATGGGTTGGTTGTTAGATACAGTTGCCTGATTCACCGGTGTCGGTAAATTAGTGGCTTCTGTGTATCAGCTGATTTCATTAAAGAACAGTGCGAGGTGCAAGCGGTTTTCGACGTCCAGTTTGCGAAATATAGCACTAAGATGTGCTTTGACTGTTCGTTCGGATATATCCAGTTCGCGCGCAATGACCTTGTTGTTCCCGCCCAGGTGCACCATTTGTGCGACTTGCAGTTCGCGGGGTGTCAGTTGTGCAACCGACTCGGTGCCAGAACGACTGAGCTTTAATGCGCTAGTACTGTTTTCACGGGCGATCTCCCCGATGAGTTCTGTAATCAATTGTCTTGGGACCCATATTTCGCCATGACAAACCGAATGTACTGCCTTGATAAGCAGGTCCGGCTGGATTCCAATATCACAGAAACCATGTGCGCCGGTCTTGAATAGCAGCATTTCATCGACGGGAGATTCGGTTGTTCCTTTCAGTACGATGACACGTGTATGCGGGGTGGTTCTCAGTATCTCGCCGATTGTTTTCGGTAGAGAATCGCCAAACAGAAACGGATCAAGTATAAGCAGGTGAGGGTGTGTTTTTGCCATGCAATCACGGGCGGCGGATGCCTGGTCCACAATGGCTGTAGAAAATTCATCAGCAAGAATTTCGGTGAAGCGTGCTGCCAACGTTGTATTGCCACTTGCAATCAGAATGCTGGCCTTGTTGTGCATGTTACTCGCTGGCATGGTCCTGCTCCCTGGTTGAGTCGATTTTAGTTCGCTTCATATGGCTATTCTGCTGCGTTAAAATGGCATGGCATAATGTAATTCCAATAATATCAGCAACATATGAAACAAGATGCTGCAACATATGCGTCAGTTTGGTATCGGCTGTTGTCCGGGCAAGTTTAGTGCGCGGGAACTGCTCTCAATTACTTCGAATTGGCCATGATTTGAATCTGACATGACGGCAGTAATTAACAGCTATTGGCGATAAGTCAGCTGTTCACTACCGATTCTTGCGATAACATCCTGCCAGCGACTCAAGCGACCAGCACGACCAATGTGTTGCTCACCTCCAGGTTGTTTTACCAGCCACAGGTCTGTGCTGTTGAAACTGTATACCGGTTGCAGATCACTCCTGCTGGTGGCTGTTTGAATTTCAGTGACCAGGTTGTCAAGAATCAGGGGCGTAGCATCCGGAGCTGGATAATAGGCCAGCACCATGTGTGCCTGGTTCAGCTTTATTGCCTTTACATAGGTCAGCCGCATGCGTTCTGCCGGAACGCCCATTTCCCGCAAGGTAAAGTACTTGGCGATGGAATAGTCTTCGCAGTCACCGCCATTGGTCGTTAACATCTGCAACGGAGTTGCCCAGTAATCTTCTTTACCCCAGTGATCCTGATCGTTAATAAACTGCATCTTGTTGAAAAAACGGTTCACGGCTTGTAATTTTTGCTGGTGGTCGGCGTTTTGGAAGTGACTGATCAGTTTTTTCCACGAGGCTATTCGCTCATGGGCGATACCCGGCGTTTCATGTACCGTTTTATTGAGTAACTGGCCGGACATGGGGAATGGCTCGGCGAGTGATGCACGCTGCACCAGCAGGCTCGCCATGGCTGCAGCAAGCAGCAGTGTGTAACGTGCCCATTTGATGCGTGGAGTGTGATTTGAAGACATGGCTATTGGCAAAGGTGCAGTCAAGGTGCTCCTGACAGTTATCGGCCATGGATTGAGGCTGCTTAGGCATTTTTTAGTGGTATTTCAGATTTCGCATGCAAGTGCATGGTAATGTTCTTTTTTATCCCGGATGTTGTTGGTACCTAAGTCCAATTGTGCCGATTCTGCTTACGACGTAACCTGTGTTTGTCTTATAAAAACAATTAGTTATGAAAAGAATAAATATAACAGTGGTTTGTGTCGGGGATGAGACCTACCCGGGTTGTATTGACCTGCTGGAGGACTGTCCTTCAATTAATGTGGTTGCCCGGCCAACCGGGCTGTCTGATCCCGGCACCTGGGTCGCGCTGGGGCGCAGTGATGTACTGCTGCTTGATGAGGCATTGCTGAAACGCGAGGGCTATGACGCCGTGCGGGATATACATGCCAGCTTCCCTTCGCTCAAATCGTTGATGATTGTAGAGAATGAAACGCGGCAGGAGATGGTTACCATCCTGTCCCTGGGAGTGCTTGGTGTGATCGCACGCGCATCAACAACATCCATGTTGTGCAAGGCAATCGCGGCAATTTTTACCGGCGAGGCGTGGCTGTCTCGCGGCATGGTGCAACCGTTACGCAAGCGTTTGGGACAGGCAACTGGCCTGGAAGATCTGCCGGAGGAAGTGCCAGATGCTTCGGGCCGACTGCGTTTGCACTAGGAGCAGCCATTCCGTTGCAGTGACGCTGGCAAGACCCTGGCATCAAGCGCTTTCCCGGCTGCTGGGTCGTTGACTCTGTCGCACGATTAATTCTCCATAACAGGCGAAATTCATCGAAAGATGTGCTCTAATCCCGGCCTATGTTTCGACCATTTGAGCTCTACGTTGGCCTGCGCTATACACATTCCAGGCGCCGGACGCACTTCATCTCCTTTATATCGATGACGTCAATGCTGGGTATTGCGCTCGGTGTGACAGCATTGATTACCGTGCTGTCTGTGATGAACGGTTTTGAGAAGGAATTGCGAGACCGCATTCTCGGTATGGCTTCGCATGCGACTGTTACCACCTATACCGGCAGATTGCCGGACTGGCAGGGAATGCAGCAAGCGTTGGCTGATAACGAGCGTATTGTAGCGATGGCACCTTATGTGCGCGGCGAATCCATGCTGAGCCTGGGAAAACAGGTCAGTGGTGCCTTGCTGCGCGGGGTGCTGCCGGCTATGGAAGGTGATGTTTCAGATGTGGTGTCGCATATCAATGGCGGAGATCTCGATCTGCTCGAAGAGGGCAAGTACAGCATTGTTCTCGGCAGTGAACTGGCGATCGCGCTGGGTGCCGGTATTGGAGATTCCATTACGGTGGTTTCACCACAGGTGACCATTGGGCCGACCGGCATTCTGCCGCGGTTGCGACGTTTTACGGTGGTCGGCATCTTTGAAGTCGGAATGTACGAATATGACCGGGGCGTGGCGCTGGTGCATATAAAGGATGCAGCCAGGCTGTTCCGGCTTGACGACAATGTCACCGGATTGCGTCTTAAGCTGGATGATATTTTTGCAGCGCCGCAAATTGCCCGGGCATTGTCTGCCGAGCTGCCACTGGATTACCGCGTGGAAGACTGGACGCGACAACATGCAAACTTTTTTCGCGCAGTGAAGACAGAAAAGCGCGTAATGTTCATAATTCTGACACTGATTATCGCCGTTGCCGCATTTAATATTGTCTCCACCCTGGTTATGGTGGTCACAGACAAGCGTGCAGACATCGCCATACTGCGCACCCTGGGGGCATCACCAGGTTCGATTATGAAGATATTTATCATCCAGGGCATTGTCATTGGTGCCATGGGGACGGCCCTGGGAGTGGCCGGCGGTCTTGCGCTTGCCCTGAATATAGAAACGATTGTGCCGGCCATTGAAGGTTTGTTTAACGTCGAGTTTCTTGCAGCTGATGTCTACTACATCAGTGACGTGCCTTCGGAGTTGCACTGGGATGATGTCTGGATAATGGCATCGGTATCGCTGGGGCTGAGTCTGCTTGCCACACTGTACCCGGCATGGCGTGCAGCGCGTACGCAGCCGGCGGAGGCCCTGCGTTATGAGTAGCGTGCTTGAATGCCGCCAGCTGGGTAAAACATTTGGTGAGGGTGAGGTGGCCCTGTGTATTCTGGAAGGGGTAGATTTCACCATCAATAGAGGAGAGCGTATCGCTATTGTGGGTGCCTCAGGCAGTGGCAAGAGCACCTTGCTGCACCTGCTGGGCGGGCTGGACGAGCCCAGCAGCGGCGAGATCAGTATGGCTGGCAAGTCGCTGACATCATTATCACCTGTGCAGTTGGGAAGGTTGCGGAACAAGACGTTGGGTTTTGTCTATCAGTTTCATCATCTGCTGCCAGAATTTACTGCGCTTGAAAATGTTGCAATGCCGTTGCTGGTCAGGGGGACACGCCCGGCTGAGGCGAAACAGCAGGCAGCCGCCTTGCTCGACCGGGTAGGACTGTCAGCCAGAATGTCTCATAAACCCGGCGAGATGTCGGGTGGCGAACGTCAGCGCGCAGCGATTGCGCGCGCGCTGGTTACCCGCCCGGCCTGTGTGCTGGCTGATGAACCCACCGGCAACCTGGATCGACACAATGCTGAACAGGCGTTTGAGTTGATGCTGGAATTAAACCGAGAGCTTGATACCAGCCTGCTGGTCGCGACGCATGATTCGATGATCGCCGAGCGTATGGACCGGGTCATTCACCTGGAGGATGGTAAGTTGATTTAGCTGTGCAGGATGCAGGTCAGTCTGAAAATTAGGTAAGTTAACTGTTCAGGGAGGAACATGTTAATCATATCCCTTGCTTTTCTGGCGGGGGTGCTGGTGCTCCAGTGGTGTTCCTGGTTGCCGCCGGTCTGGAGCTTTGCTGTCATGGCGCTGCTGGTGCCGTTACTCAGGGTAAAGCTTGTCCGCCTGCCGGTAGTCTTCGTTACCGGTTTCCTGTGGGCAGCACTGCGTGCTGATTTTGCATTGCATCCACAACTGCCATCCGCAATGGAAGGTAAAACGGTGCTTCTGGAAGGCAAGGTGCTTGATATGCCGCGTCAGGTGTCGACTCGGCAGCAGCGTTTTCTGTTCGCGGCCGAACGCATGCACAGTGGCAGTGGCTGGACAGACTTTCCTGCAAAAATCCGCCTGGATGGATACGAAACCGGTTTTAATCCGGCTGCCGGTGAGCGTTGGCAATTCGCTGTCCGTCTTAAACGTCCGCATGGATTTTCCAATCCGGGTGGCTTTGATTATGAGCGCTGGTTGTTCCAGCAGGGCATACGGGCAACCGGCTACATTCGCAAGGACCCGCTACAGAACCGTCGCCTGTCAGCCGGCATGGTGCTGCCTGTCGCACAGCTGCGTAACCGGTTAATGTCGGCTTTTGAGGGAATGCAATCCGAATCGAATACCAACAGCACTTCTTTGTCGATGATACGCGCGTTGACTATTGGCGAGCGCAGTTCGCTGACCAGTGGCCAGTGGGAAGTGTTGCGTGCTACCGGTACCAGCCACCTGATGGCGATTTCCGGCCTGCATATCAGCCTGGTTGCCGGTTTGGTGTTCTGGCTGGTATACCGTGTGTGGTTGCGATCTGGCACGCTTGCGGAAAGGCTGCCTGCGAAAAAAATGGCAGCGCTTGCTGGCCTGCTGGTTGCCTTGTTGTATGCCTTGTTATCGGGATTCGGGATTCCTGTGCGTCGCGCTTTTGTGATGGTTGCTGTGTTGACGCTGGCACTGGTATCGGACCGCTGTAGTTCACTCCAGCAGGCGCTCGGCCTGGCGGTGCTGGCTACTTTGCTGATTGATCCGCTCTCCGTGTTGTCAGCAGGCTGGTGGTTGTCATTCTGGGCCGTTACTGTTATTGCCGGCATGACAGCCGGTCGCCATGGACAGCAAAGCCTTGCGCAAAAATGGCTGTACCTGCACCTGGTACTGGCGTTTGCCATGCTGCCACTGCTGCTGGTTTTTTTCCAGCAGGCATCACTGATTGCACCATTTGCCAATATCGTGGCGGTGCCCTGGGTCAGCTTCGTGGTGGTGCCGGTAGCGCTGGCCGGAACGCTGGTATTTAGTTTGAATACAGCTGCCGGTGAGTGGTTGCTGCAGTTTGCCAGCCTGTTGCTGGATGTTTTATGGCCGTTGCTACAGTGGCTGTCCGGGTTCGAATTTTCACAATGGCACCAGCACGAGCCGCTTGCATGGACGCTGTTGCCGGCAATATTCGGCGTGTTTGTTTTATTAATGCCGCGCGGGATGCCGGCGCGCTGGACTGGTGTGCTGTTATTACTGCCCTTGTTTCTTGTTCAACCGCAGACACCCGGTCAGGGCGAGGCGTTGGTTACTCTGCTGGATGTAGGACAGGGCTTGTCGACAATTGTGCAAACCCGGTATCACGTGCTGGTCTATGATGCCGGTCCGCGTTTCAGTGAGTCTTTCGATACCGGTCAGGCGGTGGTGGTGCCATATCTTCGACACCGGGGAGTCCGTCGTCTCGATACACTTGTCGTCAGCCATGCAGACAATGATCACATCGGGGGTGTGAACTCGTTACTGGCAGCCTTTCCCGCGACGCGTATTCTTTCCAGTGTACCTGACGAGATTGCAGCAGCGCATGCCAGCGTTTGCCGGCGCGGTGAACAGTGGAACTGGGATGGCGTGCGTTTTGAAATCCTGCACCCGGCCGAGGGTGGCGGCCTGACCGGGAATAATGCCTCCTGCGTGCTGCGTATTGAGTCCGAGGGTGGGCAATCTGTCCTGTTGACGGGGGATATAGAGCGCCAGGCAGAACAATTACTGTTGCGAGAGGCTGTCGGGCAGCTGGCGGTCGATGTGCTGGTGGTGCCACATCATGGTAGCAAGACGTCATCGAGCATTGATTTTGTCGAAGCGGTGAAGCCGGGACTGGCGCTGGTGCCGAGTGGCTACCGGAATCGATATGGATTCCCGAAAACCGAGATATTGGACAGATATACCGACATCCAGGCATCAATTGAGCAGACGGGGCTTGCCGGTGCGCTTGCGGTGCTGCTGGCAAAGGATGGCGATGTGCTGAAAATCCATCGCTACCGGGACAGCAAGCCGCGCTACTGGCATGCGGAAAATAAACGTTAATCAGCTGTTTGGCTGTTGCTCCAAATACAGTATGATTTGGCTCGTTCCCGGATTCCGGATAAGCAAAGGATGGTGATGGTGTGCTAGAACTTGTGAGGGCAGGCGGCTGGCTGATGCTGCCGATAATTTTGTGTTCGGTGGTTGCGCTGGCAATCATTGTTGAGCGTCTCTGGTCGTTGCAGGTACGCCGTGTGCTACCAAAAAATCTTGTTGCACAGGTCTGGCGCTGGGAAAAAATCCATCAGCTGAATGACGAGCACATGAAGGAACTGCAGGCCAGTTCACCGCTGGGTTCGATTCTGGCGGCGGGTATCGTCAATCGCCACCAGAGCCGTGATGTGATGAAGGAGAGCATCGAGGATACCGGGCGGCATATCGTTCACGAGCTGGAGCGTTACCTCAACACGCTCGGTACCATTGCTGCTATCACACCACTGTTGGGGTTGCTGGGTACGGTGATTGGTATGATCAAGGTGTTTGCGACCATCACCACCCAGGGAGTTGGTGATCCGGGTGCGCTCGCTGGTGGTATTTCAGAGGCCCTGATTACCACGGCTGCCGGTATGGCGGTAGCCATTCCAACGCTTATGTTCTACCGCTATTTTCGTGGCAGGGTCAGAATGCTGGTGTTAAAGATGGAACAGGAAGCGCTCACCATGGTGGAAATCATGCACGGGCAGCGTAAACCTGTTCCGGCGTCGGAGTAGTCAGGCTATGAACCTTCAACCCGGTGGAGAGGACGAACCAGAAGTCAATCTGACCCCGTTGATTGATGTGGTGTTCCTGTTGCTGATTTTCTTTATGGTCTCTACAACGTTTGAGCATCAGTCGCGCATCCAGATAGAGTTGCCTGAAGCGACTGCCTTGCCTGATGAAATTGAGGAAGAATCAATCGAGATCATTATCGATGCGCAGGGACGCTACTTTATCGGTGAAAAGCAGGTAGTCAACTCCGAGCTGAAAACACTCAAGAGTGCTATCAGTAAAGAGCTTGGTGATCGCCAGGCTGTACCGGTAACGATTCGAGCTGACGCCAGTACACCACACCAGGCCGTGATTACAGCACTGGATGCAACCAGTCAACTCGGGTTGACGAAGATTTCACTGGCTACCTCGAATATTCAGGAAGAATAGCCGGCTGCTGTTGCAGGTTTTCGGGGCATCATGAAGCGGCTGGATTATTACTGGTATGCGCGCAGTCCCTGGCTGCTGTTGTTAACACCGCTGTCACTGCTCTTTCGTATCATTGTCTGGCTGCGGCGCAGTGCTTATCGTCTGGGCCTTTTGCGTAGTCAGCGTGTGTCACTTCCGGTCATCATCGTAGGCAATATCACGGCGGGCGGAACCGGCAAGACGCCGCTGGTTATCTGGCTGGCAGCCTATCTGCGAGAGAAGGGTTACCGACCGGGGATTATTTCACGCGGCTACGGGGGCCGGGCGAGCAGCTGGCCACAGCAGGTGCGTCCGGACAGTGACCCGGCCATGGTGGGTGACGAGGCGGTGTTGCTGGCGGGTGCGACCGGCTGTCCGATGGCTGTCGGGCCTGACCGGGTGGAGACCGCTTCAGCGCTGATAGAATACAGTGATTGTGATGTCATACTGAGCGACGATGGTTTGCAGCATTACGCGTTGCAGCGGGACATGGAAATAGTCGTTATCGACGGCATCCGGCGTTTTGGCACGGGGCTTTCGATTCCTGCAGGCCCGATGCGTGAGCCTGCCAGCCGCCTGAAGGAAACCGATCTGGTGGTGATAAACGGCCTCGGTAGTGGTCATGAACACATTATGCGGATGCGACCGGGTGATGCGCATAGCCTGACTGACAGCCGAGTAACGCGGCGCCTGGCAGACTTTCGCGGCAAGGCGGTACATGCCGTGGCCGGTATCGGTAACCCGGAACGGTTTTTCCAGGCGCTGGATCAGCTGGGTATGCAGCTGGAGAAGCATGTGTTTCCGGACCATTATAAATTCAGCGCGACTGACATCCGCTTCGGTGATGACAAGCCGGTTATTATGACGGAGAAAGACGCGGTAAAATGCCGTTACTTTGCCGGTGAGAATGACTGGTATATACCTGTTACAGTGCAGATGTCGGCGGATTTTTGCCAGCGCCTGGACGAGCTGTTGCAAGCAAGGGTGGATGGTCATGACTAACCGGCAATTTTAACAGACAGTAACCTTCAGGAGCCTAGCGTGGATAAAAAATTACTGGATATACTTGCCTGCCCGATTTGCAAAGGGCCTCTGGTCTATGATCAGGAAGCCGGCGAGCTGATATGCAAACCCGACCGGCTGGCTTATCCGATCAGGAACGATATCCCGGTAATGCTGGAGGAAGAAGCACGGCAAATACCGGCAGATCAGGATCTCTGAGCCGATCGTTAATGGATACCGCATTCAAGGTCGTTATTCCCGCGCGTTACGCATCGACTCGTTTGCCGGGCAAGCCGCTACTCAATATTGCCGGTCGTCCGATGTTGCGGTACGTGCATGAGCTGGCACTGCTAAGTGGTGCAGATGAGGTGATTGTTGCGACCGATGATCAGCGCATCGAGGATGCTGCAAAGGATTTTGGCGCAACCGTCTGTATGACGTCCGCTGCGCACGAATCAGGCACCGAGCGTCTTGCCGAGGTTGCCGGACAAATGAACTGGCATGAGCAGACCATTGTTGTGAATGTGCAGGGTGATGAGCCGCTGCTTCCCCCGGCGCTGATTCAGCAGGTCGCAGAAGGGCTGGCAGGTCATCCTGAAGCGCCAGTTGCCACGCTGGCTTATCCACTCGAGCAGGCAGATGAAGCCGCAGATCCCAATGTCGTGAAAGTGGTTCTGGATAATGCGGGTTTCGCACTGTATTTTAGTCGAGCGCCGATTCCCTGTCGCCGCGATGCGTCAGGTGTTGCTGATTTACTGCCATCCTTGAGGCATATCGGCTTGTACGCCTACCGGGCCGGCTTTCTTAAACATTACCAGCAGCTCCAGCCATCACTACTGGAAGATGTTGAGAAACTCGAGCAACTGCGGGTTTTATGGCATGGACTGAAAATCCATGTGGGTATTGCCAGTGAGATGCCGGGTCATGGTATCGACACAGAAACTGACTTGCAGCGTGTCGAGAAAGTCCTGTTGGCCTGAAACAACAGCAGTTACCGGCGCATTGAAGTTGGTTGCCCGGAAACGCTAAAATCTATTCCGGTTCATATTCAGGAATGGCGGGTAATTAATTGAGCAATAGTATGACTGTTTCAGTACTTTTCGTGTGCATGGGCAATATCTGCCGATCGCCAACTGCGCAGGGTGTATTCGAACGACTGGTTGCGGAACACCGGCTTGCAGACGTAATTGAGATCGATTCGGCTGGTACGCATGCCTATCACGTTGGTGATCGTCCTGACGAGCGCGCGTCTGCTGCGGCCTTGCAACGCGGCATTGATCTCAGCTCGCAGAAAGCGCGTCGAGTCAGTCCTGAGGATTTTAACCGGTTTGATTACGTGCTCGCGATGGACCGGGATAATTATGAAATACTGGCAGCGAGTTGCCCGACCGAATTGCAATCACGCATTCGTCTGTTTCTTGAATTTGCCCCGGAAGAACTTTTGCTCCGTGAAGTACCGGATCCCTACTATGGCGGTCCAAGCGGTTTTGAGCGGGTGCTGGATTTAATCGAAGAAGCTTCAGAAGGGCTGCTGGCACATATACGCCAGCAGCACGGTCTCTGATCTCCGGATTACTCGGAAGAAGCAGTCTTTTCGGATTTGGATGCGGTGTTGGCCGCTACGCCTGCTTGCTGTCCACCGGCCTGTGCATTTGTGACGTCCGGTTTGCTTGCTGCTGCCGCTGGTGTGGCTGGAGCTGATGATGTCGCTGGAGTCGCTGATGTCACAGGCGTTGGTTGGCTTGACCGGGTTTCCGTCGGTGACGCAGGACTGGCTGTTGCCGGTTTTGACGGGCTCGTTTGATTTTGCGGCTGACTCACAGCTGCTGCGCTGCTGGTCGTTGTTGCAGCCGGCCGATTAGCCTGGTTTTCAGCCTGGGGCTTGATGTTACTGGTATTGCCCTGCGGGTCGCTCACGGCAGCTTTTGCAGGAGCGTTTGCCGGTGCCGGTTGCTTGTTACCGTCAGTATCCGGTTTGTTCTGCGCCTCGTTGCCACTGGCTGTCCGATTGCTTTTGTTTGCGTTACGGTTTTGTCCGGAAGAACGCCTGCGCCCACCACGCCGCCCACGTCTTGAACCCTGCCTGGGTTGGTTCTCCGTTGTGCTGCTGTCTGGTTTATTTTCCTGTTTCTGGGTGGTTGCCGGGCTATTGTCTGTTTGCAAAGGTGCTGGTGCTGGTGCTGGTGCTTGCGCTGGTCGTCTCTGGCTCGCCTGCGGCTTGCTGGATGTAGCACGCTTTTGCCCGCCAGGCTGCCGGCCGGATGCCGGCTTGTTGGCTGGCCGGCGATTGCCTTGTGGCTGCCTGCGACGGGTACCCTCGCTGCTGCGTTGCCCGCGGTTTGGCTGTTTGCGTTGCTGTGGCCGGGTGCTCTTTTGCGGTTTGGTCTCTTTGTCGCTACCGAACAGACTGGCGAAGAGGCGCTTCAGCAGGCCCGGTTTGGGCACAGTTTTTACGGCTACGGGGGCAGTGGGTGCGGGCGCGGGTTCGGCCTGCTTTATTGATTTGACGGCGGGAATTTCCGGTCCCGGTTTTTCGCCCGGCAGTGCCGCTGTGATTTCCGGTTCAGCAATCGCTTTTGCCATCGTGTAACTTGCTGTTATCGGCTCATTAATTGATTCATCTTTACGGATACGCTGCACGTCATAACTGGGTGTTTCAAGTGAAGGTGACGGGATCAGCATGACGGCAATCTTGTGGCGGTCTTCAAGTTCACCAAGCAGCTCACGTTTCTCGTTAAGCAGGTAGGTTCCGACGTCAACGGGCACATGAGCAACAACACGCAGGGTATTATCCTTCATGACCTCTTCTTCAATGATTCTGAGTACCGACAGGGACAGGGATTCAACACCGCGAATGGTGCCCTGGCCGGTACAACGCGGGCATACAATCTGGCTTGACTCGCCCAGTGAAGGTCGCAGGCGCTGGCGTGACATCTCCAGCAGCCCGAATCGGGATATGCGGCCAAGCTGCACGCGGGCCCGGTCCATTTTTAGTGCCTCGCGCAGACGGTTTTCGACCTCACGCTGGTGACGTGCCGGTTGCATGTCAATAAAATCGATCACCACCAGGCCGCCGAGATCGCGTAACCGTAGCTGTCGGGCAATTTCGTCAGCTGATTCGAGATTGGTATTCAGTGCGGTTTCTTCAATGTCACTGCCCTTGGTAGCGCGGGCAGAGTTGATATCAATGGATATCAGGGCCTCGGTATGGTCAATAACGATGGCGCCACCGGACGGCAGGGTGACCTCACGCTGGAAGGCTGATTCGATCTGCGACTCAATCTGGTAACGATTGAACAGCGGAACCTTGTCCTGGTAAAGCTTCAGTTTGGGCAGGTTGTGCGGCATAACCCGTTCCATAAATTCGCGGGCTGTGTCGTAGACTTCCTGGCTATCGATCAGGATTTCAGAAATATCAGTGCGCAGGTAGTCGCGCAGCGCCCGAATAATGACGTTGCTTTCCTGGTAGATAAGGAACGGGGAAGGACGCTCTTCAGCGGCTTCTGTGATGACTTGCCAGAGATGGACAAGGTAATCCAGGTCCCATTGCAATTCTTCGCTGTTGCGCCCGATACCCGCCGTACGCACGATCATGCCCATATCTTGCGGGATTTCCATGGTACTCATGGCGTCACGAACAAGATTTCTGTCGTCACCCTGGATACGCCTGGAGACGCCACCGGCACGCGGGTTATTTGGCATCAGGACCATGTAGCGTCCAGCGAGACTGATGAAGGTAGTGAGGGCAGCACCCTTGTTGCCGCGCTCTTCCTTTTCTACCTGAACAATCAGTTCCTGACCTTCGGAGAGCGCGTCCTTGATGCTGAGACGGCCGGAGGCATTCTTGGCGGAGTCGCTGAAGTAACTGCGGGCAATTTCTTTCAGTGGCAGAAAACCGTGACGGTTACCGCCGTAATCAATAAAGGCTGCTTCGAGACTCGGCTCGATGCGGGTGATTTTTCCCTTGTAAACGTTGGATTTTTTCTGACCGCGTGAAGGTACCTCGATATCAAGGTCGTAAAGTTTCTGGCCATCGACCATGGCCACACGCAGCTCTTCGGGCTGTGTGGTATTGATGAGCATTCTTTTCATGTGTTTTATCTCTCTCGCGCTCGACCTGATTACGCACACAGCACTGTGCCTTACCGGTCCCCGGTGTGGCGTATTGCACGACAGGCAAACAAATACCTGTCACCTGAAAAATGCAGGCTAACATTGCTGAAATGTGTTGCTGTACGTAATACACGGGAGCGATTGTTGTTTATGTAATTTATTGATTTACAGCATAATGCTGATGATGATGAAGATTGTCGGCCAGCAAATACGGTCAACACCTTCAGTAAAAAATGGGTCCCCGGCAATCCCTTTGTGCATATAAAGAGTCTGCCGAAGCGGCACTATAGCAACCTTGGTCTATACCCGCAAACAGGACGGGTAATACAAGCGCATGAAACGCTGTAGAATTCGCAACTGTTTCAGTGAATAGCGCAGCCAATGAGCCAGTCAAAGACAAATAACTACCCCAAGGTGCGTCAGGTTAATGTGACGGAAGATGAAGCCGGGCAACGCATCGACAACTTTTTGGCGCGTTATCTGAAGGGGGTCCCGAAAAGCCATATTTACCGTATCCTGCGTCGCGGCGAGGTGCGTGTGAACAGTGGCCGTATTCGCGCCCAGTACAAGGTATGTGCCGGGGATAGCGTGCGTATTCCACCCGTCAGGATTTCTGAATCAAAACCGGTGCATGTGCCGGGTATAAACCTGGAACAGTATATATTGTTCGAGAATCCACGCTTGCTGGTCATCAACAAGCCATCCGGGATTGCGGTACATGGCGGCAGCGGCCTCAGTTACGGCATGATCGAGGCGCTGCGGGCAGAGCGCTCCACGGCGCCATACCTGGAACTGGCTCACCGGCTCGACCGTGAAACCTCGGGTTGCCTGGTGATTGCCAAGCGGCGCAGTTTTTTGCGCGCATTCCATGAACAATTGCAGCAAGGTCAGGTCAAAAAGGTCTACCTGGCGCTGGTGGATGGTCAGTGGCAA
>Ga0316189_10002104_pt1 | contig 19617 bp, 16 predicted proteins | sample LowCovwburrow_MG_FD_204930 | JGI IMG/M metagenome (GOLD analysis project Ga0316189, IMG submission 204930) | Coastal sediment microbial communities from Maine, United States - Lowes Cove worm burrow | ecosystem: Environmental > Aquatic > Marine > Coastal > Sediment | place: USA: Maine... | reverse complement strand
TTCACTATTAAATCTGAATCACTATACTTAATCGAACTTAGAACAATTGCCTTAGTAGTTTGAAGCATTTTAGTTTATAATTGCAATTTTAGTCATTGAAGTTTCTGACTTATCGGGCAGGGTTAATAAAACAATATAAATTCCCGAAGCTACTTTACGTCCTGCCAAATTTGTTTTATCCCAAACCACCTTGCCTCCTTTTAATTCTTGCCCTTCTATCACATTTGTTTCGTGCACTAAACGGCCTGACGCGTCTAGAATTTTAACATTTGTTCCTCTTGGTAAATTTGTGTCATTTCTGCCGTCAATTGTTACAAATGAATGTTCTTTCTTAACCGGATTTGGATAGGCATATACTTCACCTAAAGAATCCCCGAAAGGAGCCACATTATTTCTAAATGCTACTATACCTTGATTTGTCGCAAAAAATACCTTTCCATTAGTATCATCCACTTTTATTTTAACAATTCTATTTGAAGGTAATGGCGAATTATCTTTATTAAAATTAAACAAGGTTTCTTGTCCTGAAGGGTTTGTTCCTATAATACCTCCTGTTTCTGAGCCAAACCATTTATTATCAGCCCCATCAATAGCAATACTTGTAATTGCCTGATCGCCCAATAACTTTTTAGGAATGCCATCATCATCGATTATTATAGGAGCTGCATCAACATTATTTGATTCAAAAATCCCACTTGCATTCGAAAAAACAACCAGCCCTTTTTTTGTTCCAATCCAAATTCTATTATTTCTATCAGCTACTACTGATCTTACTGCAAGATCAGGCAAAGATCCGTTAGCAAATTCTGTTGTCAAGGCTTTTTTTCTATTACCGGTTTCATTGAACGCGAGAAGTCCATTATTTCTTGATCCAATAAAAATATTTCCCACTCTGTCAACCATCAATTCAGTCAACCCAAATGCTCCTGTGGTTATTATTGAGCTTAGGTCAAAGCTGTTCCAAATACCATTTCCTGATAATTTTTTTAAACGATTACTAACCCATGAATTAGAAACCCATAAATTACCTTGATTATCAAATGAAGTACCGTTAATTCTTATACTTCTATAGTTAGGATTATTAGGAGCTAAATCTTCCAAATCACTGTTGGTCTCATTTAAAAAAGTAGTGACTTCATCATTCTCAACTACGAGGATTCCTCCCGAAGCATCTAAATTACCAGGGTCGGTTTGTCCCCAAGAACTTATATATACCTTATTTTCTTGATTTGGATCAATTGTTACGTTTACCAGATCTCTTGCTGGAAATGCCGGATTATATGGAATATTAATCCATTCTTCCCCATTAAAATGGCTAAATCCCAATTCCCGTTGTAAGGGAGTAAAAGGAGCACTATATCCTCCATAGACAACCCATAAGTTGTTGTTCTCAGCTGTAATAGAAAACACATCATTTGAAATTGGTCCTTCCGGATGGATTTCGGTATACTCATTGGCATTTGAAAAACTTCGTTCTAAAATACCAAATTCTGTAGTCCCTAAATAAATAGTAAAATCTTCAGCAAAAGCTGTCTGAAGAGTGAAATTATATTCTTGTACTGCGCTCGCTATGACCAATTGACTCAACGCGGTGTTGTAAATATATGCCAACTTATTTGTGGTTGCAGTAATATATTCTGATGAGGCTTTGAGGTCTAAAATATTGTCCGCCAAAAAGTTTATAAACTGTAAAGTTGTTGCCACTGTATTTATTTTATAGAAACCACTAAACCTAGAAGTATATAATTGATTGTTAAACACTTCGATAGTTTTAAAATCTCCAATAAAATCTCCTTGAGGTTGTTGCCAATTATTAAAATCTATCAAATTAGGATTGTCTACATCAGCAACAAAGATTCCTAATTCTGTAGCCGCATAGATCTTATCTTCAAAAATTTCAATTTGATTTATATAAACTTCTGAAGAACCACTTCCTATAAAATAAGTATCCTCAAATTGTAAAGATTCAATATCATAAACAACAACAGCAAAGGGTGTCGATAAATAAAGCTTATTATTATACTGGGCAATATGGTTGATAGATTTTTCTCCTGTTATACTTAATCGCTCAATGTCATTAGAAATATTAATTTTACCGTCAATATCAACAATTTCAATAAGACCCGTATCATATCCTATAACTAATCGTTGAAATGTTTCGTTAAAAAATATACTAGATGTTTTTTTACCAGACAATCCATTAACCGATGATAATTTATCTACTTCTTCATTATCAGTATTATAAATAAAAACTGCATTGTCAGCAATTGCATAAATTTTACTATTAACCTTTATAAAATCTTTTACATTATTATAAGAATAAAAATCCTCCCAGTTTGAACTGAAATCTGTTTGACCCCAACATATAGAGTATAAAAAAAACAGAGAGCTAAATATATATTTACGCATGTTTGACTATAAAAATTTCTTCAAAGGTATTTAATAATAATGTAACGATAAAAAGCTTAATTTTAGCATAAACCTTTTACAAAAATGAGTCTTGAAATAGAACGAAAATTTTTAATTGAATCTAATGATTATAAAGACCTAAGCCATAAAAAATCTTATATCAAACAAGGGTTTTTAAACTCTAACAAGTATCGAACGGTTCGCATAAGAGTTATTGATGAAATGGGTTTTATTACAATTAAGGGAATCTCTAATGCATCGGGTATAAGTCGTTATGAATGGGAAAAAGAAATTCTGCTTAAAGAAGCTGAGCAATTATTATTGCTATGTGAAAAAGGAGTTATTGAAAAAAATAGATATTTGATAAAACATGGACGCCATATTTTTGAGGTTGATGAATTTTTAAATGAAAATAAAGGGCTGATTATAGCCGAAATTGAGCTTTCAAATGAAAATGAGCTATTTCAAAAACCTAGCTGGTTAGGTAAAGAGGTAACCGGAAATGTAAAGTACTATAATTCAAATTTAAGTAAGAACCCTTATGCAGATTGGGTGTAGTTAAATTGTATGTATTGTTATTAATTCCCTTAAATATTTCGTAATAAGATATTAAATAAAAAGCCCTAAATTTTATTTAAGGCTTTAGTTTATTAACTCTAAATTCGTTTCAATAGCAATTTTCCCAATAACGGAATTAGATTAAATTAAGCTTGTTCAATTCTGTTGAATAACCAACTTATTCCTTTTTTTATATATACAACTTTTTTGATGAATTCTTCTTTATTAACTTTAACCTTAACTACTCTAATGTAAAAAGTTTCTTCACTGTTTTGATAGACACTTCCTTCACCCACAAAACTTATAATCTGATCTTTCTTAATAAATTTATTAAGAACATCTGTATCTGATGGTCTCGAAAAAGAAGTAATAGACATTTTGAAGATTAGGGGATTAAAATTAGTCTCCATCAAAGATACATTATCAATTATTTGATTTTGAAATAAATAAATAAATGAAAGCTAAGACCTAATAAATGGTAGTATTTTAAAAATAAATGGTAATTAACTTGCCTTAGGAAATTTTAAGGTGACTTTGGTGCCAGTCGATGTTTCGTCAGATATATCTTCAATTATTACATAAACTCGCTCGTTCTCATGCAATAATTTAATCCTATCCTCAGATGCTTTTAAGCCAAAAGACCTTCTGGTTCTATTTGATTTATTTGCTAATTTTTTTGATTGTTTTATTCCGATCCCGTTATCAATAATTTCGCAACGTATATTTTTATCTTCATCAATAATCCTAACATTTATTCTTTTGTTTTCCTTTTTACTTGCAAATCCGTGCCAAATGGCATTCTCAATAAAGGGTTGGAAAAATAAGGGAGGCACTTTTATTGCTTCTAAATCAATTCTGTCATCTACGGTAACAACATAATCAAAACCACCTACCATACGCATTTGTTCGAGCTTCACATATAATCCTAAAACACCTAGTTCTTTGTTTAATGAAATTGTTAAATTTGAAGAGTTTGTTAATATTTCTCTAATTAATCTTGAAAATTTTGTAATATAATCTGATGCTTTTTCAATATCATTCTGCAGCACGAAATTATTTATTGAATTTAATGAATTGTACAAAAAATGAGGATCCATCTGACTTTGTAATGCTGTCATTTTTAAATCACTCATTTCTTTGGTCTTTATAACCAATAGTGCTTCTATTTCTTTACTTTGTTTGAATGACATTTTAGATTCGTAACCAATAATTATGGCAAACATCAAAGTTTCAATGATTACGCCTACATAGGTAAAAAACATGGGCTCAATATTTCTATCATAAAAATAGTCATTGCCTACAGTATAAGGCCCAAGGAAGCTGATATTAGCTAATATTAGATAGGTTAGTGAGCCAATTATAAAATATGTAACATGTTTGCCTTTAATCGTATTTAAAACAATATATGTAAGAATTCCAAAAACTGAAATGATTGGAACGATTATGGTAAAAAGCTTTTCTTGAGCAGAATATCCTGAAAAATATTGTACTACTATAAAAATCGGAACAAGAATCAATAAAAACTTCCATTCAATTACTAACAGTTTATCCCATTCTGGAATATATCTTTTCGTTTTTAAAAGTGATCTGACAAAGCCCACATAGGCGGCATATCCTAAAAATTGTATTGAAAAGTTAATATAAAAAAATATGGGAAACCATGGAGCAGTAACGTCTCGCAAAAAATAGACAAGGAAGCATAAAAGATATAAACTATAGTATAAATATTGCTGTTTCCTGTTTTGAAAATAAATAAGTAAATGGTAAAGTGCCAAAATAAGAAGGGCGCCTCGTATCCATGAATAAAAACCCGAAGATAAATCTAATAACATTTAATTAATCTAGTGACAATAATTCTAATAACTCAGTTTTTTTATTTCTGCTTATTCCTGCCCGCATACCGTTGCTCATAACCAATTCACCCCCATCACTTTTTAAATACTCCTTTACGTGATTTACGTTTATGAGGTAGGAATTATGAACTCGAAAGAATTGTTGAAAATTAAATTTCTTTTCTACTTCCTTCAATGTTTTTGATACTAAAATAGATCTATCATCCTTTAAAAAGACCGTAGTGTAACTCTTATCTGATTTTAACATAACAACATCATCCTTCTCTAATAAATATACTTTCCCATCTGCCGAAATATTAATTTTATCACTTTTAGTATTTATATTAGTGAATAATGATTCTAATTTATCCTCTAGTTTACTTTCCTTTTGTGAAGCTTTTACTTTTTCTATCGCAGTAATTAATTCATCTTTATCAACTGGTTTTAATAAATAATCAATTGCCGAAACCTTAATGGCTTTTAAAGCAAATTCATCATGGGCAGTAGTAAAAATAAGTTGAAATCCTTTATAGTTCAACTGTTTTAATAGTTCAAAACCATCCATTTCTGGCATTTCAATATCTAAAAACACAAGGTCCGGTTTCTCTTTTTCAATAATATTAATTCCCTCTACCGGTGAATTGCATTTTATAATCTCTAAATCTTCTATATATCTATTTAACTTCCACTCTAAAGCTTCAAGCGCATTAAGTTCATCATCAATAAGCACTGTTTTCATCATTTTTAATAAAAGGATTTAGTTAATGAAGTAGCCAAGTTACTACATTTGTTATGATTGACAAAGAAGTATATTTGTCATTTCGATAACATCAAAATTATATGCCAGTTGGTTTATCATCTAAGCTTTTGCTGTTTTTTTCATGCCAGTATCTTTCGAAATCATCTTCATTCTTCGCTTCAGCCCATTCCGTTAATTGAGTTCTTTCCTTCTTAAATTCGTAATAAGGGACGGCAAAGCCACAGGATGTTTGTACCATTTCTACTTCAATATCTATAATTTGTCTTGCACCAGCAATCTTTGGGAATAATTCAATTAATTTTTGATAGGGAATATCTCTTGGATGGTATGATATTGCTTTTCCGTAAACCCTTAAGATTAGAGGAGCTCCTTCAAAAGCACAGAACATTAGTGTGATTCTGTTATTTTCTAATAAATGTGCTGCTGTTTCGTTTCCACTACCCGTAAGGTTCAGCCAAACGATTCTTTTATTATTCAAGACCCGTAAAGAATCCATTCCTTTAGGTGAAAGATTTATCTTACTATCAGCAGTTGAAGTGGCTACAAAAAATAACTTTTGTTCCTTTATAAATTTTTCTAGCCTTACTGGAATATGATCATATTTTTTTGCCATTTGGGAATTCTATTGACACCTAAAAATATCAAGATTACCTAAGTTTTAATACTTCTAAACCAACCGGGTAATTTTCTATGTAAATAGTAATTGTATAGTAACCCCGTATTATTTTTTGTATAAATCGATCTGTTAATATTGATATTTTAAGATAGTTATTGGTATAATATGCATTTGTTTTTTCTGTATAATAAAGTTCGTTACCCCCGAAGACCTCAAAAGTGCCTTTTTTATTTAGAATTTTACCTTTTGGATTTTGAATTAAGATATATACTTCTTTATATCCTGGTGTTATATTTTCATTATTTTCAATTTGAAAAATGATTCGCATCACATCAGTTTTTCTAGCACTTTTAGTAATAATATATTTTCCGTTTCCTTTAATTGACATTGCACTAATATCAATACCATTAATTTTTAAAACCTTATTAGTATCAATAATATTGGTGTCAACTTCAATATTAGTTTTATTAGCTAAATTTACTTTTAATAAAGTACTTTCAACCTTGTATGAACCACTCTGAGAAGTCAATCGAAAATTATTCTTTTTCAATTTCGCTTCTAAAGCATGAGAAATCAAAAGAGATATCAATATAAAGAATAGAAATCTATTAAATTTCATGAATAATTAAATCATTTTTAATCAGGCAATGAAGTTACTAATTTATGATAAACTTTTTTTGATAAAGTTTAGAATAGTCCCTAGGTTCAATAAAAAACCTAATAATGAGATTGAAAATGATAATTGACTAATTGAACTTTAAAAAAGATCGACAAAAGGTTAATCTGATGCGTTTTTAAGCCTAACTTAATTCAAGCATTTCCAAACCAACGGGATAACCTTCAATATAAATAGTTATTGTATAAACACCTTTTATAATTCTTTGAATAAACCTATCGGTTACCATTGATATATTTAAATGGTTGTTATTATAATAAGCATTTGTTTTTTCAGTATACGTAAGTTCTTTACCATTCTTCATTTCAAAAGTGCCTTTACGATTTAAGATCGTTCCTGATGGGCTTTGAATAAGAATATATACCTCTTTGTAGCCGGAAGTGATATATTTATTATTATCAATCTGAAAATTAATACGCATCACATCTACTTTATTTGATTTTGATGTCTCAATATACTTACCATTATTTTTAATTGAAATAGGTGAAACATCAATTGAGTTTATCATCAAGACTTCCTCTTTTTTTATAGTTCTGGTACTGGAAACATAGTCTTTTGTAAATTGTTCTTTTTGTTCCTTAATTATAATTTCCGTTGCTTTTTTTTCTGGTTTTGCTGTTTTTTTATAATCGGTTATAACAATATCTTTGGTAAAATCTCTAGAAAAATTACTTGCATTAGCTAAAATATCATCATTCTCTTCATCAAATAAGTTATTAGCAGCCCTTCCAATATTAGTATTTAGAGAGCTTGTCTCATTATAAATTGTGCTGATCTGATCGTTATTCTTCACGTCAGAAAGTTTAGTATCACTCGAATTTAAGTTCCCTAAATCACTATTAAGTGTTTTTTTAGATGTGTTTTTAAGATTATCTTCAATTAATTCTTTTTTAATAGTTGTAGCGCTTGATATATAATCTTTTATAAATGGTGCCTTTTGTTCTCCGGTTTTAACTTCCGTTACTTTTTTAACAGGTTTAATTGTTGTTTTTTCATCGCTTGAAATAACAATGTCTTTGGATAAATCTCTAGAAGAATTATTTACTGCTCCGTCTAGATTGTCATTTAGTAAGCTTAGCTCTTTATTAGTTGTAGATATATGCTTATTCTTTTCAATTAATGAAATTTTATCCTCCCTTGATTTGATCGTTTCAATTTGTACATCAGGATCTATTTCGGTAGAGCCCTCAAGGTTTTTTTCAATAGATCCTTTTTTGATTTCTACGTCTTCTAATTTTTCTATACTAGAATATGGAGCGTTTTTATCTGAAGATATGGTACTAGCAATAGAAGAAGAAATGTCTGTTGGTAATACAACTACTATTTCTTTTTTGAGAGTTTCAGATTTAAAAGTAGTTCTAGGTTTTAAATGATCTAGCTTTTCTTTATCATCGCCGGCTTCAATTTCAGAAGTTGTATTTTTTTTCGATAAATTTTCGTGATTATCAACTATTGAAATACTTGTGTTTGTTATGATAGTTTCGGTGACATCTGCCCTTTTATCTGCTCGTCCAAAACTCATCTGGCCGATAATATTCGCCTCAGAAAACTCTGTTTCGATTGATTTTACATTCGGAATTTCTTTGATATTATCCTGAACAGATATTTCAGATTTTGTAATATCAACATTTGAAACTTTACTTGCAGATTTATTTGATACAACTAATAATTTGTTGGTGGTGTTATCTTTCGAAACAATATTATTTCTTACTTGACTTTTTTGATCGTTTCCTACACTATCTATTATTATTAGATCTGTCTGAATATCTACTTTTTTTTTTCACTAGAAGATGGAGGTTCGTCAAATGAATCAGCCTCATCTTTATGATAATTCTCTTTCGTAGAATTCTTTACTTCAGGCTCAACTTCAGAAATTTCGACAGTTTTACTTGTATTCAATGATTCTTCAGGATTCCTCAAAACTTGTTTATTAATAATTATAAACTCGGTTCTTCTGTTAAATTGATGTTGGTCATTGGTACATCGAACGCCATTTGTACATTTATTTAACAACTGACTCTCACCATAACCTTTCGATACAATTCTATTCTCATCAATTCCTTTAGAAATAATATAATCTACTGAAGCTTGTGATCTTCTTTCAGAAAGCTTTTGATTGTATGCTATACTACCTCTTGAATCAGTATGTGACGCTGCTTCAACAATTAAACTGCTATTTTCTTTCATGACTTTCACGATCTTATCCAGTTCCATTTTCGCATCATTATTAAGGTTTGATTTATCAAATCCAAAATAAATAGGGTTTACTTTAATAGATATTTTATCTTTCTCTGTTGAAAATAAATCTTTTGATAAGCCTTGATTTACCTCTAGCGGCGGTGCGCTCAAATAATTAGCCGTATTTACAATATGCTCCTCTTCTGAGTACTCTTTTTTAGTTGCTCTAATTGTAAATGTACTTCTACAGTCTAAACTAAATTTATAATTTCCTTTTTCATCTGTAGTAAGTGTTTTAATTTCTTGACCTTCATCATCAATAACACTGATTATCGCTTCAGATAATAATGATTCAGATTCCTTATCTCTAACAGTACCAACAATTTCTTGTAAACATTCTATTGGCTTGTCAGGTTCTATGTAAAATGAATAGATATCGTTATTCTTCTGGCCTTGTAATCTGTTTGATGAAAAATATCCCTTATCGGATTTGACTATATATGCAAAGTCATCATTAATACTATTAATTGGCGAATCCAAATGTAAAGGATCAGAAATAATGTTTTCAAAAGCTTCACTTGTATAAATATCAAAATTTCCTATACTGTCATCTCTACCATTGGAAGAAAAATATAGAAAATTATTATCTGCGATAAAGGGTGTTATTTCGTCTTTTTGAGTATTAATTTTATCTCCTAAATTTCTTGGTTCACTTAAGGTGCCATCTTCATTAACGTCAACAACAAAAATGTCTTTTCCTCCAATAGTTGAAGGTAGATCAGAACTAAAATAAAGTTTATTTCCTTCCTTATTCAAGGTTGGGTTTTCTATAGTATAGTTTTTCTTATTGAGTGATAATTTTTCAATATTTATCCAAACCCCACTTTCATCTATGTTTGCTTTATAAATTTTTGATCTTACTGGCTTCTTTGATTTTCTCTTAGTATATTTTTTTGCAGTAAAATAAACTGTTTTCTTATCATTTGTAAAGGTCGCTCCTGTTTTTGTTATCTTCTTTGAAATAATACCTGTATTTCTTGCTTTATTTATGATTTCTCCTTCATCTCCTACTTCTCCTTCAAACAAATCTAAATGAGCCTGAAATTTCGAATTATTGCTAACTCTTTCTGAAGTTGCTGCGGTGAAAACCACTTTATTATTATCTATGAAATCAACACCATAATCAGAGTTACCAGTATTGATATCTAAGTACTTTATATGGTGCTTTCCTGTTGAAGTTTGTGCCTGTAATATAAGACTTGAGCAAGTTAAAATTACTAGTAAAATGTAATTTTTCATAAGTATGTTGGTTGAGTTAAATGTTTAGATAATAACGTACTTTTAATAAGTTAAGTATAAAATATATGAATTTTTATTGCAAAATTATTTAAACTTTCATATGTACAAAATTAAAAATATCATTTATATCATAAAAAAAAAGCTTCAAATTTGTATTTGAAGCTTTAACCAATTGATTTATAATAAGTTACTTGTTTTCTGTTTTTTCCTCTATTCCTTCTGTTTTGTTCTCTTTCTTATAGGCATCATTCAAATTTTCTAAGATAACATCTGTCAAATCGGATTTTGAATCTCCATAAAGCACTGTTTTCGTCTGCTCAGAAGTTCCTAAAATATAGGTAAATCCGTTCGCTTTAGCATAATCAGAAACGAAATCAATTATATTTTCATTTATTTCTTCCATTCTTTCCTGCCCGTCCTTTTGAACCTCAGCCTGTGCCTGCTGTTGTCTTTGATTCAAAACTTCTTGCTGTTGTCTTAAAGCGTCTTCTGTTTGCTGTCTAACTTTAGTTGACATTGTTTTAACCTTTGCGTAGTAATCAGTAACTTTTGTCTGATATTCAGTTGCCAATTGATCCAATTGCCCTTTAATGCCAACCGATTTTTCGTTCATGGCTTTCTCGGCATCTTTGGTTCCTTTATATTCCTTTACCACTTCTTCAAGATCAACATACCCTATTTTAGTTTGTGTACATGATATTAAGGTAAATGCAATAACAACTACTATTCCAATTTTCTTCATTATTCTATTTTTATAAATTCGGTGGCAAATATATGAAAATACTCTTGCCATATTATTGAAAAAAAACACTATCAGTAAAATTTATTATTATAATATATGAATAACTAAAATCTATTTCGTTTTGTTTAATTATAGGAATTCTTAGGCTCTGATTCGAAATTAGGTAAGTATTTTATCATTATCAATATTAAAACGCCTTAAAAACACCTTAAAACACAATTTAAGCCTTTTTAATGATATAAATCAAAGAAGAATACTCATTTGTATGCTTTGCTTTTAAATTTGATTGCAAACCAATATTAAACGCGTTGAACACATTCATTTTTCCTTTCTTATATTTTTCAGATAAGAGACTTACATAAAATGCATCGAACTTCATTGGAAGTGTTTGGGTCACTTTCATATTTTCTTTTGCAAATAATTTTTGAATGGCTATCTGAGAAAAATGCCACAAATGCCTCGGCACGTCATAGGCAGCCCAAAACTTTCCGTAATAAGATGCATCAAAACTTTTATGGTTAGGTACTGCAACAACGATACTTCCCTTAGGTTTTAACAAATGGTTGAGCTGTGCAACATAATCTGATAAATTTGGAACATGTTCCAATACATGCCACAATGTAATAACATCATACTTTTTGGTTCCCAATTCCGAGATTTGAGTTTTAAGTTTTTCTCCTGTTTTCTGTTCGGCTAACTTACGGGCGTTTGTACTCGGTTCAATGCCTTCAACTTTCCAGCCATCTTTTTGACATCTGAATAAAAAGTCGCCAGTTCCAGCGCCAATATCTAGTATGGTTCTCTCTTCAGAATCAAAGGAATTGATAAGTTTAATTTTTTGACCAATAGTGTAATTTCTAACAATCTGATATATTTTATCAAATAATGACCTATTGCTATTTGAATGAGAAATATAATTATCACTTTCGTAATATTTACTCAAACTTTGATCATCTGGCCTTGGAGAAGTAATCAGCAATTCGGTTTTTTCATCGATTAGAATTGTGAATATTTCTTTTGTAACAGTATAGTCTTTACACGCTAGGAAAGGCTTAAGAGCTGAGTTAGAAATTGGAGAAATAGTTAATTGTTTCACGTGGAACAAACGATTTAAAATTATAATTATCTACCCATATATACCAACAAAACAGAAACATCACTTGGTGTTACTCCAGATATTCTACTTGCCTGAGAAATGGTAGCAGGTTGAATGTCTGTTAATTTTTCCCTTGCTTCAAAAGATAAAGACTTTACTTTATGATAGTTGAAATTATTGGGAATTAAAACATTTTCCAAACGATTGAGTTTGTCGGCATTATTCTTTTCTTTCTCAATATAGCCAGCATATTTCACATGAATTTCCGTCTGTTCAATGATCTCATTATCTATACTATTATCAATAATAAAATCATTCACTTTTGGAAACTGCCGTACATCATTGAAATCCAATTGCGGTCTTGCAGCTATTTTAAACATCTTCATCGATTGATTAATAACAGCTGAATCCTTAGCATCCAATATAGGATTAATAGCCTTCGGATCAACACTGGTTTCTTTCAAAAAACTAACAAATAAATCTGTCTTTTCTTGCTTTTCAACAACACGGTTCAGACGTTCTCTTGATGCCAATCCTATATTAAAAGACATTGGTGTTAACCTTAAATCTGCATTATCTTGCCTTAACAAGGTCCTGTATTCTGCTCTTGAAGTAAACATTCTATAAGGCTCTTCTGTTCCTTTAGTAATTAAGTCATCAATTAAAACACCAATATAAGCTTCATTTCGCTTTAAAATAAATGGTTCTTTCATTTGAACCTTTAAAGCTGCATTTATGCCGGCCATTAACCCCTGTGATGCCGCTTCTTCATAACCTGTTGTGCCATTAATTTGACCTGCAAAATATAAATTATCAACCAGCTTTGTCTCTAGTGTATGTTTTAGCTGTGTTGGAGGAAAATAATCATACTCAATTGCATAACCAAAACGAAAAAACTTTACATTCTTAAAACCTTTGACTTTACGGAGTGCTTTCGCTTGAACGTCTTCAGGTAAAGACGTCGAAAACCCATTTACATATATCTCAACAGTATTCCAGCCCTCAGGTTCAATAAACATTTGATGTCTGTCCTTAGTTGCAAACCTATCAATTTTATCTTCTATTGAAGGACAGTATCTTGGGCCAATACTTTGAATTCTTCCATTAAACATAGGCGATCTGTCGAAGCCCTCCCGTAGTAAATCATGAACTTCTTCACTCGTATAAGTCATATGACAAGAACGCTGCTTCTTTAAAGGTTGTGTAATGTCTGAATAGGAAAATTTTTCAGGTTTCTCATCCCCGGGTTGTTCAATCATTTTAGAAAAATCTAAGGATCTTCCATCAACTCTTGGGGGCGTTCCTGTTTTCATTCTACCAGCTTGAAAACCCAATTCTACCAAATGCTCTGTAATCCCTGTTGAAGCTCTTTCTCCAGCTCTCCCACCACCAAAATTCTTATTTCCTATATGAATCAATCCATTCAAAAAAGTACCTGCAGTTAGTATGACGCTTCTAGCATAAATCGAAGTCCCTAAAGAAGTTTTTACACCTGTTATTTTTTCTCCTTCGATAATTAATCCATTTATCATGTCCTGATAAAAATCTAAGTTAGGTGTTTGTTCCAACAGCATTCTCCACTCCTCTGCAAAACGCATCCGGTCACTTTGTACACGCGGACTCCACATGGCAGGGCCCTTAGATTTATTTAACATCTTGAACTGAATTGCCGATCGATCACTAACGATTCCACTATAACCACCCATTGCATCAATTTCTCGCACAATTTGACCCTTTGCTATCCCGCCCATAGCCGGATTACAACTCATTTGAGCAATATTTTGAAGACTCATCGTAATCAGTAGGGTTTTCGCACCAAGGTTCGCAGCAGCGGCAGCAGCTTCACTTCCTGCATGACCACCACCAACAACTATTACATCATATGTAGATTCGAATAAGCTCATACTAAAACATGTTTCACGTGGAACATACGTTTAATTAATAAATTAGTTCTATAAACTAAAAAGTTCGCAAAGATAGGCAATAATCCTCTCTAGCTCGCATCAACAATCTATCATCTGAAGTTTTATCCTTATATCCACAAAAATGCAGTACGCCATGAATCATCACTCTGTGCAGCTCATCATTAAATGCAACGTTGAAATCTTTAGAATTTTCTAGCACTCGCTCAACAGATATAAAAATATCACCCACAATAAGCTTACCCACACTATAATCAAAACTAATTATATCTGTTAATGTGCTGTGCTTCAGATATTTAATATTTTTTTTAAGTAAATATTCATCATCCGAAAAGATATAGTTAATCTCACCCTCTTTAAAGGATTCGTCTGATATACATGAACTTAGCCAATGCGACGTGCCAATCTCATCAACTAAAACAAAATCAGTAAGATAATTGAACAATATCATTTTAATCGATTTGTTTTAACCCCTAATTTCACTCTTTATTTTTCTTTAAAGTATTCTTGAACTTTCTTCTTATAATTACTACGCAAAGGTAAAGGTTGGCGATTTAATATTTCATTTGGGTTAAAGAATAGTGCTTTAAGCTGAAGTTGTTGAATGGCCCTTTGCTGGAAATTGAGCGCACTTGTTTCTGACTTTCTTTTAGAATCTTTTCCTTGTTTTAAGGTAGCATTCTCAAGTTTTAATAACTCATATTCTAATTGCAACATATTTTCTAACACTTTATTATCGAATCCTTTATCCAAAAGTTGTTGTTCAAGTTCATTCATCTTTTCTAAGGCCTTATTACCATTTTTTCCATCCTTTCCACCTTCTCCTACTTTTTCCATTAGCTCTTCTAAAGCTTTACGAAGTGCTTGTTGCTCTTGATATATTTGGTACTGTTCCCCTGTCATTTGCTCTTGGCCTTCTCCTTCCGTACCTTCTTTTCCTTTCTTTTGTCCCTTTTTCATACCCTCTTTCATTTTTTCACCCAACCCCTTTTGCTTTTGAATGATGTCTGGTAAGCTTACTGATTTGCCTTTTCCCTTACCCGATCCCATACTTGGGTTTTGCATACTATTTAACATATCGCTCAGTAGATCGGCCAAATTATTAGCCGCTGTCATTGTATATTGTTGATTTGAGATACCCTGACGCATTCTGTTTTCTGCAATATTTTCCAATGACTTATCAATATTATAATGTGCCTCCGTTATATCATATTGAATTTTTGAGCTAAGCCGCTGTAAACGTAGGGACAATGCGTATAAACTATCATCTATATGTTCAAAATGTTCTTTTAAAATCTGTTGTTTTTTCAATTTTTTCGGATAAGACGCATGAGAGGCATTTACACCGTCTAACGACAACATTAATTGCTCTTGATCAAAAGAAAAAGTTACCAGGTTCTCTAAAATAGCACGGAGTACTTCAATGTTTTCTTCAATCATTTCACCTTCCATTTCCATCATAGCTCCTTTCATACTTTCACTCATTTTTTTAATTTTCTTCGCTGCCGATTTTTGGTTTTTTGAAGCGGCCTTTTTCGATTGTTCTTTTTGCTGATCTTGTGAATCATTACCGTCTTTCTCTTTTTGATTTTCTAAATTCTCAGTGGCTTTTTGCATTTGCTCATCTACAGCTTTTTCGTCTTTCTCAGTCTCCGGAATATCCATTGGTTGTTTTAATTCTTGATTTTGTTTGTCAAGCCCTTCCAAATCTTTTTGAATCATGTCAAACTCTTTATTTAGATCCTTTTGCTTTTTCACATCATTATTTTCATCATTTGACAAATCCTTTTGCTTTTTCGCCAATGAATCCAATTTATCAGCAATATCATTAGCTTTCTTTTCTACATAAAAACGCTTTGTCATTTCAAGCAAGCGCTCTAAAGACCTTTTATCCTGTTTTTTTTGTTCAGTCAATTTATCTAGTTTATCTAGCATTCCTTCCTTGTCTAGCTTTTCTGCCATCTTGCGCAATTCTTCTAAAAGCTTTTCTTTCTTCAGCATTTCTTGCGTTTCTTCAATACGTTTTTGAAGCTCTTCCTTTTTATTTTTTAATGATTGATTATTCTCATTATCTTTCTGTTCTTCCAAATTATCTTTCAGTTTATCAGTCTGTTTTTCAAACATCTCCTGATATTGCTCTTGACGTTCTAAAAACTGATTGATCTCCTTTTTATCATTCCAGTTTAATTCAGGTTTATTTTTTAGCTTTTTTGTAAACTCATCAAATTCTCTGTCTAATTTTTCAGTCTTTTTAGTTGAATTATTTAAATCATCCAAATTTTGCCTTTGTTCTTTTAAAAGGTCATCTGTTATTTCTTGTTTTGTTTTATTATGATAGCTAAAAACCCTACTCTTCACAGATTTATTTCCATTTACAGCATCATTATCGTAAGCTTCAAAATAAAGTTCATAATCTTCCCCCGTGTTTAAATTCAATTCCCCTTGAGGATCAAAAACATAATAAAACTCCTCGAAAGAAGATCTGTTAATATTAATAGGCTTCTTGGTAATATTATCTTTTTCCCGAGTATCATAATAAACCAAATTCAATTTACTTAAGCCATAATCATCACTCAATTGTCCTGCAAACTGAATTGGACCCCGTGAAACCGAATCAACATCAGACTTTACGATAATTTTTGGATATTCATCTTTAATAACCTGTATGTTATAATTAAGTTTTTCAAAATCTTTTAAATTACTATTCGATGTAGAAATTTGATAATTCAAATTGTTGTGAATGCTCTTAGAAAGAGAAAAGTTATCTGATGAAACTTCTATTAATTTTTCACATTCTAATTCTGATTGTTTCCATGTAACAGAATCTGTTTGCTGCGTGTTTATGTTCCAGGTAATATTAGTTCCTTCAGGAATTACAGCATTACCCGTATTTTTTATAGTTTCATTCCTCTTTTTAGTATAATTAGGGTAATTCAAGATCATTTTAAAATCAATAACAGTAGGTGTTTTTAAAACATTCAATTGATAATCTCGTGACCGAATTCCATTAGCCTCTATATAAAAAGAAATTGATTCTTTTAAATTTGTAAAAGTGTGCGTAAACATACCAATGCCTTCATCTTTTAAAAAATAGTTCTCTTCATGTAAAAAAATCTTTGCATTATCAGGAATTAATTCTCCAACCGTTTCAATTTGAACCTCGAAAGGATTTCCTTCAATAGTGGTCAAGTTTGAATTTAATATTTTAAATGAAAAAGGGGCTGGTGGCTCATAGGCTGTTTGATAATGTACTACACGTTGTAAACTGTCTTTAAAAATGGAATTATTACCACTAACAAAAGTGAAGAGCCAAATAATGAATGGAATTGCTAAATACTTTAAATACTTTTTGTTTTTTTGAAAATTAATAGCGGTTTTAAATGGGATAGGTTTCAGCCTTGCAGATTTCTGTTCAATGCTTGCCAATAATAATTCTGAATGATTACTATTTTCGTTTAGCTGTAAAACATTTAGCAGTTTATCGTCAACCGCAGGAAAATGATTGCCAATGATTTTAGAAGCATCCGTTAGAGAAATTCCTTGTTGTAAACCAACTAGTTTAAAAATTGGCATCAATATAAAACGAACAAAAAACACCAATTCTACTGCAATAAAAACAAAGAACAAAACGCCTCTAGCGGCTGGTTGTAACCATAAAAAATGTTCGATAAATAGAGTAAACATAAAATACAATAACCCAAAGGCTGTAAATAATATCAAGCCTTTAATCAGTTCATTAGTATAATACTTTTTAATGAACTGATGAAGTTTAGATTGTATGTTGCTAAAATTGCTCATCTTTTTATAAACTCTAAAAGTACTATTTTCATTGTCAAATAGTATCTTTGCAGCTTAATTTTAACAGAATGATTAACAAAGTAAGAGTACGATTTGCTCCAAGTCCAACTGGCCCTTTACATATTGGTGGTGTAAGAACCGCCCTTTTTAATTACTTGTTTGCTAAAAAACACAAGGGAACATTCATCCTTCGAATTGAGGACACTGATCAAACTCGATATGTAGAAGGTGCTGAAAATTATATAGTTGAATCAATAAATTGGTTGAATATTCCATTTGATGAGGGAGCCAATATTGGTGGTAATTTCGGACCATATCGTCAATCTGAACGTAAAGAAATTTATAAAAAACATATCGATCTATTAATCAATTCTGGCAATGCTTATTATGCTTTTGATACTTCAGAAAAACTTGATTTTCACAGAAAAGATCATGAAGCAAAGGGTAAAACCTTTATTTACAATTGGCATAATCGTTTAAAATTAGATAATTCCTTATCGCTTGGCGCCGAGGAAACGGAGACACGCATTAGTAGGGGAGAAAACTATGTAGTTCGATTTAAATGTCCCGAAAATGAAACCCTAATCTTAACTGATATTATTAGGGGTGAAATAAAGGTTGATACCAAAGTTTTGGATGATAAAATTCTCTTCAAATCTGATGGAATGCCTACTTACCATTTAGCCAATATCGTAGATGATCATTTAATGGAAATCTCGCACGTAATTCGTGGCGAGGAATGGTTACCTTCTTTAGCATTGCATGTATTATTATATCGGGCATTTGATTGGAAGTCACCTGAATTTGCTCATTTACCTTTGATATTGAAACCTGAAGGTAAAGGAAAACTAAGCAAACGAGATGGCGACAAAATGGGCTTTCCTGTTTTCCCATTAGAATGGAAAAGCAATGGAGATGTTTCACGTGGCTATAGAGAAAGTGGTTATTTTCCTGAGGTTGTAGTAAATATGCTGGCTTTGTTAGGCTGGAACGAAGGTGATGGTACAGAGCAAGAAATTTATTCATTGCAAGATCTAATAAACGCTTTTAGTTTGGAACATGTGAGTAAGTCAGGTGCTAAATTTAATCCTGATAAAACCAAATGGTTCAATCAGCAGTATTTACAGTTTAAGTCTGATGAAGAATTGACCAAATTGTTTTTGCCAATTCTAGAAAAAGAATTGAATGCTGCGGCCGAAGAAAGTGAAGAATCAAAAGAGCAAATCTCTAACTTTATTCAAAACAATAATGATTATGTTTCAAGGGTCATTAGTTTAATTAAAGAACGCGCTACTTTTATTTCTGATTTTTGGGATTTAGGTCGTTTCTTTTTTATTGCTCCTACTTCTTATGATGAGAAAGCTGTTAAAAAAGCATTTAAAGAAGAAACAGCTTCACTGATGAAAACATTAATTAATGTGCTAGGTACTATTGAAGAATTTTCTTCTGAAAACGTCCAAAATATTGTAAAAGAATGGATCACATCCCAAGAAATAGGATTCGGAAAAATTATGATGCCTTTACGTTTGAGTTTAGTGGGTTCTTTACAGGGCCCTGATGTATTTGAAATAATGGGTTTAATTGGAAAAGAAGAAACAATAGCGAGTATTGAAAATGCAATAGATAATTTATCTGTGTAAGTTTTATAAGTGCTCATACGACTATTATCTTATCCAATCAAATAGTTATGAAAAGTCTCTATTTTTCGTTTATATTATTTTTCCTTTTCTC
>Ga0316189_10002103_pt1 | contig 19619 bp, 16 predicted proteins | sample LowCovwburrow_MG_FD_204930 | JGI IMG/M metagenome (GOLD analysis project Ga0316189, IMG submission 204930) | Coastal sediment microbial communities from Maine, United States - Lowes Cove worm burrow | ecosystem: Environmental > Aquatic > Marine > Coastal > Sediment | place: USA: Maine... | reverse complement strand
TAGAACAAATCCCCACCAGTTCTTTGACCCCAGGTTTTCACACGGTCTACTTCCGCGTCCAGGATGCTTCTGGTCAGTGGAGTGCTACAGAGCATGAGCCATTCTTCATCAGTCAATCCACTACTGAAGTTCGAACGGATATCACTGGGGTGGAATACTTTCTGGATGTCGATCCAGGACCTGGAAATGGTGTGGCGTTAGCCTTTATGCCAGACACAGACATCGATCTCATTGAGCAAATTCCTACTAGTTCTCTCAGTCTTGGTTTCCACACCCTGTACTTCCGGGTACAAGATGCTTCGGGTCAATGGAGCGCAATGGAGCATGAACCATTCTATATTGACAAAAACCGGTCTATACAACTAATGGAATATGCGTTCGATACGAATCCAGACAATGGCAATGGGACGCCTATTTCAATCAGTCCGGCTCTACCAGTAATAGATCAGATATTATCACTATCTGACGCCAGTAGTCTTCCGTTAGGTCCGCATGACTTATATGTACGGGTCCAAGATGATAATGAGGCATGGAGTTCTACAGACACGGTTAGTTTTTCAACATGCGACGGTGCTTTGGCAGACTTCATCATCGGCACGCTCACGTGTACGGGTACATCCGTTAATTTTACTGATATGTCTACATCCACGCAAACAGGGGATGTGTACCGTTGGGATTTTGATGGTGATGGACTGGAAGATGATAACACTGCTGGAGATGTAGATTTTGTCTACACAACTCCGGGAACATATTCTGTAACGTTAACGGTGGACAGATTAGGGTGTGCCTCTTCGAAAACGAAGATGCTGACGGTCTTGTCACCTGAGATAGGTGTGTTTTCAGGGACGGATAATTCGGGTGTCGCAATTGTAAATATGCAAACTGCAGCCATAAATATTGGCAATGAAGTCAGAGGCAATGATCTTATCCAAACCTTTGCTATTGAAAACACTGGTCCTTGTGATTTAACGATAAGTGACATCAGTTCAGACAATGCTGCTTATTCCATAAACAGTACGACAATCAGCGTTGCAGCTGGGGCAATAGAAACCTTTTCGGTCACACTCTCAAGTTTGAACATCGGCGTGTTCGATGCAACCATTACTGTCGATAGTGATGATCTTGATGAACCTTCTTTTTCATTTCCAATCAGCGGTGCAATTTTGAATCAACTACCGCAAATTTCCTACATTTTCCACCTTGATGAGAACAGTGATGTTGGTAAACGAATCGGTACGATTGTAGCGACAGATTCGGAAATGGATCCAGTTTCTTATTCGATTTTCTCTGGAAATACGAACAGCGCTTTTTCGATAGGAGGTAGCACTGGCGGTATCACAGTGGCTTCACAGGAAGCTTTAGATTTTGAGACAACCCCAGTATTCAATCTTCTTGTAGAAGCTAGTGATGGAAATGGTGGTGTTTCGATGGTGAAAGTTGCAGTCAACTTGATTGATATAGCAGATGAAAACCCACTAGGGCTAGTTGGGTTGAATCAAAGGCTAGCGTTTTATCCAAACCCAGTTTACAAAGCACTATTTGTTGAACTCGGGGGTGAGTCATCAGAGGAACTGGACATACAACTTTTCACAATAGGTGGTAGTAAGGTGCTGATAGAGTCACGAATCAAATTTTCGAAGAATGGATTTTTAGAGCTTAATCTTGAAAACCTGACACCTGGTATTTATCTCCTGAAGATTCAAGACCGAGAAGAATTTGTCACAAAAAATATATTGGTGAGATGAAAAGGATATGTAAGATTCTGCAAAACACGGTCTGCGTCACGTTGATTTTATTCAGCTCAAAGCCGATGGCTCAGAATCCACCCGATATATCACTGATTTTTTATCTAGATGAAAATAGTAAGGTGGGAACATTGGTAGGGACTGTCCAGGCTACTGATCCCGATGGAGACGTGCTTACGTATGCCATTACTTCTGGAAATGAAGCAGGAGCATTTGCAATTTCTTCAACATCAGGAGATATCACTGTCAGCGATGAAGATCTCTTGAATTTTGATACTACGCCATCATTTGTCCTGATGGTAGCAGCTAATGATGGAAATGGAGGAATCATCGTTGCAGCGATCACTATTAACCTGAATGAGGTCCCATTGGGCTTTGAGAATGATGAGGGTCTGATTACCGTATTTCCGAATCCAACGAGTGAAGTGCTTTTTGTGGAGTTGGCAGGGTCGCTCTCACCTCAGGATGAAATTGTGATGTACTCCATGGGAGGGAGGAAGGTTTCGATTGGACTTCGATTTGTGTCAAATACCAAAATCGAAATTGATCTTGGAGCCTTGAAAAAAGGGATCTACCTTTTGAAAGTAGCAAAGGAAAACGGCCAAGGCTTCCAGAGAAGAATTTTTAAAACAAACTAAGGCAGACTAACAACTATTCGTTAGTTGACCAGTTCCAAGGGGACTGGTTTTTTCGTTTGGAGTCAACCCCACTTGTGACTCAGGATTACTCATAAATCCTTGCAATATTCCACGAAGGTGAAAGGAAGGTTTAGAACGTCACTGTAGTCTTCGCCAGCCTCCAGCATATCTTCATCATATTCTTCGTAGTACCATCGAACGTTAACATCAGTTCCACTTTTCTGTTTGATCCTGATCTCTTTAAAGATGTCATAAAGGCATTTGGAAGAACTGGTATTAAAGTACTCCAGAGAAATTCGAACGCTAAGTCGCTCCAAGTTGATTTCTGAAGAAAGGGCTTCCTTGATAGGGCTGTAGAAAGCAGGGGTGTTCTCGGGACTGGAGCGACCCTTGATGTCGAGCCTACCTCTTGAAAGATTGCAATAGACAGCTGGTGTACGTGGCGTGGAAGAAACAGCAAAGGGTGTCATATATTCTTATTTGATACAAATGAATATTGATCAAGAAAGAATAGTGTGGATTTTAGGTGAACGTACCCGAAGGCTAGGTAGAGAGTTTTTAATCGCAGGTGGTAGAAAGTATCCTATTTCAAAAACAGGAGATCGAATACTTCGTCATTCATTGCACCTGATGGGAAAATTTCCTGATCGTTTTGGTACGTGATAAGCGCAGTTTGTGTAGCTATTCCAAAGAGCCCATCCAACGTATGTGGGTATCCCTTTGAAATAAGTCTCTCTTGAAGCTTCCAAACAAACCGACTGTTATTTCCTATCGCAAGACCAAGCATTGAATCCTTATCAATTTTTGATTGAACAAGGTCTGTTGGATAACCAGACTCTATTAGCTGGACTTCAGCATTTGAGAAATTCTGATCCTTTAGACGCTTGGAGTTAGTAAGCTTTGCTTCCAGTTCTTTCGTACGTGCTAGTAGCCGATTGTAATATTTAGCAGCATTCACCGCGACAGCTGAGCTTTGATCTGGAAACTCTACATCAATTGCTTCGCTGCTCCATTTTGCTCTGGCAAATGCACCTATTTCGACTGCATTTGAAAAATACTCGGAAACCAATTCTTGATTATGGTAGTTCGTATCTATGGCATCACTGATGCTGTATTCATAGCTCGATTTAGGGTTAAAGCGTGCGTATTTTTTGTATTGAAAAAAGGCAATCAGGGGAAGTGTTATGATTAGTATTATGAATAAAATCTTTTTCATCGTCTTTTAAATTTTCTGAAAGTGATGTTCAATTTTTTGTATGAGTTTTTTCTCGTCCAGATCTGTGATTTTCGCTGAAATATCCTTGATGAATTTCAAAATGGTGTCATCAAGCTTCATTTTAAATTCAGCGGTGATGACTCCGGAAATTGCTACAGCAACGTAGAATTTATTGAAATTTTGAACGTATACAGAAAACGCATCGTAACTGATCGTTTCAAGTTCCTGATCCTTGCTGTTGAAAGAATCCTTAACAAAGGATTTTATTGCTGTTAGCATCCCGGCGATCATATCCTTGTCCATCGTATTATTCCTGGAATAGCTGGCCATCAAGATTCCCGAATGCTCCTCAATAATGAAGATTTCCTGTATTTGTCCTTCGCTGACTTTTTGAATCATCAATTCGCTATAGCTCTTACCAGAAAAAATCGCTTTGAACCACAGAACTAGGTTTTGGAGAGAAAATAGGTTTTCGAGCTGCCGATCAATTTTTTCTGAAAGTACTGCTAGCTCCTGCGCCACGTATTTTTTGATCATCTGGCCGATGATGGGGAAGAGCGCCTGAACTACATCATCCTTGGATTCTCGAATTTGGATTTTTAAGGTTTCGGTGATCGTTGGGCCGAGTTTTTCTGGCATTAGCTGCACCATCTTTCCAATAATTTGATCTATTTCTTCATCAGGAACCGTTCTGTTGTTTAGAGAATCATCAATGCGCACGTTTACTTCTTTGAGCTTTTCGTTCAACTCAACGTATTTCTTTTTCTCCTCTTCAAAGAGAAGATCTTTTAACGTGGATAATCCTCCTTGGGAGCTCATCGGTTAATCAGACTCCAGTTGAGCTGCAATGTCTTTGAGTAAGCCAGCCAAATTTGATTTGTCAACCTTCGATTTCAGAAGAACTTCGAGCTTTTCTTCCATCTGATTGCTTCGCTGCTCGAATTGCGTACTTAACTCATCTAGCTTCCTAAGTACTTCGACATTGGTACCTTCGATAGACTTGTCTATTTCTGATTTATTTTGCTTGACGTGCTCTTTCAATTCCTTGATCTCGTCACGGTACTCTTTGACATTTTGACCAAATAGAAGGTCTCGTACGGCGTCAAGTTTATCTTCTTCTTGTGCTGATACAGACTGATCAGCAACGTCAGTGGCGTTAAGTTTCTCTTTTGGATTCCCCATGATTGGCAATTGGTGTTATTTGATTCCTATATCTAAATATATCGATTTCTACTATCAAAGCTGATTCATTTTATTCAAAAGGTCTGCTTTGTACTGCTTTCCGATTGGTAGAATCTTTTCCGAAACATCGAGACTCATCTGCTCTATATTTCTGATTTTGTTGATCTGGACAATGAAAGAACGGTGTATCCTGACGAACATGCCCTGTGGAAGTTGCGTCTCAATGTTCTTCATTCTATTATGGATAATGTACATTTTGGCATCGGTGTGAACTTTAATGTAATCCCCATATGCCTCAAAGTAGTCAACCGTATTAAGGTCGATATTGACGAGAAGGTTGTCGGATTTGAGAAGAACATATTCTGATGAACCAGATTGTGACATTTGATCATACAGTCGGTTGATGACCTCATTTTCTTCTAGTACTCGTTTGTTCTCCCTTTCTAATTTTTTAGACTCAATATCTCTGACATTTCGTTCCTGCTGCAGCTCAAATACACGCTGGTACTGTTCAGCGAAATCATAAATTAGCAAGCAGTACAGTTTCTCGCTTTCATTTTCAATGGGCCTCATTATGAAATCAAAGTGAGACTCGTAGTCCATAATTGTGAGGAAAACACAATTGAACTTGACTTCTTTTGTGCGGTCGATGTCTGAGGTAATGTCCTCCATTCCCTGGAAGAGATCAATATCTTGGAAGATGTTGGAACTCCCTGCCTTGAACTCAAAAAGTGTGTCGTCAGACTCTCGCACCACACCGCTGGTGTCAAAAACTACTGCTTGGACGCGTTTGTCAAATTCCGCAAATTTTAATTCCTGTAAGTTCATATCATGTTTTCTGCAAGATCTTTGAATGCAGTTTCTACATTCTCTCCTGTCATTGCGCTTGTAATTTTAAAATTCAGCGAGGTCTCGGACCGTATTTCTTCGATCAGTGATTCATTTACAAGGTCAGACTTATTTCCTAGCACGATGGTGTGAATCTTTGGATTGTCCTTTGTGATTTCAAAAACCTGATCACTTAAATTTTGGTAGGTTTCTTCTCTGGAAAGATCAAATACGTAGAGAAGGCCATGGGCGCCCATAAAGTAATTCTTGGGAATCTTGAAAGCTGATTGTTCTCCGGCAATATCCCAAAGTATCATGTGTATGCTTGTGCTATTGACTTCAACAGTTTTCTTATCAATCTTTACACCGATCGTAGTCAGGTATTGATCTGAAAATTTTTCATGTACAAAGCGCTTAATGAGAGAGGTTTTCCCTACACCAAAGTGTCCGGCAATTACGACTTTTTTTGAAATTTCCACGTGTCAGGTTTTTACGGCTTAGAGTGATAGCTACTAAGTTAGGAGGGAATCTTGGGAGGAAAAATCAGAATTAAGTAAAATAAGCTCAGAATTCGGTAAAAAGCTTTTTTTTTCAGTTGAAAATTGAAAACCTGATGGAAATTGACTTTACAAATCAGGTTTTTGTCATGCTGCATCGTTTACGGGAGTTTCTAACTGGCAATATGGTTCGTTTACCGAATATTTTGGTTTGCAAAACCTCAGTAGGCCGAATTTTGCAATCGAATAATGAAGAGGAGAGCGCCACAATCCTAGTATCACCCTAAATCACCAGAAGAATGACTCTTAGTTTAAAAAATAGTCTAAGTATTCGTGCGACTCAGTTCAGCGGCCTATGGAAGCAATTTTCGCAAAGTATCGCAATACCTTTTTTTGTTTTGATCGCTTCATTGGTAGCCGGTTACATGACTAGTTCAGATCATGGAGACTCCTTTTTTTTTGGCTTTAAGTATGTCTTGATGGTAGCTGCCTTACTTCCGTTTCACTATTTTGGACTTCAAGAGAATAGGCGTTTGTTTCTTTCCCTTTCTACAGGTTTCGTTTTTATTTTACTTTATGATCAACTGCATCAAGCCTTGAATTCTGGCTTTGGTCCTGCCTATAAACTTGACGCTGGGTTTCAATTTGTAAGTGCAATTTCACTACCGTTTTATTTCTTGTTACTTGGAGTTTGCCTTATTATGAAAGCAACGCTAACTAAGTATAGCCGTGAGAGGGAGGCTCTTTTGACAGAATTAGAGGATTGCAAAAGGCAAATTGAAGTTCAGCAACGTGAGTTGGAACAAGAAGAGCTTGAATCTAGCAATGAACTGAAGTTCATTGGAAATCAGAAAGAGGAAATTGAATCGATCAATAGCCGTCTTCGGAGTAAACTGATTACAAAAAACAATTTACTCAAACACACCAACGAGGAACTTATCAAATATACTGGTGAGTTACGACAGTTTTCATTTTTGGTGTCACATAACCTAAGAGCGCCTGTAGCTGCATTGAAGGGGCTATTTAGTCTCATCAATGAACGACAAAATGGAGACAATGACTTAATTGGGAAGGTAGGTGAGGTATTGGTGAACCTGGATAATCTAATGTATGACCTGAACAAGATTACCAATATCCGCAATGAGGTCTACCGTACGAAAGAGAAGATCAATCTAAAGAGTGAGCTGGAAAATATCAAAGACCTGCTCTCTGGAGATATCGAAGCTTTCGATGTCCAAATCGAATCCGATTTCTCCACGCAAGAATATGTCTATTCAGTGAAGTCCATTGTGAATAGTATTTTGTTCAATCTCATAAGTAATGGCATTAAGTTTCACTCCAAAAATGAGCAACCGAGAATTCAAGTTTGGACGGAGGAAATTGGCGGATTTACCATACTGAAAGTGAAGGATTACGGTATTGGATTGGATACAGTAAAGAACAAGAAGAATTTGTTTAGGCTTTACTCCCGATTTAATCAAGATGTTGAAGGCAGGGGGATAGGACTTTACTTGTGCAAGATGCAGATCGAGTCTTTAGGTGGTCAAATAGATGTTGAAAGTGAGGTTGGAGAATGGACAGAATTTACAGTTAAGTTCGAGAAATCCATGGACGCAAATAAGAAGGTATTCTTTGAGAATAGATCAGCGATAATATATCATGACGAGGACTTAGGAATGAATACTGTGTCCTGGAAAGAGGATATCGTTTTTGGTTCGTACAAGGAAATCTATTCTCACCTCGTCGCATTGCAGGCTCAATACCTACCTGAAAGATGGGTTATTGATTGTTCCAATCAAGGACATATTCCAACTGAATTCCATTTATGGATGCAAAGAAATATTATTCCCTCTCTTGACATCTCTCTCAAGGAGATCCATCTCATTTTGAATGATAAGATGGACGAGGTTCTTAGAGAAGAGGTGAAGAAAACAATACGCTTGCTGGAAAAACAACGTGTGAGTGTTAACCTGTTTGAAACGAAAGAAGACTTCTCTCTCAGACATTAGGCACCGTTAAAATTGGCGATCTGTGAAAGTAATACACTCACCGAAAAATGCGGGAGGCTTAACTAATATTTCAGATATCGACTAGCCCATATGATATCTTCGAGACATCAAATCACACAACCATGACTGAGTTCGGCGCCACTACCAAAAAGTTCATCAAAATTCACAGTTTCGAGGTAATCTATGAACTCAATCAGAGCGTGGTGGCTATTGACTATGAAAGTGAGATTGCGAAAATTGAATGGCATGGTGTTGTAGATCTACAAACAGCAACGGCACTACTTGAGAAGGTAGCTGATATGATCGAAAGTGGATACTGCAATAGGCTTCTAATAGAGAGGGCGGATCAGTAGGAATTCTCAACGGAGGTAAGACTTTTGATCATGCAAAATTTACTTTCTCATAGAGGCAAAAGATGAGTGAGGTGAGTAAAGTTGCCACGGTCCGATTTTAAAGGCTTAGAATTTTCGCGTTCTGAGACATTCATTATCAGAAGGCCTTAACTCGTTGACAATTTAACAGCATTCAGCTAAATACCTCCAAACCAATGCTTCATCAAAATATCTTTGATTCACATCCAATTGCCTGATCGTTTGAAAGACCAATCAAACCATTTTTCGCTAATCAAAGAGATCAAGGGCAGCAGTATGTTTCTTGATGAATCTCTTGGTATTGCTAAAATCTACCTGGTAGATGTGGTAGATCAGGAGACGGTGATTGATCTCATCCAATCGCTTCACATAGAGCTTGAAAGAGGAAGATGCAATAAGGTTGTATTAAATGAAGAGGACCTTGATAGGTACACTGAGGGGACACGGGACTGGATGAAAGATTTTCTACTCGAAAACAGAGATAAGTTTACCTTCAGAATATCCGCTGTTGCCCGAGTGACGCATGATGTAATTAGAGCAAACTTTTTTACAAACTACATAAAGACAGCAGTTCAGGTAATTTTTCCTGGTATTCGATTGTCCAATTTTGAGTCCGAGGATGCGGCTTTAGAATGGTTGATGTAGGTCTAAATTCGATCTTTCGCTATTCAGTTTGCTGATCATTGTATGAAGCAATCAGCTGATCGATCTTATTGTATTTCCAACTCTTGTCAACAAACTTGCCTGCAAAAAATGGATCGCCATTTGTGTATTTAAGTAGCTGTTTCCTGAATCGAATGGGTGTTAGCTCGGAAGCGTTTTTGAAAGGACTTTGAATTACGTAATGCATCTCGACGTGCCCTCCACCTTCAGCTCGAAAGTGGTGTTTGTAGAGTTTAAGTTTTCGGTCATCTAACTCCATAAGAAAGACGTATTTCTCATGCAGTTTTACACTTACAAATTTTTTATCTACATCGCCGCCTATATAGAATTGCCTGATTTCCCAGCTTTCATTTTTCTCTTTTTGTCACTTTCTACTGTGATTTTCACTTCCTTGGTTAGCAGGGAGTAGTTAGCCTCTCCATCAGAGTTTGTGTAAATATCAAACTGACAGTGGACAGTATCACCTCTAATTTTAACATAGTAACCATCTACTTCTGTAGCATGAATTTTCGCTGAGACTAGCAGGAGTAGAAATAAGAGAGATGATTTCATGCGCAATTATATCATGGAAAAGATAATTTGAAAACACTTCATAAATACTTTCAGCTTTACAATTTCAAATTGGCATTTTGTATAATGGGTTCATTATGTGATAATGACTATGCTAGTATCTCCCCAGTTTTAATATTTCATCGAGATTACAATTTTCCAAAAAAAACAGAAATGTCTGTCTGTTTTTATAAATAACCCATGAAGGTCACAGTTAAAACCCTGTCGAGTATATTTGACTGCTATGATGTAAACAATCCTTTTCATGAGGCTGCTCAGCTTAACTACTGTATTATTTGTTGCTTTTTGTGGTTGGTCACAACCAAACCGGTTTCGTTTTCATACCTACGGGCAGGATGAAGGATTGAGTTCTTCGTCTGTCAATGTCATGGCAGAGGATTCCTACGGTTTCATTTGGATTGGAACAGAGGATGGTCTGTTTAGGTTTGACGCTCATCAATTCATTGCCTATCGTAAGACGCAGAATACACATCCCGCATTGCCATCCAATAGCATTACCGCATTGTATCCACTACAAAATGGGCACTTGATGGTAGGCACACGAGAAGGGCTTGCTTATTTTGATACAAAAACTGAGCAGTTTACTAACTTATGGAAGGATCAGGAGCCTGTCTATATCTGTAAAATATTACCGAACGGAGAGGGAAAGTATTGGATAGCAACACGTGATGGTTTATATCGATATAACTCACAGAATCAAGAATTTACGCACTGGTACCAACACGATCCAAATGATAATTCGAGTATATCATACAGCGGTTTGGTTGATGCAATCATTGATTCGAAAGGAAGATTGTGGATCAGTACTTTTGATGGGTTAAACCTATATCAAAAGGAGACAGATAATTTCAAACGTTACCGAAATGATGAATCCGATCACCGCTCCATCTCATCGAATGTTCTGAGAAAATTATCAGAAGCTCCAGACGGTAACATATTAGTCGGTACTGCTTCAAATGGTCTCAATGTCTTGGATCCACAGACGAATTTATTTCAGCGATACAGTCATGAGCCAGGAAATCCTTTTTCATTGTCAGCTACTTCTGTCTATTCACTTCTAGTAGATAGTCGTGAAAACGTATGGGTGGGCACATGGTCCAACGGGTTGAATCTTTTTGATTTAGATGCGGGCAAGTCAATGAGATACATATATGATCCAAATAAACGATTCAGTATTCCCCACAACTCAATAAAGTTTTTGATGGAATCATCGTCAGGAGATATTTGGTTAGGTACCGACGATGCGGGCATAGCGCGTCTTAGTCCCTCAGAAGAAGAGGTCGTACGCTATCAGACAGATTCAAAAAATGAGAACGCGTTAAAAACGGACTATGTACGAACGGTTCATGAGGATGAAACAGGAATCGTATGGATTGGTACAGCTCAGAATGGATTACATAAATACGATCGGGACACCGAGAAATTTGAGTACTATTTATTGCCTGATGGTTCTCGCCGTTCAAAATCCAGAAGTACCATTTGGTCGATATCAGAAGGTGAGGATGATATTTTGTGGCTTGGAACGAGTATTGGACTTGGAAAATTTAGTAAGAGGTCAGGAAAAACAACATTTTTTGAACCGGATGATGATCTTGACAATAGTATTTCAACCAATGACATCCTCGACGTTCTGTACGATGGCAAGGGAAATGTTTGGGCGGGCACCTGGAGTGGAGGGCTCAATCGACTAGACATTGAGCGAGGTGAATTTGAAGTTTTTCTTCATGACAGCACCGACCCTAATTCTTTAGCGGCCAATACTGTATCAAGACTTTACCAAGATAAGAAGGGGAGAATATGGCTCATCTCAGACGGGCTTCTGCATCTTCTGAATGCTGATCAGCGGTCCTTTACCCGATTCGAGGTGTCCACCAATTCGATTGCTGAGGATGAATCGGGTGATTTACTGCTCGCTTCAAATGAAGGCTTGATAAAGTTCAATACTCAGGAACTTATCTACGAGCGATTGGCTGTTGGTACAACTGGGATGTTAGACGATTCGTTCTACGCTATAGAAATTGATACTCAGGGAAAGGTATGGTTAGGCTCTGAGCATGGTATAGTTTGTTATGATCCAATTGGAGAAGAAATCGTTGGTCAATTTGATAAAAGCAGTGGTTTGGCAGGTAATAATATTTCGTCAAAAGTTTCAGATATCGGGGAAAAATCAGGTAAACTATATTTTGGAGGCATTCAGGGGCTTTCAGAAATTGATCCTGAGCTTCTTTCTTTAAAACCATTCAGCCCACCCATTGTCATTACAAATTTCCTTTTATTCAATAAAAGAGTGCCTATCAACGATTCAACACAACTACCACAAAGTATTCATACTTCACAAAAAGTGAGTTTGAATTACGATGATTACATCTTTGCTTTTGAGTTTGCCTCGCTCAGTTTCAGTCAACACGAAAAGGTTCGCTATGCATACCAGCTTGAAGGTTTTGATGATAATTGGATCACGACCGATTATTTAGACCGAAAAGCGGTGTATACCAACGTTCCTCCTGGCAATTACACTTTCAAGGTAAAAAACACGAATCATCAAGGCGTTTGGCTAGAAGATAAGATGGCGTCAATTGAGGTAATTATTATACCTCCATGGTGGCAGACATGGTGGGCAAGAACACTCCTTTATATTTTGATTCTAATAACAGTCTTTTTCATATTCAGGATGCGGTTGGAGCTCATCAAAAAACAAAAGCGGATGTTGGAGCAACAAGTGCAAGAACGATCTTCGGAAGTATTGAAACAGAAACAAGAACTGGAGATTCAGGCCAGCCAATTGATAAAAGTGAATGATCAGAAAAACAAGCTTTTTTCAATCATTGCACATGATCTAAAAACACCAATCAATACACTCATGAGTGTGGTTCCGCTCATTGATCCCAAAATCCTTCAAGCGGATAACCTGGAGAAGATCAAGCAAGATTTGAGCGAAAGAGTTGGGATGCTTAGCACAGCAATGGAAGATTTATTAATGTGGGCTAAAAGCCAAATGGAAGGCGAGGTAATAAACAAGATGGACGTTTCGATGCTCAAGCTAGCTAGCGAGATGTATGAGCTCTTTTATCCATATGCTTTTTCAAAAGAGATAGCCCTGATCAATGGAGTGAATACTGACATTTGCATACATGTAGATGAAAATCAGATGAGAGCAATTCTTAGAAACCTGCTTAGCAACGCCATAAAATTCACTGGGAAAGGCGGAGAGGTGGCCATCAGAACAACTGTGGAGGACTCTAAAGTAGTCATAAGCGTCTCAGACACTGGTGTTGGTATTCCATCTGAGGAAGTAGATGAGCTTTTTGAATTAAGAGCGAGAGCCAGTCAGGGAACCAAAGGTGAACAGGGTGTTGGCTTGGGACTTATTGTAGTGAAAGAGTTTGTTGATAAGAATGGAGGAATTATTACCGTTGAGAAAAATACTGGCGAGGGAACCACTTTTAAAGTAACCCTGGACTGTGGTGATGGTTATGGGTGATTGTACGTGATTACGCAGCGCACTCTCCAATTTTTTACTGTTCCTGTGCCACGTGAACTTCTCGGAACTGGCCTATTCCTCGCAGATTTACTGTTTGCATTAATTGTCTAACTTGATTTTTATGAAACGTAGAGACTTCATTAAATATACCTCTGGTGCTATTGCTACTGGCTCAGTACTATCCAACACACAAAGCTTTGCTAATGTCCATCCTTCACAATCTGCAGAGATCATCGTGGTTGGTGCTGGTGTGATGGGTGTATGGACTGCATTTTACCTCCAAGAGCAGGGGGCTAAGGTCACCTTAATAGATGCCTATGGTCCCGGAAATACTCGATCAAGCTCTGGCGGAGAAACGCGAATTCTCAGAGCGGACTATGGAGAAAAAGTCATCTATACCAAAATGGTTGTTCGGGCACATGAGCTCTGGGACAAGTGGCAAAAGGAGTGGGGTAGAAAACTGATGTACTCCACAGGTCGCTTATCTATTGGCCCGGCTGATTATGCCACGTATGCGAACGAAGCAAAACGTCGGCTCAAGCCATTTGGTGTTAATAGTGAGGTTCTGGACCGGGATGAAATCATTCGTCGCTGGCCACAGCTTGGGATTCTGGAGGACGAGGTGGCGTTGTACGATGAGGGAGGAGCCGGAGGGAGTACGTTGCTTGCCCGGGAAGCATGCAGAGCAACAACAGAGAAATTCATAGAAAATGGAGGCACGTTTATTCATGCGAAAGCCTTGCCAGGAAAAAGTGTCAATGGACAACTCGATTCTATCGAATTAAGTGATGGTAGAAAACTACGTGCCGATCAATACGTTTTTGCAGGAGGTCCATGGATGGGTTCCATATTTCCCGAAGTACTCAGTGATAAATTGAAAGTGTTCAGGAGGGATGTGTTGTTCATCGGGACACCGTCGGGTGATCCGCGGTTTTCCTACCCGAACCTGCCCATCTGGCTGTTTCGTGGGACACGTTGGTACGGATTTCCAGATTTTCACGGTCGCGGCTTGAAGGCAGCTCCTTTCCCTGACTACAATAGCATCGACATGGATATGGACGAACGTCTCATCCATCCTATTGAAATAAAGAGGGCAAGGGATTTTGTAGAGCAGCGATTTCCTGCTTTGAAAAATCAGCCCATTACAGAAGGTCGAGTGTGCCAACTCACCTTCAGTACGGACGAGGATTTTATCGTCGATACGCACCCTGACAACAAAAACCTTTGGTTCGCTTGTGCCGGATCAGGGCACGCGTTCAAGCATGGTCCAGCCTTTGGTGAGTACCTGTCCAAACGAGTGCTTAATGGGACTCAGGTGGAGGAATATGACAGTGCGTTTCGCTTGAAGGGTAGTTGATATTATTTCAGGGTTATTCAGACTCACTTGCGTTATAACCATACGGAACCGATTGAGCTATGATGCCCTTAGATGAATGGGGCATTGAAACTGCTATAAATTTTCTCATGCTTTTTCTTATGACAAGGAGAGTAATTTCGATGAGAATTGAACGATTCTGACCCTTTTAGTCATTCATATTCATTCAAGTTGATTCGTTGGTTCGGTTCCAAAGGCTCAATGGAAACCGTTCATACACTTCCTGTATGTTTTTAACATGCTCGTGCCTAAATTGATCTACCAGTAACCTATTGAATCACGATTTAAATAACACAAAACATGCCTAACCATAAATCAAAAGCCATTGTTCTGTTACTCACTCTATGCTTTCTATCTGGCTTTGGTGCCGTAGCGCAAGCAGGAAATACTCTTGCTCAAGCTGCTCAAGGAATGAAACTTAGAAGCATCGGACCTGCTGTAATGGGTGGACGAATCGCAGATATCGCGGTAAATCCAAAAGACAGAAGTAACTGGTACATCGCGGTTGGTTCCGGAGGTGTATGGAAAACAAACAACAGTGGAATTACCTGGATACCAGTGTTTGATGATCAGTCCTCGTATTCGATTGGAACGGTATCAATCGATCCGAACAACACAGATGTCGTTTGGGTGGGAACTGGAGAAAACGTAAGTGGCCGACATGTGGGGTGGGGAGATGGCGTCTACAAAAGTCTGGATGCCGGAAAAACCTGGGACCGAATGGGGTTAGACAAATCTGAACACATAGGGAAAATACTGATTGATCCAAGAAACAGCGATGTCGTTTTTGTTGCAGCCGAAGGACCGCTTTGGGCTTCCGGTGGTCAGCGAGGATTGTATAAGACAACAGATGGTGGAAAACCCTGGCAATTAGTTCTTCAAATTGATGAAAACACGGGTGTGACCGATATTGAATTTGATCCTTCTAACCCAGATGTGTTGTATGCAGCAGCTTATCAACGCAGAAGGCATACATGGTCATTGCTGTCAGGTGGACCTCAATCGGGTATTTATAAATCGGTGGACAATGGTGCAACGTGGAAGAAGTTGACAACTGGCTTGCCAAAGGCAGATATCGGGAAAATTGGACTTACAGTAACACCAGCGAATCCGCAGTTAGTCTATGCTACCATCGAATCAGATGATAAGAACAAAGGCTTTTACCGTTCCACGAACAAAGGTGAAAGTTGGGAAAAACGTAACAGTTATACTTCCGGTGGCACAGGACCCCATTATTACCAGGAAATTGAAGCATCACCACAGAATCCAGATCTCGTTTATCAAATGGATGTGTTTTTACATGTGACACGCGATGGAGGGAAGAATTTTGATTACTTAGGAACTGGGCGAGAAAAACACAGTGACAATCATGCCTTGTGGATTGATCCGGATAATGGGAAGCATCTCATCGCAGGGACAGATGCTGGTTTATATGAGACGTTTGATGAAGGCGCCACCTGGCGCCATTTTCCGAACTTACCGATTTCGCAATTCTATAAAATTGATCTGGACAATGCAGAACCCTTTTATAACATCGTTGCGGGAGCACAGGATCTGGGTACGTTGATTGGGCCGTCACGGACTCGAAATGTGGAAGGGGTGCGTAATCAAGACTGGTACATCCCGTTGGGGGCGGACGGATACGATGCAGCTTTCGATCCCACAGATCCGAACACCGTTTACATGGAAATACAGGGAGGATTGCTACATCGTCTCGACCGACAAACGGAGGAGGTAATGAACATTCAACCACAACCCTCACCAGAAGATCCACCAGAACGATGGAATTGGGATAGCCCCATTTTGGTAAGCCCTCACAATAGTGATCGGCTGTATTTTGGATCTCAGCGTGTGTGGCGAAGCGAGAATCAAGGAAATGCATGGACACCCATAAGTGGAGATCTGACGACGAATAGCGATCGCTATGAACTTCAAGTGATGGACAGAATGCAAAGTGTTGACGCACTGTATGACAATGGAGCGATGTCAAAATATGCTACGCTTACCTCGATTGCAGAATCGCCCATTACAGAAGGTTTGTTGTTTACTGGATCAGACGATGGGTTGATTCATGTGAGTGAAGATGGGGGCGCAAACTGGAGAAAAAGCCAGCCTTTATCAAAGGTTCCGGCTAGATCTTTTATCAACGATATTGAAGCTTCTCAGCATGATACGAATACCGTCTTTGCTATTGCCGATGCGCACAAACTGGGAGATTTCAACCCCTATGTTTTTACGAGTTCAGATCGAGGAAAATCCTGGAAGTCCATTGCAGGGGATTTACCTGCAGGGACGATTGTTTGGGTGATCAAACAAGATTATGAAGATAAAAACCTCTTGTTTTTAGGTACTGAATACGGCATTTATTTCACCGTCAATAAGGGAGCAAACTGGATCAAGCTGGGTGGAGGAGTTCCGACCATTTCTTTTCGGGATTTGGAGTTGCATCAACGTGATGATGATCTGGTAGGAGCGACCTTTGGTAGAGGATTATACATCTTGGATGATTATGCTCCATTACGCGAAATGAGCCAGGCAGTAAACGGAAAGGCAAACAAACTCTTTTCCGTACGGGATGCATGGTGGTATAACCCAAGTGTTCCGATGCAAGCCAAAGAGATGCCCACGTTAGGCTCCACAAGCTATGTTGCAGAGAATCCTCCTTTTGGTGCCGTGTTTACCTATTACATCCATGAACTACCAAAAACGGCGAAGATAAATCGCCAAACAGCGGAGAAGGCACTCAACACACAGAAAGCCAGTGTTCCGTTTCCGGGATGGGAACGATTAAGAAACGAAGCGAAGGAAGAAGAGGCTGGCGTTTTGCTTTTAGTCCGAAATGAAAATGGAGAACCGATACGCTGGATCGAAGGAGCAACCACAAAAGGAACGAACCGTGTCAATTGGGATCTGCGTTTATCACCACCAGACCCAATCAATTTATCCAAACCAGCATTTCAACCACCGTGGGCGGGCGCTCCTCAAGGGCCTTTAGTTGAACCAGGAACCTACAGTGTGGAACTGTTTGTCCTTAACAATGGCGAGTTGCAATCTCAAGGAACACCACAGAATTTCAAAGTAAAGTCTGTGAATGCCGTAGCGTCAGCAGACTTGAAAGCCATCGCTTCGTTCCAGCAACAAACAAATGAGCTTTATAGACAAATCTCTGGAGCCAGCAGGAAACTGACTGAAGCAAGCGAAAAATTACGTTTCATGAAAGCAGCATTGAAAGAGACAGCCAAAGCTTCACCAGAACTGTTTGGAACCTTGAATACATTGACTGGAAGTTTGGCAGATCTGCGCATGCAATTGACTGGTGATCGCGTCCGTAGGCAAATGAATGAATCCACAACTCCGTCCATTATGTCACGCGTTGGTCAGGTCATGAATGGACATTGGGATACGACTCAACTACCAACGGAAACACAAACAAGGAATATTGAAATTGCAGAAGGTGCTTTCAAAACGTTCCAAACCAGTTTCGAAGCATTTTTTAAAGACTTGGCTAGTTACGAAAAAGCACTCGAAAATGCGGGAGCGCCATGGACGCCAAATAGGGGTGGGGAGAGATAGGGGAATGGATTGGTAGTAATTATGAACTCTAGCTAATGTGTATGCTCCCTCTTCTGGCGCAAGCGTAGCGCTTGTGTCTATTCAATTCTGCAAATATCCAACAATCCTTTTCCATAACTGTAACCAATGGCGCTAAGCCAAGGTTCGTGTCCTCACGAGCCTATGTATAGAGAAAAATTATCTTTATTTCATGGATATTTTCAGCAAAATAATCAACACAATGAAATTTGAAATTCTTGGTTTTTACCAAGAATAATATTTTTTATGTTCGAGAAATTTGTCTCATTATCGATAAAAAAACAGGAATATGACAAATCAAGAAATTGTAAAAAAGTTTTTAAATGGCTTTAATAATCCCACACAAATTAAAGAGTCCTGTGCCAAGGTTCGTGTCCTCACGAACCTACTTATAGAAAAAAATTATCTTTATTTCATGGATATTTTCAGTAACGAGAGAAAGTCATTCACAGAAATGGGTAAAATCTATTTTTGGACGGCAACCATCCATAAGTGGATTCATTTATTGGAAACTAAATCCAAAAAAGATATCCTCATTAATTCTCTAAGTCACTTTTCATCTAAAGACATCGTTGATGTTTTTGGTTTTGTAATAATGCCAAATCATGTTCATATTATTTGGAGAATGAATAAAATGAATGGAAAGGAAAAACCGTTTGGATCATTCTTGAAATACACGGCTCACGAGTTTAAGAAAACAATTTCATCAAAAGAATTGTCGGAATTTTCTGTGCAAAGGAGCAATAAGAATTTTGAATTTTGGCAAAGAGACTCACTATCAATTGAGCTGTATAGTTCTGAAGTGGCCTATCAAAAGCTGGATTACATTCACTTAAACCCGATGTCTAAGAAGTGGAGTTTAGTAACTGATCCTAGTGATTATGCATTCTCATCTGCTGGATTTTACGATACAGGATCCTCCAGATTTTCATTTCTGAAACACATTGGTGAAGAGTTTTGATCGTTGAGAAAGAGTTCAAGTATGGGATGGTTGTGTTTCACACCAAAGCCAAGGTTATTGTTTCGGTTCGTGAGGACACGAACCAAGGCTAGTGCCAATTTTGCTTCACGAACGTGTTCATCACTTGTTAGAATAGTTTCAAGTTCCGGTGAAGGTTTGTTGATAAACTTATGTGTGAAATGATTACTCTTTGCCATTTAGCAGGTTGGCTCTAACGTCTTGATAAAAAACGTAGGGAGTGAATAGCACCTTGCTTTCCTTCACCTACGAGCCAAGAGCGATTTTTAAATTTATATTTTACTTGGCGAACTTGCCAGAATCCGCTGAACTGTCGGATTGCTGGTTAGCCCTATGTTTATTTATTTTTTGTGTGTGCCTTGAATGGTGAATATAGTCCATGAAGTTGGACGTTCCAATGGGTGAGAGTCCCGTAAGCGCTGGGGTCGTGCCTGGAAGCTAAGCAAGTGGCAAGCTGGTTTGGAGTGATCCATG
>Ga0316189_10002102_pt1 | contig 19625 bp, 16 predicted proteins | sample LowCovwburrow_MG_FD_204930 | JGI IMG/M metagenome (GOLD analysis project Ga0316189, IMG submission 204930) | Coastal sediment microbial communities from Maine, United States - Lowes Cove worm burrow | ecosystem: Environmental > Aquatic > Marine > Coastal > Sediment | place: USA: Maine... | reverse complement strand
ATGAGAACGCTGATCAGGGTGCGCCGCAGCCATTTCATCTGCCTGTAAACGCTCTGCTCGCGATCGATCTGCAGCAGCCTGGAGGGCAGTACCAGGTGGTTGATACACATGTTGGCCAGTGCCAGGGTGGTAACGATGATAGTAGCACTGGCCGCGGATAGTCCGGCGACGAAGGCGGCAGCGCTCACCGGTATCGAGTGCAGTGAACGCCCCATGGCCAGGCCGGTATAGTCAAGGGGCAGGGTGTGCCCCAGCTTCAGTCCGGCCCACGCCACAGGCAGTACGGGCAGGCTCAGTAACAGCAGGTAGAGCGGCAGACCCCAGGTGGCGCTGCGCAGCGCGCGGCTGTCGGTATTTTCAGCAAAAGCCATGTGAAAGATATGTGGCATGCACACCGCGCCAGCGAAAAACATCAGCAGCAGGGCGCGACTGCTGTCACCGAGATTGGGCTGGTCCAGCAGTTGAACTACCTGTGGGTTGTTTGTCAGCCAGCGCTGGAAATCATCGAAGCCGCCGAACACCTGGTAGACCGCCACCAGCATTAATATCATCAAGGCCGCCAGCTTGACCAGGGATTCAAAAGCGATGGCGGTCACCAGGCCGGTGTTGCGATCCTGCGGCGACACATGGCGCGTGCCGAACAGAATGGAGAATACGGTGATGATGATGCAGAACAGCAGCGCGAGGCTGTCCTGTCGCTCCTCTTGGGACAGCAGGCTGGCCGGCTCGCCCGCCAGGATATGAATGCTGTCTGCCACGGCCTGGATCTGCAGTGCGATCAGTGGCAGCACGGTGACGCACATGGCAATAGTGATGGCAGCGCCGACCCCGGAGCTGCGAAAACGGAAAGTCAGCACATCGGCCAGCGAGGCCAATTGATAAACCCGACAAAGTCGCAGCAAAGGTAGCAACAGCAGCGTGGCCATGACGAACATCGATACCACGCCCAGATAGTAAAGCAGGAAGCTGTAGCCGAAGTCGCGGGACAGCGCCAGCACGCCGTTGCTGGCCATGGCGCCCGCAAACACCCCCAATGACAAAACGTAAGTCGCTGGGTGGCGCGAGATTTTTTCCGGGATGATGCCCCGGTCGGCCAGGTGGGCGACGGCAAAAAGGCCTGTCAGGTAGGCCACGATGGCCAGCAGTAGCTGGGCCAGGCTAAAGCTCATCCGGGTGCCTTGTGCGCTGGTTCCACCAGGCCGCCACGATGACCATCAGCCACAGTTGGTAAGGTCTGTACCAGGCTGTTTCCACGTTGAACGCCCACTCTTCCATCGCCGGGAAGAAAATAAGCACTGCCCCCACCACCAGCAATAGCGCGCGATTGATGTACATAGTGGCACAGTCCCCTGTTTGTCATGTGGCACCCGGGCCGGGTCACCGATACTACGCAAGCGCCGCGAGTCGGTAAAGCTCAGGCCTGGCTCGCCACAGCAGAAGCGGCTATGGACAGTTTCCCGGGTATCCGCGCCGGCGCCCAGCGGCTGATGGCAAAGTCCAGTACCTGCTCAACCTCACGCAGCTGCGCGGGCGGCTCTGGCTGATGCAGGAAGCGCAGTGCCTGCCTGAGATTGAGTGGCGCTGTTTCGTCATTGAGCGCAGGGGCATGATTTTGCTTGCTGAATTTTTGTCCCTGCACATTGGTGATCACCGGCAGGTGGCTGTAAGCGGGCGTGGCCAGGCCCAGTAATTGCTGCAGATAAACCTGTCTGGGTGTCGAGTCCAGTAAGTCTGAACCGCGCACGACATGGTTGATGCCCTGTGCGGCGTCATCTGTCACCACCGCCAGCTGGTATGCGATCAGGCCGTCCTTGCGCAGCACGACGAAGTCCGGCAGCTCCCGGCCCAGCGCGCTTGCCTGTCGGCCCTGTATCGTATCGCTAAACTCAATGCGGCAATCGGGGGGCACCAGCACCCGGGTTGCATGTGGTTCACTGACCTGTTTCTGCCGCGCTCTGCAATGACCCTGGCATGAACCCCCGGGGCCGAGGAGGGCACGTGTGCAGTCGCAAACAAACAGCTTCTGTGCTGCTTCCAGTTGCAGCAGGCTGTTCCGGTAGGCCGGGTCGCGCCGCCCCTGCCACATCACCGCCTCGTCCCAGCGCAGTCCGTGGCATTGCAGGCTGTGCAGGATGCGCCGCGCAGCTCCTGGCTCTTCCCGGGGTGGATCAAGGTCTTCCATGCGGACCAGCCACGCCCCGCCGTGGCGACGCGCATCGAGATAGCTGGCCAGGGCCGCAATCAGCGAACCCAGGTGGAGTGGTCCGGTTGGAGAGGGCGCAAAGCGCCCTCGATACTGTGCGGGTTGCCTGGGCAGCGCAGCAGACCCGCTGGGCTTATCCCAGTTCCTGCTTTTCTTTTATTTCCGCCAGGGTCTTGCAGTCGATACACAGGGTGGCCGTGGGGCGGGCCTCCAGTCGCTGAATACCGATCTCTACGCCGCAGGCATCGCAAAACCCGTAATCGTCCTGCTCGATGCGCTCTACTGTCGAGTCGATTTTCTTGATCAGCTTGCGCTCCCGGTCCCGGGTGCGCAGTTCAAGGCTGAACTCTTCCTCCTGGGTGGCCCGGTCCGCCGGATCGGGGAAGTTGGCCGCTTCGTCTTTCATGTGGCTGACGGTGCGGTCGACTTCCTGCATCAACTCTGCTTTCCAGGTCGACAGGATGGCTTTGAAATGCTCGCGCTGTTTCTCATTCATGTACTCTTCGCCGCGCTTGGGCTTGTAGGGCACGAAGTTCTTGAATTCAACGCTGGCTGCTTTTTTTGCTGTTCTAGGCATGTTTAGGTTCCCGTACTGCAAGGGTAACTAGTCAATACTCACAGTTTAATGGCCGGGCGGTAATTGAGGCCCGAATCCAAGGGCGCAGAAACTACCAGATTCCCCGAACTGGCGCCAGTATTTCCTTGAGTTTTTGCGGGGCGCTTTCACCTTTTAAGTCGGGGCTAACGTTGCCCTGCGTCAGTTGTTAAACTGCGGACTTTTCACCACAGGCGCGCCAGATGGAAAATACGGGGACAGCGCGTCGCTTCGCGCGGCGGGTGGCAGATATTGAGCCATTCAGGGTGGTCGAGGTTCTGACCCGCGCTACCGAGCTGGCCCGGGCGGGGCGGGAAATCGTGCACATGGCGGCAGGCGAACCCGACTTCTCCACCGCCGCACCGATTGTGGAGGCTGGCAGAGCGGCACTGGCCCGAGGTGAAACATACTACTCCCAGGCGGCGGGAATACCGCAGTTGCGCGAAGCGCTCAGCGCCTACTATGCCGATCAATACGGCCTGGATATTGCCCCCGGCCGTATCATGATAACCACCGGTGCCTCCGGAGCACTGCTGTTGCTGTCGGCGCTGCTCATCAACCCCGGTGAGGCGATGTTGATGACTGACCCGGGTTATCCCTGCAACCGCCATTTCCTGCGCCTGGTTGAGGGGCGGGGGCAGTTGGTTCCGGTCACTGCAGACAGTCGTTTCCAACTGACCCCGGAGCACGTTGCGGCTCACTGGCAGTCCAACACGATCGGCGTGTTGGTGGCCTCGCCAGCCAATCCGACCGGTGCCGTGCTCTCGCTGGAGGAGTTGGCGGCCCTGTCCCGGGCGGTGCGCGCGCGTAACGGTCATTTACTGGTGGATGAGATCTACCACGGCCTCGGCTACGACGCCGACACGCCCTCAGTACTGGAGGTCGATCCGGACGCTTTCGTTATCAACAGTTTTTCCAAGTACTTCGGGATGACGGGCTGGCGACTCGGCTGGCTGGTTGCGCCTGAAGCGGCGGTCAGCGAACTGGAAAAACTGGCGCAGAACCTGTTTATCTCCATGTCTACCATGGCGCAGCATGCCGCTCTGGCGTGTTTCGAACCCGCCACTCGCGACATTCTCGACCAGCGGCGCGAAGTTTTCCGGCAGCGTCGGGATTTTCTGCTGCCCGCGGTGCGAGACCTGGGTTTTACTGTGCCCTGCGAACCCCAGGGCGCTTTCTATATCTATGCCGATGCCAGCAAGTTTACCGGCGACAGCCAGGCATTCTGCATGCAGCTGCTGGAGGACAACGGGCTGGCCCTGACGCCCGGCCTGGACTTTGGTCACCATCGCGCTGCGCAGCACATGCGTTTTTCCTACACTACCGGCCTTGACCGATTGGAATTGGCCGTGGAGCGCCTGTCCCGGGTGTTGGGCTGATGCGTTTTGAGAATCTCATCGAGGGGCGTTTGCTGCGGCGCTACAAGCGCTTTTTGGCGGATGTTGAGCTGCACGATGGTCAGCGGATTACGGTGCACTGCCCCAACACTGGCGCGATGACAGGCTGTGCCGAGCCGGGCAGCCGGGTCTGGTTGTCTACCAGTGCGTCCAAAACCCGGAAATATCCCCATACCTGGGAGTTGGTTGAGACTGCTGAGGGCCTGGCCTGCATTCATTCTGCCAGGGCTAACCAGGTCGTGCGCGAGGCTTTCGCCGCTGGCCGCATACCCGGCTTCACGCAATACCCGCAGCTGCGCACAGAGGTGAAATATGCCCAGGGCAGCCGGGTGGACCTGGTGCTGGCTGGCGCGCCGGGCGTTGTTTATGTAGAGGTAAAATCGGTTACCCTGTGCCGTGAGAATGGACAGGGGCTGTTCCCGGATGCAGTCAGTGAGCGCGGGCGCAAACACCTGCTGGCGCTGCAGGAGGCTCGCGAGCAGACCACCCGTGCAGTACTGTTCTTCTGCGTGTTCCACCAGGGCATCGACAAGGTCAGTGCTGCAGGTGCTATTGATCCTCGCTACCGCGAGGCACTGCAGCAGGCCATGGCTGCCGGTGTGGAGGTATTGGCCTGGGGTGCGGCAGTGAGTCCCTCCGGGATCGAATTGCAGCGTGCACTGCCGTTTTCTCTGGATCCCCAGAATCCGGCGTCACCCATGGAGTGATTGGTTTGGTGCAGAGGCTCGATTCACGGCAACTAACCGGGCGCGACGAGTCGCATCTTGTGGCGCTCCCCGACGGCCATCAACTTCAGGCTGAAGTGGCGCAGGCTTTTAATCGCCTGCAAGGTGACGCCCGTGCCGCCGGTTTTGACCTGGTGATTGCCAGCGGTTTCCGCTCCTATGCCCGTCAGCTGGCAATCTGGAATGGCAAGGTCGGCGGGCAGCGGCCTGTGCATGATGACCAGGGGCGCGCGGTGGACCTGAGCGAGCTGTCCACGGCAGATCAGCTGCGAGCGATTCTGCGCTATTCCGCCATCCCCGGCACGTCGCGACACCACTGGGGTACCGACCTGGATATCTATGACGCAGGGGCTATGGCCGAGGGTTACCAGCTGCAGTTGTCGCCGGTGGAGGTGGCTGCCGGGGGCATATTTGACCCCCTGCACCGTTGGCTGGATGAGCGCATGGCGGCGGGGGAGTCCCACGGCTTCTATCGCCCCTATGGCGCGGACCGCGGTGGGGTGGCACCGGAGCGCTGGCACCTGAGCTATGCACCCCTGGCTGTGGCTTGTGGGAGGCTGTTGAATCCCGCCATACTCCGTGCCTGCTGGGCGCACGAGGAAGCGCACGAGGCGCTGCGCTTAAGCCCGCAGATCCTGGCCGCACTGCCCGACATTTTGTCGCGCTATGTGGCCGTTCCCGCCAACTGGTGCCCCGCGCCGGCTTGAGCAGGTCGGCGCCGCTGGTAAGGTCCCGAAAATGTTTCCGTAACGAGCACGCCAGGCCTGGCGTTATTCCTTGGCTTTGGCCCGGTCGTGCAGGTAGCCGAAGTGCTGCCCGTAGTCCTGCTCGGCCGCGGCGATAACTTTCAGCGCCTCTTCGCGACCATAGACAAAGTCTACCTTGATGTCTATTTCCTTGCCGGGGATCATTTTGTAGGTGGAGAAATAGTGTTGCAGGCGCTCCGTCTTGATGTCCGGGAGGTCGGCGATATCGTTGACGTCGCCCCAGATATTATCGCCCTCCAGAACGGCGACGATTTTGTCGTCGGCCTCGCCACCGTCGATCATCTGGATGCCCCCCACGACCCGGGCGTTCAGTACGATATCGGCGCGGGTGATGTGGCGCTCAGAAAACACACAGATGTCCAGGGGATCGCCATCGGCCACCTCGACCCCCGGACAGCGTTTGGCGACTTCTTCTGCACAGTAGGTGCGAGGGATGAATCCGTACAGTGCGGGGGGGCTGGAGGTTGTGCGCTGCGGTCTATCGACCATCAAGAAACCCGAGCCCTTGTCCAATTCGTATTTGACCACGTCGGCTGGCGTCATCTCGACGTAGACTTGTACGATGTCTTCCGGCATGCCGTCTGCACGGGCGTGCAGACCGTGCCAGGGGTGGCGTCGCCAGCGGTTGAAATCGCTATTGCTATACATGGAATACCTCGAAATGACAGGTGGATGGGCTCACAGTGGAGGCCGCCGGGCATTGTACAGCGAAAGCCGGCTAAAATCTTGCCGTGCATTGTGCATTTGGTGTCGACTTTGGTCCTATATATCGAAGTCGGTTTGCAGCTTTCTCGGCACCGCCACGTTCTTCAGGCGCACATACACAGGCAGGCCGTTGCGGTAGTCAGGGTACGCCTCGCCCTCGATCAATGGCGCCAGATATTCCCGGGCCGCCGGTGTGATGCCGAAGCCGTCCCTGGCGATGAAACTGCGCGGCATTTTCTTTTCCCGGTTGGCCACCTGCTCCAGTGGCGCTTCACCGATTGACCAGCGATAGCGCTTGCCGCCGCCGCGTACGATACACGGCATGATGGCATTTTTACCCTGCAGCGCGAACTCTACCGCTGCCTCGCCCAGGTCATAGGCCTGCTTGACATCGGTCAGCGACGCGATGTGTCGAGCCGAGCGCTGCAAATAATCCGCCACAGCCCAGTGGTACTTGTAGCCCAGTTCTTCCTGCACCATCTGCGCCAGCGCGGGGGCCAGGCCGCCCAGCTGGCTGTGCCCGAACGCATCCTTGAGGCCCGACTCCGCCAGAAACGTCCCGTTTTCGTACTGGGTGCCCTCCGAGGCGACGATGACACAGAAGCCATGGCGCTTGACCGTGCGCTTGATTTTCGCCAGAAACTTTTCACGGTTAAAGGCGATCTCCGGGAATAGTATGATATGCGGTGCGTCGCCTTCTTCCGTGCCGGCCAGGCCGCCAGCCGCGGCTATCCACCCCGCGTGACGCCCCATCACCTCTAGAATGAAAACCTTGGTAGACGTTTCGCACATCGAGGCGACGTCCAGTGCTGCCTCGCGGGTGGAAATGGCAATGTACTTTGCCACCGACCCGAAACCGGGGCAGTTGTCCGTCAGCGGCAGATCGTTGTCGATGGTTTTCGGAATATGGATAGCCTGCAGTGGATAACCCATGGCCTCGCTGAGCTGCGAGACCTTAAGGCAGGTATCGGCGGAATCGCCGCCGCCATTGTAGAAGAAGTAGCCAATATTGTGGGCCTGGAATACCTCGATCAGGCGTTCATATTCGGCGCGATTTTCCTCGAGTCCTTTCAGCTTGTGGCGGCAGGAACCGAACGCGCCGGCCGGTGTCGAAGCCAGGCCGCGGATGGCGGCGGTGCTGTCCTTGCTGGTATCGATCAGGTCTTCTCGCAGCGCACCGATAATCCCGTTGCGCCCGGCATAGACCTTGCCGATCTGGGGGCGGTGTCTGCGGGCGGTCTCGATGACGCCGCAGGCGGAGGCATTGATCACGGCGGTGACGCCTCCGGACTGTGCGTAGAATGCGTTTTTCCTTGGCATGGTGGTTTCGTTTCCTTATCGCTCGACAGTCGCAACGGCCTGCTGGGGTGGGTTTGCCGACTATGATACGAAAATTGCGCGCCATTGTGGACAGTCGCTGCACTTTTAGTCGTCACAGCTGTGGCGTGACCAGCGTGCGTGCTAACATGCGCGCTGCATCGCAGGAGGTCATTTGAAAGGTCATATTCATATTCTGGGTATCTGTGGCACCTTTATGGGCGGCATTGCCCTGTTGGCCAGGGAACTGGGTTTTCGGGTTACCGGGTCCGACGCCGCGGTATATCCCCCTATGAGCAATCAATTACAGGCCGCCGGCATCGAACTGATGGAGGGTTACCTGCCGGAACACCTGGCGGAGAGACCGGATTGCGTGGTGGTGGGCAACGCCATGACGCGTGGCAATGCAGCGGTGGAATACATGCTCAACGAGGGGCTGAACTACACCTCCGGCCCGCAGTGGCTGGCAGAACAGCTGCTGTGCGACAAGTGGGTCCTGGCGGTATCCGGAACTCACGGCAAAACCACAACCAGTAGTATGCTGGCGTGGATTCTGGAATACGCCGGCATGAGCCCGGGCTTCCTGATAGGCGGTGTGCCGGGAAATTTCGGTTTGTCAGCGCGCACCGGTGAGAGTGACTTTTTCGTTGTCGAAGCCGATGAATACGACACTGCTTTTTTCGACAAGCGGTCCAAATTTGTACACTACCGGCCCCGCACACTGACTATCAATAACCTGGAATTTGATCACGCCGATATTTTCGATGACCTGGCGGCAATACAGCGCCAGTTCCACCACCTGGTGCGCTGTGTCCCGGGTGAGGGTCGGTTGATTCATCGCCAGGGCACTGCCGCCATTGAAGAGACGCTGGCCATGGGTTGCTGGACACCCACCGTGGCCTTCGGTGTGGGAGCCGGCAGTTGGCCGGGCTGGCGAGCTCAACTGTTAGCGAACGATGGATCGGCTTTCCGATTGTGGCCGGACAAAGAGGATCCCATCGATATCGAATGGTCGCAGTGCGGACTGCACAATGTGGAGAATGCGCTGGCCGCCATGGCGGCGGCGCACCACGTGGGCGTCAGCCCCGAGGTGGCAGCCCAGGCCCTGGCGGAGTTTAGCGGCGTAAAACGCCGGCTGGAACTGCTCGGCACGGTAGCCGGTGTGGCCGTCTATGACGATTTCGCCCATCACCCGACGGCCATCGCCACCACCTTGCAGGGTCTGCGGGCGCGCGGTGGCAGCGGGCGTTTGCTGGCCCTCATCGAGCCGCGCTCCAATACCATGCGCCTGGGCGCCCACCGCGCGCAATTGACCGCCGCGACCGCAGATGCAGATGGCGTCTTCTGGTTTCAGCCCGCGGACATGAACTGGTCGCTGGAGAGTCTGCTGGCGGACAGTCCGGTACCTGCACAACTGACTGATGATATCGATGACCTGGTGGCTCGCGTGGCGGCCGCGGTGCGCCCCGGTGACCAGGTTGTCATCATGAGTAACGGCAGCTTTGCCGGCGTTCACAGCAGGTTGCTGGCCCAACTGGGGACCCGGCCATAGTGATCGATCTGATTCTCACCGCCTACGACTGGCTGATCCTGCGTCGACCCTGGCTATCCCTGCTGCTGGTGGCTCTGCTGGTCGGCGGCTTTGCCACGCAGCTGGATAAAATCGAACTCGATGCCTCGGCCGACTCGCTGATGTTGCAGGGGGACCCGTCGCTGGAGTTCTATCGCAAGGTGGCCAGCGAGTACAGTTCGGAAGATTTTCTGTTGATAACCTGGCAGCCGCACTCTCCGCTGCTTGCCAAACAGTCACTGGAGCCGCTGCGCCGCCTGGCGGACGACTTGCGCGCGCTGCCCGGGGTATCTTCGGTTGTCACCATTCTTGACGTACCCCTGCTGGAAAGTCCACCGGTCAGCCTGTCGGACATCACTTCGGCTGAACCTCTGCCCGGGCTCGATACGCCCGGTATCGATCTGGACCTGGTCATGCAGGAGCTCACGACCAGTCCCGTATACGCAGAATTGCTGGCCAGCCGGGATGGCCGTACCACCGCTGTGCAAATCAATCTCGAGTATGACGAATTTTATTATGACCTGTTGGGCACGCGCGAGGAATTGCGCATGAAGCGCGCCCGGGAGGGCATCTCGGCGCTGGAAAAAAGGCGTCTGCGGGAGGTTGAGGAAGCATTCAAGGCACATACGGCGGTGTCGCTGGATGGGCAGGCCAAACTGGTGCGGCTGGTCCGTGATACTGCGGCCAGGTACGATGATTACGCCAATATTTTCGTGGGTGGTGTGCCCATGATCGCGGTGGACATGGTGAGTTTTGTCGGCAATGACCTGGTGGTGTTCGGCAGCGCCATTCTGGGTATCATGCTGGTGGTGCTTGCCGTTATTTTCCGCCGTGTGCGTTGGGTGGTGATACCCCTGGTGACCTGTAGTTCTACCGTGGTCATCATGCTGGGTTTGCTGGCAGTTTTGGACTGGCGCATGACAGTCATCTCTTCCAATTTCGTGGCGGTACTGCTGATAATTACGCTGGCCATCGCCATTCACCTGATTGTGCGTTATCGCGAGCTTCACGCTGCTGACCCGGATGGGGATTTGCATGAGCGCGTGGTGCAAAGTATGCGCTTGATGGCTGTGCCATGTTTCTACACGGGCATTACCACGATCGTGGCATTTATGTCGCTGGTGGTATCAGGTATCCAGCCGGTCATAGATTTTGGCTGGATGATGACCGCTGGAATCTGTGTTGCACTGATGATGGCTTTTATCATCGTGCCCTGTCTCATGCTGGTCTGGCCCAAGGGCAGGCCCCATCACCACAGCGGGCGCGACCCCGCCCTGACCGGGCATTTCGCACGCATAACGGACCATTTTGGCCGGGCTATCTTTGCGGTAACAGCCCTGCTGATTGCGCTGACGCTGGTGGGGATCAGCCGGCTCGAGGTGGAGAACCGGTTCATCGATTACTTCCACAAGTCAACGGAGATATACCAGGGCATGGAACTCCTGGACTCCGAGTTGGGCGGCACCATTCCCCTGGATATCGTATTGACGCCACCCGACCTAAGCGCGCCGCTGCCCGGTTTGGAGACAATGGCCGACGCCAGCGAGGCGCCGCCGGTTGACGATGACGATCCGTTTGCCGAGGACAGTGACGTCTTTGGCGAAGCGCCACGGACCGATGTGGAGCTGGGTGTCGATGACTGGAATGAGGAATTCGACAGCGACTTTGACGATTTTTCAGACACACAGGGTAGCGCGTTCAAGCCCAGCTACTGGTTCAGCCTGGAGGGTATGAGAGATGTCGAAGACGTCCATCGCTACCTGGACGAGCGTCCTGAGACCGGCAAGGTATTGTCCCTGGCCACCGTTTTCGCGGTGGTCAAAAACCTGCTGGGTGACGACATCGGCGGCGTAGAACTGGCCCTGGTGCAAAAGAGCCTTCCCGAGGACATCAAAGGCATGATGGTCGACCCCTACTTTTCCGAGGGTGAAGAACAGGCGCGTCTCACGGTGCGCGTCAAGGAGACCAGCGAGGACCTGCGCCGGGATGTTTTCCTGCGCACCACCCATGCGGATATCGTTGAACTGCTTGGTTATGAGCCGGAACAGGTGCAGTTCACTGGTATGTTGGTGCTTTACAATAACGTGCTGCAGAGCCTGTTTCGTTCACAAATACTCACGCTCGGTGTGGTTTTTATCGCCATTCTTCTGATGTTCCTTATTCTTTTCAGGTCGATGTCGCTGGCCCTGATTGCGCTGGCCCCCAACCTGCTGGCGGCCACCCTGGTGCTGGGTGTGATGGGCCTGTTGGGCATTCCACTCGATATCATGACGATTACCATAGCCGCTATCGTCGTGGGTATCGGTGTCGACGACTGCATTCACTACGTGCATCGCTACATGCTGGAATTTCCTGTCGATCGGGACTATCGCGCGGCCATGTACCGCTGCCACAACAGTATCGGCCGGGCAATGTATTACACCACCTTGACGGTGGTCATTGGTTTCACCACCCTGACGCTATCAAATTTCACGCCCAGCATTTACTTTGGCCTGCTGACTGTTCTGGCCATGGTGGCGGCCGTACTGGGAGCGCTGTTGCTGTTACCCCTGCTTATCATCCATTTCAAGCCGCTCGGTCCTCAGGGGGCTGTGTGACTTGCCGTTGGGGGCGGTGCGCCGGGTGATGCGCTGTCGCGAGCACTGTGGCGCCTGTTGCGTCGCGCCGTCAATCAACACCCCATTTTATGGCATGCCCGATGGCAAACCGGCGGGGACACCCTGTGTCCATCTGGACGAGGCGATGCGCTGCCGCCTGTTTGGCGATGAGCGGCGTCCGGCACTTTGCGCTGACTTTGCGCCGGAGCGCGAAATCTGCGGACATTCACGCGCACAGGCGCAGGCCATACTCGCCCGGCTGGAGATATTGAGTTCGCCCTCCGGCAAGCGCGGTGGGGAGCCTTCATGAGCGAGTTGCCGCTGTTCCCACTGTCCAGCGTGTTGTTTCCGTTCGGGCGGATGCCCCTGCAGATCTTTGAGCAGCGCTACCTGAGTCTGGTGCGCGACTGTATGAAATCAGCCGGCGACTTCGGTGTCGTGTGGATATGCCGCGGCTCGGAAATAGCGGGAAGCGGCGGTTCCGCTCCGGACCTCGGAGACTATGGCACGTGTGCGAAGATCGTCGATTGGGACCAGTTGCCCAATGGCTTGCTGGGCATTACCGTCGAGGGTGTGCAGCGCTTCGAGCTGGCTGCGGTGAGTACCCGTCCCGATGGCCTTATCGTGGGCGAGGTTCAGTTGCGTGACAAACCCGCACCAGCGCCGCTGGCGGCACAGTGGCGGTCAATGGAAGAGGTCTTGCGCACTTTGCAGACCCACCCTCACGTGCAGCGCATGGATCTGCAGATCGATTACGACAATGCCTGGGAGGTGGCCTACACGCTGATACAACTGTTGCCGCTGGAAGAACCCCTGAAGTACGAGCTACTGAGTTACGATGCCGTCGATGAATTGATGGGTGAACTGGATATCATCCTCAACCAGATCAGCGGAGACCAGGGCCAACTCAGTTAGTGTGTCCTAGGCAAAGTCGGGCATCCAGCCGCCCGATTCCTTCCAGCGATTGACTATGTCGCAAAATAACTCCGCCGTGCGCTCCGCATCATAGGCTGCCGAGTGGGCTTCGTTGTTATCAAACGTGATACCCGCCTCCGCACAGGCTTTGGCCAGGACGGTCTGACCGTAGGCGAGCCCGGACAGCGTTGCCGTATCGAAAAATGAGAAGGGGTGGAAAGGGTTGCGTTTTATGCCGCAGCGCTCCACCGCCGCGTTGACGAAGCCGGCATCAAAATGCGCATTATGGCCGACCAGGATGGCGCGATTACAATTTTGCTCGCGGATCTCCTTGCGCACCGCGCGAAACAGTTCGTTGAAGGCTGTCTCCTCGCTTACCGCCTCCCTGAACGGGTGCCACGGATCGATGCCGGTGAAGTCGAGGGCAGACTGCTCGATGTTGGCCCCCTCGAAGGGTTTGACATGAAACTCGTGGGTGCGGTGTACCGCCAGTAAGCCATCGTTGTCCATGCGCACGATGGTTGCTCCGATCTCCAGTACGGCGTCGGTACTGGCGATAAACCCGCCCGTCTCCACATCGACTATGATGGGCAGAAAACCCCGAAAGCGGTCGCAAATTCGGTGCTCGCCTGATTCGTTCAATGCGGTAGCACCCGCCATTGCACGGCGTCGCCCGCGCGCAGTGGCGTGAGGGTCTCTGCACCCAGCGGCAGTTGCTCCGGCACCTGCCAGCTGTTCCTGCGCAGCGTGATGGTATCCTTGTTGCGCGGCATGCGATAGAAATCCGGGCCGAAGTGGCTGGCAAATGCCTCCAGCTTTTCCAGTGCGTCCAGCCGCTCAAAAACCTCGGCGTATAGCTCTATGGCTGCGTGCGCGCTGTACACGCCTGCGCAGCCACAGCTGTTTTCCTTGTTCGCGGTGCTGTGCGGCGCCGAGTCGGTGCCCAGGAAGAATTTCGGATTGCCGGAGGTAACTGCTTCCATCAGCTCCACCTGGTGGATGTTGCGCTTCAGCACAGGCAGGCAAAAATAGTGCGGGCGTATGCCGCCCACCAGCATGTCATTGCGATTGAGCAGCAGGTGGTGTGCGGTCACGGTCGCGGCCACATTGTTCGGCGCTTCGCGCACAAAGGCCACCGCGTCGCGCGTGGTGATATGTTCCAGCACAATTCGCAGGCCTGGGAAGCGCTCCACAATGGGTACCAGGTGGCGCTCGATGAAGACCTTTTCGCGGTCAAAAATGTCAATCGCGTGGTCGGTGACCTCGCCGTGAATGAGCAGGGGCAGATCCACTTCTTCCATTGCCGCCAGGGTCGGGAACAGGGCATCCAGTTGCGCCACGCCCGCGTCTGAATTGGTGGTAGCACCGGCTGGATAGAGCTTTACGGCATGCATGAATTCTGCAGCCGCGGCCACCTGGATTTCGGCGGCATCGGTGGCATCCGTCAGGTACAGGGTCATCAGTGGCTGGAACTGGCGCGGCAGCGGCGCCATGGCCTTGAGGATGCGATCCCGATAGGCCGCTGCCTGGGCAACAGTGGCCGCGGGGGGCGTCAGGTTCGGCATTACGATGGCCCGCCCGAAATAGCGCGCCACATCAGCGCAGGTGTGCTCCAGGGCGGTACCGTCGCGCAGGTGCACGTGCCAGTCATCTGGTCGGGTAATGGTTAGTTCAGTCACTTGTGGCCTGTCGATCGGGGGCGGAAGGTGAATGCTACCGCAAAGCCGGGTACATCGGAACATGCATCGGTCAGGACGGCGGCAACCCGGGCTGGGCAATTTGATCGCCCGGGAGTAGAATATGCGGCCTTTTTGAGTAGAGCTCATGCGGAGCAAGACATGTCAGAAGTGAACAAAGTCGTCCTGGCCTATTCCGGCGGACTGGATACCTCGGTCATCGTGCGCTGGTTGCAGGATACCTACGGCTGTGAGGTGGTGACCTTCACTGCAGACATCGGCCAGGGCGAAGAAGTGGAACCTGCCCGGGCCAAGGCGCAGGCGCTCGGCATCAAGGAGATCTATATTGACGACCTGCGGGAGGAATTCGTACGAGATTTCGTCTTCCCCATGTTTCGGGCCAACACGGTTTACGAGGGCGAGTACCTGCTTGGCACCTCGATCGCGCGACCACTGATCGCCAAGCGACTGATTGAAATCGCCAACGAAACGGGTGCGGACAGTATCTCTCACGGGGCCACCGGCAAGGGTAACGACCAGGTTCGCTTCGAGCTGGGTGCTTACGCTTTGAAGCCGGGAATCCGGGTTATTGCTCCCTGGCGGGAGTGGGATATGAACTCACGCGAATCTCTGATGGCCTATTGTGAGAGCCACGATATCCCAGTGGATTACGCCAGTTCCCAGAAAAAGTCGCCCTACTCTATGGATGCCAACCTGCTGCATATCTCCTATGAGGGTGGCATTCTGGAGGATCCCTGGGAGGCAGCGGAAGAGGACATGTGGCGCTGGAGCGTCAGCCCGGAGGACGCGCCGGATCAGCCCAGGTTTATCGAGCTGGATTTTCAGGGCGGAGACATTGTCGCAATTGATGGCCAGTCCATGAGCCCGGCGACGGTTTTGGCGCACCTCAACGAAGTGGGCGGCGCCAACGGTATCGGACGCGACGATATCGTGGAAAACCGCTACGTGGGAATGAAGTCCCGTGGTTGTTACGAAACTCCCGGCGGCACCATTATGCTCAAGGCGCACCGCGCGATCGAATCGCTGACCCTGGACCGGGAAGTAGCCCACCTTAAAGATGAATTGATGCCGCGCTATGCCAAGCTGATCTACAACGGTTACTGGTGGGCGCCGGAGCGCAAAATGTTGCAAAGTGCCATCGATGAATCACAGGCCGTGGTGAACGGCCGGGTCAGGCTCAAGTTGTACAAGGGCAATGTCATGGTTGACGGCCGCCAGTCTGCTGACAGTCTCTTTGATGAGCATATCGCTACCTTCGAAGAAGACGCCGGCGCCTACGACCAGGCAGATGCGGAGGGCTTCATCAAGCTCAATGCCCTGCGCATGCGCATCGCGGCGGAGAAGGGTCGTTCGCCGCTATCCTGACGCGGCGAGGAGGGCGGCGGTGGTGGGCGCTGCGGGTACCGCTAGCGGTCTCCCGTGAGAGGCACGAAGCGCACCGGCAATACGGATTTCCTGCTGATCTTTCCCGCCTCGTCGACCTCCACCAGTAACAATTCCTGGTAGCCGTGCTCCTCGCCCACCGGTATGGCGAGTTTACCGCCGGGTTTGAGTTGCTTGAGCAGGGGTGGGGGAATTTCATCGGCGGCGGCGGTTACGATGATGCCGTCGAAAGGCGCATGTTGTGGCCAGCCGGCGTAGCCATCGCCAGCGCGGACCGTCACGTTGTCATAGTCCAGCCGTTGCAGCACTTGTGCGGCGCTGGTGGCCAGCTCTTTGACGATTTCCACGCTGTAGACATGGCGCACCAGCCCTGCCAGGACGGCTGCCTGGTAACCCGAGCCGGTGCCTACCTCCAGTATGACGTCATCCGCTTGCGGATCCAGCAAGTCGGTCATCAGCGCGACGATAAGCGGCTGCGAGATGGTTTGTCCCGCCTTGATCGGCAGTGGCGTGTTGCGGTACGCCAGGTGGCGGTACTCGGGCAGCACGAACTCCTCCCGGGGAACGCTGGCCATGGCCCGCATTACCCGTTCGCTCAGTGCGCTGCGACCCGTGTATTGCGCCGAATCCTCAACTGAAAGCCGAATAGCGTCCAGCATGGCCTGCCGTTCGGCAGGGATCTCGTTGTCGTTCGAAGCAAAAGTAGTCATCGCTGCCACGAGCAGTGCCGGGGTCAACCAGCACCACCGCTTCATCAGGGGTTGTACCATATTGGTGATGTATAGGCGCGTTCCTGGGTCGACGTTGGCGCGCCCTCGGGAATGTCTATGCCAAAGCGAACGGCGTCATTGGTCGACCAGCGCGGCGTGGGGATTTCCAGCACGCGAGCATAGTAGAACGCTTTATGCTCCGCGTTGAAGTCGGGATCTGTCCATACGGTACCCAGCTCTGTGGCGCCGATGGTATTGGTCCAGGACGCGGTAGCGGCGTTGACAGTGCTGCCCACGAGTGGCAGTTTGCCATCTTCCCCGATCTCCCGGCCCGGCGACCACACCACGTCGTACACCTTCTCCTTGAGATCTTTGCCGTCGTACCAGCCTTTGACCATTTGAATACGATCGAGATTGGCGCCGTAAGGATCTTTTAGCGCAAATACCATAAAGCTGGGCGCCTGTTTCATGCCTTTCTCCTTGGGCAGGTCGCTACCCATGGGGACACCCTTCTGGTAGCCCGCGAAGGCAGGCAGGCGGTTGTTGAGATCGGCCAGGGTGAAATTCCAACCCCCGAACATGCGCACGCGCATGCGGCTGCCGGTGGTAGCGTATGTCTCCTTGCGCTCCATGGCGTCAAAAATGGCTTCACGGGTATTCTCGCTCGCCCAGACGGCTGCGAGGCCGGAGGCTACCTGTTGCCAGCCCATGATTGAGCCCGAGTCGGTTTCCATGAACGGGTGTGACATGCGCTGGGCGCTTGGCTCGGCGCCGGAATGCTTGCCAAAGAAGTTATCCTCTTGCGCGGTTGCCAGGGACGTGTGGGCGTCGGTAGAGCCGATCATGCCGAACTTGTAGGGGTTGGTACCGAATTGACTCTCCAGCTGCAGGCCGCGCTTCAATGCCTCGCGGGCGTACTCACCCGGGATCATGGCGTCGGTTTTTGCCTCGGAAACGTCCAGGTTACCGATGTCCCAGGTTTCGTAGTCGGCGAATTCGTCATTGGGCGAAAGCAGCGGGTGGGTTTCTCCATCACCCTTTATCTGGGTTGCCTCATACAATGGCTCCCACTTGTCCCGGCGCATGGCCCACTCGGCGTCCAGCGGTTTGCCATCGCTCTGCTTTTCCATGGGGAACATGATGCCATTGGACAGGTTGCCATTGTGAGCGATGGCCAGTACGTCGCCGCCGGTCTTTTTCTCGTAATCCTCCAGCCAGGTCCACAGGTCGCGAGGCGTGGTGCTGCCATAGGGTTCCATGGTCACAAACGGCACCATCTGCCCGCCCTTGTCGCCGCCATCGCGGTAGATGACGACCCGGTGCATATTATTGCCCCGTACCAGCGAGGTCCATTCGTAGCCGATAAACGCGGTGAATCGCCCCGGCTCATTGTAGCGCTCGGCAGCCTCCACGGTTTTCGCCCACGCCGCCTTGTAGGGCTTTGAGTCCGGCGTATACACCAGGCCTTCCGGAAAGTTGCCCTGGGAGAACAGGCCAATCAGCTCCAGTGCCACACCCACCCCTTCGCCGGCCATGATGCGGTCGTACCAGTCCTTGCCGGTGGGGTCGGACAGAATGTGGGGCGCCCCCGCGATCATATCCGGGAAAAAGCCCATATTGTCAGAATGATCGGCGATGACCAGGAAATCCAGTGGCCGCGACAGGCGCACGGGCCCGGCGCTCATCGAGTCGACCTGCTCTCCGCGGGCAAATCGATAGGCCTCATCCAGCCCCAGGCGGTTGCCGAAAGCGCCGGCGTCCATGGAAATGTCCGTGTGCAGGTGGGTGTCGCCCCAGTACACGTCGTTGGCGAAATCGCGCTCTGCATAGGGCGAATACACTTTACCGGTGTAAACCGGAGACAATATCTGGCCATCGGGTGGGGGTGGCACCTGGGCCTGGGTCATGGTTGTGGCGAGCGCGACGACCACGGCCGCGATGTACTTTTTCATGGATTACTTCCTTATTGCTGGCTGGGCTGAGACGGATGTAGAAGTAGCATAGTCCACAGAAACAACTTTTCCACCACGAACTTCAGGGTTTTTGGGCCCGGTCAACGGTCATGTAGTGGCTAAGGCGAACGCATAGCGGGGAAAATACCGGCGTCGGGCCTTACGGTCACTCGCCGGGCAGATTATGATCTGCAGTACGCTTGCAAATGGCAGGCGATTGCAACTCAGAGGCACCGGTGTTGAAGAGACTTTTTAAAGTGACCGCCATCATGCTGGCCTGCGTGCTGCTGGCGGTGATGGCGGCGGCCTGGTGGTATCTGGATGCGGACGATGTCGATCCGCCGCCCTTGCCCGGTGCGGTGCACTCCGGGAGCCTGGAACACGGTGGCCTCACCCGGACCTGGAATGCCTACATTCCCGACTCCGTGTCGACCTCACCGCCCCTGTTTCTGCTGCTGCATGGCTCGCGCGGCAGTGGGGAGACGTTTCTTCGATCAAGTTTTTACGGTTTCAATGTATCGGCTGAGCGCGGGGGTTTTATCGCCGTCTATCCGGATGGCTTTGAAATGCATTGGAATGATTGTCGCGCCGGCGCCAACTACACCGCCAATACCCGTGACATCGACGATGTCGGGTTCCTGGGGCGCCTGGTGCAGCAAATGATCCAGGAGCACGGTGTGGATCCCTCACGGGTGTATGTCGCGGGCCATTCCAACGGTGGTCATATGGCCTTCCGCATGGCCTTTGAAGCGCCCGAACTGGTGGCGGGCATCGGCGCCATTGGCGCAAATCTCCCGGTTGAAGATAACCTGGACTGCGAGCGCAGCGGCAAGGCGGTGGCCACCATCATCATGAACGGTACCGAAGACCCGGTAAATCCGTATGCCGGTGGACTGGTCGAAGTGTATGGCGATGTCAGCCGGGGCGAGGTGCTCTCTGCCGCGGATTCGGCGCGATACTGGGCGCGCCTTGCAGGTTACCGGGGTGACCCGCAGCACGCCGTGTGGCCGGAGCGTGCGCCTGGTGATGATACCCGGGTGGAAAGCTCCCGGTGGTCAGGGGAGGGGCGGCCACCCGTGGTCCTGGTATCGG
>Ga0316189_10002101_pt1 | contig 19627 bp, 16 predicted proteins | sample LowCovwburrow_MG_FD_204930 | JGI IMG/M metagenome (GOLD analysis project Ga0316189, IMG submission 204930) | Coastal sediment microbial communities from Maine, United States - Lowes Cove worm burrow | ecosystem: Environmental > Aquatic > Marine > Coastal > Sediment | place: USA: Maine... | reverse complement strand
GCCGTCGTCCGAGCGCAGGTTTCGTCGAGCACCATGACCGCAGGAGGGGCTCAGGTCCGGCGAAGGCGAGGTTCGCCGGTCGAGCGAGCTGAGCGTCGCTCAGCCGAAGGCGCCGAGGGTGAAGGCGCCGGCGATCGCTGCGAAGACGCAGTGGAGGCCGAGGAGCACCTTGATAAAGGTCATCTCGTGGGTCGTCAGGCTGACCCGCTGGTCATCGGCGACCTTTGGCCCGTAGAGAGCGTCGTACTCGGCGGTGGCGAGCCTGTCGCGAGGGTCAGCAAGGTCCTCCTCGAGCTCGCGCAGCTTGTCGTACCACCAGCTCATCAGCCGCTGGTAGTCCTTGAGCGAGCGCATCCAGTGGAGGCAGGCGATGATCCCCGCGCTCAGGAGAACGGCGATGACGAACATCCGCGGGAGGATCGCCAGCTGCTGGCCGCGCATGACAAAGGCCATCGCCGCGAGCAGGGCCGTGTTCACGCCGAGGCCGAGGCTCGAGGCCGCCTGCCGGCGCCCCAGCAGGCCCTGGGCCCTGTCCCACGCGCGCGCGTAGGTGGTGGGATCGAGGCCTCGGTCGCTCATCATCAGGCGGGGCTCTCGGGGACGCGGAAGGTCGCCGTCAGCGGCTCGTCGCCGGTCTGGAGCAGGCGACCGTTGGCGGCGAGGCGGCGCAGGCTCTGCCAGGCGGCGAGGGGGGCATCACCGGAGCGGGCCGCGAGGGCGGGCGCTGTCTGGCCTGGCTCTCCCGCGGACCCCTGGAGGAGGGCGAGGAGTCGACCCTGGCGCTCGATCACGGCCTTGGCGGCGACCTTACCTGCCTCGACCCCAGGCTGGTGGTAGGCGTTGACGTCGATGAGCTCGGCGTAGAGGCCGACGGCGCGTTCAAAGAGGGCGATCGTCGCCCCCAGGCTGCGGGCGTCGAGCTCGGCGAGGACGAGGGTCGCGCTCGCCCGACCCCGCTCGCGGAGCGCTGCTTGGGTCCCCTGGAAGAAGCCGTCGAGACAGTCGCCGGAGGTCACCCCAGGCTCGACCTCGACCGCCGACGCCTCAGGACCATCGCCTAGGACCCGGACGAAGAGGGCGAAGAAGTTGTCGAGGCCGTCGCGGAGCTGCTGGACGTAGGCGTGCTGGTCGGTCGAGCCCTTGTTGCCGTAGACGCTGAGGCCCTGCCAGACCTCCTCGCCCTTGCGATCGAGGCGCTTGCCGAGGGACTCCATCACCAGCTGTTGGAGGTAGCGGGAGAGGAGGATCAGGGCGTCGCGGTAGGGGAGGGCGACCATGTCCTTGGCGCCGCGACCCTCGCTCAGGTGATGCCACATCAGGGCGAGGAGGGCCGCCGGGTTCTCGCGGGGCGTCGCCCGGGTCTGCCGGTCCATCGCCGCCGCACCGCTCAGGAGCCCGCGCCAGTCGAGCCCGAGGAGGGCCGCGGGTAGGAGGCCGACCGCGGCGAGGACCGAGGTGCGACCGCCGACCCAGTCCCACATCGGCACGATCGCCCGCCAGCCCTCGGCCTCGGCCCGCTTGGCGAGCTTCGAGCCGGCGCCGGTGACGGCGATCGCCTGGTCGCCGAATCGGAGGTTCGCCCGCTCGCAGGCGGCGACGACCTCGAGCATGCCGTTGCGGGTCTCGACGGTCGAGCCGGACTTGGAGACCACGAGCACGAGCGTATGGGCGAGGGAGGCGAGCGAGCCCAGCGTACGGGCGATCCCCGCGGGGTCCGTGTTGTCGAGCACCCGCAGCGGGAGTCCGCCGGTGCCGATGCCAAGGGCGTCCGCGAGGAGCTGAGGCCCGAGCGCAGAGCCGCCGATGCCGACGAGGAGCACCTCGCGGAAGGGGGCGCCGTCGGCGGCGCAGAGCTCCCCGGAGCGGACCCGGCCGGCGATATCGTCGACCTGCGCCCACATCGAGGTGATCGCCGCGCGGATCTCCGGCGTCGGCGCGAGCTCAGGAGCGCGGAGCCAGTAGTGGCCGACCTGACGCCCCTCGTCCGGGTTGGCGACAGATCCGCCCTCGAGCGTGTGCATCGCCTCGAGCGCCCGTTCGAGCTGGGCGAAGAGCTTCGGGTCGGCGTCGTCGAGGCCGGCGTCGGCGAGGTCGAGCTCGATCGCCGGCTCGTCCAGGAGGACCCTCCAGCGAAGATAGGAGTCCATGGTCGCGGTTTCCATCGTTCGCCCGGACTATCGCTGGCGGTGGTTCCGCCCGCAAGCGATAGTCCGGGCGGCGAGTCGGCCCTGCTGCGCCGCCCCTCGGGGCACGACACGGCTGCGGGGCGTCGCCTGTGGACGATCTGAGAGCTCCTGGGCTGCGGGGAAAGTCCTGGGTGCTCTCGCGCAGCAATCGTTGGTCGTCTAGGTTCCGACGAAATGTCGCTCCTCTCCGGTCCGCGGAAACTTGCGGTACGGCCCGGTACAGCGGCGCGGGCAAGCGAGAGAACACCGGACTTCTACGCGTGGGGAGAGCCGTGCGTCGGAGGGGCGCGTGGCGAGAGGGTGTCCTTGGAGGGGGCGCGTCATCGCGATCTCCTACGGGGAGCGCGTCACCGCGATCTCCTACGGGGAGCGCGTCACCGCGATCTCCTCGCGCTGGTCAGGAGCGCAGCGTCCCAACGCTGGTAGGAGCGGCCCTGAGGCCTCGCGGCTGGCGTCTGCTCCCGTTGTCGCCAGCGTGGGCTGAGGTCAAGCTCGTCTCCGTCTCCGTCTCCGTCTCCGTCTCCGTCTCCGTCTCCATGAAGATGTCAGAGGGGCAGCGCGCCCGTGCATCGCTCGTCCCTCGGGCGAGCACCATCCATGTCCTAGTGGGCATGTTTATAGGGACATGCTCCTGAGGCCTGTCATCCAGGGGGGAAGCCCGCGAAACCCGCTTCGATCCCAGGCTTGAGCCCCCGAAAGCCCGAGGACTAACAGACCCGGAGAAACGAGGTCGGCCCCGACAATCGACGTATTGCAGCACTCTAAATTTTCACAGGGGGCATTCTTTTGCACTTGGTCGTGCTCGTCCATTGTCCTCGCATCGTCGGCTCTTTCCCCTAATGTGCGCCGCACATGCAACGGATCACTCAGCTTATGGATGGCTCGGTCGGAGGCTTGGCGCGGGCGCTTATCACGGCCACGCTTGTATGCGCCTGCTCAGGCGGCTCCGAGGACACGGAGGCGAGCGCCACGGATGCCGGGACCGAGGGCAGCGGCGACTCGCAGGCCAGCGGTGCGACCAGCGGTGCGACCAGCGGTGCGACCAGCGGCGACACCGCTGATACCGCCGACACCGCCGACACCGCCGACACCGCCGACACCAGCGACACCAGCGACACCAGCGACACCGGCGAGCCCGACCTGCCCCACGCCTTGGGGACGATCGTGCTCGGCGAGAGTCACCCCGCGGGCGGCGGCTCGTCGACCCCCTCCGTCACCGCGGTCTTTCAGCCGAACACCGAGGGAGCCGCGGGGGCGGGCGAGGGCTGCTTTGAGAACGTCGGTGGCTGTCGGATCGCGATGATGCCAGAGTGCGGCGACGGCTGCGACGCCGGGGAGTACTGCTCCTTCGACGACACCTGCGCCGCGACCTGCAAGACGATCTGCGACGCTCAGTGTGGAGACGGCGAGGTCTGCTACTTCCCGGCGCCGAACAGCCCCGGCTGCAAGAAGATCGAGTCCTTCGACGCCGGCGCGCTGACCTTTATCGACACGCCGCTGCCGATCAATCTCTTCCCCCCCTACGCGTTTGACGGCGACAACGGCTCGCCCTTCGCGCCCAAGGGGGAGTCCTCGGTTCAGGCCTCTGGGGCCGCCAACGCAGGTTTTGAGGCCTTTGAGGCCAGCTTTACCGGGACCGACTTCCTGTCGACGTCGCCCTCGCTCAAGGACCTCTCGCTGGGCGAGGTCTTTGGCGACGGCGCTCTGCCGGTGAAGTGGCATGCGGGCGAAGGCGAGGTGATGATCACCGTCCTCGTCACCGCCGACGACTTCAGCAGCGGTCAGCTTCAGTGCGAGGCGGACGACGCCAGCGGCTCCCTCGACATCCCGCGCGAGGCCATCCTCGCGGCGATCGACGACGGCAACGTCGCAGGGATGACAGTCTCGGTCCAGCGCCGTCGTGTCGACACGACGAAGGGCCTCAGCACCAAGGGGACCCTGACCGGCGTCACAGTCGAGCCTGTCGGTTGGGTCGACGTCGTGACGATGTCGACGGAGAGCCACAGCTTCGTCGGCTGCGGCTCGGACGAGCTCTTCTGCGGCGACGAGTGCATCGACGTTGGCTTCGATCCTGACAACTGCGGCGGTTGCGGAAACGTGTGCCCCGGCGACGACTCCTGCGAGAACGGCAGCTGCGTCGGTGCTGAGAGCTGTGATATGTGCGAGGAAGAGTCGATCGACGGCGCTTGCGAGGCCGAGTGGAGCGCGTGTCTCGACGACTCTAACTGCGTCGACCTGAAGGGGTGCGTCGATGACTGTGACACCCAGAATTGTGTCCAGGAGTGCGCGGACCAGTATCAGGATGGGATCGAGCTGCTCAATTTGAGCTACACATGCCTCTGCGAGGTCGCCTGCGTCGACGAGTGCGGGGCTTTCTGCTGATAGGCTCGATGAACTAGCGGCCCTGGGGCGATCCTAGGGGCGAGCGGGGCCGGCGTGCATGGGCGTGTCGGCCCCGCTTTGTTCTGGAGGCGCTTCGACCTTGTCGAGGTCGCTGCCGCGACAGGAGCGGTGCCTTCTCCCTCGCAATAGTTGCTCATTTTGCGGTGATGATCAGCTCGATCAAGAGTGTCATGATAAGGGCGCACTCTCCACTGCGCTCGATCTTATGAGCATAGATCGGCCGGGGGAGCTTTGCGGCGGTGACGACGTCGAGCACGAGGATCTTCGACGGCACTGCTCGATCTACGCTGCGACTTCGAGGGGGGCGATACATGTGAGGAGTTTGTGCCCCTGGCGGGGAGTCCGACAGAGCGAAGATGCTGTATTCGGATGGGTCCGTGCAATGACGCAAGTCTACGCTGCTACTCGCTCGACAACCCCGCGGAAGACGGGTGCGTTGGCTCGGAGGCGGAGGGTGCACGACGCCAGAGGTAGTGCATCCCGCAATAGTGTGCGGCGCAGTGTCTCACGGTCGCCGCATCCGCCCCGCGAGATCGCAACGCAGGTGCAGAGCCTCGGCCCTCGCGGAGGACCGCCCAAGCTGCGGTCCAGGTTCACCAGGACCCGCGTTCACGCGCCGGCGGGGGCTCGCCGACCTGTCATCGTATCTGCTGAGGTCGTGGCGCGCGGGCGCCGTGCTGGAGCTCGGCGATGACGTCGGCTAGGGCGCGCCGAACTCACTGAGGTGTGCCTCGATCCAAGGGCGGGCCGCGGCGAGGTCATCGCGGGTCTTGATCGGGACAAAGCGTTCGTCGCGGTCGACCTCGACGTAGGCTGCCGGCAGGTGTTCTGTGATCTGGCCTATCAGGCGCTCAAACTGGATGAGGTCGACGTCGGCGCCGTCGCTCCAGCGCAGCTTGCGGGCGACCGGGAAGTAGGTCAGCGGCGGCATGCTCCCGAGGGCGTCGAGGGTCAGCCAGAGAGTGTTGGTGTTGAAGTGGGCGTAGCGCTCCGGATCGGTCGACGTCGGCAGGCGGAAGCCCTCGACGATCACCGGGCGACCGCCGACCTCGGCGATGCAGCCGCCGACGTCCCCGGGTCGACGGCGGACCACCTCGACCGACGCCGCGGCGCCTCTGTCCACGGCGGCGAGGTGCTGTCCGAGGACGTGCGGGTCGATCGTCGCCCCGAGGTTGTCGACGTTCGAGACCAGGACGTGGCGAATCCCGCGGGCGCGGAGGCGATCGACGAGGCCGCTGCGGAGCGCCTGCTCCAGGGTGTCGCCATGGCCGGGCGCCGCGTAGAGGGCGCTCTGTGGCATTGTCTCCGCTCCGGGCCGGTCGCGGAGGAGGCCACCGTCAGGGTCGATCCGGGGGAGGACGGACTGGTCGAAGGTCAGACGATCGGCGACTGGGACGCCGGCCCACTCGATCATCGCGAGGTGCTCATCGCTCGCCGATCGGGTGGCGAAGGAGCACATGACGACCGCCGGGATTGCCTGGCCGAGACGCTCGGCCGTCGCCCGCACAGCGCCGAGCTTGAGCGCGAGGAAGGAGCGCTTCGGATCCTCGCCGAGAACCGGGACGACGCCCTTGACGAGGCCGCCGAAGCGGGTCGCGAGGCCGCCGTTGAGGATCAGCGTCGCGACCTCACCGGCTCGCAAGGAGGCCTCGCCTGCGGCTCTGCGCTCCCCCTGGGTCCCCGCTGTGACCCGCACGAGCCGGGGATCGTCAAAGGCGAGGGGGCTCGGTGGGGTCGCGAGGCGGGCGCGCTCACGGCTCAGCTCCCCTGCGACGAGGGCGCGCCGAAGCTCGGCGAAGAGCGCGTGGTCGTAGGGGAGGGCGGTGTTCTCAGGGTGCACGACGGTCGGGCGTCCCCGGTGAGGCGGCGACGTCGGGCGATTCTCGGGGGTTCGCGGCGGGCTGTCGAGGGGAAATCGGGTGAGAGGCCGCCGTTGCGCCTGGATCGGCCAAGCTGGGGCCGGGATGGATGGGCACGGAGGCCTCGACGGGACGGACGGGCCTCGACGGGACGGACGGGCTCCGATCAGTTTGGCACGTAGCAGGCTCCGACCCACTCATAGCCGGGGGCGGGGTCGGAGAAGGCTGGGTTGCAGGTCGCCGGCGATTCGCAGGTGTCCGCGCTCTCGGTGTCGCAGACCGGCGTGCAGCAAAACCCCGTCGGCGAGGCACAGTTGGGGATCAGCTGGCCCGCCTCGCAGACGTAGCCCTGGCCGCACCCGCGGTCACCGTCGACAAGGCATTGCGCGGTCTCCTGGCCGACGTCGACCTCGGTGGGGAACTGGCAGGCGAAGGAGTCGTTGGTCTGCCGGCACTCGAGCCCGGTCTTGCATTGGGGTACCTGCGGGTCGCAGCTGTCGGCGCAGATCGGGACGTCGTTGAAGGTGTTCTCGATGCAGCGGCCCATCGCACAGTCGCCGTCATTGATGCAGAGGGGGACGCAGAGCCCGGTCGATCTCTCGGGGGTGTCGGGGGCGCAGATCGTGCTCGGAGGACAGGCGTCCTGACCGTTCTCGGGGGCGGGGGAGCAGGCCTCGTAGAGGTCGTGGAGGCTGTCTTTCGGCACACAGTCGTAGAGGTTTTGCAGGCTCCCCTGGAGGACCGCCGTGCACTTCTCGTCGTCGCCGCAGGTGCTGAGGTCCGCGGGATCACAGCGGTACTCGGGGAGCGACTGACCCTGGGTCGGGTCACCGCTCCCGGCGGTCGGGTCTCCTGAGCTCGATCCTGTCTCGGTCGCGGTGTCGGCGGTGGTCGGATCCTCGGTCGGGATCTGTTGGCAGGCGAGGGCGCAGGCGAGCGAGCCTGCAAGGAGCACGTGCCGGGGACGACCGATGTAGACCATGAGCAGAGGCTATCAGCCTGCGGAGGCGGTGAGAGTCTCGTATGCCCTCGGGGCGCGGCGGTCGGCGCTCGGCCCCGGCGAAACCACGGTCGGGCCGGTCCGTCGGAGAGCCTCGTCGGCGCGGTCGACACCGTCGCCTCGGCGCCGAGGCCGGGTCTCCGACGGGGTCGTGTTCGCCGCGGAGGTCGTGGGAGCTACGTACCCCGTGGTGAGCGTTCGCGGGGCGTGCTCGCTCGCGCGGTCGGAGCTCGCGATAGCGTGCACGGGTGACCAGGAAGGCGGCGCTCTACCGCACCGAGCGACGGCGCGGAGCTCCTCGCGCTAGCTCGCCGGAGGGCCCGGCGTTTCGCCGTTGGCCTCGGTCGAGCTGGCGAAGCGGGCGGCGGCGGCGGTTGCGGCTTCGATGAGCGTCGACGCTAGCTCGAGGGATCGCTCCGCCGGGACGTGCGGTGTTGCGCCTAGTTGGACGAGCCCCTGGGCGGCGACGACCGGGATCTTCAGCAGGCCTGCGGAGGCGCTCGTCGCCGAGGACGGGAGATGCATCGCCGCCGGGTCCGACTCCGCCGCGAGCGCCCGGAGGTGATCGATGTAGCTCCGTCCCCATCGCTGGGTGGCCCCGAGGGTGTCGCCTGTCGCCCGAGCAAAGGCGACCAGGAGACCGTTGAGCGCCATCCCTGACGCCCGTCGTGCGTAGGTGATCGCCGCCCGGCGGGAGCTGACCTGGGCCCGACCGCTGGCCAGGTCTGCCGCTGCCGCCTGGAGCCACTCGTCGGCGCTCAGGCGGAAGAGCCAGTGGTCGGGAGCGCGGCTCATCGATGGGACTACGTCGTGCCGGTGGTGCCAGTCGTGGTGGCGTCGGTGGTCGAACCGGTGGTGGCGTCAGTGGTCGAGCCGGTGGCGTCGGTGGTTGAGCCGGTGGTGGCGTCGGTGGTCGAGCCGGTGGTGTCGGTGGTCGAGCCCGTTGAGCCGGTGGTGGTGTCGGTGGTCGAGCCGGTGGTGTCGGTGGTCGACGAGGTGCCCTCGGTGGTCGACGAGGTGCCCTCGGTGGTCGAGGTCGAGGAGGTCGCGCTGTCGCTGGCGCCGCTCGTCTCGATCCCGAAGTCCCGCTTGTTTTGCGGGTAGTCGTCGGCGGTCGGGTCGACGGCGCTGTCGCCCGAGTCGTACTCGTCGGCCTCCGACGCGGGGATGCAGACGGCGGCCGCCGTGTTGGGGTAGCAGCAGCCCTCGCCCTGGCCGGGGGCGTCGCAATTGCCGATCTCGAGCGCCTTGTAGCCCTCGGCGGCGCATTGCAGGCCGCTCTTGCAGTCCGAGGCGCAACGGCAAGCGTCGCCCTCACCGGCCTTGCAGGCCGAGAATGTGAGCGCGGTGAACGCAGCGAGGGCGGCGAAGGCGCGAAGTCGGAGGGAGAGGTTGGGCATCAGTCGATCGCCTTGTACTCGATCTTGACGACCTCGTACTCGCGATCGCCCTTGGGCAGCTTGACGAGGACATCGTCGCCGACTCGCTTGCTGAGCATGGCCCGGGCTATCGGCGCAGTGATCGAGATCTTGCCGGCGACGACGTCCGACTCGTCTTCGCCGACGAGGCAGTAGGTGACCGTCGTGTCGTTATCCAGGTCCTCCATGGTCACGGTTGCGCCGAAGGTGACCCGGTCCGACTTGATCGAGGTCGGGTCGATCACGTCGGCTCGGGCGATCTTGTAGTCGAGGAAGCGCATCCGCCCGTCGATCTCAGCTTGTTTGTCCTTGGCGGCGTGATACTCGGCGTTCTCGCGGAGGTCGCCGTGACCGAGGGCCTCCTCGATGTCACGGACGTTCTTCATTCGCTCGACCTCGCGGAGCTGCTTGAGCTCGGCGCGGAGCTTCTTGAGACCGGCGGGGGTCATCGGAAACTTGTCTGCGGGCATCTCTACTCTTGCCTGATTCTCGGCCCGAGGGGTTCTCGGGCCCCGCTAGGGGTTAACTGGGCTCGCTACCGTACTCGAAGAGGGGCGCGCTTGCACCCCCCGTCGGCATCGTCGGCCGTCCTGGACGCGGTGGTGAAAGTCCCGCGTGCTCGCGATGCGATCGGCCCGGCGCGTCTCGGGCGAAACGCCGGGCCATTGTACACGTCTCTGCGGGCCCCGCGGGCCCCGCAGCTCGCTCGTCTCTGCCGGTTCAGTCTCGGTGCTGGTGGTAGTCTTGGAGCGACTTGACCGTGACCGCGCGGTTCCCTGAGCGAGCGGCCTCAATGGCCTTGGCCGCGGCACTTGCGCCGGCGATCGTCGTGAAGTAGGGGACCCGCTGGGTCAGGGCCGTCCGGCGGATGGTGAAGGAGTCGCGGATCGACTGGGCGCCGATCGTCGTGTTGATGACGAGGGCGATCTCGCCGTTGACCAGGGCGTCGACGATGTGCGGCCGCCCCTCCTTGACCTTGTTGATGTCGCTGCACTCGAGGCCCGCGGCCCGCAGCGTCAGGGCGGTCCCGCGGGTGGCGACGAGCTTGAAGCCGAGCTCCACCAGGTGGCGGACGGCGGGCATCACCAGCGCCTTGTCGTCGTCGCGGACCGAGACGAAGATCCTCCCCGACTGGGGAAGGAGGACGCCGGCGGCCAGCAGACCCTTGTGGAAGGCGGCGCCGAAGTCCTCGGCGATGCCCATGACCTCGCCGGTGCTGCGCATCTCCGGGCCGAGGATCGTGTCGACCCCCTGGAACTTGGTGAAGGGGAAGACCGGGACCTTGACCGCGACGTGGCTCGGGGTGGGCTCGGTGATCTTGAGGCTCTCGAGGGATTCGCCGGCGGCGACCCGGGCGGCGATCTTGGCGAAGGGCATGCCGGTCGTCTTGGCGACGAAGGGGACCGTCCGCGACGCCCGCGGGTTGACCTCGAGGACGTAGAGGCGGCCGTCCTGGACCGCGTACTGGACGTTCATCAGGCCGATGACGCCGAGGGCGAGGGCGAGGGCGCGGGTGGTCTCGCGGAGCTCGCTGAGGATCGCTGGGTCGACGCCGACCGGCGGCAGCGAGCAGCCGGAGTCGCCGGAGTGAACGCCGGCCTCTTCGATGTGCTCCATGATCCCGGCGATGACGACGTCCTTGCCGTCGGCGACCGCGTCGACGTCGATCTCGACGGCGTTGGCGAGGAACTCGTCGACCAGGACCGGGTGATCGGGGCTCGCCCGCACCGCGTTGCGCATGTAGGCGTCGAGCTCGTGGTCGGAGTAGACGATCATCATCGCTCGGCCGCCGAGGACATAGCTCGGGCGGACCAGCACCGGGTAGCCGATGCCGTGGGCGATCTCGAAGGCCTCGTCGGGGGAGCGGGCGACGCCCCAGCGGGGGCAGCGGATCCCGAGCTCGGCGACCAGCTCGCCGAAGCGGCCGCGATCCTCGGCCCTGTCGATGCTCTCGGCGGGGGTCCCGAGGAGGCGGTAGCCCGCGGCCTCGATCGCCGCCGCCAGCTTGAGCGGGGTCTGGCCGCCGAACTGGGCGAGGACGCCGACGACCTCGCCGCGGGTGGACTCGTGGTCGAGGACGGCGAGCACATGCTCGGCGGTCAGCGGCTCAAAGTAGAGGCGGTCGCTGGTGTCGTAGTCCGTCGACACCGTCTCCGGGTTGCAGTTGACCATGACGGTCTCGTAGCCGGCCTCGGCGAGGGCGAACGCTGCGTGGCAGCAGCAGTAGTCAAACTCGATGCCCTGGCCGATCCGGTTGGGGCCGCCGCCCAAGATCACGACCTTGCGACGCTCGCTCACCTGGGCCTCGTCCTCGTCCTCGTAGGTCGAGTAGAGGTAGGGCGTAAAGGCCTCGAATTCAGCGGCGCAGGTGTCGATCCGCTTGTAGACGCTGCGCAGGTCAAAGCTGCGCCGATGCTCGCGGATCGCGGTCTCCTCCTGACCGCAGAGGGTCGCGATCCGCCGATCGCTGAGGCCTGTGCGCTTGCCCCAGGCGAGCGGGCCGAACTCAGGGAGGCCGCCGTTTGCGGCGGCGCTTGACTCGATCCGCCGCTCGCAGCGGACGATCTCGGCGATCTGCTGGAGGAACCACGGATCGATCCGGGTCAGCTCGTGGATCCGCTCGAGGGAGACGTCCAGGCGCAGGGCGGTGGCGACGTACCACAGGCGCATCGGGTGCGGCCGCGAGAGCAGGGCCTCGACCGAGCTCGCCGTCAGGCCTTCGGTCGCGCGATCAAAGCCGTAGGTGTCGGTCTCGAGCGAGCATATCGCCTTGCCGAGCGACTCCTTAAGCGAGCGGCCGATCGCCATCGCCTCGCCGACCGAGCGCATCTGGATGTCGAGGGTATCGTCGGCGCCGGAGAACTTCTCAAAGGCGAAGCGCGGCAGCTTGGTGACGACGTAGTCGATGCTCGGCTCAAACGACGCCGGGGTGACCCGGGTGATGTCGTTGCGCAGCTCGTCCAAGGTGTAGCCGACGGCCAGCTTGGCGGCGATCTTCGCGATCGGGAAGCCGGTCGCCTTCGACGCCAGCGCGGATGAGCGAGAGACCCGCGGGTTCATCTCGATGACGCTCTGGCGCCCAGTCTTGGGGTCGACCGCGAACTGGATGTTGCAGCCGCCGGTGGTCACACCGATCTCGTTGACCACATCGCGGGCGGTGTCCCGCATCCGCTGGTATTCCTTGTCGGTCAACGTCAGGGCCGGGGCGACGGTGATCGAGTCGCCGGTGTGGACCCCCATCGGGTCGACGTTCTCGATCGAGCAGATGACGATGAAGTTGTCCTTGTGGTCGCGGACGACCTCGAGCTCGTACTCTTTCCAGCCGAGGACCGACTCCTCGATCAGGATCTGCGAGCGCATGCTCTCCGAGAGGGCGTGCTCGACCTGCTCCTCGAATTCGTCGCGGTTGTAGGCGATCGCCGCGCCGGCGCCTCCGAGGGTGAAGGAGGCGCGGATGATCGCCGGAAAGCCGAGCTCGTCGAGCGCCGCCTTGGCCTCGGCGAGGGTGTGGCAATAGAGGCTGCGGGGCACGTTGAGGCCGATCCGCACCATCGCCGCCTTGAACATCTCGCGGTTCTCGGCCTTCTCGATCGACTCGAGGTTCGCGCCGAGGAGCTCGACGCCGTGGCGCTCGAGCACACCCTGGCGGCCGGCTTCGAGGGCGAGGTTTAGCGCGGTCTGGCCGCCCACAGTCGAGAGCACCGCGTCGGGACGCTCGATCGCGAGGATCCGATCGAGGAAGTCCACCGTCAGGGGCTCTACGTACGTCCGATCGGCGATCCCCGGATCGGTCATGATCGTCGCCGGGTTCGAGTTTACAAGGATCACCTCGTACCCCTCCTCGCGGAGGGCTTTGACCGCCTGGGTGCCGGAGTAGTCGAACTCGCACGCCTGGCCGATCACGATCGGGCCGGAGCCGAGGACGACGATCCGTTTGAGATCGCTGCGTCTGGGCATGATGTCTCCTGTCTACCGTTGAACGTTGCGCCTACTTGGCGCGGACGTGGGTGCCGTCAAATTCAAAGTCGAGGCCGAGGTTGGCCTTGATCGCGTCCTTGTGTGCAGAGAGGTCCCAGCCGAGGCTGGCGAAGCCGGAGAGGAGCCGGTTGCGGATCCGCAGTGAGTCCTCGTCAGGGTTGACGACCGCGGCGATCATCGCGTCGAGCGTCACCGGATCCGCGAGCTCGATGAGCCCCTCGACCGCGCGGAAGCGGACGCCCTCGTCGGGGTCGGCGAGGTAGCGGGCGATCAGCGGCGCGACCTGGGGATCGTCGATCTCCTGGAGGTGGGTCAGGAGCTGGAGCTTCTTTGTGGGGTCGCGCTCGTAGACCGGCGGGTGATTCTCGAGGATCGCGTCGATGATCTCCCACTCTTGCTCGTCGGTCGCGAGGTCCTCGACGATCCGGAGCACCCAGGCGATGTTGTAGTGGTCGAGGCAGAACTGCTTGGCCGCGGGGAGGATGAACTCAGGCGGCAGACCGCTGAGCTTGCGGTAGAGCCAGCCCTTCTCCTCCTCGTCCTCAATGCTCTTGGAGGCGGCGATGGTGAAGCGACGCATGACGCCGATCAGCGCTGGCACCGTCCCCATGTCGATGAGCTGCTGCATCGCGTAGTAGCGATCGGCGGACTGGATGTACTTGCCCTCGACCTTGCGGATCAGCTTGTCGAGTTTTGATTTGCTGCGTCCAGCGCTGGAGAAGAGGTCACGAAATCCCACGGGGTTCCTTTAGCGGCGAGGACGCCGGCGATCAAGTGGTGCCGGTGGTTCCGGTCATTCCGGTGGTGCCGGTCGTCGTGGCGTCGGTGGTGCCAGTCGTCGTGGCGTCGGTGGTGCCGGTCGTCGTGGCGTCGGTGGTGCCGGTCGTCGTGGCGTCGGTGGTGCCGGTGGCGTCGGTGGTGCCGGTCGTCGACGACGAGGTCGATGTGGTGGTCGCCGTCGTCGAGGAGGAGGAGGAGGTCGTCGAGGTGGTCAGCTCGCTCGTCGAGGTCGTCGAGGTCGTGCTCGTCGACGACGTGCTGCCGCTGCCGCTCTCGGTCGAGCCGGTGCTGGGGGCCGTCGCGCTCGCGCTGGAGAGGGAGATCTTGCAGGCTCCGAGGTTGTCCTCGACGGTCGAGCCGTCGCGGTGGCAGCAGCCGTCGCTCTGACAGGTGTAGCCGGCGGGGCAGGTGTTGGCGCCGGCGGGATCGCAGGAGAAGAGCACATCGCCGCTCGGTGCGCTAAAGCAGGCGCCGATGCCGAGCCCGCCGACGAGCCCGCCGACGAGCGGGAGGACGAGCCGCGGGAGGACGAGGAGCCGAGGCAGGCTGAGGACCCACGCAGAAACAGGCGAGCGCATCAGAAGCGGACCTCAAGACCGCCGCCGGTCGGCCGGAGACGGGCGCGGGTGGACTTCTTCTTGGAGCGCTTGGCGTCGACCGCGAAGAGGGATATGCCGGCGATCAGGGTGATCCCTGCGCCGATCAGAAAGCCGCGGGCGATCCACGCCTGGCGCTCACCCTTGTCGAGGATGTCCTGGTATTCGCCCTCTTTGTCGCCGTAGAGGTAGGAGCCGCCCGTCGTCAGGTCGATCGTGCTCGTGAGCCGCAGCGCGCGGTCCTCTTGGACCTCAGCGAGGCCGGCGAAGACCCCCCCGGTGGTGGCCAGGGCGAAGGTGCCGAACATGGTCCACCAGGCCGCCCGTTGCATGGGAGGTAGCCGCTCGGGTACGTCGCTGGAGGGCTCATCCTCAAGGAGGGCCGTACCTTCGAGATCCGCGCGAGCCCGTCGGGCCTCTGGGTTGGTGCTCGAGATGACGCTGCCGCCGATGCCAGCGGTCGTCTCTGGCTCTTCGGTCTCGACGATCAGGTCGGGGCTCGGGGTCGCGCTGTCCTTGTCGGCCGCCTCGGAGCCGCCGCCACCTTCGCTCGCATCGCCGCTGTTCTCGGTGCCGACAGCGTCGAGCTCCGCGTCGCCCTGATCGGCCGGAGGAGCGGCGCTGGCCGGCAGAGCGTGGCTCCACACGAGGCTGAGCGCGAGAGAGAGAGAGAGGCCCTGGCGGGTGGTCAGCGACCACTGGACAGTTGTCAGGGACATCGGCGCTCGGATTGTAGTCGGGGTGGGGGCGCACGGCCAGCGCTGCGTCCCCGCTCCGCTGGCCGTACTCGCTCACGGGCGTGACTTTGGCCACGGTTCTGGCTGCGGTGCGGGGCTCTCCCTGCAAACGAGGCTGCCCTGTCCACCTGCGGGGATCCGCGGAGATCCGCCGGTCTCCCGGCGGCGAGCGGCGGGGTGGGGGTCTTGGCTCATGCGGGCGCTCGTTGTATCGCTTGCGGGTGCAGGGTCGAGGTCGAGCGCGCAGGCGAGCGCAGGCGATGCGAGCGCTACTCGGATGTCTCGTCGTGCTCGGCGGATCCCCTGCATGCACGGGGCTGACGGGGGGCCCGGGGCTGGCGCTCCCGGTAGCCGAGGCCTACCCGACACCGAGCGAGTTTCGCGGGCGCTGGCTCGGCGAGAGCGACGACTCTCTCGGCTTCCTCGAGATCCAAGAGCTCGGCGGCGGTCGCTACTACGGTCGCTTCAGCTCGGACGATCGCCTGAGAAAATACGTCGCCAACATGACCCAGATCATGGCGATCGACGGCGAGGAGCAGGTCCCTGGCAATGTTCTCCGCTTCACCTGGCAGGACGGCCGTGGCGGGGTCGGCAGCGGATGGTTGATGGTCGATGAGGACAGCTCGGCGTTGACCGGAGAGCTGGTCTACGGCGACTCGAACCGCAGCGGTGTGCTCGCCTTTGTCCGCGACAGCGACGTCGAGGCGGTCCGCGATGACGCAGGTGGCGAGGTCGACGACGCTCCTGCGGAGGACGGCGGCGAGGTGGCGGGCGATGACCCTGCCGTCGGTGACGAGCTCGCCTGGGTCGGGCGGCGGTCCTAGCGGCCTGCCGCGAGGTGGCGGGCGATGACCCTGCCGTCGGTGACGAGCTCGCCTGGGTCGGGCGGCGGTCCTAGCGGCCTGCCGCGGGGTTGTTTGAGCCGAGGGGCGAGGGAGTGTGTCCAGCGGGATCGCGCGGGGACCGGAAGCTGTAGAAGGAGACAGGTGAGAGGGCTCCCCGGGATGCCTCCCGGCCGAGTCACTCCCCCCTGTCGGACCGCTTCGCCGTCACAACCGGAGGTGGGAGCCGAATGTGGGAGTGGGGTCCCCCACCGCGCTAGGGGGTCTCGACGCCGGCAGCCTCGGCGGCCTCGACCTTCGCGCCTGCCTTCGCGTCTGCCTTCGCGTCTGCCTTCGCCCTCGCGGCGTCCGGCGTCGCCGGGGCGGGGGCCTCGGGGAAGGGCTCACCGTCGGTGCGGACGATCGCGTCGCCCTTCACCTTGGCAAATTGGTAGTTGAGGCGCGCCTTGGTCCGGACTCCACCCTCTTGGGCGACCGTCGTGCTGATCTCCTCGCGCAGGAGGTGGGGCTCGCCGATGTCGGCGAGGAAGAAGAGCGTGCCGCCGAAGGTCCCTTGGCTCTCGCCTCGCTCGTTTTTGGTCGAGGTGCTGCCGACGACGCGGAGCTCGACGCGAGTGTGACCGTCCTCGTGGCTGTCGTCGATCGACGCGAGCTCCCAGGTCGCCTCGCGGGCGCTCAGGCGACCGTCGTTGCGGATCGTGCAGCTGGTCTGCCACGCTGCGCCGACGCCGACCGGGACGTCGGGGAAGTGGATGCAATAGAAGAGTTCGATGTCGACGAGGGGCGTGAGCTCGTTGACGTCGACCTCCGGCGGGGAGTCGAGGGTCGACGGGCCCTGACGCCTACCGTCAGCGCCGATCCGATAGCGGGTCTTGACGCCGCGGGTCGGCGTCTCGTCGGCGGTGATGAAGCGGCCGTAGGGGGGCTCCGCCTCGAATTTTTCGGTTGAGTGCGCGAGCGAGCAGCTGCGCTCGGCGTCCTCTCCTTTGCACTCTTGGAGCTGGATCTGCTCCTGGCGGGCGAAGCCCGTCGGAGTCGGGATCCCGGGGTACTGGATCATGCCGACGGTGGTCACCTGATAGGTCGTATCGTCGGGGAGCGCGAGGCGAAGGCTGACGGTCTTGTCGCCGGAGCCGGGCTTGAGCAGGGCGTTGGGCGCTGGCGGGGCGGCGGCCGAGGCCCCGCCGGCAGAGCTCGCCTTCGGGGTGTCGCCATCCGCCGCCTGGGCGGGCGGCTTCGCGCCCTTGGGCGACTCGACGGCCGCGGCCTTGGCGGCCTTCTCCGCGAGGCTTGAGGTCTTGGGCGCTTTCGCGGGGCCACAGGCGGTCATCCACAGCGGGGCGACGACGAGGACGGCGGCCAGGGCGAGCGGGCGCGGGGGGCGAGCGGAGCGATTCACGGCCGGGAGGATGGCACAGCAAGGGTCGCACGGCCACGCGATCATCGGGCGGTCGCGCGCTGCTCGGCCGCAGTGGGTCGAGGTGCAGCTCCGGCGCGGGGGGGGTCCTCTCTCGTCACTCCGGCGAATGGTGTCGCAGCCCCCCGTCCAGCCCCGTTTCCACCTCTCTCGACGGAGACGACGTGCCCGCTCCGAGGGGACCCGTCGACTTCTGCTCGGGCCGCCTAGCGGCTTCGCGTCCCTGGCCGCTATCCTCTCGGCGATGCGTTCGCTATCGATCCCCTCGCTCACCCTTCTTTCGGCGACCGCCGCTGCGGCGTTGGCCCTCAGCGCATGCAAGGGGGAGGAGACCCCGAGCGAAGAGAGCGCAGCAGCGCCGGCGGAGTCGGGGGCTGCCGCAGCCTCTGCAGCAGCGCCGGCGAGCGCCGGCGCCGGTGAGGTCGCCGCGAGCGGTGGGTCGCCGCCGGCTGTGACCCCGCCGCCGGTTGCGGGCACTGCCTCCCTCGACAGCCTCTTCACGCTGCTCCCCGCGGGGGAGAGCTCGTTCATGCTGATCCGCGATCCGGCGCAGCTCTTCGATCACGCCGTCACCACCTCGAGCTACTACGAGCAGCCGCTGGCGAAGGTCGCGGCGAAGGCGGCCACCGCCGAGGGGGCGTCCCTCAGCGAGCTTGCGAGCGCGAGCCAGGACTACGCGGAGGTCAAGCGTCGCCTGGAGGCGATCAAGGCGGCGCTCAGCGGCGGTGAGGTCAACCTCGAGCGGGGGATGGCGATCGTCACGGTCGGCGCGGACAACAAGGACGCGGTTGTCATCTTCGGCTCGTCCAATCCGGACGGCGTCCGGGCGCTCTTGACCGCGGTCGGCGTCGATGAGGGCGAGGGCACCTGCAAGGCGCTCGACGGGGCCGCGGGCTATGTCATCTGCGGAGAGAGCGAGGCCGTGCTCGCGGGCTACAAGGCTGGCGGCCAGGACGGAGCCGCGGCCAAAGCCGCCCTCCAGAGCAGCCTCCCCGGCATCGCGCTGGACGAGGCGCAGATGGTCGCCTCGATCAAGGACGAGGAGCTGGTGACCCTGGCGATGACGGTGAACGCCGGTGACATGGCCTTCCACATCGGTCTGCCGACCAGCGAGAGCGACATCGCCGAGGCCCGCGAGGTCTTGACCGCGGGCAAGCCGGAGCTCCTCCGCTTTGTCCAGCCGGGAACCGGGTTCATGTGGGCCCACATCGACACCGCGGCGATGCGCAAGCGTTCGCCTGAGATCGAGTCGATGCCGCCGATCTTCGGCAAGGCGGTCGATCAGCTCACCGGTGAGATCCTGCTCGGCGGCACGCGAGAGCCCTCGTCCCTCCAGCTTCGCGTCGGCAGCACCGATCCTTCGACTTTCAAGCCCGCCCTCGACATGGCGCTCCTCGCCAAGAACGAGGTGCCGAAGTCGGTGCCGGGGGTCAAGGGATCGAAGGTCGACTTCGATCGGACGACGATCGCCCACAAGGACGGCGACATCACGGCGCTCCACCTCGGAGCCTCGGGGATCCCGATGCTCGACGGCCTCCGCGAGCGCCTCGGCTTCTCGCTCGATCTCTGGCTCTTCGCCGCCGACGGAGCGCTGTCGATGATCGCCGGCGCCGACGCGGAGGCGGTCAAGAGCCTGACCGGGGGTAGCAGCGACCCGAGCAGCTCGCTGCCGCCGTCGCTCGCCAAGAGCATGGCCGCGGGTGAGGCCTCCGCGGTCCTCCATATGCCGCTCGACGCGCTGCACGGGCCGCTTCTGCAGACCTTCCTAGAGGAGGCGAAGGGCAAGGGGGTGGAGGTCGATCCGGAGCTCGTACGGATGACGGTCGGGCTCTCCGGGCCCCTCTCGAGCTTCTCGTTTTGGGTCAGCGACGTCGACGACAAGATGGTCGCCCACGCCTCGGTCCGGCTGATCGGCGATCCCGCGACGGAAGAGGGCCGGGCTGCCCTCGACGCCGCGCGGGACGTCGCGACCGGCGGCGACGCGAAGGCGATCTTCGAGGCCCTGGCCGCCCGTTTCCCCGACTCTCCGCGGCTGGTCGCCTACAAGGCGCGGGCAGGGGAGGGCGGCGCCGGTGATCTGATCGGCTCGGCGATCGGCGCGGCGATCGGCGGCGCTTCGGTCATCGCCCCAGCGCTTCTTCTCGGTGGTGGGGTCGACATGCCGGTGGTCGAGGAGACCGTGACCGAGGAGAAGGCGCCGGAGAAGAAGCCGGAGAAGAAGCCGGAGAAGAAGCCGGAGAAGAAGCCGGAGAAGAAGCCGGAGAAGAAGCCGGAGAAGAAGCCGGAGGAGACCAAGCCGGAGGAGACCAAGCCCGGCGTCCCGCGGCCGACAGAGCCGACCGTGCCGCGACCGACGGGGCCGGAGACCACACCGTCGACCGTGCCGACCGAGGAGCCCAAGCCTCGGCCCA
>Ga0316189_10002100_pt1 | contig 19628 bp, 14 predicted proteins | sample LowCovwburrow_MG_FD_204930 | JGI IMG/M metagenome (GOLD analysis project Ga0316189, IMG submission 204930) | Coastal sediment microbial communities from Maine, United States - Lowes Cove worm burrow | ecosystem: Environmental > Aquatic > Marine > Coastal > Sediment | place: USA: Maine... | reverse complement strand
GGGCGCTACGTCCGGCCGATCGCGACCCGCCGCTTCGACACCTCCTGGGACCTCTTCGACGCCCACCTCTACCCCGGCGGCGCGGTCCGACTGCACATGCTCCGCCGCGAACTCGGCGATGAGGTCTTCTGGGGGGCGACGACCGATTACCTGCGCGAGTACGCGGGCGGGGTCGCCGAGACGGACGACTTCCGCCGCTGCCTCGAGCGCCGCTCAGGTCGCTCGCTCGCCAAGTTCTTTGATCAGTGGCTGCGCTCGCCCGGCTACCCCAAGCTCAAGGCGAAGTTTCGCCACGACGCCGCCAACAATGAGGGGCTCCTCGAGGTCGAGCAGACCCAGGTCGACAAGAAGAAGGGGATCCCCTGCTTCGACCTCTCGCTCGACATCGAGTGGACGATCGACGGGGCGAAACATCGGCGGACGGTCGCGGTCGAGCGGGAGAAACACGCCTTTGTCCTGCCCATGGCCGCCGATCCTGAGAGCGTCCGCGTCGATCCCGACCTCCGGATCGTCTGCGCGCTCGACTTCAACCCCGGATCGCCGCGGCTGCGGACCCAACTCCGGCAGGCCCCGGACGTGATCGGGCGGATCCTCGCCGGGCGTGAGCTGATCAAGTCGGGCTCCCGCGGCGATCTCGAGGCTCTCGCCGGCGCCTGGCCAGACGAGCCCTTCTGGGGCGTCCGCCTGGCCTGGGCCCAAGCCCTCGGCAAGGCCGGCTCGGCGCAGGCCCTGGAGATCCTACTCGCCGCCCTCGGACGCGAGGCGGACGCCCGAGTCCTGCCCGCGATCCTCCGGTCGATCGGCATGTACCGCGACAGCGCCGTAGCCCCGGCGATCGGCGCACGTCTCGACCGCGGCGACCTGGCCCACCGAGCGACCGCCGCGGCCTACGAGGCCCTCGGCGCCCAGCGACACCGCCTCCCCAAGACCGAGGAGAGGCGCCTTGTCGACGCGGCGTCGCGGCCGAGCTTCGCCTCGTTCGCGACCGCCGGTGCCCTCCGCGGCCTCGCCTCGACCCGCGCCCCCGAGGCCGCAGAGCTCTTGGCCGAGGCGGTCGAGCCCTGCGCCCCCTGCGGTGACGGGGCTCGGCCGACCGCCGCCGTCGCCCTCGGCTCCCTCGCGCGCGTGCTCGGTCGAGGACCGCGAGCTGCCGCGATCGAGCGCCTCGTCGACCGTCTCCGCGACCCCTCCCACCGGGTCCGCGAGGCCGCCGTCACCGGCCTCCGCCTCGCCGACGCCCGCTCCGCCGCCAGCGCGATCGAGGCCTACGCCCGCCCCCTCGCCGCTCAGTTTAGGATCCCCCACATGCGCACGGTCGACAGCCTCCGCCGCGGCCGGGAAAGCTCGACGATAGGCGCCCTCGAGCGCTCCGTCGGCGAGCTCGAGACCAAGCTCCGCGAGCTCCAGGAGAGCGTCGACAAGCTCCAGGATCGCCAGACAAGCGCGGACGAGACCGACGCTGCGATCGAGGCGGCGAAGCCCGAGGCGGCGAAGCCCGAGGCGAGCCCGCCGTCAGACTCCTGAGTGGGGGCAATGTCCGGCGAAGTTCGACCGCCAGGTCCGCCGCACCGGGCCTCCTGTGATGGCGCGACCGCTGAGCCGTGAGGATGCAGGAGAGCATCGCGGCAGACGTCCACGCACGGCCGAGGGCAGCCTCCCGACGATGCGATGGGGCTCACCGCGCGAGCTCTCCGCGTCGAGCTCGGCACCGAACATTTCGCGACCGCCAACACCCCGAAGAGCGGTTGGCTCAGCGGACTCCTCGCGCCCTTGATCGGCTCGCTGCTGCCGCAGCTCATTCGCCTGATCGGACGACGGCGCAAGGGTCCGTCGAAGAGGGGACGCGAGACAGCCGATCAGACCGCGGCATGCCGGCGAGGAGGGACCTCAGCAGGTCCACATGTGGACCTGGGCCTCGCCCTCAGAGCGAAAGTCGACACAGGCCTGGCCGCACAGCTCGATCACGAGGTAGTCCTCGTCGACATAGCGCCAGCCGTCCTCTGTCGCGCAGTCGGCCACCGGGCTCGTGTAGTTGACGTCGCCGACACCGATCTCCGTAAACTCAGGGACGACATGCGGGTTGTCGATCTCAAGGGTGCACGGCACGAGCTGAGCGACGATGTCGAACATCGCGCCAGCGAAGGAGAGGTCGTCATCGACGGGGTAGTAGGGGAGCTGCGGGTCGCCGTTGGCCGTCCCGCCGGCGATCCCGAGGGCGACGAGCGCCTCGTGGAGATTGACCTCGTCGGGCTCGCCGTCCTCCTCGATCGGCGAGGGCGCGTCATTGACGTCGATGCCGATGACGAAGGTCTGAATCGCGGCCGCCGCCCCGTCGCTGACCGCGTCGACGAGCGCGTCATCGTAGACCTCAAAGAGCTCGTGAGGATCTTGGGCGTCCGCAGCGCAATTCGCGGCCCCGTCGGTGATGAGGATGATCGCCTGCGTGTCCCCCTCTTGGGCGATCTCTTGCAGCTCACCGACGGCGAGCTCGATCGCTGCGCGGGTCGGCGTCGCGCCTGCGATCTTCGGCGACGTCTCCTTCGCCGGCGGGAGCTTGACCAGGACCGCCTGCCCGTTGGTCGGAGCGGGGGAGACGACGAGCATGTCGTTCATCAGGCAAGCGTCGGCATCGCCGGTATCGGTCGCGCCGATCGCTGGAAAGAGGGCCATGCCGAGATCAAGGGTGTCGTAGAACGCCGAAGCAAGATAGACGACGGCGTTGTAGGTCATGAACCAGCGGGTCACGTCTGGCGTGTCGGGGTCGTTGTCGCTGTCGGCGAAGTGGCTCACCATCGACGCCGACTTGTCGAGCACGACGACGACCGTTGGGTGCTCGACCTTGTAGTCAAAGTCATGATCGCCGCAGGAGCAGGGGAGCGCCCGCGCGGGCCCAGGGCGGGGGCACGAGTATTCGCAGACGCCATCCTCGCAACGCAGCCAATTGTCCGAGCCGCAGTCTTCGTCGGTGACGCACTCCGGGGCCTCTGTCGTCGCCGCCGAGGTGCTCGACGCCGAGGTGCTCGACGCCGAGGTGCTGGTCGCGCTGTCGCTCCCGTCGCTCGTCGACGCGCTCGCGCTCGCGGTCTCGGTCTCGGTCGCAGTCACAGCCACAGTCGCGGTCACGCTGCTCGCCTCACCGCCGCTACAGGAGGATGCGATCACAAGCGCTGCCGTAAGGAGGATATCGGAGGAGAAATGATCAACGGCCGCCATCACCAATACGATGGAGCTGGCGGTTCAGGAGTTCAAACGGCGAATTTGAGCGAGGTGGGGGCGGTAGCGAGCGCCAGCGCAGCGCGCCTGCTCTCCGGTCACGAGCACCTGCAATGAATCCGGCGGGCGGTCGACCCAAGGGAGGTGCCGAGCCTGTGGATCACCGTCACCGACCACGAGAGTGGTGAGCGTCACCAGCACCGAGCCTTCTCCTCCCCCGTCCGAGTCGGCCGCGATCAGAGCAACGATCTCGTGCTCAGAGCCGCCTACGTCGCCCGTTGGCAAGCAGTCCTCAGCTTCACCGAGGAGAGGCTCTCTGTCGTCCTCCTCGGCGCCGCCAACCCGCTCCGCCACGACACCAACCCCCTCTCTCCGGGCATCCAGACCGAGCTATCGCCGACTGACGTGCTGACCCTCGGGAGCCTCGAGATTCGGCTCCGCCTCTGCCCGGAGGAGAGCCGCCCAGCGCAGGTGACCCGAGCTGGACCGCCAAGCCCAGACGAAGGCGCGACCCTCGAGGGCAGCATCGATCCAGAGGATCGCGAGGATCGCCCGGACACGTCCCCCCTCGCGATCCTTCGGCGGCGGATCCCAGCGCTTTGTGAGCTCCACAGAAGCGCCGCCCTCGCCCTCCACGCCTGGGAAGCCGGTTGCGCGGCCGAATTCGATCGCCTAGCCGCCGCCCAAGGCCCTGAAGCGCTCGCGGCCGAGACCCTCCTCCGAGATCAGGTCGCCTCCCTGGGTCCCCTGCTCGAGTCCTGGCGTCCGCCTCCGGGTCCAGAGCTGCTCTCCGCCCGCGGCCTCGCCCAGGGGCTCGCCCTCGAGCTCGCGCCCGACCGTCCGCCACCGCGGGATGAGGCGACGATCCGCGACTTCTTCCGACGTGTCGCGGGGGCGCTGCGCTCCCTGGCGACGATCGCCGTCGAGCTCCAGCGGATCTGGGCCGATGAGCGCAACCACCTCGGGATCCGCTCGCCCCCCGACGACCCCGGGCTCCTCGATCTGAGCGCCCGTGAGCTCGTCGAGCACATGCTCGACCCCACAGCGAACCAGGCCCGCACGGACGCTGCGCTCGTCGGCGCCGCGGTCGGTCTTCAGGACCATGTCCGAGCGCTGATCCGAGCGGCGCAAAGGGCCGCCCTCGACCTCACCGCACGACTCGCACCGCCCAGCTTTGACCGCAGCGGCGCCGCGACCCTCATCCCCTGGCGCGGTGCCGCGGCCTGGCGCTCCTATCGAGACGTCTACGACGCCCTTTGCGGCGCCGAAGGAGAACGAAGCGCGGAGACCCTCCGCGAGCTGATGCGCGCCGCCTACACCCGCGAGGTCGAGCGGACAGATCGGGGCGACACACCATGAGAGTTCACGGAGATAGCTCCAAGGGACCCAGCGACACGATGAAGACCCCCAATTTGGCGACCGCGATCACGGCGCTGGTGTTCCTCCTCGGCGGGCACCTCTCCGGCTGTGCACACACACCGCATCGACCGACGGCATGTTCGCTACGAGCCCCCGCTGGCGCCGATGCGATGACCACCGCCGAGCTTATCCCTGCGCCCGTCTGGGCCGATCTGCTCGCCCCCGATCACCGCGAGCGCCAGGATCCGCTCGCCGAACTCCACAGCTGCAGCGGTTCTGCTCTAGCCGCGCCGAGCCTCCAGGGCTCCGCCCAGCGCATGCCCACACGGGAGATCGACGAGCGCTCCATGACCATGACCGCGGTCGGCGACGACGTCCTGCTCTGGCTCCGGCTCCTCGACTACGACGACGGTGACGCCCTCGGCGTGCTCGCTCTCCTGAGCCGCCATTCGGCCGACGATGATCCGACCGGCGCACACCTCGAAGTCCGCGCAGTGGGCACGCTACGGGCACCGGCGATCCCGCTCGATCTCCGCGTCGAGCCCCTCGGTGACGGTCGCAAGCTGGTCCTCGCTCGGGGCCGGCGTTGCCGACCGAAGGCCCCCTGCGTGGTCGAGGTCCAGCTCCTCCCGTGGGCCGGCGAACACTTCGTCGACGCCGAGCTCACCTCGCCCGGCGCGACAGAGCCCACGCCAGCGAGGATCCGCCTCCATGAGGCGAGCACCGGGCCAGTCTACGACGGCTGGCGACGAGAGGCCGAAGTCCGCCGGACGATCCGCGCCGAGCCCTCAGGGCTCGTCGTCCTAGAGACGCTCCATCTTCGCCGCTGTCCAGGTGCGCTCCCAGAGGGCTGCGAAGAAGAGGCGACGGTCCACCGAGAGCGCCCACTTCGCTATCGCGGCTCCGATCTCGAGATCGCCCCCTCGCTCTGGCCGATCGCCGGCTCGCCCGGCGACCCAGACGACGGAGGCTGACCCAGCGGGCGACGATCCTTGTCGGTGGTCGCGCGTACTAAAGGCCCCGAGTCGAGCTCAACATCATCCACGATCTGCATGTCGGATGCGCTGGCCGCCCGCGCTCGTAGGCTGCACTTGAGCTCACGCGACCTACGACCAACTCCTCAGAGCGGTCGCCTCGCGAGCCCTCCACGCCACCCGTGCCCCTCACGCCGCGCGTGCCCTTCACGCCGCCCAGAAGAACGATAGACTCTCAACGGTCAAAGCCGCGGGCTCGCTCGGTGTCCGCTCGCTCGCCGCGGTAGCTCCGCCTGCGCAGCTCAAGCCCCACCTTCGCCGGCGCCCGTCGCCGCCGCGGTCGGACCAACACCTCCGTCGCGCTCGACTCCGGATCCGCCAGACGCGCGACGAGCCGCGCTGCCTCAGCGCGCCGTCCCCGGTAGGCCACGGCCTTCGCTCGTCCGGCTCGCTCTGGCACCGCTCCGAGAACAAAGGAGTCATCCTCGGCGACAACAAAGGCGAACGCGCAGTCGACATCCTCGCAGGTCGGGTCAAAGCTGATCCACAGCGTGCGCTCGTCCTCCGCGGCGGCGATGACCGCTCCTGCCCGCTGACGACCGATGATCTGACGGACCTCACGCGATACGAAGCGCTCCTCCACAACGCCGTCCGCCAGCTCGATCTGCCCGCTTGCGTCGAGCTCGGGATAGACGACGAGGAGACGTCTATCGACATAGACCCGGAGGGCGTCGAGCTCGGGATCGCTGTCATGTACCCGGGCCAAGACCTCCAGATCCACCGGCTCTCGGCGAGCACATCCCGGGCCCGACAAGCAGGCGATAGCTCCGAGCGCAACCGCACGAAGAGGGCAAAGCGCTCTCTCGCGCCTGAACATCCTGAACATCCTGAACATCCTGAACATCCTGTACATCCTGAGCATCCTGAGCATGGGGACACGCGTTGGCGCCTGGTCTTCGGGTCCGGGATATCGCGGCATGTCGGGATGATCGACCTGCGCTCCCCCCCGTTGCACGAACCACGCAACAGGACTCGACGACGGTCGACCTGGGGTCCATGTGCCAGCGCGCCCTCGTTCTCGTCCTCGCTCTCCTCTGGTGCGGTGTCGCCTCGGCCTGCCGGGCGGCAGAGCCGACGCAGCCGCCCTGCGAGGCACCGCTGGAGCTCGACGTCGTCGTCGACGGCGGCGAAGGCCTCAACATCGGTCACCACGGAGAGGCCTGGCCGACCCACCTCCGCCTCTATCAGGTCGGCTCCTCGCCGGATCTCGCGACTATCGATCCCCAGCGCCTCGCGACTGATGACGCCGCCCTCGGCGTCGACCTCCTCGACCGCCGTGAGCGTGTGCTCTACCCGGACAGTCATGAGCGCTGGTCGCTGACGATCCTCCCCGAGACGACGCACATCACCGTCGCCGCCCTCTTCCACCAGCCGGAGCCCGGCTCCTGGGGCACAGCCATCCCCCTGCCCCGTCCGCTCCAGGTCTGCCCCGGCCAGGCCGCACCGCCGATCTGCGTCTTCATCACCGTGGACGGTAGCGAGCTGCGTGGGGGAGCTCTCCCCCCGCCCGCGTTCGTCGGCGACGGCCGACCCTGCCAGCGGCTGTCCGCGACGTCTGCCACCTCGCCAAAGCCCGAGGGAGCCTCAGCTCTCTTAGCGCCCTCGGCTCCCTCGGCTCCCCCAGCTCCCCCCACGGCTCCCTCTTTTCAACCCTGACCTGGTGAACCGGCAACGTTGCGACGACGCGGCCGACCACGCGTGTACCCATGCCACAACCCCCGAGACGACCGCGCTGGAGCGAAGGGCTCCTCCTCTCCCCGCAACACCTGGAATACCAGGACCGCTACCACGAAAGCCGGGTCGACCAGCTCTTGCGATCGCTGCTGCCGATCACCTGGGGCGTCGTTGACCTCGAGCTCGACGAGGCCGCGCTCAGCCGCGGTGAGCTCTCGATCCCCCGGCTACGGGCGATCCTCCCCGATGGTACGCCGATCGCCTGGGGCCCCGAGGGCGGCCGTGCACCACCGCGCCGCTCCCTCAGCGACCGAGACCAAAAGGTCGGCGCGCGGATCCCTGTGCGCGTCGCCCTGCCGGCGCAACGCCCCGGGGATCTCGACATGCACCGCGAGGGTGATCTAGGGCCTCCGCGGCGCTTTGTTCTCCAGGAGGACCACAGCCTCGACATCCCCGGCGAGGGCCTGCGGACTGCGCTCGAGGTCCTCGATCCCGCGCCGCTCCTGCTCCTCGACGACGAGAGAGCAGACGGTGCGACGACCCTCAGGGTCGCGACGCTGCGGCGACGGCCAGACGGCGGCCTCGAGCTCGACGACTCGTTCTTTCCGCCCTCGCTGCGACTCCACGCCGCCCAGGGCCTCGTCCGTCGCCTCCGGCGTCTCCTCGCTGCCGCCTCGGACCGCCGCCGCCAGCTACAGAGCGAATGCCGACAGCGCGGGGGACGGATCGACTATCGCTCCAGCGACCTCGAGCGTCATCTCCTCATCCACGCGCTGGGCAGGCTGATCCCCCGGCTCCGCAGCCTGCTGGAGGGCGCGCCGACGCACCCGCGCCACGCCCACGAACTCCTCGCAGAGCTCGTCGGCGAGCTCGCGAGCTTCCTCCCGGACGGCGACCCCGCGACCCTCCCGCTCTACAATCACGCCGACGCCAGCGCCTCCTTCAGCCGCCTCTTCATCCTCGCGGCCCGCCTCATCGATCTTCCGCTGAGCGACGAAGTGCTGACGATCCCCCTCTTCGCCCGCGGGGCTCGCCTCTTCGCCGCCGAGGCGATCGACAACAAGCTGCGCTCCGCCCAAGAGGTGGTCCTCGCCCTCCACAGCGACTCCGATCTCCACCATCGCGCCGAGGCCCTCCCGGAGCTCCTCAAGGTCGCCTCGGGCGGAAGGATCGACGCGATCATCCGTAGCAACAGCCGAGGCGCCCCCGCTCGCCTGCTCTCCGAACCCCCTGCGTCGATCCCCGCCGAGGCTGGGGCCGTCTACCTCTCGGTCGACACCCGCGACACCCACTGGCAGGAGATCATCTATCAGCGTGACCTCGCGGTCCATCTTAGCTCGCCTATCGACACCCGCGGGCTGAGCGTCCGCATTCTCGCCCTCCCCGCGAACGGAGCCGACCATGGACTCACTACTCAGAGCCGCGACGCCTGCGCTTGAGCTCGCAGGGTTTCTCCTCGACCGCGACCGCGACCGCGACCACGACGGGCTCGCGCCGGCGCAGATTCGGGAGGCGGCCGAGGCCGCGCTCTCGAAGCTCTCGCTCGCCCCTCAGGTCCAGGCGCCCGGGGGCCTGTCGGCGACCTCGGCCTCCGACGCCCTGCTCGCCCTCGCAGCTCTCCTCGACGAGCTCGCGCTCCGCGACGAGGGGGCCCTCGCTGAGCGCTGGCGCCGTGGAGCGCTTCTTCAACAACGCTTCCTCCACCCCGACCTGACCACCGCGGGCGACCGCTTTTTCGAACGCCTTGGGGAGCTCCTGGTCGCCCCCCGCTCGGCTGCGACCCTGAGCGTTCTCAGGATCTACGCGATCTGTCTCGAGCTCGGGTTTCAGGGGCGCTTCGCGGCCCACGATGAGGGCCATGCGCTGAGCGAGGCGAGGGATCGCCTCGGCCTCCGACTCGGGGCGCTCGCCGAGCCTCTCGCGGAGCCCCCCCCTCACGTCCCCCCCGACGAACCTCCGCCACGCCCGAGACGACGACTCCTCCCGGCGCTCGCCGCTCTCAGCCTCGCGACGACCGTGCTCAGCCTCGGGCTCGCCCACCGACGTCTCGACCAGGCCATCGAGGACGTGCAGCTCCACATCGACGGCCATCGCCAGGAAATCCTCGAGGTAGGACGATGAACCTCTTCGCCGCAGTCGATGGCGAGCGCTCGCTCGACCTCACGTCGCTCCTGAGCCCAACGGTCATCGTCGTCCTCCTCGCGCTGGCCGCCCTCGCCGTTGTCGCGATGATCATCGGCGGCGTCTACCTCCTCCGCCGCCGAACGCCCCCTCGCCCCCTCACCCCCTCAGCCGATCGAGCATGGCGCAGGGCGTGCAAACGGGAGCGCCGCGAGGCCGAGCGGATCCCTCGAAGGCTCCGCGCAGCGCCCCGACGCTGGCTGGTGGTCGGTCCCGACAACCACGGGAAGAGCCGTCTCCTGACCCATCTCGGCGCACGACCGCGACGACCCGCCGGCGCGAACACTCCGCGATGGTGGACAAGCGGACGCGTCGCCTATCTCGAGACGCCGCCCTCACTCCTCGCTGATGCAGCTCAGGATGACGACATCCGGTGGCTCCTCGCGCACCTGCGACGGACCGGCGACGCCCAGCTCCCCCTCCACGGCGTGCTGCTCGTGCTCGATCTCCGGGCGCTGCTCGACGACCCCTCCTCCGCGCTCAGCCACGCCGAGCAGGCCGAGGCGCAGCTCGTCGAGCTGACCGCTGCGGCCGGCCTCGAAGTGCCGATCGTTCTCGTCCTCACCCACCTTGACCAAATCCCGGGAGCTGCGCCGCTGGCCGGTACAGGCGCCATCCCAGATATCGTCGCCACGACCCGCGCCGCCGCCGAAGATGGGCCCTCCTCCCTCAGCCAGGCGCTGCTCTCCTCCATCGACGAACGCCAGGCGGAGCTCCTCGAGAACCTGCTCCCCTCGGTCTACGCCGGCCGCAGCTCGTGCCACGCAGCATCGGTCCTGCGACTGCACCGCTCCCTCACGGAGCTGAAGCCGAGCCTCAAGCTCCTGCTTCGGCGCCTCTGTCAGCGGCGAGGCCTCGCAGCACCCCCCCGCGTGCGGGCGATCGCCCTGACAGGCGCATCTGCCGGGGGCATCGCATCGGCCCTCGGCGACCTCCTGCCGAGGCTCAGCCGGGAGGCCCGCCTGAGCCGGCGCCGCCTCGTCGTCTCGCGAGCACGCTCCGCCCTCGTATCGCTCCTCGCGCTGGCCGGAGCCGTCGTTCTCTACCAGAGAGGGAGCAACCTCCTCCGCGCTGACGAGAACACCCTGCGATCGACCCTTGAGCTCGTCGAGGCAAGGCCCGCGCCGGAGCCCCTCGATCCGCGGACCGGAGAGCGCCTAGCGCAGCTCGCCGAACGCTGGCATCAGCGCGGCTGGGACCCCCAGCGAAGGCACCTGTTGGCCGAGGCGATCGTTCGATACCTCGACGCGGCCATCGTCACGTCCTTCATCGAGCCCTCAACAGAGGCGCTCGCCCGGAACATCGCGACCCTGAGCTCGCTCGATCGAGCCGCCTCGGGCGAGCTCCAAGAGGGCGATGTGGTCACTCTCCGAGATGACCTCGAGAACTACCTACGGTTGACCTCAAGGACATCTTCAGACCCTTGCGCGAGTCTTCCTCCGCCGGGCGCCCTCGCCGTCGATGAGCCGCAGGCCACGCTCGACCTGCTGCGGCGCCGCGAATGGCCGATGAGCGCAGCTCCCCCCCGCGACGAAGCGCTGATCGCAGCCGCCCGTCGAGCCCTCGGCGACGTCGAGGCGCCGCGACTGCTCGACTGGATCATCAACGATGTCGAGTCCTCCACGGCGGCCTCCCCCATCTCCGCCAGGCAGCTAAGTCCCGGGCGCCTCTTCGTCCCCCGAGATCTCACAGTGCGCAGCGCCTACACCCGCGCTTCCTGGCCCTTGGTCCAGAAGAAGATCGGGGAGTGGGCCGGTCACGCCCGCTGTTGGTCCGCGGATCCCAACGCCCTCACCACCGCTCTGCGAACCACCTACGCCCGCCGTTACAGCGCCGCCTGGAGCACCTTCAGCGACGAAGTCCGGGTTCGTAGCCCCCGCAGCCTTCCCGACGCACACCTCGTGCTAGACGGCCTCCTCGAACCCTCCAGCGCACCGCTCACCGGGCTTCAGTCGCTCCTGCGCGAGCACACTCAGGAGCTCGAGACTGCCCCCACCCCCCTCTCGGCGCTCCAGCAGGAGCTCGCGCTCTCGCTCGGCGAAGCCCCATCGGCAGGAGCGACGAGCGACGCCGCAGAGCTCGCGAAGACCTTCGCGCCACTCGTCACCTTCGGCGGCCTGGAAGACTACTACGGTCACCTGGCCGCGCTCCGCCGCCACCTCGACGCGGTCGCCGATGATCCGAGCAAGGCCGACGCCCTCCGCGAGGCGACCCTCGCAGCGATCGCCGACACCCGCGAGGCGATCCTCGCGGCTAGCACCGACAAACGAACCCGAACCCAGCTCCGCGATCTGCTCCTCCCCCCCCTAGAGTCGCTCCTCGGCCACATCGCCGACGACGCCGGAGCCCACCTTCGGGACGCCTTCTGCGACCGGATCGCCAGGCCCATGCGCGCCCTCCTCGACGATCACTATCCCTGGGATCCGAAGGCCTCAGCGGAGGTTCCACTGCGAGACCTCGACCGCCTCCTAAACCCCCGCGACGGCCTCCTTATCGGTTTCCTGACAGAGGAGCTCCAGCCATGGCTGGTGCTCGAGGGCTCGCGCTTGACCCCGCGCGCACGCGGACGCGGCGCACGCCTCACGCTGAGCCCAGAGGTCACACGCTTCTTCGCCGCTGGTCTCGCGGCCAGCGACGCTCTCTACGTCGACGATACCCTGCAGGTCGATCTCGCGGTGACCCTCAGCTGCACACCGGCGATCCATCGCGTCGGTCTCAGCACCGGCGAGCAAACGCTCCACTACACCTGCGCTGGCGCCAACGAGCAGTCCCTCCGGTGGCCTGGCGAGGGCGATCTTCAGGGGGCGTGGGTGGAGGCTCACGGGCGCGGCGGCCTTGTCGAGCGGCGTCGGCGACACGGAGAATGGGGGCTGTGGCGGCTCATCGAGGAGACCAGCGAGCGCGTCCAGCACGGGGCGACCACCGAGGCTCGGATCAAGCTCCACGAGACCGGGCTCGGCGAGCTCCCGATCATCCTCCGCCCGGTCGCCAGCCATCGCCCTCTGCTCGGCGAAGAGGAGCTCCTCGCCCCTCTTCGCGATCCCGCCCTGATGCCCCCACGTCGCCTCTTCGTAGACCAGGAGCGCTGTGCCGATGTCCGCTGAGATCCGACCCCTGCCTACCGACAATGCCGCCCCCTTCGGGACCATAGGTCCATGGCTTCGCGGGCTCCCGACGACCGAGGCCGGGTCGATCCGCGAAGCCCTACGGCTCCTCCTCCTGGAGGAGGTCGCGACGATCACCCAGAGCACCCTCGACCGGCGGATCCTCGCGATCGATCGGGCCCTGACCTCACAGCTCGATCTACTCCTCCATGAGCCTGCGCTCCAGCACCTAGAGGCGCGCTGGCGCGGCCTCGCCTTCGTCGTCCAGAACATCTCCTTCGTCAACGACATCCGCCTAGAATTCCTCTCCGTCTCGCCCGACGAGCTCGCCCTGGACTTCGCAGATTCACCGGAGATCACCGACTCAGGGCTCTACGAGCGCGTCTACACCAGGGCCCTCGCGACCTATGGAGCCCCCCCCTACGGCCTCCTGTGCGGTGACTTTTCCACCGGCCCCGCGAGCCACGAGCTCGATCTACTCCGCGCGATCAGCAAGGTCTGCGCCGCCGCCCAGGTCCCCTTCGTAGGCAATGCCCACGCCGAACTCCTAGGAGTCCGGGACTTCGCAGAGCTGCCCGGCCTCGCCGACGTCGAGGCCTCGATTGGCAGCGCCGCCGGTCAACGCTGGGAGAAGCTCCGGCGCGACCCGAACGCCCGCTACCTCGGCCTGTGTTTGCCGCGCTTCCTCCTCCGAGCACCGCTCGATGTCGATCGACAGACGAGCTCACAGCTTCGCTATCGCGAGCGGATCCGGGGCGACGCCGATCTGCTCTGGGGACACGCCTCCCTGGCGTTCACCGTCCGGGTCGCCGAGGCCTTCGCCCGCTATCGTTGGTGCGTCTCGATCCTCGGCTCCTCGCTCTGCCCGGTGATCTCTACCAGCCCCCCAGACCTCGACATCCGCTGCTCGGTCGATCTACTGCTCAGCCGCCGCCTCGAGGGGGAGCTCGCCGCAGCTGGCTTCATCGCCATCACCTACGATCGACGCATGCAGGGGCTCACCCTACACTCCGCCCCCTCGCTCGCCGATCATCCCGCAGAGGCCCCGCACGACGAGCTCAGCACGCAGCTCCCCTACGTCTTCCTCAGCGGTCGGATCGCCCACTACCTGCGACGTATCGAGCGCGACACGATCGGCGCCTGGGACGATCCCAAGCGCCTCGAGGTCGCCCTCAAGACATGGCTGCGGCGCCACGTCGCAGACCTCGAAGACGCGCACTGGGAGACACGCTCGCGCAGGCCTCTGCGACGCGCAGACCTTCACCTGAGCCGTACTCCAGGCGGGTGGATCCGGGTCCGCCTGGAGCTCGAGCCCCACTTCACCCACCACGGCGCGCCGATCGTCCTGACCACCCACAGCCGTCTGGATCCCGCATCCCCGGCGGAGCACCTCGCCCATGTCGATGACATCTCCTGAAGCTCGCGACCCCGCCCACGACCTCCTCCGCGCACCTCCGCGTCCGCCCCCGGGGAAGCTCAGCGACGAGCCCCGCTACCGTGCGCTCCGCTCCGAGATCGATCGGGCTCAGGAGATGACCGGAGCGGCGACCGACTGGGCGAAGGTCGAGGAGCTCGGCCGAGCGCTCCTCCGCGAGGGATTCGACGACCTCCTGGTCGCGGCCTACACAGCTCGCGCAGCCCAGGAGAGCGCTCCGTTAGGCGGCGTTCGCCTCGGCCTGGCGCTCTTCGTGGAGCTCCTCGGCGCCCGTTGGACCAGCGCGAGCCCGCCCGAGCGGCGACTCCGTGCTCGAGTCAGCGCGCTGCGCTGGTGGATCCGCTCGTCCACCGAAGCCCTCCGACACGCGAAGATGGGCGCGAGACACACGCGGCTCAGCGAGCCCGGTGACATCGAGAAGATCGAGGCCGCGCTCGCGAGGCTCGAGGAGATCACGGTCAGGCGGATAGGCGACAGTGCACCCGCGCTCGGAGCTCTGCGTCGCGAGCTTCGCCGGCTCCGCCCGACGGACGCCCCTCCGGAGCCAACACCCGTGGCCACGGCCGCTCTCTCGGGAGAGGAGCGCTCCCCCGCGGAGGCATGCCAAACGGAGCCATCGAGCCCGGAGGACTCCAACGCAGGAGCGAACACAGAGACGGTCTCCGGCAGCGCGCCCTCCAAAGGGTCCGACTCCTCGCCCGCCGGTCGGGCCGAGCTCGCTGCTCCTGCGAACGACACGCGCGACAAAGCCTCGCCAGACCCGGCCCCGAGCGCTCGGTCCTCCGCGCCGGCCGACGATGGCGACCTCCTGCGCCAGATACGGCGCCTCGGAGACCGACTGATCGAGACCGGCGAACGCCTGCGTACCGATGATCTTCGCGACCCCCGCGCCTACGATCTGCTCCGGCATGGGCTCTGGCTTCACCTCAAGGCCCTGCCTCCGGTCGTCGCCGGAAAGACCGCCATCGCGAACACCTCGCCGTCCGCGCTACGCCAGCTCGCGGCCCTCCGCGCCGCTGACCGCTGGGACGAGGCGATCGACCTCGCAGAGCGCCTTGTCGTCCGCCACCGACTCGACCTCGACCTCCAGCGAACGACCGCACAATCCCTGCTCAAGCTCGATCCACCCGCCAAAGAGGCTGCTGCGGCTGTGCGCGCGCGAACACAGGAATTCGTCGCGAGGTTTCCAGGAGCGCTCGACCTGAGGAGCCGCGAAGGGACTCCGCTCGCCGACAGCGACACCCGAAGGTGGCTGCTAGACCCACCTTCGGCGCTGCCCTCATCGAGACAACCTGCAGTCCCAGGCGGAGCAGCGACAGCAGGCCGACGACACACAGCTCAGAGCGCCACCGCCGACGAGCGACCATCCCCCGATCACGGCCCCCCCCACGAGGGGGATGAGCCCCGCTTCATCGAAGGTCTCGAGCTCGCCGAAGAGGCCCTGCGAGGAGGCCAACGCGGCCTCGCGAGCGCGCTCTTCTCCGGCCTTGAGACGACGGTTGAACACCACCACCTCGACCGTTGGCGACCCGACCTCGCGCGCAGGGTCGTCGCCGGCGCTCTGCTCTCAGGGACGAATCCGGCCGATCCGGCATCACCGCAGGCCCGACGCCTCGGCGTACTCTCACCGCGCACTCTCGCGGGGATCCTCGCGCCCGCGGGCTGAGGCGCGCCCCTCCTCAGCAAACTCTGTCGTCCTCGCGCCTCGCCCCCGCAGGCCGAGCACGCGCCCCTCCTCCACGACCTCTGTCACCGCCGCTCTTCGCGGCCGCGGGCTGGATACCCGGATACCCGGACACCCAGCCCCTCGGCAAATCCGATCGTCCTCGCGCCTCGCCCCCGCAGGCCGAGCACGCGCCCCTCCTCCACGACCTCTGTCACCGCCGCTCTTCGCGGCCGCGGGCTGGATACCCGGAGACCCAGACACCCAGCCCCTCGGCAAAGCCTGTCGTCCTCGCGCCTCGCACCCGCAGGCCGAGCACACACCAACCGCCGAGGCTCGCCGGGGTGCTTGGAGATCGAAGTAGACAGGGGCTTGACCCGGTCACTGCCGGATCAAGCCCCCTTGTACGTCCCTCCGCCGCTGGCCTCAGGTCCCCGTCGGCCGCGGCCCTGGGCCTGAGCCTGAGCCTGCGCCTGCTCCTCAGCCGTCCGAGGTGCTCCAGCGGTCGACGTACTCCGCCCCGCTCGGCTCGTAGATCCAACGAATCGAGTGATAGACGAAGCGGATCGTCTCGAGCGGAGGGGCGATCGACGCCGCGGGATCGATGGCGTTGGGCGAGTTGCGCTCGATCGAGTCCACCCGCCCGTCGGTGATCTCGACCGTAAAGAAGTGCTCGGTAGTGCCATCGCCGCTGGGGCTCGGCCGGTAGAAGCGAAAGGCTCCCTCGATCTTCTCGTTGCGACACAGGGCCTTCGCGAGGAGGGGAGAGGAGGCGTCGATCCGCTTGATGACCTCGATAGGCTCGTGAACTCGACGTCCCACCGCCGCACGAGAGCCGCTCTCCCGGGCCGTTCGCACCCGGTCGCGGAAGGTCAAGCACTCGATCGTCTTTTCCCTCCCGAGGTCGAGCTGAGTGCTCTCCCCCTCGACCGCGCTGCCGTTGGATTTCATCACCAGGTGTACTGTTTCAGCCATGCACTAACGCTAGGCACGAACGACCATTGGACAACCACTTTCGCCGCTCTTCGACTGTGAGTGTTCGTCTCGCGAGGTAGCGCAACGACCCAGCATCGCGGCCGAACTCGCGGGTTTTCTCGCCCGCCTCAACCTCTGAGACGGCCCTCCAAACAATTTTCCAGAAAGGCCGCAACAGTCCGCCAGGGCGGCCGATAGCGGCTCACGACCGCATCTCGCGGGGAAGAGAGACGACTAGCGATGCCTAGAGAACAATCGATCGCGCCCAAAGAACGCGTCAACATCACCTATCAATCCTCGGTCGAGGGCGCACAGGAGGAGGTCGAGCTGCCCCTCAGGATCCTGATGCTCGGCGACTATACAGGCCGCAACGACGAGCGACCGATTGAGGAGCGTACGCCGATCTCGATCGACAAGCAGAGCTTTGACAAGGTGCTCGAGTCGCAGGACCTAGAGGTCTCGCTCAGCGTCGACAACACCTTGACCGAGGAGAACGGCTGCCTCGAAGCCCGGCTGCGCTTTCGCAAGCTCAGCGATTTTCGCCCCGAGGCGATCGTCGCCCAGGTCCCCGAGCTGGCGCGACTCCTGGAGATCCGGCGCGCTCTGGTCGCCCTCAAGGGGCCGATCGCCAACCGGCCCCGCTTCGCCCGCGAGATCGAGCGGATCCTCGCCGATCCCGACGCTAGAGCCCGCCTAGGCCGGGAGCTCGCCCTCCCAGCCGCCCCAGAGGCGACACCGATGAACGCCCACGACACTGAGGAGACCAGCTGATGACCGCCACGACCACCGCACTCCTCGACGCCGAGGTTATCGACCCGCTCGGCGATACGCCGACGCTCGCAGGGCTCCTGCAGGAGACTCGGATCAGCCGGAGCGACACAGAGGCCTTCTCTCTGGTCCAGACCGGCGCCTGCGAGCTCCTCCACCGACTCCTCGACAGCCCCACGCCCGCCCCGAGACGGCTCGACCGGACGCTCATCGACCGGATGATCGAGGCCCTCGACGAGCGTCTCAGCGACCAGGTCGACAAGCTCCTCCATCACGCCGAGGTCCAGCGCCTCGAGTCGCAATGGCGGGCCCTGAAGTACCTCGTCGACGCGGTCGACTTTCGCGAGAACATCCGCCTTGAGGTCCTCTCCGCGACCCAGGAGGAGCTCGCTCAGGACTTTGACGAAGCGCCGGAGCTCCCGTCCTCGGGGCTCTACCATCACGTCTACCGCCAGGCCTTCGGCGTCCTCGGGGGCAAGCCCTACGGCGTCGTCACGACCACCTACGAGCTCGGCGCGGGCGCCGAGGACTGCCGCCTCCTCCGCAACCTGGGCGCCCTCGGGGCGATGGCCCATGTCCCCGTCCTGAGCAACGCAGGCCCCCGCTTCTTCGGCGTCGACAGCCTCACAGAGCTCAACCGGGTCAAGGATCTCCAGGCCCACTTCGAGGGCCCTAGCTTCGCCCGCTGGTCGTCGCTGCGCGACCGCGAGGACGCTCGATACCTCGGCCTCTGCCTGCCGCGCTTCCTCTTGCGCTCGCCCTACGGCAGACGAGAGAGCGAGACTCCGATCAAGGCCTTCGCCTACTGCGAGGAGGTGATAGGCGAGCACGATGCCTACCTCTGGGGCCCTGCGTCGATCGCCCTCACCGCGCGAATCGCCGCCTCCTACGCCAAGTACCGCTGGTGCCCGAACATCATCGGACCGCAGGGCGGAGGCGCCGTCCTAGACCTGCCCCTGCACGACTACGAGCTCGGCGGTGAGATCCACGTGAAGAGCCCGTGCGAGGTCTCGATCGATGATCGCCTAGAGTACGAGCTCGCCGAGCAGGGGTTCATCGGCATGGTGTTCCGCAAAGAGAGCGACAACGCGGCGTTCTTCTCCGCCTGCTCGGTGCAACGACCTCGGGCCTACGCGGACACCCCCGAGGGTCAGGCAGCCCAGACCAGCCACCTGCTCGGCTCACGCCTCCCGTACATGTTCGTGATCACTCGCCTCGCGCACTACCTAAAGGTGCTCCAACGGGAGCAGATCGGCAGCTGGAAGGGCCGCGCGGATCTCGAGCGGGAGCTCAACCAGTGGATCCGACAGTACGTCGCAGACATGCCCGATCCCTCGCCCGAGACCCGCTCGCGCAAGCCGCTACGTCGCGCGAGGGTGACCGTCGCCGAGATCGAGGGACAGATCGGCTGGTACCGCTGTGGCCTGACCATCGAGCCGCACCTCAAGTACGAGGGCGCCGAATTCACCCTCTCGCTCGTCGGCAAGCTCGACAAGGGATGAACCACTATGAGCTGGACCCCCCATGCCCACCAGGCGGTCGCTCTGCCCCCAGCGCTGCCGATCCCGGAGGATGAGGCGCCCACGGCCTTCTACCGGCGGCCCCGTAGACAGACCTCGGGGGCGCCGGAGCGAGCGCGCGAGACCGCTCCGGCGCCCCCCCCTGAGCAACCGTCGAAGCCCCGGAGGACCCGCCGCCAAGCCAAGTCTGCGCCGACACCATCGCCGAGCCCGCCGACGCTCCTCCTGCCGACCAGCGAAGCTCGAGACCAGACCTCGGACGGAACGATCCTCTCCCCTCTGGCCCAGCCGACAGACCTCCCGGGCAATGCCGAGCGACGATGGCGGGACCTCAACGACGCGTGGCGACGCCTCGTATCGACATTGTCACGAGTCGCCGCCTCGGCGCGCACCGGCCGTACCTCTGGCCTTGGGCTGATCACATCGGCGACTGCCCTCGCCTTCGTCGGCGTCCTCGCGGTCGCCTATGCCTACCTGTCGACAGACGATCCGCTCGGTGCTGAGGCCACAGCGTCACGCTCACAGGAGCAGGGTCTTGTCGACCATGCCGTCGATCTCGGCCGACGGCTGCGGAAGCCCACGACGATCCCCGAGAGGCGCCCATGATCCGTGAACTCCCGCCTCCAGTCTGTCTGCGCGGGGATGATCCGCCTCGCTGGCTCGTCCTGCAACACGGTGCTCCAGAAACTCCCCGTATTGTCG
>Ga0316189_10002099_pt1 | contig 19635 bp, 16 predicted proteins | sample LowCovwburrow_MG_FD_204930 | JGI IMG/M metagenome (GOLD analysis project Ga0316189, IMG submission 204930) | Coastal sediment microbial communities from Maine, United States - Lowes Cove worm burrow | ecosystem: Environmental > Aquatic > Marine > Coastal > Sediment | place: USA: Maine... | reverse complement strand
GGCAAGTGGGCCTTTTTTCTCGAACTGGTGAACCTCTGATCGGTATCGACATCAGCGCTACTGGCATCAAGCTTGTGGAACTTACAGGCAGCCGTGGTGGCTATGAGCTGAAGTCACTGGCAATTGTACCTCTTCCTCGAGATGCAATTGTTGAAAATACAGTGATTGACTCAATGGCTGTGTCGCAAGGGCTGCTTGATGCGATTGAAATTGCGCGCCCTTCTACCCGTAAAGCGGCCATTGCCGTATCCGGTAATGCAGTAATTATCAAAACAGTAACCATGCCAACGGCAACAGAATTTGAACTTGAGGCTCAGATCGAGTTTGAGGCGGATCAACATGTCCCATATGATATTGATGATGTCTATCTGGACTTTGAGATTTTGGGCGAAGTCCCCGATTCTCCGGATGAGATGGAAGTCGTATTGGCAGCGTGTAAACGAGAGGTTGTTGATGATTATCAGCTTGTGCTGAGTGAAGCCGGAGTAGAGGCAAAGTGTGTCGATTGCGCTGTATTTGCCTTGGAAAATGCTCTGGAGACATCACAGGTGAGCTCTGAGGGGCTTGCGGAAGGTGATGAGCCCATCGATGATGAGGCGGCTCCAGCTGTTGCATTGGTAAATATCGGGGCAAACCTGGTTAATATTAATATTATGATTAATGGGCAGATGACATTTGTTCGCGATCAGTTTTATGGTGGTCAAAATCTAACTGAAGAGATCCAGAAAGAGCATGGTATCAGTTATCAGGCTGCTGAAGAGATGAAAACAGAGCGTTTTTCAGAGATTAGCCCTGAGGCTCTGGAACGTTTTTATGTCGGGCTGACCTCGGAGTTGGTCAGATCGCTTGATTTTTATGCTGCAAATCATGCTGAGCATCCGGTGCAGAAGCTGTTGCTAAGCGGTGGCAGTGCACTGATCCCTGATATTGCAAATGAGCTGGAGCAACGACTTGGAATTGAATCGGAAGTGATTAACCCGTTTGTAAACATCAAGGCCTCATCCAAAAAGTTTGATATGGACTATCTTAACAGAATCGGACCGTCCATGATGGTTCCTGTTGGTCTTGCATTGCGAGGTTTTGATAGATGATTCGCATTAATCTTCTGCCATACCGTACACAGCGGCGTCAGACTAAAATCCTTCAGCATCTTGTTGCTGCATGTGCTGTAATATTTGTTGCTGTCTCATTGGTGTTTGTTGCTGACCTGGTGAAATCTTCAGAGTTAACCGAATTAGAGGATACATTTGGTGAGTTGAAGGCTCAGAATGCAGCACTGCAGAAGAGAATAGGAAAAATAAAAGATCTGGACAATCTGCGTGCTGATGTGGAGCGGAAACTTGAACTTGTTGAAGAGCTTCAGCAAGGGCGGTTCCACACGTTGGTAACTCTGAATAAATTGTCTACAGTAATTCCGGAGAATGTGTGGCTGAAGTCAATTGCGGATAGTGGAGGCAAAATATCACTCACCGGTCTGGGTGAAAGCAACAAAGCTGTCGCGAACTTTATGCGTGCATTAGATCAGGAAGCAGTTTTTTCAAACATTAGCCTTTCAACAATTGCCAGGACAAACATGAAAAATGTTCCGGTGCGTAGTTTTAGTCTGACTATGAATCGAGTGACTGAAGAGATTCAGAAGAAAGCCAAGGAGAGTGGCAAATGAATCTGGAGGGATTGAATCTTGATGCGCTGAGGCCAATTCTTCCGATTCCTATGTGGCAGAAAGCTGTTGCTTTAACGGCTGCTTTTGTGCTGATTATCGTGTTGTACATCTACTTTGGCTGGGTGCCTCTGCAGGATAAAATTGATCAACAGCAGTCGCAGGTAGAAGTTCAGCAGATGGTTTTGAAAAAAAATCAGATGCTGGCAAGAAACCTGCCCAAAAAGAAAGCAGAGTTTGCAGAATTGGAAAAGCAGTTAAAAGTTGCCCTCAATATGCTGCCTAAAAAGTCACAGATTCCTGACCTGCTGGAAAGCGTATCGTGGGCTGGTAAGGACTCCGGCCTTGAGTTTACTGTTTTCACACCGAATCCTGAAGTTGTAAAACAGATTTACGCAGAAGTTCCGGTTAGTTTAACTGTAACAGGAAGCTATAGGCAGTTTTTGACTTTCCTTAAGCGTGTTGGAGAGATGCCGCGTATTGTCGCAGTGAAAAACATAAAAATATCCTCTGGCCAAGACGATGAGTTGTCTGTTGCGGGAAATATTATGACGTATCGATTTGTTGATGAGAATAAAGCAAAGGCCAACAGAAGTAAGAGAAGAAGATGAAATATGGCCGGGAAAGATTGGGCTCCGGGAGGCGTAAATGATGTTTAGGCACGGAGATAACAGTGAGACGAGAACGATGAAACTATTATCAATTGGACTGAGAGCTTTTAGAAAGGTTGCATTACTGTTTGCAGTAATTCTGATTATGCCTGGCATGGCATCGGCAGCTCAGATCAATGGAGTTTCGTTGATGGACTCTGATGGTGGAGATGTGCTTCGGGTTGAAGCTGATGCGCCGCTTGAATATCAGGTGTTTGATCTGGATGGGCCACCAAGAATGGTGATCAATTTTCCCGCAGCATCTATAAGTGACGATGTAACAGCAATGAGGCCGAATGGAACGGGCGTAACAGGAGTTTTTCCTGCCAAGAGTGCCGATGGTGTACGGCTTGAAGTCGGCCTAAGTGAAATGATCGGGTATAAAATTGAAGAGTCAGGGAATGCTCTGATGGTTCGGTTTGAGAAGGTGGGATCAGAGGGTGCTGAACCGGCAGTTGCTGCAGTTATTAAAGATATTGAAGTGCATGACAGAGGTTCCGTTACTGAACTGATACTGCGTGGCGAGAATATGGATGCCAGCCACAATGCATTTTTGTCTAACGATAACCAGGTTCTTATTCTCGATTTCTGGCAGGGGGAATCAAAACTTCCAAAAGAAAACTATAAATACTCTACTCAGCGAATTAATGATGTAACCATTGGTCAGGCGGAGGGAAGAGTACGCTTGGTGATTGGCGTACTGCCTGGTGGCGAACTTAGTCAGCAGATTGATGCGGAAAAAGGGCAACTGACAGTCCGTTTCGGCAGTGTTACTCCAAAACGAAGAGCATCTGCTGTAGTTGTTGAGAGTGTGGACTTTCAGCCGGATGACAGGATTGCTCATCTGATGGTTCGTACTGATGTGGTTAATCCCATCTTGAACGTCAGTGAAAAAGATGGGAATGTTATTATTGATGTGAAGAAGGCTGCTTTGGCAAACGGTCAGGAGCGTTCTCAGGATGTCAGCGCATTTCCAGGGCCAATCAAACAAATTGATAGTTATGCGATTGGTGAAAAAGTCAGAATTGTTGCACGACTCAGGGATAAAGTAGACATCACTTCATTTCAGCAGGGAAATGTGTTTACAGTGAATCTGCAGCCTCAGGATCTGCGACAGAGTAAAGCCAGTGCTGAGGCAGATAGCAAATTCATCTATTCCGGTAAAAAAGTGACCTTTGATTTCAAGGATATTGAAATCACCAATGCACTGAAACTGATTTCAGAAATGAGTGATCTTAATATCATCATGTCGGACAATGTTAATGGTCTTTTGACGATGCGATTGGTAAATGTGCCGTGGGATCAGGCTCTGGATCTGATTCTCTCATCTCAGGATCTTGGCAAAAAGGTAGATGGAAACGTAATGAGAATTGCACCGCTTGCCACCCTACGCCAGGAGAATAAAGAGGCCCTCGAAAACATTAAGGATGTAGAGATGTTGGAGCCTCTGATAACTGAGCCGATATCGCTAAGCTTTGCACGTGTAGACACAATTAAAACCATGCTTGAAGCTTCAAAGAAGACGGCCAAGGGCCCAAGCGAAGATAATGGTGCAAGGATATTATCCTCAAGAGGATCGTATCTGGTGGACCAGAGGACAAATACTCTGATCGTAACAGATACAGCTCAAGCCATTAGTAATGTAAAACGTTTCATCAGTATCATAGATAAACCAACACAGCAGGTGCTGATTGAAGCTAGAATTGTTGAAGCTACAGATAGCTTTACTGAAGAGTTTGGTATTCGATGGGGAGGCCAGGTCTCAACCAATAGGCTTGGTAATGATGGTGGTCCAAATCTTCAGGTAGGGACGACTAACCCCACAGCCTCAAATGGGTTTCTTGTAGACCTCCCTGCTGCATCAGCAGCATCTGGCGGCTCTATTGGCGTAAGTTGGGCAGCCATCAGCAAACTGATCAATCTCGATCTGGAACTATCAGCTGCTGAGGTTGATGGTCTTGCAAAAGTGGTATCAAGTCCGAGGATTTTAACAGCAAATGGCGGAACTGCAGTGATTTCACAAGGCAGCGACGTCCCATTTGTTACACCGGCATCGGGTAGCGGTCCGGCAACAGTATCGTTTAAGAAGGCTGAATTGAAACTGCAGGTTACGCCTCAAATCACTGCAAATAGAACAGTGATTATGGAGGTCGATATTTCCAAGGATGCCCCTACTGGTCAGACTGTTCAGGGAAATCCGATTCTTTCAACGAAGAAGGTCACTACAAACCTGCAGGTCAAAGACGGTGAAACCATTGTTATTGGCGGTATCTTTACACAGGATAAGTCAGAGAATGAAAATGGTGTTCCTGGGCTTAAAGATATTCCTATCCTTGGCTGGCTATTCAAGACCAAACTGAATACTGATTCTAAAACAGAGTTATTGATTTTCTTAACACCTACGATTGTTCAGGGCGATGGTGATAAATCAGGAAAGATATAACCCAATATGCAAGCTATTATACTGATTGGCTCGATGATATCGGGTAAATCGGTCATCGGGCGGCGACTGGAAGAACAGTTTGCCGCCCGATTTTGTTTGCCGGGGATAAATATTGATGAAGCAGTGGAAGAGATAGCTTGGTTTCTGTCAGAGTGTGCCGATGACTGATTTAAACATCTACCAAGTTGATCTGGGCGACCGCTCATATGATATCCATATTGAATCCGGATGCCTTGCATCAATTGGTGGTGTGATGACGGAGTTGTTTGGTTTTTCGTCACGATGCCTGATCATTACCAATGAAACTGTAGCTCCTCTATATCTTGAGACAGTTCAGACAAGCCTTGAAACAGCTGGTTGGCAGGTTCTGGACTGCATTCTTTCGGATGGCGAAAAGTATAAAAACTGTGATTCATGGATGAAAGTGATGGATGTATTGATGGCATCCAAGCTATCACGCCAGGAGCCTATCATTGCACTCGGTGGGGGTGTGATTGGAGATATGGCCGGTTTTGCTGCGGCCTGTTATCGGCGCGGTATTCCATTTGTCCAGATTCCTACAACGCTCCTGGCTCAGGTGGATTCAAGCGTAGGTGGCAAGACGGCGATTAATCATCCGCATGGAAAAAATATGATTGGCGCATTCTATCAGCCAAGACTGGTCTGGATTGACCCGGATGTCTTGAAAACCCTTGAACTCCGAGAACTGCGTGCAGGCATTGCAGAGTTGATTAAATATGGATTGATCAGGGATGCAAATTTTTTCACCTATCTTGAAACACATGTTGAGAAACTACTAACGCTGGATGCTGAAGTTACCTCCAGGGTCATCCTCACATCATGTCAGCACAAGGCCGAAGTGGTGATGGCTGATGAAACCGAACAGGGTATGAGAGCTCTGCTAAACCTCGGGCATACATTTGGTCACGCCATTGAGGCGATGACTGAATATAGCAGTTATCTTCATGGTGAAGCTGTCGCATTGGGAACATTGATGGCTGCACGGCTCTCCTATCAACTTGGTCACACCTCTGAAAATCTTGAGCCCAAAATTCAAAGCCTCTACGAGGCAACAGGGTTGCCTGTTGCTATCCCCTCCTTTACGGCAGATCAGTGGCTTGATTCGATGGGGCATGATAAAAAGAACGTTGGCAACAGGATTCGGTATATTCTTTTGAGAGGTATCGGGGATTCATTTATTGCTGAAGATGTAACAGATGAGAATATAAGAGTACTTATAGCCTCTTATTAGAACCCTTATCAGGAAACAAAAAAAGGCAGCCAGATTAAATCTGGCTGCCTTTTCTGTTTAGAACCACTTACATATAATCAGTGTTAATCGTCTCCACCAAGCATGCCAAACATAGCCAGAAGATTCTGGAATAGCAGAAAAACATCAAGGTAGAGTGTAAGTGCTGCAGAGACATGTTCATTACTGGGATAATCACGCAGAATGTTTGACGTGTCATAGAGAATGAAGGCTGAGAAGAGCAGGACTCCCATACCGCTTATGGTCAGCTGAACGACTCCAGATTCAAAGAAGAAATAGTTGGATAGGCTCAACACAATCAACGCAATCAGTCCTGTCCAGACAAAGCCCTTCAGGAAAGAAAAGTCTTTTCGGGAGTAAAAGACATAGCCTGTAAGAGCTACAAATGAAACAGCAGTGGTCATGAATGCCTGCGTTACCAGCAGGTCGGACTTGGCAGATACAATGCCAATCAACGGCGCAATCGCCATGCCTGTGAGGGCACCAAAGCCAAGCAGGGCTACGAGATTGATTCCGGCAATGTGACGCATAGCCTGAACAGCAAAAATGCCGCCAATCATGGCAAAGAGCATCATGAACGGGTGTTCATAGGGGAAGGCAAGACCCATTGAGAAATAGGCTCCTGCACTGCCTGCTGCAATGCAGAGGGCCAGCATGCCGTAAGTTTTTCCCAGAAATGAAATGCGCTCATCTGTTTGAACGACTGAAGCTGTCATGGGTGATTGCATAAAAAACCTCTCGATGAACTTAACTGTTTGCGAATGTGCATGCACTGAAGCTGCGCGTCAAGGCAGGGGATGCTTATCTGGGTGAACAACTTCAGCATCAATAATGATATCGCTACCTTTTCTCCGGTTTGAGATCTGAGCAGAAATAATCCGACGACCAATCCAACCCCTAATCATTGGAATGAGGAGCAGAAAACCGATGAGGTCAGTAATAAAACCGGGGAGAAACAGCATTACACCAGATATAGCGATCATTATACCATGCAGCATCTGCGCTGCAGGCGGCTCACCCCGGTCGACAAGTTCTTTAGCCTGAAGAAGTGTGCGCATACCCTGATGACGAACAAGTATGCCTCCCAGTGCTGCTGTTAGAAGGCATAGAGCGATAGTTGGGAAGCCTCCAATACCGGAACCCACCTCAATCAGAAGATAGAGTTCCGCCAGAGGAACAAGAATAAAGAGTGCAAAGAAAAATTTGAGCATGATGAATATATGGGGTCAGAGTAGCCTGATTACAAGCCCTTTCTGACTATTGATGATGTAGCAACTGTCGCCATCGCTAAGATTCCGCTTCGCATGGCCTCTTCATCAATATCAAAACAGGGGTGGTGAAGTGAATAGCGGGTTGATGGGCCGCTGCCGGTTCCAAGCCGTATTAGACAGCCCGGGATATGCTGTAAAAACTCAGCAAAATCTTCTCCACCCATGGAGGGTTGTTCTATATCAATGATGCCCGTATCCGGAGAGAGCCTGGAGATGTTCCGGCGAACCTCTTCAATAATATCAGGATCGTTGTTCAGAATAGGTGTGGCATGGCGCATATGGAAACTGGCTGTTGCCCCCCAAGTCTCAGCAGTCTGCCGAATAATATGATCCATCCGGGTTCTAATCTCTTCATGTGTATCAACATTAAGACTTCGAACCGTGCCGGAAAATGAAGCTTTTTCAGGGATCACGTTTGCAGCGTAACCTGCATTAATTCGACCAATGGTTACTACCGCTGGATGCATCGGATCGACTCTTCGACTAACAATGTGGTGCAGAGCCTGGATAATATGACTGGCAATCAGGATAACATCAACGCACTCATGTGGGCGCGCAGCGTGTCCGCCACGGCCGGTTATTTCGACTTCAAACATGTCAGCTGCAGCGCACATCACACCGCTTTTCAGGCCGATAGTTCCGGTTGGCAGGTAAGGGTAGACATGCAGTGCATAGATGCGCTGAGCATCAATTCCTTCAAGCACACTATCCTTTAGCATGGCTGCAGCGCCTTCTGTTATCTCCTCTGCTGGCTGGAACAGGGCTGCAATGTTGTATGGAAGTTCTGCAGGAAATTTGCAGAGCAGCATGATGGTTCCAAGAAGTATGGCAGTGTGCACATCATGTCCACAGCTATGAGAGATGCCGTCAATAGTTGATGCATAGTCGCACTGCTTTTCATCCTGAATAGGAAGTGCATCCATATCCGCCCGGAGAAGAATGGTTTCCCCTGTTCCATAAGGCGGCAGCTTGGCCAGAATGCCATGGCCGCCAATATTCTCACGAACATCGCAACCCAGTTTTTTGCACTGCTCTGCAACAAATCTGGCAGTTTGTTCTTCCTGTCCAGAGAGTTCCGGATTTCTGTGCAAATGTCGGCGAATTGCAATGGTTTCTGCCATTACTTCATCGGCAGCTTTTTTTAGCATTTCAGCTGTAATAGTCATTTTCAGCTCCAGCCATCCTCTTGGTGCATCCGGTGAACAATACTGTGCAGGTCATCAGTTTGATGAAAAATCTTTCGCTGGCGCGAGGCTCCGTCGCCGTGCTGTTGCCACTTCTGTAGCTGCTTCTCAACAGTGTCTAAGTCATCCGGGTCGGCTCCGTGCTTTGCCAGCCACGCCATTCGCCTGTCGAGCCAGAGAAGCAGTGGAACAGGGTCCTCGGTAATCGGGTCAATAATATCGGCTTTAACGCCATGTCGACAGGCTCTCCAGCGATTCTCCCTGATCAGTGAGGGGTGAACCTTGGCTTCAGGAAGATCACTGTTTGTGGCTGCAATGACTTCAGAGCGTACATAGGCGACATAGGCAGCTGTATCAGCCTTTGTAGCAGGCATATCTCCAATACGTATCTCCAGCGTTCCGAAATCGGGGTGGGGGCGCATCTCCCACCAGATATCTCTGACAGAGTCGATGCTACCTGTAGCCATAAGGCGACCGGCACAGTGTTCAAAGTCCTGCCAGTCCTTGAAGTAAAATGGCATGCCGCCCTGACTTAGTCCCTCAAAAATTTTCAGTCTGCTTGAGCAGAGGCCTGTATCATCACCTTGCCAGAATGGGGAGTTGGCAGAGATGGCTAGAAATACGGGCATGACAGGAAGCAGTTGATTCATGGTACGAATACAGCTATCACCATCCGGCATGCCGATATGAACATGAATACCGAAAATATTGAACCGGTGAGCCATCCACTGAAGCCGTTCAAGAAGTTTATGATAGCGGGCATCATCGGAGATGTTCTGATCTCTCCAGCGCGAGAAGGGGTGGGTTCCAGAGCTTAACAGGGCACCTCCCATAGGCGTGAGGTGTTCGAGCACCCGGGATCGAAGTGTAGAGAGCTCATCCATGCATGAGGCTGTCTGATGGTGGATGCCCGTATTAATCTCAATAGTGGAGGTAAAAAGCTCCTGTTTGATTCGTGGTGTGACAGGGATTGAATGCAGCAGTTTTGGAGCTAGAGGGGTCTGTACTCCAGATTCAGAATCAACGGTAATCCACTCCATCTCTACGCCTGTTGAACCAAGCTCGGATGGTTTGAAAGGAAAATAGTTCATCTGCTCATGTGTCATCATTGACTATTATAGCCAATCCAGAGTGAACATGGGATTTAAGTCGCTGTGTCTCCGGATAGCTACCGGTGTTTTTTCCAGGCATCCAGTGCCTTCTGCATACGCTCTGCACGTTCATGCTCTCCAAGTCTATGCAGCGTATCAATCAGTCGTTGTCTGGTCGCAGCTAACGGTTCAATGGCAAGGCTCTTTTGATAACTTGCCACGGCATTGTGGTAGGATGTATTTTTTGCCTGAATATCGCCCAGAATATTGAGGCACATCGCACAGTCTGGTTGTAGCTTGATTGCCCGATTGGCATGCTTTAGTGCGTCTTCACCTCTCTTCTGCTTTGCTAAAAAGCGGGCATAACGGATATGGGCAAAGCCGTTGAGTGGATCTGCTTTTAGAGATTTTTTGAACCAATCATCAGCAGAATCTGTTTTTCCAGCAGCTATATCGAGTTCAGCCAGCAGGTAGCGGGGAGTTGCCTCACTTCTGAATCGTTTCGAGGTCTTTTTCAGCAGTGCGTAGGCATCAGCTTTTTTTCCTTCAGAAATGTAGATGCTCGATAGGTTAACGGCTGTTGGCAGATGCCAGCCATACGCCATATTTTTTTTGTATAACTCAAGCTCCTGGTCACCGTGACCGCTTTTCTGTAGAAGCAGAGCTAGATTGTACCGGGCTTCAAGGTTTTTTGGTTTGGCCATCAGCTCAGCCTCAAATGTGCGCCGGGCCTCTGTAAACTCCTCTTTCTGTAGATATTCGAGCGCCTGCTCCATGAGCGGAGAGGCTGAGGCAGCCGGTGAGAGCAGCAGTAGCAGGGCTAAGCTAAGGGCGCGCAGGTGTGTGCCCCATTTTTCCGGTGGTAAGCAACATCTCTTCCATCTTCTCTTGTCTGGCTTGCCTGGAAGGAGGGATTTCCGGTTTCTCATTCATCAGTTTCCATGGATTGCGTTTAAGGTCATCAGAAAGAAGTTCGAGATTTTCTGCTGCCTTACGAAGCTCAAAGAGCATCCGATATAGATTCTCCCGATTGTCTAACACGGCCATATTGCTGTTCTCAAAAAACTCTTTTCCGGCTGCTACAGTATCGGGAAGTTGTTTGGTTACTTTTGAGATCTCTTTCAGAGCAGCAGGCAGCTCACTTTGCAGGGACTTGCTGACGGAATTGAGATTATGGATGGTACTTCGCAATTCAGAACGGTTTTCAGTGATGATTCCAGCGAGCTGTTCAACCGTCTGGTTGGTCTTTTCCAGAAGACTTTTCAAAGAGGCAGATTTATCTTCACTGCTGAACATTTCAGCCAACAGTGAACTGAGTTTGCTTAAATCATCTGTGATGCCGGTAGCTTTCGAAATGAACGTGTTGATATCTCCGGATGGTTCGGAAGGGATGATAGCATCGTCCGGTAACCACTCGGTGTCTCCCGGCTTTGCGACTAGAGCAAGATTTTTTTCGCCTACAAGGCCGCGACCGACAATGGTTGCGTAGGTGGAGGCGGGCAGACGGACATCCGGATTAAGAGCTACGCGAACAACTGCCCGGTTATTTCTGAGTAGAATCTCCTGAACAATGCCAATTTTTACTCCCGCCATGCGGACAGGCGACTGAATATCGAGCCCCATTAGATCATCAAACTCTGTTTCAACGACATGTGTTTCCTGTTTGATCCAGATGATGTCGCCGACCTTTCCGGTCGCAAAGCCGAACAGGATCAGAGCTACAAGAACAAAGGCACCAAGTCTTGCTTGTGAATTCATTATTTAACGGCCTCCTCTATCTGTTTCCCCCAGACACTGCAGTTGATCGGGCCTTCAGCCCGTCCTTCAACAAACTGGCGAAGCATAGGATCCTGATCTGAGTCTAGCTGATCCGGGGTGATTTGACGATGCATTTGCCCGTGGCAGAGCATGCCAATATTGTCGCTGATCATGGCTGCGCTTTTCATGTCGTGCGTGATGGCCATGATTGTTGTTCCTGAGGTTTTGTGCAGGTTGACTATGAGTCGATTAATTACATCTGACATGATGGGGTCCAGCCCGGTTGTCGGTTCGTCAAGAAAAACGATATCCGGTTTATGACAGATAGCCCGGGCAAGACCTACACGCTTGGACATGCCGCCGGAGAGTTCGGCAGGCATCAGCGCCTCAATACCCGGCAAGCCAACCCACTCAAGTACTTCGGCAGCCTTCTCTCTGGCAGTTGTTCTCTCCTCGCCGCGCTCCAGCAGAGCAAAAGCAACATTCTCCCAGACTGAAAGTGAATCAAAGAGAGCGGCCCCCTGAAACAGCATGCCGACTCGTCTCATGCGATCCAGATGCTCATCTTCTGAAAGTTCTAGCCAGTTTTCACCATCAACAAAAATTTCGCCGGAATCCGGTTTCAACAGACCGAGAACACATTTAATCAATACGCTTTTGCCGGTTCCTGACATGCCAATTACTGTTGTTGACGTACCTGGCATGATATCGAGGCTAACATCCTCAAGAATGACTTTTTCACCGAAACGTTTGCTGATGTTACGGATGCTGATGCGGGGTGTTTGATCGTTACTCATCCGAACATCCATGCGGTCAGGAAGTAGTCAGAGACCAGAATACTCATACATGAGATAACCACGGCTCGGGTGGTAGCCCTGCCGACGCCCTCAGCACCACCTTTACAATTGAACCCTTCCGTGCAGCCGATAACGCCGATCAGCATTCCGAAAAAGCCGGCCTTAACCAGACCGGAGTAGAAATCTTTGAGTTCCATGAATTGTGTGGTTTTCTCCAGATAGACTGCTGGATTCTGGTCCAGCATGAAGACACTGATGGCATAGCCACCATAGATGCCGATAAAATCGGATATTACAACCAGTAGTGGCATCATAACGATGGCTGCAATGACACGTGGCATGATCAGGTATCGCATCGGATCGGTAGATAGCGTCCAGAGTGCATCAATCTGTTCCGATACCCGCATGGTGCCTAGTTCAGCAGCAAACGAGGCACCAACTCGCCCGGCCACCATCAGGCCAACCAGTACAGGGCCTAGCTCCCGAACCATAGAGAGTGAAACTACCACGCCAATCATGCTCTCGGCCGCAAACCGGTGAAAAACGATATAGGATTGAAGTGCCAGTACCATGCCGGTGAAGAGGGCAGTAAGAAGGACAACAGGCAGTGACTGGACACCAACTTCTTCAGCTTGGGCAAGAATCAGTCGCGGATAGCGGGGAGATGAGAGTATGCGTTTAGAAGTTTTGCCCAGTGTTATTGCATAAAGGCCAAGTTGAGCAAGAAACTGTTCACTGATCATTCCGATCTTCTGCAGCATATTCATCTCATATTGCCTTGCGAAAGACCCGTTTGCCTACACTGGTGAAGAGTTCGTAGGAGATGGTTCCGGCAAGCTCAGCAACATCTGATGCGGCAAGCGAATTACCCCAAAATTCAACGCTGTCTCCGGGCTTCAGACCATTCTCTGAACAATCGATCAGGCAGTAGTCCATGCAGATACGCCCGACAATCGGGAAAAGGGTATTTTGCCCGGAAGCGTGGCCGCAATTGGATAACAGCCGAGGCAGGCCGTCACCGTAACCAAGACTGATCACTGCAATCTTCATATTATCAGGCGCAGTGAATGACGCGCCGTAGGAGAGGCTTACCCCTCTGGCGATATCACGAACATGCATCACCTGGCCAGTCAGTTGCATGACAGGTCTCACTCCAAGGGGCTCTGCTGGCACAGGTTCAGCGCCATAAATGGCCAGACCCGGACGAACAAAGTCGTGCATCTCTTCAGGGAGTGCAACCAGACCGGCACTGTTCAGAAGGGAAGCAGGAAGTTTTGGGCCGAGCTGTTGGCATAACACAGAAAACTCATCTGCCTGAATCCGATTGAGCGGGTGCTCGGGTGTATCTGCACAGGCCAGATGCGACATGATGCCAGCAATATCTATTCCACATTCACGGCACTGCTCCATAAGCTGGGCAGGGTTATCAGCCCCCAATCGTTGCATGCCCGTGTTAATTTTGATCCAGGCCGAACCGCTAAAACCTGCGGAGTGAAGGAGTTTGAGCTGATGGCTATTGGTGATGGTTGGGGTAAGAGCCTCTCTGCAGGCAATTTCGGCATCATCAGGATCAAAAATACCCGACAGCAGAACAATGCTTTCAGCTTCGGGAAGCAGTTCGCGCAGTTCCATGCCTTCATTGGCGTCGGTTACGGAGAAATCACGACACCCTTCGTCAAACAGGACGGACGAAACCAGATCAAGACCGTGGCCATATGCGTTGGCTTTTACGACGGCCATGATTCTGGCAGGTCTGGCACGGCTACTTAGCAAACGATAATTGTGCCGAAGGTTTTCAATGTTGATGTTGGCAATGGCTGGGCGCATGCCGTGAGTGTCGCCAACAGAGCGAATGGTGTCAAAAGTTCTGAATATTGGAAAACTGGCAGTTGATGACATTAGATGGCATCAGCTTTCATCAATAATCGATTCAAGATGGGTGAGCGCCAGAATAAGGCGCAGCCGTTCCGCTTCATCCGTTGATTCACGGCGATCGGCCATCCAGCCTTTGTGTGCCTCCTCCTGAAACTCGTTCCAGTCCCTATGCTGATTCCACAGCTCTGTTCCAGCATCCAGTAGCGACCGGGAAGGAATCTGCAGTAGTTGGATGGTTGCCTTCTGTTTGAGCAGTGTAAGCCGGTGCAGCCACTCTCGGCGAAGTGCATGAGCCTCTCTGTCTGCCCAGAATGGCGTGCGTAGTGAAGACTCCAGACTTGAGAATGGAAGCAGGTGCATCGCCGCCTGAGTTGCTTTTAGACAGCGGGTAAGGGGAATCTTTTCTGTGGCACTGATGTCGACAGCGGTTGCCATCTGGGTCAGTTCGGGCATGGAGGCGAGATGTGCTGCGTCTGTAGATGATAGGCCGGCCTGAGAAGTCGATTTCAGAATCACCAGATAGCGGCTGTTCTCTACTCCGCCAATGCCTTGAACTCCGAGAGACTTGCGGAACTTACGCAGTCCTTGCTTCTGTTGCTCGATCCATTCCTTATCAAGCTCATGCACCGGGCGGAGTCGAAGAATCTCTTCAGCAAAATGCATGATCTGTTCCTGCAGTGTCCACTGAGTATGAATAATCACTGTTTTGTCATGCATGGAGGACCATATGTTCTGGCGAAGCTGAACCGCATCGAGCAGGCATTCGGAGAGCATCAGGGCCTGAATGATATCTCCAATGGGTTGATCCAGAAGGCTCTGCAGATGGTGGATCGAGGTGAGTCCAATATGGTTGATGATATGGTTGCTTGCCTGAGTGTGGACAATGGCGGATGCCAGAGGATGTTCATGCATTGCTGTGAGATGGCGGTGCCGCAAGGGTTTAGGGAAATATTTTTTTAGGATGGCGTTGCTGAAACAGGAGGTATGAAAAAAATCCTCAGTATCGAGTGCGGAGTGGATGCGATTTTTTTCATGCCCCAGAAGCACGGCCAGCTGAGGGCGGAGTAAGAGTGTCTGATCATCTTCCATGCCGGGATCGGAGTCAGGATTGATCCGTTTATCCTTAATCAGGGTATTGCGTAGCCTGGTCAGACGCGGCAGATGCTGTTTGGCATCATAGGCTGCCAGTGTCAGCGTCCTTGATTGCATCAGGTTGTTGTCCAGGCACTGTTCAGTAACAGCCTCTTGCATCTTTTTAAGTGTGCGGTTTCTTTGGCTGCGTGCCGTCTGAGATAGTTCCGGTGTTGAAAACAGAATCTTCAGATTCACTTCATGGTCAGACATATCGACTCCACCGGAGTTGTCGATAGCATCTGTATTGATGATTCCACCAAGGTCTGCGAACTCAATTCGCGCTTTCTGAGTAAATCCGAGGTTGCCGCCTTCGCAGACAGCTACAGCCCGCAATTGATCTGCATCAATACGAACACTGTTGTTTGCAGGATCCTGCACCTCACTATGACTCTCATCAGTGGCTTTAACATAGGTACCGATGCCGCCGTTATAGAGCAGATCAACCGGCGCTTTCAGAATGGCCTGAATTAATGCTTCCCCGGAGAGTTTTGCTGCTTCAATCTGAAGTGCCTTGCTTAACTCATCAGATATAGAGATCGATTTTGCATTGCGCTCGAACACCCCTCCGCCCTGACTGATCAATTGAGAGTCGTATTTCTCCCATCCCAGCGAACTTTTGAATAGCCGATTACGTTCTGCAAAGGCAGCTTTTTCATCCGGATTTGGATCAAGAAAGATATGGCGATGGTTGAAAGCGGCAATGAGCTGTAGATTGGGATTTAGCAGCATGCCGTTACCGAACACATCCCCACCCATGTCACCGATAGCGACCGCACGGATCGGATCGTTGTAGGCATCTCTACCCAGCATATCAAAGTGGTGTGCGGCGCATAACCATGCACCGCGTGCAGTAATACCAATCGCCTTGTGGTCATAACCATGCCGGCCTCCGCTGGCAAAGGCATCATCCAGCCAGAAGCAGGCCAGTCGCGACTCTTCATTGGCATCGTTTGAAAAAGCAGCAGTTCCTTTGTCAGCTGCAACTACCAGATAGGGATCATGCTGGTCGTGTTCAGGAATTCGAATCCCGTCAGGAGCAATGGTTTCGCCATGAACCAGATTGTCGGTCAACTCCAGAAGCGACCGGATAAACGTGCGATACTGTTGCAATAGGAATCCGGCACCCTCGCCATCACGGACAACAAAGCCACCCTTCGAACCGGTAGGAACGATCTGACCGTTCTTCACCACCTGTGTTGCCATTAGATCCAGCACCTCGGTTCTGAAATCCGAGGGGCGGTCAGAGAAACGAATACCACCTCTGGCTACAGGCCCACCCCGAAGATGGACGCCTTCAACATGGACACCATGAACAAACAGCTCCCGGTAAGGGGTAGGATGCGGCGCAAAACTGAGTTTTTCGGGATCAATTTTGATTGAGACAGGCTCTCCGGCTTGCCGGACAAAGGCGTTGGTGCGCAGGCCTGCTTCAATCAGCTCTGCCAGAGCCCGGAACCATCGGTCATCTGAGAGGTTCAGCACATCGGCCATCGCCAGCTCAAATTCAAGTCGGGCCTGAGTGATATAGTCAATCGGCATGGATGGCAGGTGGTAAGTGGCAAAGAGTTGCAACAGCCGTTCAGAGACCTTCGGGTGGCGCAGCATCATGTCGGATAGAAGTGTAGGCGCTGCATCTGGCAGGAGCTGGATCAGATGGTTCCTTAATGTGATGAGCGTTGCGATTTGGTTGATATCAAGTGGTGAGCGGGTGATAAGTGCGTTGACGATGTCGTGATCGGCCTCATCGTTAAACACCAGTTCCAGCCCCTGGTTAAGACGCCTCAGATCGTCCTGACGCAGGGAGTCAGGGCCGCTGCAGCGGATGCAGCTAATCCGAACCTGCTGATCGGCAGGTCCGAAATCGATGACGGACTCCTGCATGGCGGTCAGGCCAAATGCCTGAATGCGATCAACCAGTCTGCCCAGAGGCAGAGCATTGCATGTGATGATATGAAGCTCGATGTTGCCTTGGCCTTCGCCGGAGCGTTTGAGGACTCGTACCATGCTTCTGCCACTTTCAAGAACATATCTGCGCGCCTGAATATCGGATAGAAACTGGGTGGGGGGGAAGAGCTCCTGATAAAGCATGGGTAGTTGCTCCAGCTCTTTCAGTGTGCCTGGAAGATCAATCTCTTCAGCATGGCGAAGCACTACCTTCTTGGCTTTATCTATCCAGAAGATAATGCACTCACCGATTGCATCCGGTATTGCGGCAAGGGTCGCCTCCCTGTCCGGCTGAATGGCAAAGATGATAATTCTGTAAGGGCCGATCCCCATCGATTCATGGCCATGAATGGTGACATTTTCTATTCGAATGACTGCTTCGACACGGTGCAGGACATTTGGCCCGAATCGGTTGGAAGGCATGGTGACCAGCAGATATTCAAGATTACCGACATCGGGCTTCAGATGTGATGTCGATGTCTGTATCGGGGTGTTCATGTCGACAATACTTTTTAAAGGCACGAGCCATTGACTTGAGGGGACTGAGTGCAACAGCGGTTTTGGGAGTCGGTCATAGAGTGTGCGAATCTCACGCCTATAGAAGGCTGACTGCTGTAGCAGAGGGCTCTGTTGCAGTTCACCCCAGTGTTGGTCCAAACATGGAATCTGACTGGCATTGGTATGCCGGGCGCTGCGAGAAAAGTGGCCGATCAGTGTGGCATGTTTCAACACTCCCTGGCTGTTTCGCCAGCATATGCGCAGTGCTTTTACATTGGCTGCGCTATAGAGGTAGTGCTGGGATGAAGCGAGATGGAGCCACTGCAGCCCCGGAACCGTAGGGGCAGGCTGCGCATCAATTTCCTGATGTAGTCCTTTTGCAACCCGATCCATGGCGCGGTAGTCACGGAGGATGCCAAATCGTCTGCTGCCCATTTGCAGGCCAAACAAAAGATACCGCCCCTCATTCATCCAGCTAAGAAGATCGGCTGAACATGGATGGTCCGGCCTGACGTTTTCTGCCAGCTCGGTAAGAATTTCCTGCATTGGTTCAAAGTCACAAATCGAGAGGTCCACGGCACGAAGTATGGCGCGGATGTCATGGCAGACTGTTGTAGAGTCTGGAACAAGCGTGGCTGAGAGATGCAGCGCGATAAACATGAAATTATCTTCGGACTGTTGATCAGGATGGCGTAGATAGACGTCACAGAAGCTTTCATCACACTGCATGGTGGCAACCATGGTCTGCTGATTGATAGGCTGAATATTGCTGCGCAGAAGATAACCTCTGATGGCATCAAGGTAGAAGGCCTGATCAGGACAGCGGATGGTGATCAGGTGCCGATGAAGTGAGCCGTGGCTGATGGTACGTGAGAGCAGAACAATCCGTTTTTTACTTGCTGGAGATTCCGGGTGAGGTAGCAGCTCCAGTGTGTCATGCAGTAGTGCCGCCTGCAGGCGCTTCGGCGGTATCTCCAGCCCCTGCTGGTGCCGTGCCTCTTCCAGAAGATCCATCAATTGGCGGCGAAGAACTCTCATACGATTAGTTTAGTCCTTTTCTGTCAGTTTGCCCTGCCTCTTTCTACCTGCAGGGGGTTGTCGTGGCTATATCGAATTTGACGTTCTGAAGTTGATACGCTTACATGAAGAGGAGAGGGGTCTCATCTGAAGGGGGGTGTATGACGAGTCTTGTAGCAGGTCACCGGGACCGACTGAAAGAGCGGTTTGCTCAAAATGGTTTTGAAGGATTTCATGATTATGAGGTGATTGAGCTTCTTCTGACCTATGCAATTCCACGAATCGATGTGAAGCCAATTGCCAAACGGCTGTTGAAGAGTTTTGGCACACTGGCAGGTGTCTTTGATGCACCGTTGGCCGAGTTGAAGCAGATCGAAGGGATGGGGGAGAAGGGGGCAGTTTTTCTTACACTCATCCGGCAGGTTGAGGTGAGGTATCTGGCATCCGATCTTCCCGGAAAATCGGTCTTTGATCGCCCTGAGAAGGTCAAGGCGCATCTTCGCTTGTTAGTTCAGGGGCGGGGAATGGAGTGTTTCGGGGCCATCTTTACCGATCAGCAGAACAGGAATGTCGCGACCCAGATACTGTTTCAGGGAACCGTTGATCGTGCCGCTGTCTACCCGCGCAATCTAATGAAACGCGCACTGGAACTCGATGCCAAAGGAATGATTATCTTTCACAATCATCCGGGAGGCACACCGCGCGCCAGTGAGGAAGATATTCAGTTAACAAGACGTATGGCCGAAGCCGGAGCACCACTTGATATCAAGGTGCTCGATCACTTCCTGATTGCCGGCACAGAAGTTCTCTCATTTAAGGAGAACGGCTGGTTTTGAGTAGCTCCTTATAACTCTTCCTCTTCCCTGCGTTCGTCGAAGATTTCGTTCATTATGTTGGCACATTGCTGGAAGGCTGCAAGTACAGCCGGGTCGAAATGCGAGGGATCGGTGCGCCCATCGCCCTTGGTGATGATTTCTAATGATTTTTCGTGATCGAATGCTTTTTTGTACGGCCGCTTGCTGCGCAGGGCGTCGTAGACGTCG